>Ga0315315_10000072_pt1 | contig 69531 bp, 48 predicted proteins | sample M140m3416metaG_FD_203699 | JGI IMG/M metagenome (GOLD analysis project Ga0315315, IMG submission 203699) | Ammonia-oxidizing marine archaeal communities from Monterey Bay, California, United States - M1 40m 3416 | ecosystem: Environmental > Aquatic > Marine > Intertidal zone | place: USA...
TTGCTAAGGTTTTTCAATTTGGAATGAACAATCAGTTGTTCGTGAGTCAGGCAATAGCTGGATTTGTCACTGAAAACGGCGCCCCAGACTTCTTCTTCTTCTATGGGCATCAGGCCATACGTTTGGTAATTGGCGTATTTCTTAGACAGAGATACGGTATGTACCGCTCTCCTAAAATCTCCCTGCGGAAAATAACTCAGTGCCGCCTGGTGCGCATTGACTATCAATCGTGCCTGATGAACAAACACGTCTAATGCCTGTTCAAGCGATTCTGCACCATAGATCCGGGCGATTGTGTGATCCAGATTACCCTCAGCAGACGACTGACCTGAGGACGTTGATTCGTCGGTATTTCCGTCAATAGAACAGATTGCCCCAGCCTCCAGTTACCTGTCCTTTAAAAGCTCCACGAAGTCGTTCGCATTATTAATGGAGCCGGACAATGAATCATTCAATAAACACCCAGGCAACAATCCATCTTTCAGGATGACTTGTCAAGTACAGAGCTCGCAGTCATTCTCTAATGTCAGAGGGTGTTAGCACTTTCGTCTAGTACACATGACATTTACTCTTACCAACATCATGACAGGTATGCACGGCCTCATGCCGCTCTGTATTTGCGTTTTAAACAGGTTCCGCTTTACCGTCCGAATCAGGCGTAGCGACGTCCCCGGGCTTTATGTCTGCGTGTAGACAATGAGGACGTGTCCAATCTCGCCGATCCACAGCTGGAGCCGGTCTCTGCCATTCTGGACTCTCATATCTTGCGGCTTTTATTTTCTGGGCAACGCCACACACACCAGCTTTCCGGCCGCATTTCGACCGTAGATGTGGCTCTTGAGCAACACCGGAATCGTCCAGCAGCGTCCTTCCAGAAAAGACGATCGAACTAACTCCTGGTATCGATCTGGCCGCGCTTCTGCGACAACAAGAGTGCCATCTTCGCTGAGAATGACCAGGCGATTGTTCGCGATCATGAGCGAACCACATCCCAGGCCGCGTTGCTTCCACATCACTTTACCGGTGGCGAAGTCCATACAGGTGAGTGTGACCACCCGACCAAGGTTCGAGTTGCCGTCCATGCCGTACAGATAACCGTCCAGCAGGATGCTGTTGTTGAAATGATTCCGCATTCTTCGATTGGAGTATATTTCGTCCAATTCGCCGTTCTTAAGTCGGAACAGGCCACAGCCCACGTTGTAGCCGCTCGAAATATAAATCGTGTCGTCCACAATAATTGGAGTTGTTGAATTCGTTCGGTACGGCGATGTCCATGCCGTAAAAGCCACATGATTTCCGTCTTTAGCGTTGCTGATCCGCAGGCCGTCGCAATCGAGACTGGCCAGCAGAGTCTTTCCGTCGTGTGGAAAGGCACGTACCGATCCATACCCTGCCCGATGCCTTGCCGACTGCCATTTTTTTTCTCCAGTGAATTTATCGAACGAAGCGACACGCCCACCTTGAACAATCAGCTGTTCATCCAAAATGAACGGGGAAGAATTGAATCCCCATTCGTTCAGTCTGACGCCCAGTTCCGTTTGTAGATTCTTCTGCCATACGACATCGCCTGTGTTGCGTTCGAAGCACACAAGTCGGCCATCGACACTCAACGTGTAGATGAAATCGCCATCTACGGTGGGAGTTGATCCGGGACCACCTTCGTACAGATTAGAGTTCAATTCAGCCTCATAAGATTGGTTCCACACAAGATCGCCGCTCTTCGACTGCAGACACCAAACAGTCTCTCGGCCGTCTGAATGCCCCATCGTATACAGCAAATCATCGACTATGCTGACGGAACTGAACCCGGTACCGATTTCCTTTGACCAAACCTCGGGCAATCCCTGATCAGGCCAGTCAACCGACCAATCATCTTCCTGCGAGATACCATCCAGATTTGGCCCCATCCACATCGGCCAGTCGGCCGACAGGCAGAAGACTTGTGCATAGGCCAATGCAAACAAAATAATCAATGCTTGAACGGGACGCATACAGACATTTTCACAAAGGAAGAGCAGGATCTGGTTGAGACAAGATATGCCACATGCATGTTACCGTTGGACAATTGGTGTCCGCAAGCTGTCCAGCATCTTGCCACAACCCGACAAGACCGTCTCTACTAAACAAACAATCCGGGCGATAACTCCCCGATCATTCAGTGACTGGTGTTCCGATTACGTTCTGTCGCTTGCGTCAAATTAGAATGTCCTGGCCCGGAACGGCGAATGAAGGGTTGGCCATTTCTCCGTCGAAGTCGAGTTCTTTGGGAAACAGATCCAGCTTCGATTCTCGGGTGGCAAAGTCCCAAGTGACTCGCTTGCCGGTGTAAGCCGCCATGCGACCAAGGACGGAAGTCAAAGAACTTTCAGCCGTCTGGTTCAATTCGACAATCGGGTTCCCGGAAACAATTGAATCCACAAGGTCCTTGTGCTCCTGTTGATAAGCAGCTCCGATATTCCCTTTCGTCGACCATAACTTTTCACCTGCTCTGTTAGTGAGAATTGATCCGCGATTGCTGCCATAAATTGTCATGGCACCGTCGGTTCCGTAGATGACATTGGAATTATCACCGTCGGTATTCGGCATCTGCTTGCACATGAAGGAACACAGACGGTTGCCTGGATAGAGATAGTCAATCGACATGTTGTCCCACATCTGGCTGTCATCCGGGCGAGTGAAACGACCGCCGCTGCCGTAGGCCATTTCCGGGTGACTACCCATGATCCAGTTCATGGTATCGATGTTATGCACTGCCTGTTCAGAAATCTGATCTCCTGATAGCCAGATGAAATGCATCCAGTTATGCAGCTGGTACTGAGTATCGCTCATTTCGCTCTTGCGAGGTCGGTACCAGATGCCGGAAGAACAATAGCGCATTTGAGCCCCGATGATGTCTCCAATCGCACCTTCATGGATTCGCTTGATCGATTCTATGTAGCTCGTTTGACGACGGTACTGAGTCCCTGTGACGATGGACGTACCATTGGCTTTGGCAAGTTCATCCGCTTTGCGGCAGATATGGTATCCGGCAGGATCAACACAAGTTGGCTTTTCTGCGAATACGTGCTTGCCGGCCTGGACGGCTTCCAGAATATGCCGAGGACGAAAGCCAGGAGGCGTAGCAAACATCACGAGGTCAACATCGGGATCGTTGAGAATTCTTTGGTATCCATCAATTCCGGAATAAATCTTTTCGGCATTAACGGCGACTCGAGCACCATATTTTGGTTCGGCCCGTCGCAGCAGTGCCTGCGGCTTCTGGTCGTTAACATCTGCGATGGCAACCAGCTTCGCGTTTTCGTTGATGCTGAAGGAATCATTCAACGCTCCGCTTCCGCGGCCTCCGGCACCAACCAGTCCGATTTGCACCGTCGACTGACTCGCACTGGGTTCGGTACCACGAACCGGATGAGCTGTCAGGCTCGTCGCAGCGGCAACCGTGGCGATACTGCCTGATTGCAAAAAGGTACGACGATCAGCTGTTGATTCGGAAGCGTTTTCGTGAGCGTGAGACATGGCGATCCGAGCATTCAGATGGGAATCAGGAGGATAGATGCAGGCAATAGTATAACGGGCCATCAAGCCAAGAGTACTGAATTGGTTGCGATGATTGGTGAGTACTGTGGCTGCGAGTTTACCGGCGAAAGCAGGACTCTCAGCATATGGATTGCCCTCACATCCACCAGTCGGCACTGACTGGACAGGTTACTGAACAGAGAGAAAAAACTGGTTCTTTCGATTGCATTAACTGCCGCGATTGTCGTCAGTATGATGCCGTTGTTTTTTCATGCGTAGTCAGTGGTGTTTACAGCGATTCCGCTTACGCGCCGTCTGACAAAACATTCGTCTTTAAGCTCTCAAGAATGTAGTCGTGTTCAGTTGCAGTGCCAAGTCGTTCAAAGAATCGCCAATAGAATCCAGGTCTCAGCGTTGATGTAACAGTTGTTGTGCGTGTCACTTTTGTGTTGCCATTATTGTGCTGTTCCAATGTGTATGCGGCTTTCCGAAAACCCAGCCAGTGGCGTCCCGGAAGCTGAACTTCCTCGACATCGAACTCGAGTCGGTAGGGGGCGTTCCAACGAGTAACGCGTTCGCGGATAAAGCCGGAATTGAAGCGGCAGATACGTTCCGAACCCACACCGGAACCCTTGACTGAACAGGATTGCGGAACGGGAAGCCCCATCCGCATTAATAGCGGTCTCGAGCCCGTGACGTCGTCGAATTCGATCATGGCATCCCAAATTTTTTCGGGGGAGGCTTTGATTGTAATTGTTGACTCAACGATCTCAGTTCGGTAACCGTCAACCAGCCGATCTTCCACCTGTCCTGCTCCGAATACTGAGGCACCTGCCAGGACCGGCATGATTGCCATTGAAATATTGCGATCTGCAGGGAACCTTCGTTTTACAAGAGTACCGGCAACCGCCCCCAGCATTGCACCAATGGCCAGAATGGGAGAAGCCATGACGACACATACGATTCCCTCCAGCCCTGTGAACACAAGCCCGGCAAGACAGATCAACATCGCAATGGAAAGACTGATCGCAACTGCCCTCCAATAGTGGACGGTGAGAACCGTTACAAATCCGGTTACCGCAGGTAGAAAGAGGAACATGGTAGCCCCCAGGACTGACGCCACATTGCCCATCGCGATCAAGACGCCGCTAACAATCGCGCAAGCAATCGCAGTCACCGTGCCTCGGTAAATTGATTTGTGGGTAATTGCTCTGTCGGTCTTTGAACCTGTCTCAGGAATTTCCATCAGTGACTCCCAATAAGTTCCGCGTCGCCCCGTATGACAGAACGGAGCCCAGGGTAACGTGCGTGAACGTCCCCGGATGTTAACGCGGATTCCCTCTGTGCCAATCTGTTACGTGATGGCATAACAACGTTAATTAACAGGAGTTGTAACCCTGAGTAAGGGGAATAAGAGTGACAGTCAACTCGACGAAGACCGTTTTGATCCGGATGTAGAAATATCTGCAACCATCATGAAATACAGGAAGCCAGTCGAGATAGGTTCTCTGTACCTTGGTGTTGGGTCCATCCTGCTCATGGAAGCGTCAGGGAGGGAGAACAGAGTTCAGGGCAGGCTCTTGTTCGATACGGAGACCACTGTCCCCTGGTGTCCGGCACGTTTAAACCGTGCCGTATTTCCACAAAAAACTGCCGTCCTGGCAGGCGGTAATCGGGACAACTGAATTGCAATTTCCTTAGCGAGATAGTGCCTGCACCAACTGATGAGCGGACTGAAATCCTTCCAGTCGATTAAGCACCTGCAGATCCGCAGCTACAATCAAGGTCGTTGGCAGCGACTGAATGTCCATCTGTTCAATGAAGTCGCGCTGCTGGTCGGCGTCTACTGATATCGCTACAAACCGTTCGTTGATCAGACTGGTGAGTTTTCGGTTTGTATAGGTTTCTTCTTTCATGCGTATGCATTGACCGCACCATGGTGCTGACACCTGCACCAGAATTGTACGCTTCTGTTGAGCTGCCCGGTTAACAGCGTTTCGAATGTTCGGATCCCAGTTAATGCTCTGAGCGTTAGGACGACGCGATTCGTAACTCGTTGGCCGGAAATACGTCGGAATCGGTGGAGAGTTACGACGATCTGCTTTTGGAAACCGATCTATGTCATGCCACTGTGTTTGATCGTTGGCAGTCAAGTACCGGAGATGAGAACGATCTGAGCGTTGATTCAGATCGCAACTGCCATCACTGCAACCTTCGGAATTCCGCTGAGCCTGAACAGTTACTGAACTACACAACGCCGCAGCAGCAACCAGAAGCAAAGTTGAGTTTTTCATAGGAATGTCTCTCACTAAAAACGTTTCGCAGGACCGGCAGATTTAAAGTTGCCGGAGAATGTCTCTGCCACCCGAAGCATTCAGGCGACGTTTCTGAGACGGGAGAGACAGGTGCACGCCGTGTGCCAAAGCAGTTTCACGGTATTAACCGGCAGAAACTGCCGGTTAATACCGTGAAATTGTGAAGCTGGAGATACTACACCCGGTTTGGAGCTTGAGAAAAGGGACCATGTGTCGCCCCAATTAACAATCAGCAATCAACTTGACGTCAGGCTGTGATCTGAGTGATGCGTTATGGCATTCGCAATTGTGCAGTGTCTCACTTTTTCTTTGAGCGAGCCCACGAATCACGAAGAGTAACTGTCCGATTAAAGACCGGCTTCTCCTGTGTAGTATCTTGGTCCACACAAAAGTAGCCCAGCCGCTCAAACTGACATCGCTCACCGATATTCGGATTACCCAAAGCGGGTTCCAGTTTCGCCTTATCGATCACTTGCAGGGAGTCCGGGTTCAAATTGCTTTTCCAGTCTGCAGATTCGTCATCCACTTCTTGTGGATGCTCGGTCGAAAATAAATGATCGTACAGCCTCACTTCGGCGTCTACGGCATGCTGAGCACTCACCCAATGTAAGGTGGCTTTCACCTTGCGACCATCGGGCGAATTACCTCCGTGAGTTTCCGGGTCGTAAGTGCAATGCAGTTCGGTGATGTTTCCATCGCCATCTTTGATGGCCTCTTCGCAGCGAATGAAGTACGCGTAACGCAATCGAACTTCGCGCCCAGGAGCCATACGGAAGAACTTTTTCGGTGGGTCTTCCATGAAGTCGTCTCGCTCAATCCACAATTCACGGCTGAACGGAACAGTTCGAGTACCTGCTGATTGGTCTTCCGGATTGTTGATTGCGGTCAGCTCTTCTACCTGACCTTCAGGATAATTAGTAATGACGACCTTGAGCGGTTTCAGTACCGCCATGCGGCGTTCAGCTCGTTTATTTAGATCTTCGCGAACGCTGTTTTCCAGCAACACCATGTCGGCAACGGCATTGTGCTTGGTGACTCCCACGTGAGTACACAGGTTACGAATTGCTTCGGGGGTGTAGCCGCGACGCCGCAGTCCACGCAAGGTCGGCATTCGGGGATCATCCCATCCCGTGACGTGGCCTTCGTTGACCAGTTCCAGCAGGCATCGTTTACTCAGGACAGTGTAAGTGAGGTTCAGACGATTGAATTCGATCTGCTGGGGGTGATGAATGCCCAGTGACTCGCAGTACCAATCGTAAAGAGGGCGGTGGTTTTCGAACTCCAATGTGCAAATACTGTGTGTGATTCCTTCTAGCGAATCAGACTGGCCGTGCGTGTAGTCATAGGTTGGATAGATGCACCATTCACTGCCAGTACGATGATGTTTCACATGGCGGATGCGATACATGATCGGATCCCGTAGCAGCATGTGCGGATGAGCCATGTCGATTTTGGCTCGCAGCACATGTTCTCCATCAGCGCATTCCGCTGATTTCATTTTCCGAAACAGTTGCAGATTTTCTTCGATACTGCGACTGCGATAAGGGCTATCTGTCCCTGCCGTTGACGGCGTTCCGCGCCCTTCACGAATTTCTTCAAGGTGCAGGCTGCAGACGTACGCTTTGCCATCTTTAATCAACTGTTCAGCCCAGTCGTACAGCTGGCGAAAATAGTCCGATGCGAAAAACAGTCGATCTTCCCAATCAAATCCCAACCACTGAATATCTTCTTTGATAGCGTTGACGTATTCAGTGTCCTCTTTTTCCGGATTGGTATCGTCAAAACGCAGATTGGTTTTGCCGCCGAATTCTTCTGCAATGCCGAAATTCAGACAGATACTTTTAGCGTGTCCAATATGCAGATAGCCGTTAGGTTCCGGAGGAAAGCGTGTTTGAACGACGCCGTCCCATTTTCCGGTACGCTGATCTTCCTCGATGATATGCCGAACGAAGTCACGTGGTTCGACTGTTTCCTGATCCGACATTCCCGATATTCCAACAATGACATGGGTGTTCTGAACACTTCGCATGAGTGTTCTGTCACGACTCCAAAATAGTGACAATGTATGTGGAGACAATAGCCAGGACCGGTAGGTTCGAGGAAGCCTGGACAGGATATGTGCATCCTGAACCGCAGAATTGGGACTAATGGTTTGGCCACCCTGAGATAAGGCAGTGTGCTGATGCATGCACAGATGCACCAGCAGTAGGTTGTCAGTTCTCGATAAGTGAGCTGGGGTTCAAACTCTTTTGAATCCTCTCTTTGTCTGCCGATTACTGTGAGTGGCTGCAGAATCTCGCTGGAATCGTCCTGCAGGTGAAGTTGTGTTCCGTAGTCGCGGATCCGCAAAATATGGCAGATTTTGCCGATTCGATGCCGCGAACTGGCGGATTTCGCCGGCAGGTCCGGATATCTGCGCTTCCCGGAACTGCCTGAACTTGCTAAACCATCAGGTTGAGAGACACCTCAGCGGGGTTGATGCCTGCAGCTGAAATGTAGTCGGCACTGCTGTTCTGCTGACATATTTGCACTGCGGACTCAGTCTTGTCCATCAATACGGAGATTGATAGCGCGATGAATCTCGTGCTCGCATTTGTATTTCTACTGTGCCTCTTGCTGCTTGTCATGATTTTTGGCGAGCAGCTAATTGTGCTCGGTGCGTTCCACGGACGCTGGATCACTACGACCGCAGAATCCCTGGCCGATCTGTGGCACTTTTTGTGCGAGGTCGTCGATCGTGCATGGTGCTTCGTGCTGGATCACCTCTGGTGGTTGCTGGCCATTGGTTCTGGCAGTGTTGGAGTGCTGGTCGTCGCGTGGATGGTGTTCGACGGTATTGTCGATCAAGCTGCCGCAGATCTTGCGAGGCATTCCGAACTCATGCATGTTGGCGGAATTCTGGACCAGATTCCGAGTCTCGAGGCTCAACAGTCAGTACAGCCAATTGGATTCACCGGCACCAACGAATCGATCCCCAGACTGGTTCATCAGGTTCCATCTCCACACAAACGACAAACATCTTCTGAATTCGAATGGCCGATGATTCGTGATGAAATCGTCGAAAACGAGTTTCCGTCGGCTCTCGATGTTCCTCGCCGCAGAAATGCTGGTGTTGAGGAGCCGGAGTGGAATCTGCCACGCGGATCAGACGGTCCCTTATTGCCACTGGAACAGGAACGTCGTTCTCACTGGCGTCGTGATTCCATGGAGTATTCTCAATGGACGTGGGAACAATACGACAGCGAATTCAGCAATGATCGGGAGACTGTCACAGAAGCAATCGGCAGCTCGGTGGTTGTTGGGGCCCTCAAAGACAATATCACTTTTGCCTTGAGACAACTGGATCGAGAAGGATCGGGTGATTGGAAACAGTTCGATCGGTTTCTTAATCAGGACCGTCGCGTGTCAGACTTTGAATCGACAGGGATTCCTGTCCGTGAAGTAACTTCTGATGAGCTTGCTGTGGTTGAATCGAGCATCAGAATTGTTCCCGGGTTTGAGGTCACAGAAAGCGATTTACGGATTGAAAAACGCATTCTGGCAGTTCCTGGGCAGGATGCCGTTGATATCGTCATCAATGTTACGAACCGTTCCGGTCAGTATCAGATGAGTGGGCTGCTGATTCGAGAGCAACTGCCGTATGGGCTTCGCCCGCTTTCCATCGATAGCGGTGGTGTCTATCTGGATTCGAGCGTTAGCTGGGTCATCGACGACCTGGAACCTCATAAGAATCAGATTGTTCGTATGCGAGTCCGAGCAGGATCAAACCGTGAATTGGAAACAGAGACCGAAATTGCGGCCACCGCAGCTGTTACATCTCGGATTCGAGTTCAATCCGATCGCGGAACGGAGTTCGTTCCTGGACGTTCGAAAATCATACTCACCACGGGCAAGGTACCGCAAACAGCCAACCGGTTGGAGACGATTGCAATCCCTTTTCGTATAAGCAACGTAGGAAACGCAGCTGCGGAAGAGGTGATTCTGCAGATTACGTTGCCTGAAGGACTGGACCATTATCGATTGACTCAGAAAGACATTAACCGCGACGTGGATGTGAGACTGCAGAATCTTAAGCCGGGTGCCACAAAAGATGTAACGCTGCGAGTCCTGACAAAGATCGCAGGAGACCAAACCGCCATTGTGGCATTGTCCGAAGACGGCGATGAACTCCGCGTCGATACTTTCAGTATTTTGGTCCAGGAAGAAGATACCGCCCCTCTCGAGCGAACCCCATTGCTTCCTGAATCGGAAAACGGAGCACGGCGTTAGACTGAGCGCTCGACAATCCTGTCCTGCGTGTCACTATTGTTTTGCCGAGAATCTTCTGTTTTCCCCGAATTGCGCGACTCCATCACAGGTGCAGGGGGTTTACGCCACTAGAACAGAGATTCGGCTGCAGCTTCGAATCGGTGCTTATGAGGCCAATCTGAAGGCCAGGTTGTCATTGCGCAACAACAGATGAGGAAGATACGGACGTGAATATTCTTTATCGGGCAACCATACAGATGCTCCTCGTGACGATCGTCTCTTCGGTCTCTGCCGAACGTCCCGAACCCAGGCAAACAGCGGCGGAAGTCGATAAGTTGATCCGGGCGGCAGAGCAGATGCGTCTGATGCAAAAGGTGGATGATGCGACGTTTTTGCGTCGCATTTCACTCGATCTGATTGGACGACCTGCGACTGCCGGTGAAATCACACGATTCGGGTTAACACCGTCCCCGGGCAAACGCACAGCGATCGTGGAACAGCTTCTGGCGTCTAACGAATACGGTGAAAACTGGGCTCGGTATTGGCGGGATGTCATTCTTATGCGCGCCACCAACGTTCGTTCTGCCATTGTCCGTGAATCCTTCGAAGAATGGATGGCTGAAAGCCTGAACAAAAATCAGGCCTGGGACAATATCGTTGAAGAACTACTGACGGCCACGGGGTCTGTGACCGAAAATGGAGCGACCGCATTGTTGTTCGCTCACGAAGGTACGGCAGAAGAGATTGCTGCAGAAGCATCGCGACTGTTCCTGGGAATTCAAATTCAATGTGCCAATTGTCACGATCACCCCTGGGATCGCTGGAAGCGGGATGAGTTTCACGAATTCGCCGCCTTCTTTCCGCGAGTCACCGTGCGAAGGGACCGCAACGCGGATAGTCAACGAGCGTACGTGGTGGGATCAAAAGACACCCCGGAACGTCGCCGATTCGGTGTCAGCGACTTCCTCCTGACCCGCATCGACAAGAACCACGACCAGGTCATTTCGAAACAGGAAGCAAAACGGTCGCCGGTAAGTCGAGTGTTTAACAACGATCGAATCATGGAACGTATCGACAAAGACGGTGACGGCAAACTGACCATTGAAGAACTGAAGACGGCTCAGCCGGCCAATAACAACCGCCCAGGCCAGGGGAGTGCCGAACATCTCATGCCGAATTTAGAAAATCCGGCCTCCGAAGGCACCCGAATGGATCCCGTGTTTTTCCTCAACGACCGTAAGATTAAGTCCGGCACGACAGATCTCAAACGACGAACATCAGCTGCCGGATTTATAAGTAGCCGCCGCAACGAATGGTTTGCCAAAGCAATCGTCAACCGAATGTGGGCTGAACTCACCGGCACTGCCTTCTTTGCCCCGGTCGACGACATTGGGCCGGATCGCGAAGCGGATCACGAAGCAGCTCTGGACATTCTATGCGCAGGATTCATCAGCAATCGCTACGACCTCAAATGGCTGTTGCAAACGATTATTGCCACCGACATCTATCAGCGTGCCATCAATACCGATGTTGACGGCTTCACGCGAATGGAACCAACTCGTCTGCGTTCCGATCAGCTGTATGCAGTTCTGTGTCAGTCACTCGGCGTTGAGGAACTCAAACTGAAAGTCACCGATCGACGAAGGTTTGGGCGGAGCAACCCTGGTCGAGCAGCAATCTCGGCCACATTCGGATTTGATCCTTCCATATCACGCGACGAAGTGGCCAGCAGTATTCCTCAGGCACTGTTCCTCATGAACTCACCGGAAATCAATCAGCTCATCAGCGGTCGACGTAACGACAGCCCAATCGGACGCATCACGAATACATTCGGCTATGACGTCGATGCCGTGAGTGAACTGTACCTGGCAGTGCTGGGACGTGAACCGGAAGAAGGTGAACTCAAGGTGTGTCTGGACTTCCTGAAGGATTCCAGCAATTCGGTGGAAGCCATGGAAGACCTCTTCTGGGCTTTGCTGAATTCCAGTGAATTCCAGAGGAAACGCTGATCTGTCAGTGTCCTTCAAAGGTCAGCAGCACGGGCAGAGCAGGCAACACGCAATCAACCATTTTAAGCGGCAAAGGGGCAACATCATGAGTACTCACCTGGTTGACGACATCTGTGTCTCACGTGGAGGCTTCACGAGGAGGCGAGCTTTACAGCTGGTGTCCGGAGCGGCTCTGGCGGCAGGCACTTCTAACTTTCGCGATCTGATGGCCGTTCAGGCAGAAGCACTCCGCAAAGAAGGTCGGGCCATGATTCTGTTGTGGATGCGAGGCGGCCCGAGCCAGTTTGAAACACTCGATCCGAAACCGGGTACAGAAAATGGAGGTCCAACAGAAGCCATCGAAACGTCTGTCCCGGGCATTCGCATCGCCGATAATTTTCCTCAACTGGCAAAGGTGATGGATGACGTTGCCATTATTCGATCGATGACCAACAAAGAAGGCAGTCATCCACGAGCAACCTATCAGATGCATACGGGTTACCTACCGGCAGGCAGCGTAAAGCATCCGTCGCTAGGTTCCTGTATCACTCAACAATTGGGTAATACCGAAAGCGAACTCCCATCCTTTGTGTCTGTCGGAAATACTCAGGGATCAGGATTCCTGGGCATGGACTACGAGCCATTTGTCGTTGCGAATCCAGGCCAGTTACCTGCGAACGTCGCCCTGCCAACTTCAGCAGAACGGTTTGCTCGACGGCGCAATTTACTCAAACGCCTGGAGACCCAATTCTCAGAAACCGGTGCGCAGGAACTTGTGGAATCGCATCGAGCGATCTACGGCAAGAGTGCTCGGCTGGTACTGAGTCCTGATGTGAAAGCCTTCAACATCGCCGACGAAAGCCGCTCACTTCGAGAACGCTACGGCGACAGTAGCTTTGGAAAAGGCTGCCTTCTGGCTCGACGGCTTGTTGAGCAGGGAGTGACGTTTGTGGAAGTACGGTCTGACAATTGGGACACTCACCAGGATAACTTCGAACGAAGTGCAGGTCTGGCTGGCGGCGTTGATCCCGCCACAGCGACTCTCATCGCAGATCTCAAAGATCGAGGAATGCTGGACCGCACGTTGGTGGTCTGGATGGGGGAATTCGGACGCACACCCAAGGTCAATGCACGGAATGGCCGTGATCATTATCCGCGGGTCTTCAACGCTGCGATGGCGGGCGGAGGCATCAAAGGGGGCCAGGTCTATGGAGCCTCCACGGCCAACGGATCTGCCGTCGATCATTCGCCTGTTACGGTGCAGGATATGTTTCGAACGATCTGCAGTTCCGTCAGGATCGACGCTGACTTCGAAAACATCAGTCCTCTCGGTCGCCCTCTGAAAGTCGTCGACGGCGGCGAAGTCATTTCCAGCCTCATCTAGGTCAGGCCGAAGCAGGTCAGCCGTCTGAAATTTCCTGATCGAACCCACGTGGTCAGATCATGGCCAACGTGACGTCAATCCTTTTGTGTCTGTTTACAGATCGCTTTTCCACCACGTTGACTGTTTTCACGGCATCCTCGGATGGTAATCATGCAAGTCATACAACATTGTCTTTACGCGAGAGTACAGCAACTGGAAGATTTGCATCGATTCCACATGTGACTTCGTCTCTTCACGCTTTATCGTTTTCTGTATCTGTTTGCTGGCCGATGCGTTCTCGGTAGTCCAGTTGGCCTCGCCAGCCGAGTTTACGATGCAGAGTCGAATAGTAACTGTGGCCGGGAAAGTGGACCTTCTTAAATGTCGCGTCAGCTCGGCGAATTGTGATACGGTCTCCCGGATGAAAAGGTCGATTGATCTGACCGTCGATTACCACCATCGCTCCTGCTCGAGATTCACCGACAGACAGACTGTAAGTGCGATCGGCAGTATCAACAATCGGGCGGACTGTGAGCGTATGCGGACAAATTGGAGTGATACAAAACGCCTCAAGATCCTGGCGCAGGATCGGTCCTCCGGCTGACAGATTGTGAGCAGTCGAGCCAATGGGTGTGCTGATGATCAACCCATCACAGCTGAACGTCGTTACCGGATGGTCATCGATGTCCAGGGAGATGTCTACCATTCTGAGTGCCGTGGAAGACGTCACTGTGACTTCGTTGAGTCCCAGGTCGACGTAACTGGTACCGTCCGCCAGACGATGCGTGCATTCGAACATCAGGTATTTACCAATTTCGAATTCTCTGCGTTGTAGCTGAGGCAGCAGTTGGTGAAATTCTTCCAGTGTCAAATCTGCGAGAAACCCAAGTCGTCCGAGGTTAATGCCAACAATTGGAATCTGCTGTTGTCCCAGTTGGCGGCAGCCTCGAAGAATTGATCCGTCACCGCCAAGCACGACGACCATATCGGCATCGATAGTGTCTTCGATGTCTTTACTGCGCGGATACTCTCCAACCACTTCGATGCCGTCGGTTTGCTTCAGATAAGGCAACAGGCTCTGCCATGCCGACCGGACTTCCGGTCGGTCACTGCCGGTGAGAACGATCAGTTTGAGTGACTTGCGTGCCATAAAGTAAGTAAATTCAGAGAGTGTTGAGTCAGGAATCCTGCCATGATGCTACGACAAGCAAATCGTGATTCCCATGCCGATTGCTGATCAATCCACAGTTCGATGGGACCGCGTCTGAATACAAAACCAGCAAAGCCGTCATCTGGACGGTTTGCTCATTGTTAAATTGGGGGCAAACCCCAGTCACCTGCAGATTACCCAAGGTGTCCTGCTGTGGGATTTCTCGTGCTCAGTAGTTATATTGTGAGCGTCGTTTTCTATGCAGCCAAGGACAGCCACTTGCGTTTTCGAACGAAACAAAAACCTCACGGCCTGATGTCTAGAAAGCTTCAATTGCGTCTGACTGTCATGCTGGTGACGCTGGGCCTGATTCTGATTGCCAGTAAGGTCGTTGGTCGGCCTGAATTCTGGGCGAAAATGTTTCCCGACAGCCAGCCTGCGGAATCAGCAGATTCCGACGAGGTCCTGGTGGATCATATGACGATGCGTCTGGAACTCAATACAGGTGAGACAACGACGTCTGTTCGAGTTCTGCGAGAAGATCTGCAGAATTCCATCGAAGACGACGTGGTGGGCGTCAGTGCTGCTGAAACCAAAGCGTGGGGTCGATCGATGGAACTGGCCGAACGAATCACTTCCAAACAGGCCAAACACCTTCCGATTGCCCGTTACGCTTTGATGATGGATGCTCCCAACGATTGCCGCGGGCGCGCCTGGAAGATCACCGGCACTCTGCGACGAATGACGGAGGAGAAGCTCACCAATCGCTCGCTGGATTATCCCAAAATCGTCGATGCCTGGTTGACACTGCCGGATTCCGGTAACAGTCTGGTTCATGTGGTTGCTTTGCAGAGTGCACGCACCCTGCCGTTCGCCGCCGAATTCGGTCAGGATGCGCCTGAAGTCACAATCTCCGGATACTTCTTTAAGCGAGAAGCTTATGCCTCCAGTGCCGAAGCCGGACTGAGTATTGCTCCATTACTACTGGCTGGAAGTATTTTCCCAGTCCCCATGCCGGTGTCGACAGCAACTCGCGCTGATCAGCTGACTCCCTGGCTGGGCTGGCTGGCCGTCTTCACCTGCGGAACACTGGCACTCATTGTCTGGAGCTTTGCCTTCAGCGATGTCGCCAATCGCAGAAAACGTACTTATGAGCTGACTCGACTACCGGCATCGCCATCGTTTGAAGGGGTGACGATTGCGACTCCTTACGAAACACTGCACGAGCTGGAAACCGCTGCTGAGGCCGCTGCAGCAGAGTTCAATATCGAACAACTATAGATTGCCCAAGACTCCGATTTCCGACTTGCCCGAATACTGAATCCGCTTGTCTTGCTGTGATCGCTCGCTTAATACGCTACCAGACAATATTTGGCTGCTTCTTCTGTCATGCCGAGGAAAAACTGAGGTGCATATGCGTGGACGGATGGAAGTCATTCGATTTGAACGTCACATCACTCATACCGACTATCCGGCCAATAGAAAAGGGCAAGGTTCGCACCTTGCCCTTAACAGTTTCAGTTCCACTGAGTCTGAAAATTATCCAGCTTCGACAGCGGCCTGGGCGGCAGCCAGTCGGGCAATTGGGATCCGGCGTGGGGAACAACTGACGTAGTTGAGACCGATTTCATGGCAGAAGTACACGGAATTCGGATCACCACCGTGTTCCCCGCAAATTCCGATCTTTAGATCTTTGCGTGTCTCACGACCATCCGTAACAGCGATTTTCATCAGACGGCCAATGCCGGTCTGATCAATCGTCTGGAACGGGTCGGCAGGCATGATGTCGTTTTCTGTGTAATAGCCGATGAATCCTTTGTAGTCGTCCCGGCTGATTCCAAGACCTGTTTGAGTCAGGTCGTTGGTACCGAAGCTGAAGAACTCAGCCGTATCAGCAATTTCACCAGCGGTCAAAGCGGCTCGTGGAATTTCGATCATCGTGCCCGTCATGAAGTCGACAGTAGTGCCCTGCTCTTCAAAGACCTTTGCAGCGGTCTCCTTGATGACCGCAGTCTGATTGTCGACTTCGGCTTTGTAACCAGCCAGTGGAATCATGATTTCCGGATGACATTCGATGCCTTCCTTCTTCAGAGCACAAGCCGCTTCGAGGATCGCTCGCGCCTGCATGGCCGTGATTTCCGGATACACAATGCCCAGTCGACAACCACGGTGACCGAGCATCGGGTTGGATTCGACGAGTTCCGCAACTCGGTGTCTGACGTCATCTTCGGTTACGCCGAAGGTTGACGCCAGTTTGCCAGCCAGAGTTGGATCTTCGTGCATGTGATGTTCGGAAAGGAACTCATGCAGTGGTGGGTCCAGCAGGCGAACGGTGACGGCCTTATCACCCATGGTCCTGAACAGGTGAGTGAAGTCCTCACGCTGGAAGGTGATCAGCTTAGCCAGGGCCTTTTGACGATCTTCAACGGTAGTCGAGAAGATCATCTCACGCATTTCGTCGAGGTGATCGAAGAACATATGTTCTGTTCGACAGAGGCCCACTCCTTCGGCACCCAACTGAACGCTGATTTCAGCGTCGTGAGATTCTGTATTGGCTCGCACATTCAACGTACGGTGTTCGTCGGCCCAGGCCATCAGCTGAGCGTATCGCTGATACACTTCTGATTCTTCGGGCTTCAGGTTGCCGGTCATGACTTCCATGACTTCGGAAGGACTGGTTTCAATTTTGCCTTCGAAGACTTCACCACTGAAGCCATCGATAGACATCCAGTCACCTTCTTTGAGGACAGTGTCCCCCACAGTAACAGTTCCGGCTTCGTAGTCGATTTCCAACGCGTCACAACCGCAGACGCAGGTCTTGCCCATCTGGCGAGACACGAGTGCCGCGTGTGAAGACGCTCCACCGAAGGCAGTCAGAATGCCGTTGGCAACCTTCATTCCACGAAGGTCTTCAGGGCTCGTTTCTTTTCGAACCAGAACCAGCTGTCTGTCGTTGTCTGCGTTCCATTGCTCTTCCGCATCAGAAGCATGGAAAACAATCTGCCCCGTTGCTGCTCCGGGACCAGCATTAATGCCCTTCGCCAGCAGGCGATTGGCCCCTTCAGCCTTGGTTTTGTCAGCCGGGTTGAAAATCGGCTGCAGAAGCTGGTTCAGGTCGTCTGCTGGAATTCGTCGTTTTTCCAGAGCAGTCTTAACGTCGATGAGGCCTTCGTTGACCAGATCGACAGCGATACGTACAGCGGCGAAGCCAGTTCGCTTGGCGTTTCGTGTCTGCAGCATCCAGACCTTGCCGTTTTCGACGGTGAACTCAATGTCCTGTACATCTTTGTAGTGCTGTTCCAGAGTCTTGCCAATGTTGGTCAGCTGTTCGAAAGCTTCCGGTTTGTCGATGTGCAGAGTTTCTTCGACTCGCTTGGGAGTTCGAGTACCGGCAACGACATCTTCCCCCTGAGCGTTGATCAGGTAGTCGCCGCAGAAGCCCGGAGACCCGTCTGAACAGTTGCGAGTCAGTCCAACACCGGTTGCACATTCGTCGCCGAGATTACCGAAGACCATGGCCTGAACGTTGGTCGCTGTACCCCATGAGTGAGGAATGCCGTACTGACGGCGGTAAACCTGAGCTCGGTCATTGCCCCAACTGCCGAAGACAGCTCCGACGCAGCCCCAAAGCTGTTCCATCGGATCTTCAGGGAAATCCATGCCCGCGTGCTTTTTGATAACGGCTTTGAAGTCGACAACGATTTGCTTGATCGCGTCGATGCTCAGGCCGGATTCGTGCTCAACGCCTTCTTTTTCGCGAGCAGCATCAAGAATCGCTTCGAAGTGGTCGTCTTCGTTTTTGTTTTCCGGCTTCAGGCCAAGCACCACGTCGCCGTACATCTGGATCAGACGACGGTAGCTGTCCCAGGCAAAGTGCTCATTGCCCGACTGCTTGATGAGTGCCTGTACGACTTCTTCGTTAATACCGATGTTCAGGACGGTGTCCATCATGCCAGGCATCGATTCGCGAGCACCCGATCGACAGGACAGCAGCAACGGGTTGGCGGGATCACCGTACTTCTTGCCCATGCATTGTTCTGCGGCGGCAATCGCAGCGTTGACCTGATCCTTCAACTCCGGTGGATAGGTGCGATCGTTGTCGTAAAAATAGGTGCAGACTTCAGTTGTGATCGTGAAGCCAGCTGGTACGGGGAGTCCGATACGGCTCATTTCCGCCAGGTTGGCTCCTTTACCGCCCAGGAGGGCCTTCTGAGTTGTGTTTCCGTCAGCCTTGCCGTCACCGAATGTGTATACGTACTTTTCAGACATTGATTGTTACCTTTTCAGGTCAGTTGCCAGCCAGAATCCCGATTATCGAGGACAGGCTGAGATGAGTTAAATCAGTCCCAAAGTTATTGGCAGTATAGAGTTACGGAACCAATAGTCTTTATTATGGCAGCGAGGGACCGGAATGAGCGGCCGAAGCGCGCAAAATGACCGCACATCGAATCATGGCCGAGTTGCAGAACCTAGCACTGCCCATCCGCAGATTCAAGCTGTCTGGCCGTCCAGCCTTATTCCCGCTCAGGGTTGGGAACACGATCCTGCGTTCTGGCAAACATAGGGAATCTGTCCCTAGAGATTCATGCTACTGGTCTGTCGTTTCGCTGATTGCCCGATATGCTTTCTGTCAGTTCGCCTCTGCCAATTTTAACTTTGCCAACGGAATCATTTCCTATGTCGGGCCCGGACTTTGCCAGTCGTCGAAAGAAGCTGATCCGCAGTCTTAAACCGGCGGGCATTGATGGACTGCTGGTGTCCAGCGAAACCAATGTCCGGTATCTGACCGGTTTTACAGGAGATTCAAGCTGGTTGTTTGTCAGTCACGGCAGCACCGTTCTGATCAGCGACGCTCGGTATTCGACTCAAATCACGGACGAGTGCCCAGGCCTCGACGCAGAAATTCGCGGCGTTGGCAAGTCGATGTCCGAAGCCACGGCAAAGATCGTGCGACAATCGAAATCGAAGCAATTGGGAATCGAAGGTGAGCACCTCACTCTATCTCAACATGCGGCACTCGTCGAAAAAATTGATTCTGCAGCAATTGTCATCACCAGCCAACTCACAGAACAACTGCGAGTAATCAAGGACAAATGGGAAATCGCTCAGACTCGCGAGGCGATTTTTCAGGCAGAACGCGGAATCGCGATCATTCGAGCCAGCCTGCGACCAGATCAGATTGAAACTGAGATTCGATTTGCACTCGAAGCAGCAATGCGCGATTTCGGAGCCATCGGCCCGGCGTTTGAGCCGATTATCGGTGTTGGTCCAACTGCCGCGCTGCCTCATGCGCACGCTGGCACACGCCGAATCGCCGAATCACCACTGCTGCTGATCGACTGGGGAGCTCAAACGGTATCCGGCTATCGCAGCGATTTGACCCGAGTCTTCTTTACCGGGCGCATCACAAAAAAAATGCGGCGAGTTTACGAAACCGTGTTGCGGGCTCAGCAGGCCGCAATTAAGAAGATCAAGCCAGGAGCCATCTGCAAAGATGTCGATGCTGTCGCACGCGGAATCATCAGTGATGCAGGATTCGGACAACGTTTTGGCCACGGACTCGGGCACGGGGTGGGGCTGGATATCCATGAAGCGGTGCGTTTGGGCCCCCAGTCGACCGAAATTCTCAAACCAGGCATGATTGTGACAGTGGAGCCCGGGATTTACCTGAAAGGCCAGTTTGGGGTCCGAATTGAAGACGATGTACTGGTAACAAGGGACGGTTATGAGCTGTTGACGTCCGTTCCGCGTCAATTCGATGATGCAATCGTTGAATTCCTTGCATAATCGGGATCGATTGCCAGGATTTCGCCGTTTGAACCTCTTTTGCGCCCAATCTGGGCCAATCTCATCAAAAATACGCCGTTGCGGCTGATTTGCCGACCGGCGTGATCAACATAAGACTTCATATTCAGGGTACACGCTCAATCTGGGCAGGAGGCATTTGACGATGGCAAAATCATCTGATGGCGATTCCGGAAGCTTCGATCTCGATCGATTCCGTAAGCTATTGCAGCTGATGGAGAAATACGGCGTTACCGAAACACAACTCACCAAAGACGGTGAATCGTGGAAGGTTCGACGCGGACCGAAAGAAGTTGCTGCTGCACCCGCACAGGTTGCCGCCCCTTTGGCTGCTCCTTTAGTACCAGCGGCCCCAACGCCAGCGGCCCCAACGCCAGTGGCTACTGCTTCTGCAAAGCCAGCTGGAAAAACAATTGACGCGCCGACCGTAGGAACTTTCTATGCAGCGCCCAATCCGGATGAGCCGCCGTTTGCCTCAGTCGGAACAAAGGTCGATGCTGAGACAATTGTATGTACTATTGAGGCGATGAAAGTCTTCAATCAGATTCCTGCTGAGATGAGCGGGACGATTGTTGAAGTGCTCGTTGAAAATGGCGATCCGGTTGAGTTCGGACAGCCGTTGTTTCGCATCGAATAAACCACACAGTTGCTGGATGCAGGAGGGCAACGGCTCTTTAAAATCCAGTCATCCAGAGTGAGTGCGGCTGCATTCAGGACGCGTGATTCGGGAGTATTAACTCTCGGTTCGCTATTATTGAGAGAAGATCATTCATGTTTCAGCGAATCCTCGTCGCGAATCGTGGCGAAATTGCTCTACGGATTATCCGCGCATGCCGCGAACTCGGCATTCAGAGCGTTGCCGTTTTCAGTGAAGCCGATCGCGGTTCTCATTACCTCGACCTCGCAGACGAAGCGTGGTGTATTGGACCGGCTGCGGCATCTTCCAGCTATCTGATGGTCAACAACATCATTAGCGCTGCCGAAATCGGAAACGTTCAGGCCGTGCATCCGGGCTATGGATTTCTCGCCGAGAACTCGGATTTCGCCAAGATCTGCCGCGACTGTGATATCGAATTCATCGGTCCGCCACACGAAGCGATGGCTCAACTTGGTGACAAAGTCAGCGCTCGCGAAATCGCACGTAATGCTGACGTCCCCTGCGTGCCAGGCAGCGATGGACTTATCGAAGATCTCGACGAAGCGGCCAAAATTGCCAGCGAAATCGGCTATCCGGTACTCATCAAAGCCACGGCGGGCGGTGGTGGAAAAGGGATGCGAGTTGCCGGCAACGAAGTTTCGTTACGAGCCGGTCTGCAGGCGGCTTCCGCTGAAGCCGAAGCCGCATTTAATAACGCTGGAGTCTACCTCGAAAAATTCGTTGAACGTCCTCGGCATATTGAAGTGCAGATTCTGGCGGACACCCATGGCAACGTGATCCACCTGTGGGAACGCGACTGCTCTATGCAGCGGAAGCACCAAAAGTTAATCGAAGAAAGTCCTGCTCCGAATTTGCCGGAGGATGTCCGCCAGGAAATCTGTGCTGCTGCAGTCCGATTGATCAAAGAGGCCGGCTATCAGAACGCAGGCACAGTCGAATTCATCATGGACAAGGACTTCAACTTCTACTTCATTGAAGTGAATGCTCGAATCCAGGTAGAACATCCGGTGACAGAACTGGTCACTGGCATTGACCTGATCAAACAGCAGATTCTGATTGCAGCCGGAGAAAAACTGCCGATGACGCAGGACGAAGTTCCATGCAGTGGATCGGCGATCGAACTGCGAATCAATGCAGAAGATCCGGACAATGAATTCCGCGGTAGTCCTGGCACGATTTCCAAATTACGGATACCCGGCGGCCCGGGCGTCCGTTTTGATTCACATGTTCACGAAGGCTACACTATCAGCCCTTACTATGATTCCATGATTGGTAAGCTGATTGTGCATAAGTCGACTCGAGAGGATTCGATTGCCGGCATGAAACGCTGCCTTCGCGAATTTGTCGTCGACGGAGTGAAAACGACACTGCCCCTTGCCGGTAAGATGTTTAATCATTCAAACTTCGCTGAAGGTACCTTCGACACTACGTTTGTCGAACGTACCTGGTAGCAGTAAACATCTCGGCGTTTCGGCTGTCTGGCAGCATGCGGTACGCATTCACGTTTTGCTCAACCAATCCCCACAACACTACTCACCAACGGACTTGCATTAATGTCTCACGGAATCAAAAAAGTTGCCATCCTGTTCGCCGGTGGTCCTGCTCCCGCAGCGAATGCTGTTATTTCTGCATGTGCCATTTCCTGCATTAACAATGGTGTCGAAGTCGTCGGAATCAAGCATGGATACTCCAGCCTCATCGATTATTCTGACGATCAACCGCTGATCGAAGGTGAAGACTACCTCAACCTGCATGAAAAGATGCTGAGGAGAACTCGTAGCAAACAGGGAATCATTATTGGGACGGCGCGAGCAAATCCTGGCAAGCACATTACCAGTCCTGCTGACCTGAATGACGAGGAAAAGAACGCTCCTCTGCGTCGAGTGTACGAAGGCCTGCGTTCATTGGGTGTGGATGCACTTGTTTCGATTGGCGGCGACGACACTCTCAAGACCGCTAATAAACTTAAGATGTACCAGGACCTTCTTCCTGAAGGCAGCCTTAAAATTCCGGTGATCCATGTCCCCAAGACGATCGATAACGATTACTCCGGGATTGATTTCACCTTCGGTTACTTCACAGCAGTCGAAACACTGGGCATGGAAATCAGCAATCTGCACGCGGATGCTGAGGCTTCGCGAGCCTACTTTATGGTAGAAAGTATGGGACGCAGTGCTGGCTGGCTGGCTTACGGAGCAGCAATTGCCGGCGAAGCTAATATGGTTTTGAGTGTCGAAGACATCGTGGGGGATTTGCGTGCTGCGAATTCAACCAAAGATCGAATCGTGATGGATATCGATGCGGTCGTTAATAAAATCGTCCGCATGATCCACCATCGCAAAGAAAATCAAAACAAAGAGTATGGTGTCGTTGTGCTGGCAGAAGGACTTGCCGAGTACCTGTCTGACGAAGCTCTGTCTGATGTGCCTCGTGATGATCACGGACACATTTCTGTCGCCCACGTAGACCTCGGGAAGATGTTTGCCAAACGAGTCGCTGCAGAATATGAAAAGCAGAGTGGTATCAAACGCAAGGTTACCGGACTGCAACTGGGATACGAATCGCGTTGTGCAAGGCCTCAGGCGTTCGACGTAATGTTAGGCAGCCAGTTGGGAGTTGGTGCTTATCGAGCTCTATGCGAAGACAAATGCAATGGAGCCATGGTATCAGTTTCCGGTCAGTTGGACCTGCATTACGTTCCGTTCGAAGATCTTATTGATCCAGACACCCTGGTCACGAAGGTGCGGTTTATTGAATCAGGGTGCGACTTCCAACTGCTGGCGAGATTCCTGGAAACTCAGGTGGCGGACTGATTTCGCAGTTAATCAGCTGTTCGGCGGTTCAAAACGATTAGTCGCAGCGCGATCTCCTCGGTTCTACAGCACTAACCGCGGCTGAAGCCCTGTGGCGAATTTCATTTCTCGGACAACTGTATGTCTGCAACGCCCATCAGTCTGCTCCGGCAGTATTTCGGCTACGATTCCTTCCGTGGCCCACAGGAAGACATCATCAAACATGTGCATGCAGGCAAGCATGCCCTGGTGATCATGCCTACAGGAATGGGCAAGTCGCTTTGTTTTCAGATTCCATCGCTGATGCCATCGGCCGAACCATCAACCCTTCCTCATATTACACTCGTGCTTTCGCCATTGATCGCTTTGATGAAGGACCAGGTCGATGCCTTGCAGGCACGAAGCATCAAAGCGACGTTCATTAACTCGTCACTCCGCAGACATGAACGCGAGTCACGGTACAAAGGCATCGCCGATGGGCAGTTTGATTTACTGTATGTAACCCCGGAACGCTTTCGCAAACAGGAATTCCTCGATGTTATCTCACAACGTCACGTGAGACTGTTGGCAGTCGATGAAGCTCACTGCATCAGTGAATGGGGGCATGATTTCCGGCCGGACTACACGAAACTGCAGGAGCTGCGAGGGATCCTGGGAAATCCATCTACAATCGCGCTCACTGCAACCGCGACACCTGATGTGCAGAAAGACATCGTTCGTCAACTGGGGCTGCAGCTGAATGAAATCGCCCTGTACCACGAAGGTATCAATCGCCCCAATCTTGATCTGGTCGTCAGAGATGTGTGGGATGCAGAAGAAAAAGAACAACAAATCATAGAGGCTGCAAACCGCTGGTTGACCGTAAATTCAACGGGCAGCGGGATTGTCTACTTCACGTTGATTCGCACACTGCAAGAATTCAGCGAACGTCTTGCCAAACAAGGAATCGACCATGTGTGTTATCACGGTGATCTGGAACGTCGCTATCGTAAGAGGATCCAGGAAGGTTTTATGAAAGGTGACAGACGCCTTGTTCTGGCAACCAATGCTTTCGGTATGGGCGTCGATAAAGAAGATATCCGTTTTGTCGTTCATGCGGACGTACCAGGGTCTATGGAATCGTACTATCAGGAGATCGGTCGAGCGGGCCGAGACGGCCAGCCATCGGAATGCGTGCTGTTGTACGACCAGCGTGATTTGAACACTCAGATGGAATTCATCCGTTGGAGCAATCCTGATGCAGACTTCTATGAACGGGTCTATGGCCACTTAAAAAACGACCACGAGCAGATCCAGGCGTTTGGGATTGAGTGGTTGAGAGAACGCCTGTGCGATCGTCAACGGCATGATCGTCGAGTAGAAACCACCCTGGCCATGCTGCAACGGTATGGAGTGATCGAAGACGAAATTGATCTGTCTGCTGTAAAAGTGGCCGGCCCCTTGCCGGCAGCTCTGCAGGACGAAGAACTTCTCGAAGCCAAACTCACACGTGATCAAAAGAAGCTGTACGGGCTTGTTCAATACGTTCAGGCTGAAGGCGACCGAGTCGAGTTCATTCATGACTATTTCGGAGTAGCACGGTAGACTTCGTGGCTGCTTCGCCAGCCTGCGTCACTCATCAGCAGAGCAGTGTCACAAGGAGGCAAAAACAGTGCGGCCAGCGCAACTCACCTCGGGCTACAATGATCAATTCGTCGGCGGCGGTGCTGTATCGAACTGCATGAACTTACCGCCTTCGGTCTGAGCCAGACGCAATACCATCGCATGTCCCAACCCTGTGGAAGGCGTCAACACGCCTGCTTGATGTGACGATCCGCTATGGTCATCGAGGGCCAGGCAGAGACCGAGCTCGGCCAGCATCTTGGAAGTTGCGCCGTAGCCGGGGTCGCCTTGTCCGGAAATCCGAATGCGGGCAACCTGCCCGCTCCCTATGGCGGTCACTTCGATTGCGAAGGATCCATCGCGGAGTAACCACGAAGGCGGACCTTCTCCGGAGGTGGGTTTGAACTTGATCGGTTCGCCCTGGAAATAGCCAAACCCGCGACTCGCCCACATTCCGATCACGCGCAACCACATCCCTGCAGCTGCGCACTCGCTGTATGATGTGTTGTGATGTTCATCGCGCAGCGTGAGGCTGCGTCGTACGACTCTGGCGTTGATGGGAGCCATAAAGAATTTCGAAACCGCACCGTAGGTCGAATCAAAAGTCCACTGGAAGTCCAGGGCCATGCCATCGGCGGTTCCCGGTGTTTCGGTTTCTATCCCTTTGGTTCCGGGTGTCAGCAGATAAGGATTTGCATCCATCGCATCCGTGTAGCTACCGGACTTTTTCGCCTGCGTGATCGCCTTGCGAGAGTTTAAAGTGCCTCCGGAAAACGAACCCGTGTAGCGAGTATAAACGCCGCGAAGCTGCACGCTCTGGTCCGGATCATTGGGCAGTGCCTCTGCGGCCATGAAGGCGCCGAGGTCAGAGGGAATTGAATCGACGCCACCTCCCAGAATCACTTTGGCGCCGGACTCTTGCGCGAGATCATGAAAGGCTTCGATCATTTCGGCTTGCCAGAAACTTTCGCCGGCGAGGTCTGAGTAGTGAACGCCTGCTCGGGCACATTCTCCCAAAAGGACGGCCCCGTTATTAGAAGAATAGGGGCCAGCGCAATTGAGAATCACTGCGGTACGCACCACCATTGCGGTCACTGCATCGGTATCTTCGAGGTCAACGCACAGAGTCTCGGGTCTGTCGCCGAGTTTGGCAGACAGCTCGGCAAGCTTGCCTGGAGTGCGGCCTGCAATAGCCCAGGGTTTGCCACGCAGTTCAGGGTGGGCATCGAGGTAGGTGGCGACTAACTGGCCCGTAAACCCGGTTGCTCCATAGACGATTAATACCAAAGGTTCTGTCAACCTGGCGGTTTCCTTATGGGCTCAGTACGGCTTCAAATTCAGGTGTTGTAAAATTGCTCACGTCAGTTCCACAAAAGATGTCGACAGGACGATTGTTTTACAGACAGAGACTTTCGAAACAACAGTCGTGACGACGTTTATCGTTGAGACGCAAAGGCCGCTGTCCGTAATCGTTCAATCGTATCGGATTCTACGGCAATGCTGTGACCTGCATTCTCTTAAACAGATGGTGAGAGAGAGCGAACTGTACACCGAAAAAACGCACGCCGAAAAAACGTACACCAAATAGTAACTTATAGCCGGGGAACTCTGATGGCGGCTCCCACTTTCAATCGATTCGGGCTGGCGATACGGTCGCGATTGGCGTCGTAGATTTCCTCATAACGGCCGGGGGAGCCCAGCAGCTTTTCAGCAATCCCCGAAAGCGTGTCGCCATATCGTACCGTGTATTCGTCGTAAGCTGGCGAGCTGGAGCTAAGATCGGGCAATTCAGTGCCGTCGGACAATTGAGGAACATCAAAATCCTCAGCGACGGTGGCTTCCCGTGGCAGGAAATTCTCCACAACCACTGGCGGCGTGAACGACAGTGAATCTTGAGATTCCGGCAACGGGGCCGGTGCGATCGATTGGTCATTCTGGCCGGCAATCTTTGTCGCTGCTCCAATTGGCAAAGCAACTCCCGAATCCTGCTGACCGTATTCGTTGAGCACTTCCGGAAGTGTCCATTTTGTCTGCGGATTTTCGGGCGAAGAACGATCAACGTCATCTGTGTATACAGAGATGTTACGATCGCGCAAGCGGTCGTTGATGAGGTCCTCTCGTTCTACTGACGGTGCGTCTTTGACTGAGAGTGGCTCGTTGCGAAAGAAGAGCGCAGCCACGACTCCAATCAGCAGGATTCCCATCGCGAATCCCACCTTACGATCTGCTGCCCATTCAATTTCGTTCGATGCGCCTGCCATCGATTTTTCTGCCTGCCCCCGGAACACTGGTGATTTTTAGGGGATCTGAGCTCAACCGGAAAAACACGCGGCCGCAGTTCCACATGATCGGTATCGACGGAATTCCGTTCGGCCATAATTCAAATCAGCAAAATTGGCTGATCGCGAACCGTTTCGGCAGAATTCAGCCATGAACAACGGCTGGGATGCCCGTTGACGGCGGGAGCTGCCTCGCTAAAAACTGCCTCATTGATACAGCAGACAAAATATGCAGAAGCGGAACATTTGGAGCAAAGTCGGCAATCATCACAATCCGATAGGGACGACAGCAGACTGTGTTTTCCACGCGGTCGGTCATGGGCATTGTTGTCTGAATTCTGTCTGCCTGAGTCATTCAAGCGGTCACTTGCTCGCGAGTTGACTCATCTCAGAGACAACTGAAGCCCTTCCCGACGAATATGAAAAAGGTCCGGTTCGCATGTCTTGCCCGAACCCGTTCCGAATCCCGGCATTCCTTCTGATAACCCTTTGCGCTGCAGGTGTGTACGGTCAGGGACCGTATCAGTCGTACCAGCCACAGCAGATTGATCGCTACGTCGGTGAGCAGGTTCCGGATATTTGGGATGAATCGCAGCCGATTGAACGATTCCTGTCTGCCGTCGCGAAACGCAGTCGCTTGAGCGTCGAGTATCTGCATTGGGATTTAAAAGGCCCGCAAAGTGGTACGCTTGGTGCCCCGATCACAGACGTCGACGATCCATCGGTTGCATTCGAGGTTTTTGACAACCTCAATGCAGGAGCAATAACCGGTTTGGCCATCGTCCCCGACATGAATAGTATGGGAATGGAAGATGCTTCGGGTGTACGGGGAACACTTGACGTCGCTCTGAATGGTGGCTCACTGGAGCTCTCGTTTTTTGGAACCGGACAAAACGGCAGCGACGTGAACTTCCCCAATCTTCAGGCCAACCGAATAGCAGACCCAACAGGGAACACCGATGGTCTTGGTACCAGCTTCCTTCCTAACATTGTGACACCTCTCACCACAAATGGTGTGGCAAATTCCAGCACGACTATGAATTCGTTTGTCTACGACAACAGTTTTCAGGCATCAATTGATGGACAACTGTGGGGGTCAGAGGTGCTGTTGCTTAAGGAACTTTATCTGCCAAATGAAGCCTTCAACTGGCAATGGCTGGGCGGATTTCGATACATCAGTTACGACGAAGAAATGATGCAACTCGGAACGTTTAATGATGGAGGTGAACTGGCGACTCCACGTGTCACTCGGATCGGCGGTAATTCAGTGAACAATGTGTATGGACCACAAATCGGTGGCCGAGCAAGCATTCGAACGGAATACATTACACTGAGTGCGACTCCACGAATTGCTTTTGCACTCAATGACCACACCTCAAGTGTCATGACAGGCCCATTGACTGCTCTCGATGAACCGGTTGTTCGTATCACTGAGGAATCCATTCACTTCACACCGGTCGTTGAAATTAATTTTCAGATGCAGATTCATGTGACGCCTCACTTTTCGATTGTTGGCGGCTACGACTTGTTTTATATCATGCAGACCTCACGCCCAAGTCACAATATTGTCTACGACAGTACTGCGGGTGGTGCAGCATTCACTCCTGACATCGGCCAAAAGGTTTCACTGAAACAATTCATGGCACAGGGGATTAATATAGGTGGGCTCTGGACTTACTAATCCAGACTCATAAATTCGACACAAACAAGCCCTGCGAGGACCTGATTCCTCGCAGGGCTTTTTCGTTGCGATGCACATCCGCTGTGGAAGATCGATGATGCGAGTTGATCCCTGTATTGCACGCACTGGGCTTGCCGTGGCCAGAGTGCCGGGAATGCAGAATGTCCATGAATGCGGGCACGCGGTGGACGCATGGTTAACCGACGGACGCGTTGTTCGCGTTCTACTGGAAGTGTTGCCCTCAGCGTAATGAAGTTTGCCTGGTCGGTGCCGCAGGCATCATAACCCGTAGAATCGAATCATCTTGCGCATTCCTAAATGACGATAAAAGACGGTATCCAGCCGCAATGTGGGGCTGCTCCGGGTTCTATTGGGTCACGGTCTGATGAACGTCTTTCGGTCATTATTGCTGGTTGCGGTCAGCCTGGTCTCTGTTCCGGCGCTGGCTCAGGAACCATGGGTCAGCCGGCTCGCAGCACGCCATTCCATCGGTGACGGAGTGGGGTATGAGGATGGATTCACATCCGTCGACTGGTTCCTGCCGCTCTTGCCAGATGGAGACAACGATCTCTGGTTTGCAGATTTCAGAGGCCTGGTTTCCAATGACAGCGAATTCAGTTCGAATGTTGGATCCGGCTATCGTTGGTACACACCAAACCAAAACCGCATCTACGGGTTTAATGCATACTGGGATACGCGTCAGTTCGACGGTTTCGCATTCAACCAGGCCGGAGTCGGCTTCGAAACACTGGGTGAGTGCATTGATTTCGAAGCCAACGCTTACACTCCGGCCGTCAACGACACAAACCATCGCAATCTTGAGGTTCTGGAGTTTGCCGGCAATGATCTGTTAATTCAAACGATCAATGCTCTGTCGGGAGCCGACTTTCTGCTGGGGTACAACATCCCGGCGATGCACGAATTTCACACGCGGGTGCTGGGCGGTGGCTATTACTTCGATTCCAGCGAGACCGCAGACGCCGCTGGCTGGCGGGTGAAACTGGAGACCGCATTTCGTGATTGGCTGTCGGTAAGTGCGGTGGCTCAGGAGGACGATCTGTTTGGCCGCAACGTAAGCGTCTCAATCGAACTGCGAAAGCCGATCGAACACAAATCGAATGCGATTTCCAGTTCAATGCGGCACATGTTTCGCAGCCACACTGGCGGTCACCACGATGACACCATTCGGCATCGTTTGGCCGATCCTGTGCAGCGCCAGCAGCAGATCGCGCTCACGATAGGTACTGAAAACGCAACGGACATGGCAAGTGCCCCCCTGACGTTTATCCATGTTGTACCAGGAGTCGCTGGTACTGGTAATGGTACCTTTGAGGATCCATACGGCACCATTACAGATGCCATGGACGATTTGCCGCTTGCTGAAACAAGCATCGTGTACACGCCTCAGGGCGGAACCTTCACCGAACCTGTTACGCTGGCTTCGGGAACTGAGCTCAGATCGAATGGCCCCTCTCAGGTTATTAATTCCCTGCAGGGTCCACTGACTCTTCCATTCTCCGGGAGCTCTGGTGACGACCTTACGGCGTTGTCCACCGTGATCAACGGCGATGTCGACCTCAAAGACAACACCTTGGTGCATGGGTTTGCAATCACTGGTACGGTATCGGGGAATGACGTCACCAGTGCCACCGTCGATACCAGCCGCATTAGTCAACCCGCTACGGATGCGATCACTCTCATCAACTCCACCGAAATTACGCTAATTAACCTGCTCATCGACCAGTCGGGACGCGGAATCTTTATCGAAAACAACGGAGGCACCGACCTCACGGTTTCCGTGCAACAGTCATCAATCACGTCAGCGGGCCATGCCTTTTCCGCCGTTGCAGCGTCTGGTAGCGATCTCACCGTGGCCATTGCCAACAGCACAGCCACTTCAACGGCAGGCACGGGGTTTATGGTGGATGGTTCCGCGGGAACTGGCACAACCTTTGTATCGCAGTTTCAGGATAACACAGTCGCGGAAGCAGACACCGGAGGAGTCATTTTCACGGACGTCATCTTTGATGCTGTTTCCGGTGGTGCACCAGATCCCGTTAGCTTCAGCAGTCTGCTGGTTGGATCAGCCACCGCACGGGTAACCGGCAACGGCATCTCGTTTACAGATACCGTTGGGGATGTCGATATGGGAAATGTCAATATCTTCAATGAGACAGGTTCCGGACTGACAGGTTCCGGACTGTTTGTGAGCAATTCGCCGACACTCACTCTCAGTAGTCAGGCAGGCAGCACAATTGATACCATTGAGGGACCGGCGTTGAACCTCAGTGACGTGGAAACAGCGTTAGTCTTCGATTCTGTCGTCTCGGTAGACAGCTCAACTGAAGCTGCAGCATTCAATACCGTTAAGGGTGCGCTCAGCGTGACCACGACGGTGATGGATGATGCCTTCAATCCACCGTTTAGGTACGAAGACATTCTGAACCCGTTTACGGTCAGCTTTGGTGACACTACGATCAAAAGTCTGCAAGGCTCGGGTGGCCCGGGCCCGGTTCCGGACATCACGCTGCACAACGAAGTACGAGTCGGAAACTTAACCGGCCTGCCCGCGGCGGGGACGATCTACAGCCCACTATTTATCTACCAATAGTAATCTGCGAGAGCGCTGCGTCTGCTGATTGCCACACCTAAACACGATCGGGTCTGCAAATCACTTCGCGTCAAACCTTCAGCGTCAATTCTACCGTTACGTTGCTAGCGCTAACCGCAACGGAAACACCGAAGCAATCAGGGCCGCTACAGGCATAGGCCAAATCAAAACACCCCGGCAGTCAATAGCTCCAGGTTCCATCGGGTTCCACACGACGCGACCCCGCCCTCGAGTTTTGATTATGATCCCTGTTCTGTTTCGTGACGCAACAGAGGGAAAAAGATCACGTCGCGGATGCTGCGGCTGTTCGTGAGCAGCATCACCAGTCGATCGATGCCAATGCCAAGACCGCCGGCAGGCGGCATGCCAACCTTGAGAGCCTTCACGAATTCGTGATCGATCTTCGCCATGGAGTCTTCTTCTGACAGTCCTTCCAGCTGGGTCTCGAATAGTTTCTCCTGCAAACATGGATCGTTGAGTTCCGTATACGCATTGGCGAGTTCCATGCCTTTGACGAACAGCTCGAATCGTTCAGCGATTTCAGGATTGTCCTGTTTGCGTTTCGTGAGCGGGCAGATTGACGCAGGATAGTCGACCACAAAAACCGGGCCCTGCAGATGATCTTCAACGGTCTCTTCAAAGACGTCACTGATCAGTACATCCGGATGCTTGCCTGCTGTCTCAATCCCCAGCGATTGAGCCTTGGCTTCCACAGCAGCGGAATCTGTCATCTCACAACCCGCATGTTCAGCGAACAATTCTGCGTAAGGTCGGCGAGGCCATGGAGGCGTGAAATCAATGGTTTCATCGCCCCAGGGAATCACGAGCGATCCGCAAACCGACTGGGCGGCGTTAATCACGATCTGCTCAGTAAGATCCATCATGCTGCGGTAATCACCGTAAGCCTGATAGATTTCGATCATCGTGAACTCAGGATTGTGAGTCGCGTCAACACCTTCGTTGCGAAAGACTCGTCCAATCTCAAACACCCGCTCAATGCCGCCCACCATGAGACGTTTGAGATGTAGTTCCAGCGCGATCCTCAGGTACAGCTCCATGTCCATCGTGTTATGGTGAGTGATGAATGGTCGCGCGGCTGCTCCACCGGCAATGGAGTGCAGTACTGGTGTTTCGACTTCATGGAATTTCTGGCCGCGCAATGTCTGCCGCACAGAATCAATGATACCCGAACGCTGCAGCATGCGGTCTAAAACACCATCGTTGTAGATGAGGTCCAGGTGCCGTTGTCGCAGCAGAGTTTCAACGTCTTTGACTGCGTGAAATTTTTCCGGAGGCTGTGACAGTGATTTGCAGAGTACGGTGAGCTGAGTGACCTTCACCGATGCTTCACCGGCATCCGTTCTCCAGGTGACACCGTCGATTCCGATCAGGTCCCCAAGATCCAATGCGCTCATCAGAGCCCATTGTTCTTCAGTCAGGTCACCTCGTGAAAACAGCAGCTGAATGCGTCCCGTCTGATCCTTGATGTCGTAGAATCGCAGCTTGCCAGCCTTGCGCCGCAGCATGATTCTTCCGGCAATCCGTGCGGCACTTCCCGCTTCACCAGATTCTCCAGGAACAGCATCGCGCACATCGGCGATCGACATGTGGTCATCAAATCGTTGCCCCCAGGGATCATGCCCCAGTGCTGTGATCTTGTCGAGTTTCTCCAGGCGAGCTTTTTCAAAGCGATCAGCCATGATCGTGTTCCGTATGTGGCGTGAATTAAGTTTGGGGTCCATACAAAAAAAGCCGGGGAAATCCCCGGCTAATGTATCGACGACAGGTTCGTATTATTATTGCGCTCCGGCAACCACTTGATCAAAGACGCAACGCTTCATTCGATTCAGAATTTTGTTTTGCCTCGCCGAAATCGCACAGCTCCTCACGAACGATATTCGTGGAGCGTGGTGCTTCGATTCCAACTCGGACTGAGTTCGGCCCAACCCTCACAATTGTAAGGGCCACATCGTCCCCAATGAGAATTCGCTCTCCTGCCTTTCGTGATAGTACCAGCATCGTTCTTCACCATGTCCTTCCGTTTCGGACTTCCTTGTACCGATCGAAACCATCAACCCGCTGTTAATGTCTCGCAAACCTCCCGCCTCAGTCACCCATTCCGGCCAAGACCGCCGGTGTCAGAATGACTGCGACATCAGAACGATAGCAGTCCCCGTACATGTTGCCAACCCCACTTTTGCTACAATTAGAGGCTGCTCAAAAAGCAGGCAATCCGCTAAAAAACTGCGTGCCTGTTTATTGAGCAGGTGGCTTCAGGCTGCCGGAGTGGCAGTTGGTTGCTTGTCTTTTTCAGGACGAAATGATCTCCTGCACCAAATACGGATTCATTGATAACCGAACAGGCAGACATTTCTGGCCCCCTGAACGCCTGTTGAGCATCATCAAGATTCGAAGAATTCGGAGTCCCCCGGGTCGATCGGCTTCAAAGCAACTCATTCGCCTTCATCATCAAAGGGAAAACCCGGCAGAACGGGAAAATCAGGAACTTCAAAATGCTTCGAGTTGGAATCGTCGGCATCGGATTTATGGGCTATACCCATTTCGAAGGAATACATGGACTCGATAATGTCCAGGTGTCCGCTATCTGCACCAGAAATAAAGAGAAGCTTGCCGGAGACTGGAGCGGGATTCAGGGCAACTTCGGCCCACCCGGCGGACAGGTCGACGTCACGGAAATGTCTTGCTACACCGACTACAATGAGCTCATCGCCGACCCCAAAGTTGACCTGGTCGATATCTGCCTGCCAACACAAAAGCATAAAGACGTCGTTCTGGCGGCGATCGCGGCCGGAAAGCCGGTCCTTGTCGAGAAGCCGATTGCGGTCAGTTTGGACGATGCCCGCGAAATGGTCGAAGCCGCGAAGGCTGCAAACGTGCCACTGTACGTCGCCCACGTTTTACCTTTCATGCCGGAATTTCAATATGCAGCTGAAGCCATTCGGTCCAACGCTCACGGCAAGTTACTGGGAGGACACCTACGGCGAGTCATCTGCCCTCCGGCGTGGTCCAGTGACATGTCGGACTTCAGAAATTTAGGTGGCTGGGGAATCGACCTCCATATCCACGACAACCACTTCATCACCTACGCCTGCGGACGACCACAGTCGGTCTATTCCCGTGGGCTACTCCAGGACGGATTCGTCAACCACGTCCACACCTCTTATCGCTGGGGAACAGACGGCCCGGCCATCACCAGTGTGAGTGGAGGAATCGCAGCAAAGGGCCTGCAATTTGGCCATGCGTTTGAATTCTACTTCGAAAATGCCACGTTGCTTTTTGAAGCAGGCACTTACGCAGGCGAATGGAATGTCGACCGCCCACTTTCGCTGGTCCTGAACGACGGAACAATCAGCAACCCGGACCTCAACGCCAGCGATAGCTGGTGCGCGGCATTTACCGAAGAACTACGAACAGTGGCCGCCAGCCTCCAAAACGGCGAACCAGCCGGAGCTCTGGATGCGCAGGCGGCCCTGGACGCCCTGGAAATCTGCTACGCCGAAGCCAGCAGTATTGAATCAGGTGAAGTTACGAAGGTCTGAACATCCAATGGTATCGAGATATTTTTATCGACCAGAATTGAATCTGTGGTCCCGATAGAACTCGCCGCCTGGTATGGATCATCTGACATCAATCACTCCCAGAATACGATCAACGATCGTCGCGACATCCGATCTGGGCCAGACATCCTGTTGCACATCAACTGAGGCATCAGAAACCACCGCGAGTATGCTGACGTCAGCCTGAGCATAAGGAGGCTCTGCCACCTCCGTTCGCCAGACCTCAATCTTGGTTCCATCGGAGTGCAGGTCTCCTTCAACCAGCAGAAGATCACAATCGGAGAACATTTCTGAAAGCTGAGCATAACCCGTTGCTGAATCATCCGACCGTTCAGATGGAACGAATGCCGCCATCAGGTGAGGCGACAGGATCCCAACGCCGACAGCTCCGGCGTTTCGATGTTTCCATGAATCCTTGCCTGGTGTATCAAGTTCATGCTGGTGATGAGTGTGCTTAATCGTTGCCACACGCAGTCCTCGATCGGACAGGTCGCGCACCAGCTCGCAAACAAGCGTTGTCTTGCCCGCATTTCGCCGTCCGACAATGTGGATTCGAGGAACTGTTGGCTTAAAAGTTTTTGAGGACACTTCAATTTCCACAACATACACTGTTTTCAAAAGACGCACCTTGAGGATACTGCGTCTTGCGGCGGAATCCACTTCCCTGACCTCATACGGTCGTTAGAATAGGCTTCTTCTGCTAACAGCAACTGAACATTGGACGCACCATACTGTCCGTTCTCAGGAATCACGACGAATGACTCCTTACGAAGGCCATACTCGCCGGCAGTACCTCAAGAATCTGGCTGCTGCTTCGGCCGCCGGTTTTCTGGCCACTCCACAAGCGCGAGCTGCCGCTGATACCATTGAACAGCCAAAACCAACTGCCGATACGTGCATCATTCTATGGATGGCCGGCGGCATGGCAGCGCCTGATACTTTCGACCCCAAACACTACGAACCGTTCCAGAAAGGTCTGGAAGTCGAAAAAGTCATCAGCACGTTCCCGGCAATTGACACTGCAGTTGACGGGCTGCAGATCACCAGAGGTCTGGAGAACGTCGCCAGCATCATGGACCGAGCGACACTGATCCGTTCCGCCGTGCAGCCGGACCTCGGGAACATCCTTCACTCACGGCATCAGTACCACTGGCACACGGGCTACGTACCTCCCCAAACAGTCGCCGCGCCACATATTGGTGCCTGGATGGCGCGACTGCTCGGCCCTCGCAACGAAGTCATTCCGCCGTTCATTAATATCGGCCAGAAGCTGGAAGGACATGGCGAATCGGAAGAACTCAAAGCCTTCACGACCGCTGGGTTTCTCGGTACCGAATTCGGGCCATTCAACCTGCCATTCCCGGAAGACGCATCTCGCTCTGTGCGGCCACCAAAAGGAATGACTGCCGATCGTTTTCGCCGCCGCTACGCAATTCTTAAGCGCATGATCGATTCCGGAGTCTCAAAAGAACATGTCAGTGACTACCATCAGCAGTCGATGATCAAATCTGTTGACAGTGCCCATCGTCTCCTCAGCTCACCGCATCGTTCTGCCTTTGACCTGAACCTGGAGCCGGAAGAATCACGCAGGAATTACGACACCGGACGATTCGGTCGAGGTTGCCTTTTGGCTCGGCGTCTTACTGAAGCCGGAGCACGGTTCATCGAAGTCACGACCGAATACGTGCCATTCCTGCATTGGGACACGCACGAAAAAGGCCACACCACCCTGGCCCGTCTGAAACAGGAAATTGACCAGCCGATCACTCAACTGATCCATGATCTGGAAGAACGAAATCTCCTCGATCGCACACTGGTCGTGATTGCCAGCGAATTTAGTCGTGACATGATTATCGAAGGCGTTCCTGGCAGTAACGCTCGCGACCAGACAACTCACAAAGTTGAAAAACTGGCGGAAATGAAGCACTACGGCCTGCACCGACACTTCACCGGCGGAACATCTGTCGTGATGTTTGGTGGAGGCACTAAAGCAGGGTTTGTCTACGGTCGTACAGCCGACGAACGCCCATGCATCGCTGTAGAAAATCCGGTCAGTATCTCAGACCTGCATGCCACGATCTTCAAAGCGATGGGCATTAGTCCCCGCACGGCGTTGGAGATTGAGAAACGGCCATTTTACGTGACCGAAGATGGCATGGGACAACCGGTAGATGCCGTGTTTTCGTAGTTCCATGCCGATTTCGAGTTGGTAATTGCTACCGACTACGTAAAGCAGGCTATGAAATCCGGCGTACCATCCTCATAAAAGCCAGAAGCAATCGAGCCGGATGATTTGGCTGTGCCGAAAGACGGGCTCATGCCGATAGCTACCGATACAGACTGATTTGCTGGATGCAGGATGGAATTCTGCAAAGTTCATGGACGAACGATTCCGCAATATTTGCCGGATAAGCGGTGGTCAGTCTGTCCGATTCGCCCGCTCACAACCTGACCCGCATGGATGCAGGTCAGGTTGCTGCGAACGGCTTCTTACTCGCGGAAACCCAACAACGGAGACGGGCGACATGAAGTCCCCATCACTGCTGCAAGCTGCCTGTTTTGTGATCGCAATTCCGGCCTTATTCATTCATGCCGAAGCCCAGGTTGTCCCCGGAACGGGATACAAAATGAGGAATGTCGGTGACGACTTCGAAGATGCTGACTGGAAATGGATTGCCAATGGAGCCAAATCAAGTCGCGAGCAGGATGAACAGGTCCGCCGCCCAACAGGCTACTCGACTAATCGCCGATGGTTCGAGAGTCCAAAACGCGGTATGCCGGATGTGATTGAACGCGTTCCTACGCCAGCAAATGGATTGCCTGGAAGCAAGGGAGCTCTGCGGCTGCAATCATTGAATACCGGAATCCCAGGACGCCCCAGTTACCAAATGGAACAGGACGACTTTATCATGTCCTGCTCGTCACGCATTGGGACAATTGATGTCAGCCGTAGCCCAAGCTGTACGGTGCGGGTTTGGTTGCCGCCATTTGAAAATTGGGAAAACCGCTCGGGATCGCACTTTGGATACCGAGCTGATCTCAAAACAACAACTTCCGAAAAGAAGAAACGATTGTTCTTTGCGAGGTCTAAGAAGAAATCCGAATCGTACTGGCCCGGATTCTTCGTTGAATTCCACAGCAGTCACGATCCGCGATATCAGCACGACGAGGCACGGCTGCTGATTCGAGGTAATAATGGTGGTCACGAAGTGGGCAGCCTGCGATTGACTCCTGGCTGGTGGACACTCGGTATGTCGTTTACTTCTGACGGTCGAGTTCACTATTACGGCCGACAGGGTGTGAAAAATCTGAGAGCAACAGACCATCTGTACTCCAGCTTTCCGTACGGATTTGAAGCAGAACGCTTCGCCACACACTTTTTCAATTCCGTCAACAACAACGACGGGCGCACATGGTCAACGCCAATCGTCATTGATGACCCCGCCGTCTACGCAACGCGATAACGGGGTCGAAACTGAGCCTGCCAAAAGAAAAGCCCTCGGCTGTCTTCCAGCCGGGGGCTTTTGCGATCTCAAACGCCTGATGCATTTTGATTACCGACGAGCATCGGCAGGAGACGGTACGCCACCGTCTTCCGGCCGCACCGTCCAATCATGGTTCGTGGCAGGTGATAAATCGGTTCGCTGTGAGATACGAGTGTTTCGGCGATCCAGGATGGCTCGAGCAGCCACTCGTACCTCGGATTCATTCAGCTTTTTCAAGCTTCCCAGCTGAATCAGCGGCTGCATGACCTGAGCGACTCGACCGACAGTGCTCTCCATCATGGCCAGTTCAACGAGTGAACGCCGCAAGACATCAATTCCCGCCATATGGTTCGCCATTTCCGATTGAAAGGCGTCCATGATTTGCAGGTTTTCAGCTGCAACGATCAGCTGCTTAGATTGCTGACTGAGTGCCGATTGCAGACCAATGAGTCCCTGAAGATTGTCTTCAGCCAGTTCCACACTCATCGCCTCCTGCCCCAAAGACTGGTTCATGGCCACAAGAATACGAGCTGTCCGTTCTGCCTGTTCTACGTCTTCATCGCCTGCAAGAATCTGATCTTTCAGTGACGCCAGTTTGCCGGCGGCGTATCGAGCTTCATCCAGTCCGGCCGCTGTAGCAGACACAGCGTCTCGCAGACCAACGAACTGGTCAAACTGACGTAATGCAACCTGAATAGAAGCTGATTCATCTGACAAACGAGTCGTCAGGCTGCCGAGTGCCGTAAGACTCTGCTTCGCAGAATTCGACTGCTCACCGGCAGCGATCATGCGATCCTGCAGAGCAATCATGTTGTCAAACTGTTCACCGGCCATCCGCAGTTCGTCTGAACTGGCAACCATTCGGTGAGTCAGGTCCGTCAGATTTGCAATGCTGTCGCTCGCTTTTTCGTAGCCATTCGATGCGGCGATGACCCGATTCTGCAAAGCAACAATTCCGGAGAATGTGTTATCTGCAACGTGAGTCTGCTCACCAGATGAAATGATCTGTGAACGCAATTCGTCCAGGCGAGTGAGCTCTGTCATTGCACTCGCTGTGCGTTCCTGATTGTCAACCAATTGCCGGTTAAGAGCTTCGATCTGATCAAGTGATGCCAGTGATGTGCGAGCAGCTTCGCCCTGGCTATCGAGCCGTGTTCTGAATGACTCGATGCTGGTAATTGCTGCATCCACTTCGGACAAATGAGTCGCCTGCTCATTCAAACTGGTCAGCAGATCGTTGCCTTGCCAGACGGATTCGCGAGTAGAAACAAGTCGCTTCATCCTGTGATCAGACAGATCAAGTCTGCTCTTAATTTGATCGAGTCGGCCCTGTAGCGGGCCCACCATCATGAGTTGCATTCCAGAGAAAGCAACGGCCAGTGACATGAGAATAGACACTGACATGAACCTGCGAAAGCCCTGCAGTTGCTGGGCAGTAGTTCTACGAAAAGTCGTGTGATTGCTCACGAGCTTCCTCCGAGAGAATATTTTCAGGCGTTGAGAAAGGTTGATCGCTCCGAGGCCGCAAACCTTTCGCATCTGTCGCGGTTTGCCTGGCCACACAATTCTGTATCGCCATTCACAGACCTGGTGAATTGCCCAATCGACAAACTTCGGCAAAGGATGCCGAAGCGCGACGGACAACGCAGATGATTGCACTCAATGCAGCTGTGACGGTTGTAACAACCTCACGCATTTGCCCGAAATCACGTATTTGCCGGAATTTGACTGGCGGCTGAGCAGAGCGAATTCCGGGGTATGCGGTGACCCATCAACTCTACATCAGTGAGCAAACTACGGATTCTCACCCCATCGACGTGACAATTGATGAGGGATTTCCAGCTGGTCGCATATGCGACCCACAACGAAATCAACGAGATCTGCGATGCTTCGCGGCTGATGGTAATAGCCTGGCATCGCTGGCAGAACAATTGCTCCTGAATCCGTCAGGGTCAACATGTTGTCGAGCGTAATCCGGCTCAAGGGCGTCTCACGGGGAACGAGAATTAACTTCCGGCGCTCTTTAAGATGCACATCAGCAACTCGGTGGATCAGATTGTTCGACGCACCAGTTGCAATCGCCGAGAGCGTTCCTGTGGAGCAGGGACAAATCACCATACCACCAGTCTGATACGAACCACTGGCAATCCCGGCAGAAAAATCATGGAGGTGATGTACTCGAAGAACACCGGTAAACTGCCCTGACTGCAGCGGAGCGAATCCCCAGGGATTCGTCACCTCTTCACTGAACCCGTCAGCGATCAGTGATTTCCAATCCAACTCAGATGCCATATCAGATGGAAAGGATAAGCCTGTTTCCTGCAGCATCACCTGCCGCCCGGCTGCACTGACAACCAGGTCAACAACTTGCTGCTGCTGCAACAGTACCTGCAACAGACGCAGCACATAAGCCGATCCACTGGCTCCCGTGATTGCCACAACAATAGATTTGTGAAGCATACGATCCCCCTACAAGACAACATAACGCACATTAAGCCTCGGAAACACATCTGAAGAGCAGCACAGACTATTCTTCTGAAAATACCAGGAGGAACAGCCATTCCGCGACCATAGCCGGTTTGTCCTCGCTGCCTTCCACTTCGATCTGGTACTCCGACTTAACCAGATACCTGCCAGCTCCACGTTCTTCAACGTTCATCAGCCGAATGTGACACCGAATTCTCTTTCCGATCAGCACCGGGGTCATTAGACGAACTCGATCGAAACCGTAATTCAAACCGTATAACGCGTTGCCGGGATAGTCACTCTGCAGGATTTGACGACCAAAGTATGTCATCATCGACACCGTCCAAAAGCCAAAGGCAATTGTCCCGCCAAAAGGGCTGTCGCGCCGCGCGCGTTCCGGATCGGTATGCATCCAGTCGGAATCGGCAGTAGCTTCTCCGAATTTGTTAATCATCATCTGGTCCACAAGGAACCAATCGGACGTCTTCGGTTCTTCACCGTAGAATTCCCTGATCGAGTCAAGAGGAGTCATGTTTGTCTCACGTTGCTGGAGGTTGAGGAACGTCCCAGCCGCCCTGGCTGCGCAGAGTGTCAATTTCCTGGCTTGCCAGTTCGGCCAGCTGGACGTAGTCGGTTTTGGACACTCGATTCAACGGGAGCGTTCCTGGTTCCATAATGACGTAGTGTGACGGACGCATGTAGGCGGCAATGTTCCTGGCATGTGTGTTCAATTGTAGCTGAGTAAGAATTGCGTCAGTCTTGAGTTCAATGAACAGCACAACGGCTTCACTGAATATTTCGTGGTTTACTCCCACGGCACCGCAGGCGGCAACCTGATCCGTCAATTCGGCAAAATGACTTTCGATCTGAGCTGGATGAACCTGGTAGCCCTTAGGCTTAATTACCAGTTTTGAACGCCCGGCAAATACCAGTCCGGTATCGCTTACGTATCCAAGGTCACCTGTATAACACACCCCATCGGTCGAAACCGTTTTGCGGTACGCTTCTGGATTGTTGACGTAGTCGATAAACACCTGTGGACCGCTGAAGCAAATTTCGCCAGCTTCACCATCAACAAGTATTGCTCCTGCAGAGCCATCTTCATTCATCGGTTTGCGGATTGTGAGTGGCGTAATCGGTGCCCACCAACCGACCGTGTCTTCCAGTTCTTCAATATTGTCCGTCATCCCTGTGTACGTGACAAATCCGGCCATTTCACTTAGGCCCAATCCTGTCCCGACGGTAGGAAAATGATTGTACAACTGCCGAATAAACTCGTTGCTGACCTGTTGGCCGCCGTAGAGCACACGTTGGACAGACGAGAGGTCGTAGTCGCCAAAATTCGTGAGTCGATACTGCATGTTGAACATGGCAGGAATCTGGCCAAAACAATCGATTTTCTGTTCCTGAATGGCCCTTAGCGTTTTTTCGGCATCGAAGATGTGTAACGTCACCGCGGTGTTACCAGTAAAAAACGTAGTCATCAACTGCTCTCCCTGGCACCCCACATGAGAGGGCGGCAGATTCACCAGCATTGTCGGCGAATCAAACAGCCCAAATCCTGTAGCCAGACACATGTTCTGAGCAGTAATATTGCGATGCGAGAGCAAAGCCGGCTTGGGCAGTCCCGTCGACCCGGTGGTGTAAATCACCTGAGCGCCATCAGTCGGTTTGACACTCTGTGTCGTGGCGTTGAATGTTGTCCATAATTCAGAACCGGTGTCTGCAGCCAGTGCCTCGGCCCTCAAGGCAAACGCAGCAAAGGACGTCGCTCCATCAATCGTGTCTTCCGGAGCCGAAAGCTGTAAGTAATGTTCCACAAATGGACATTCGTTCTGCACCAAACGAGCGAGGTCTCGGAAATCGGCAACCGGAATCTGCCCCAGGTGTACGAACCCACGAGCGTTCACCAGCTTCAACGAACGTATGACCTCCGCTGCTTTCAGCCTCAAATCAAGAGGCACATGCACAACCCCAATTTTGAAACAGGCGTATTCCAGAAAGATATGTTCGGGCAGCAGCGGTAACAGAGTGGCCAGAAAATCGCCTGGACGATACCCGGCTTCCAGCAACCCCAAAGCCAATGCTGTTGTCGTCTCATCAAGCTCCCTATACGTGAAACTCCGATCAGTATCGAAGTCGATCAGGGCCACTTTGTCAGGCGTTTCGTGAGCCCACTTCACGATGGCACCATGTAGCAGATGTCGGTCAGCAAATTCTGTTTCGTACTGTTCGGCTGAACACTTTTCCAGCGTTTTTCGGATTCCCTCAACCATTGTCATTCTTCTCCGAAATTCAATTTTATGCCTGCTAAAATCACCATGCACTAATACATCATTCTGTATGTCAGCCAGTATTTTACGATTACATGACGACATTTCCATTCGCTGCGGGTAATCAAAATAATCAGCCGAAGGCGAGTGATGGCTTTCGACATTGATGTCGTCCCGGGCATAAACACAAACGGGACTGAGAGCGAAACACTCAGGGAGAAGCGGCAATCAGCAATATTAACAGGAGAACAGGCAGTGCATTGCACTGCCTGTTCTCCTTATCGAGGGTGACTCATTGCCGGGCGACATGACATCTGTGCGGCCGTCTACAGCTGGACGTAGTCGGTTTTGGACACTCGATTCAACGGGAGCGTTCCTGGTTCCATAATGACGTAGTGTGACGGACGCATGTAGGCGGCAATGTTCCTGGCATGTGTGTTCAATTGTAGCTGAGTAAGAATTGCGTCAGTCTTGAGTTCAATGAACAGCACAACGGCTTCACTGAATATTTTGTGGTTTACTCCCACGGCACCGCAGGCGGCAACCTGATCCGTCAATTCGGCAAAATGACTTTCGATCTGAGCTGGATGAACCTGGGCAAACATGGTTACTGCCGTAAACCAATGAACGGATTACTCAACGAACTACCGGAGTGGGAATTCGTGAAGTCAATCACCAGCGATCGAAAATCTGCAACGATGCTGATGTTGAACAGCAGGTCATCTCTGACCGACACAGTCGCAATAGTTGTTTCCCGGGGTTTCACACTTCGAATTCATCCTGTCTTTCGTCATGATAATGTGGTTCGGACACCAGTACGACCTTGCCATCATGTACTGACGTACGTGCCACGAAGTTCAGTAGATTGTATTCATCTGGTATCGCGACGGAAATCACTGGTTATTTTTGAAAGCTAAAAAGCCATGCTTTACGATCGCCTGAACCAGCTGGAGGAAATTGGTGAACCGATCAACGTCGGCATCATCGGTGCAGGAACCTTTGGAACACAGATCATTTCGCGTGTGTGTCGAATGAGCGGGATGCGGATCGCTGCGTCTGCAGATTTGCAGATAGATCGCGCCGCAGCTGCATTGCAGCTTGGCGGGGTGCCTAATGATTCAATCGTGACCTGCAGCAGTCCTTCGTCGGTGAACGACGCAATTCGGCGGAACCGATTTGCAGTCACTGACGATCCGTCTGCAGTGATCGACAGTACGGTCGACGTTATTGTTGAGGCGACCGGAAACGCCGAAGTGGGTGTGAAACACGGATTTGATGCAATCAATGCCAATAAACATGTGGTCATGGTTACGATTGAAGCGGATGTGGTTGTTGGCGCTAAACTCAGGGAGCTCGCTGACCGGGCGGGTGTCATCTACAGCTTGGCTTATGGTGACGAACCTGCACTGGCCGTCGAGTTATACGAGTGGGCAAGAACTCTGGGGTTTCGTGTAATCGCGGCCGGTAAGGGAACCCGCTTTATCCCGGAGTTTCGCAAAGCCACGCCCAACGATGTGCCCCGTCTTTATGGTTTCACGGGTGACGATTACAACGCTCAGGTTTTCTGTTCATTTCTTGATGGCACTAAACACGCGATTGAATCGGTCACACTGTCCAATGCCACTGGCCTGATGGTTGATGTGCGCGGAATGCACTTCCCCGCTCTCGATTTGAGGGAGATGCCGGATCAGCTGAGTCTGAAATCCAGGGGCGGGGTCCTCAGCCGGGAAGGGGTAGTCGAAGCAGTGAGTTCGATGAGACAGGACAAAACCAATGTCGAACGAAATCTGCGAGGCGGTGTCTTCGCCGTCATCGATGCACCGGACCGACAGGCAATCGAATCGATGGCGTCGTACGGTGAGATTATTGGTATGATGATCGGTGAAGCCAGCGGTCAGGCAATGATTTATCGCCCTCAGCATTTTGTCGGTCACGAGATGCCGATCGGAATCGCCCGCATGATGTTTTCAGGTGAATCCGTCGGCGCGCCCATTGGAAGGATTTCGGAAGTCGTAGCGGCGGCGAAAACACGTTTGACGCCTGGTACGATCCTGGACGGCGAAGGTGGATTTACGGTCTGTGGACTGGCTGAACGAGCTGAGATTGCCGACAAGCAAAACCTGGTACCAATCGGTTTGACACAGGGAGCAGAAGTTCTGCACGAAATTCCTGAAGAAGGTTTGATTACCTGGGACAATGTGCGATTGAAACCGTCGTTTGCACTCGACTTCAGGCTTCAGCAGGCCAATCAAGGTACGCAATCGGCCCAGGCAAATCGACATGATAAATCGTAGAGAGTTTATGATGCTGTTAACAAATTCTCACCACATACAACGAACTTGCAGCAACCGGGGCAATTTCATAACAAAACGCAGCAACCATGGTGAGTAACTTAAAACGGCTCATGATTTGCCAGTTTGGCAGAGTAGCATTGCACGCCCACGGGACCATTATCTTTACGGATCGTGAGTTATAGAATGTGGGAGCACAGATCATATTGTTCCTCAGCGACAGAACCGATTAGTATTGGGATGCTATGCAAAGAAGCAAAGTGGCCTTTCCCAAAATGCTTGACGACGAGATGTTGCCGATACCGGGCGTCTGATCAGTGATCACATACCGTAGTTTCAAAAAGTTTCTGGGTGAAACCAGCCTCGAACGCAAATTTCGATACCTGTTCGGCCTCGCGTTGCTGGGGCTGATCGCAGGAAGCTTCTGGCTGCAGGCTCACCGAACCCGCCAACTGGTCATTAACCAGCAAAGATTTGAAGCGCAAACGCTGGTACCCCGTCTACTGACCATGCGACACCTGAAGCTCTATCACGAACAGGACGAAGACACCGACACGGCGGCTTCTCAGTTGGAGGCTGCTGACACGAGCGAACGAACGCCATTTCAGGACTTTTCAGAAAAGTTGAGTCAGTCTGAGACGTTGCTTCCGTCGGAGGAACCGGCCACCGGAATACAGTGGTATCTTAGTCCCCTCGAAAACGTTTCTCTTGGCGAGGACGACGACGCAGCCCGCCGGCGGTTCACTGCTGATGAGAATGAGAATGACTTCCATCAAGTCATAACGATTGATGCGACGGAAGATACCGAAGAGTCTACGTCGCTGATCTATTATGCCGCCATTCGAGCTACAGCCAACTGCCTCAAGTGTCATCATGATGTAAATGGCTACGGAGCGGAGCCATACGAAGCAGACAAACTCGTTGCGGTAGCGGCGGTTACCATTCCTATGGCATCTGTGGAAGATGAACTCAGTCTGAGCAACGCGATTTTTGTTGGTCTGGCCATTCTCACTACCGGCCTGGCGATGCTCGCGTCGTTTATCATCGTCAGGTACATCATCGTGAAACCTGTATTGCATCTGAAAGACGTGAGTGATGCAATCGCCATGGGCAACCTCACACTACGGGCTGAAATTTCTACTGGTGACGAATTCGAAGAACTCAGTCATGCATTCAATCGTATGCTGCGGCATATGACGACCATGAATGCCGAACTCAGAACCGTCAACGATAATCTCGATACCAAAGTCGATCTGCTCGCTCAGACGAACATGGAACTTTTTAACAGTAATCGTCTGAAAGATGACTTCCTCGCGGCAGTGAGTCACGAACTGCGCACACCACTCAATAGTATTCTGGGATTCAGTGACATCCTTGCCAAAGCTCCCAACCTGGACGATCGACAGCATCGCTACGTCGACAATATCCAGATCTCCGGCCAGAATCTGATGGTGCAAATCAATGACCTTCTGGATCTCGCAAAGATTGAAAGTGGCCAAATGGAGATCCAGGCAGGTCAGCTGGATATGCAGGAACTCATTGATCGACTTGTTCAACAGCTCACACCCCTGGCGGAAGAAAAGAATATTGAACTCCGTGTTATCCCTCCCCGGACTGCGTTGCCAGAACTGCAGCAGGATGCCGGCAAGCTACGACAGATTCTGCTGAACCTGTTGTCTAACGCCATCAAGTTCACTCCGGAAGGCGGACGTGTACGTGTGAGTTCCCGCTGCATCGAACTTTCAGAAGCACCAACTCAGCTCGGGGGAAGCCTTAGCAGTTCCGGTCTGGAGCTCAAAGTTCCTGCGGACAACCGGATGATCGAAGTTGCTGTCGAAGACACTGGCATCGGTATTCCAATGCAGCAGCAGGAAGACATCTTTGAGAAGTTTCGGCAGGGAGCCACACTGCCAGGGCAACGGGATCATGCCAAACGAGAATACGGTGGCACCGGTCTGGGACTGTCGATAGTTCGTGAACTATCGCGGCTGCTGGGTGGGGATGTCTGCCTTGAAAGTGAATTCGGCAGAGGCAGTGTCTTCACTGTCACTCTGCCAGTCTCTGTACGGATCGTTGATAAGCAACCGGAACCTGTTCTGGAAAGTCCGTCTTCTGTTCTGAGCCGAATCACGTCTGTCAATTTGATGGATCCCCAGGCAAAGCTGGAAACTCCTGCTGTGATTGCTGAACGTAAGCCTTCTTAGCGAAACGGACTCCTGCTGAGACGCTGATCACCATCAAGTCCCGCAAGCCGGACATCCGCGACCACTTCGGCAGATATTGCGAGTTTTCGGGCAGCTCGCATCGCTTGTTTGCTGCCAGAGTTTACCTGACCGGCTAAGTCTGCCTTTTCCGTAAGTACGGCTCAAGAATGAAACTTGATGCAATCGATACAATCGGGAAGAGGGCCAGCAATGGACCTCAGTCTGTCCTGCGCACACGGAAGTTCGATCTGTTCACCAACAGCAGTCGAACATGATTTCACGGAGAATATCGGAATGGGAAATCTGCATAACGCATTGAAGACCCTGCTCATTGTCAGTCTCCCGGTTACGCCAGTGATCGCTGACCAAAAGCCAGTCAGGGTCACTGTGACAGCATCTTCGCAGCAGCAGCAATCGCAAAGCCTCCGTTCAAAAGCAACGTCGGCAAAAAACTTGCGGCAGCCACGCACCCGCCCCGGGCAGTTGTTCTTTTCGCCGGACAGCTCAAAAGCACTGAAAGCGCTTCCAGCAAAGCCCGGTGTCACGCGACAGGAAATGAAGCTCACAGCGGACAATAGTCCCGTTGCGGCTTCCGAAGCCGTTGCTCCACATGAGAGCAGAAAATCGCGGTCTATTGTCAAGGCGGAAACTGTAGAAAGCATCGACAAAGAACAACCGGCGGTGCGTCAGGTATCAGCCGCTGGCAATAATCCATTTCTCGATTTCGCAGACGTAGAATCCGAGGCAACTCCGGAATTGCTGAGCGATCGGGGTATCAATGAACAGAAAACAGAAGAGCCCTCCTCTCCTGAGCTTAATTTTGAGGCAGAAGTAACTGCATTCGATAAAGATACTGTGCCAACAGACGAAACAATTGAAAGTGCGACGGCCAGCGAAGTCCGGCCCACTGAGACTGTAACTGTCTTGCCGACAACCAACAGCAGCAGACTTCCTCGCGAACACACCGGAGCTCAACAACCATCTGTTGAAGTAAAGTGGTCGAGTCAGGAATCGCTGAACATCGGTCAGAAGTGTGAGTGTTCGCTGGTCGTAACAAACACCAGCGGTGGTCTCGTCCGAAATGTTGCAGTGGAAGCGGCAATTCCTGAAGGGCTTGACGTACTGAGTGCTGCTCCTGCTCCACAGCAAGGCACATCACGCTGGTACGTTGGTGACCTGAATGCCGGTGAAACCTGTTCAATCGAAATGGTAATGATTCCTCACGCAAGAGGCGACCTGGCACTGAGTGCCTTCGTTCGCTTCAGCGGACATACAACATCTGTCCTGAGTATTCAGGAACCACTGGTTAGAATGAATGTTGAAGGACCGGAATCAGTCACTGTCGGTGAACAGGCTGAATACATCGTGCGAGTTGAAAACCCTGGCACCGGGACGGCTCAGAATGTCGTCATCGAAGCCAGCATCCCTGAAAGTATGCAGCATCGAAGTGGAAGTGTTCCACGGATTCAGGTGGGAGCACTCAGTCCCGGCGAATCTCGGCAGGTAAGGTTGAATCTCATCGCTATCGAAGGCGGCGAGTATCAATTGCCTATTCGAGCGATCGCGGACGGTGGGATCGGTGACCACACAGAGGCGACGATTTCAATTGCTCGTCCAAGTCTCAACGTTGCCATTGCCGGACCGGAGACATCTGCGGCAGGCAAGCCAGCGAACTATGAAGTCATCGTAACGAACACAGGTAACATTCCGTCGATCAATGTTCAGGCTAAATACAAGCTTCCAAATGAAGCTCAGTTTATTCAGGCTGATCGGGGAGGCATCCATCGCAAAGCTGAAGGGATCGTCTACTGGTTCGTAGGAACGATTCAGCCAGGTGAATCAGCGAGCTACCATGTTCTTGTGAAAGCAGGAACACCTGGAACCGGCTTGTCTCGTGCCGGTGTAACATCAGAACACACTGGCGTCACGATGGTAAGTCACTCAACGACAGTTCAGGGAGTTCCCGAACTGTTGCTTGATGTTGCGACGGCAAAACCAGCACTGACTGTTGGTCAGGAAACTGTTGTCAGAATCGTTGTGCAAAATGAGGGTATTGTGGATGCTGAGGAGGTTGGCTTGAGTTGCGAGCTTCCATCCGGCCTCGAATTCGTCTCTGCCGTTGGACCTTCTCAGTTTCTCGCGGAGAGCGGAATGGTGATCTTCCGTTCAGTCGATGCGATAGAGGCTGGAAGTGAGGCAACGTACCTGATCAACGCTCGATGCGTCCGTGCTGGCAATCATCGAGCTCGAGTGCGACTGGGCAGCCCGTCACTCAGCGAACCAGTCATTGGCGAGGCAACCTTAAAAGCTCTGACGATAGAGCATTAGTGCTTGACCGTTCGTGGCAGCACAACGCTGTACTGAATCGTATTCAGCAGATCCCGATGTTTCGTGTTCCTGCCCTGCTCCTGTGTCAGGGGAGGTGACGCGACAGGGAAGCCACTTGCGTCAGAAACAAGGCATTTTGGGGGCGACGGGCTGGTAGCAAGTCGTCTTGTTTGGTCTTGGGTAATCTGCGACGATTAAGCCGAATATTTCCTGTTTTTCGCAGAACGCCAGTTCGCACCATCGTTGACGGCAGCCAGCCCGACCGTATGTCAATAAGCACTTCCTCGCCAGAGTCGATCAGATCGAGTATCCAGCGTCGTCAGATGTTGCACACCTGTTGCCAAGAGCGGTGCCTCCTGACGATTGCCATGTCTTGTGCACTCCTGTTTGTTGGCTGCAAAAACACTCCGGGAATGTGGAAAGATGACCGACCATTGCGTCATCACGTTCGTGCGGGCGATTTCATCATTCGCAGCGACTTCGCCATCGCCGAAGATGCTCCAATGATTTCCGAACTGCAACAGCTTCAGGTGGATATCACCAGTACACTGAAGCTGCCGGCGCCGCGTGATCCTGTCGTGGTGTATTTGTTTTCTGCCGAATCGGCTTACCGACGTTACATGCGGAAGACATGGCCGTCTTTGCCAGCTCGACGCGCCTACTTCATTGGGACATCACGCGAGCTGGCTGTGTACTCCTTCCACGGACCACGGGTTGAAGAAGATCTGCGTCACGAGTTAACCCATGGTCTCCTTCACGCAACTCTTAAGACCGTTCCACTTTGGCTGGATGAAGGTCTAGCGGAGTATTTCGAAGTCCGTGGCCCTGAGGCTGGTGGAGCTCATCGTGAACATCTGCGCACATTAAAACGCATGGCTCGCAAAGAGTGGGATCCGTCGATCGCCAGATTGGAAGCCATCGTGGATTTCCAGGAATTTGATCGCCAGCATTACGCCGAATCGTGGAGTTGGGTTCATTTCCTGCTTCACGACAATCCCGATGGGAAACAGATTCTGCTGGATTATGTGGAGGCTCTGAGAGACTCAGACTCAGCCGGATCGTTCCACGTACGCCTGGCTTCAGCTGGAACATCCACGAGACACCAACTGACTTCCTATGTCACTGGTTTGGCCGATTCTCAGGGACATTCCTTTCTGCGATTGTAGTTTGAGCCTCAAACAACGCCAAGAACTGGCACAACCGTTGCGATCCGGCAGGGCTGCTGGCTCGGAACGTGGTTGAATCCAGTTCCCTCAAGATCACTTTTTGACCGTTGTTTCTCTGAGGGCTATACTGTTTTGTCTCGGAATAGTCGTTTTTCACACAACTTCTAAACCGCGATTCGTTTTCTGCGGAACGCCCTTCACTCCAGTGAATCCGTCTCAATCACATGAGTACATCTTCAGACTCAACATTTAACCCAGCCAGTACATCGGACGTTGTGCCGACCAACCCTGAGGTCCCGTTGGCTGACCTTCCGTTGGTGGCAGATCATCAAAAGACGGTGGTGAGCTCAAAATCGGACAGTGTTGAATCGCCTTCCGGCTCATCAACGACCAGCAGCAACAAAGACGAACACAGAGAAACTGAAGATCCCTCAGAAGCACTGTTCTCCGCGACAGGTGCCGACACAATTCCCGGCGCCGTTCGACTGGATCATTTTCAGGTGCGTCGAAGGATTGGTTCCGGAGGGATGGGGAAAGTCTTTCTTGCCGAAGACACAACACTAAGACGGCCCGTGGCACTCAAGGTTCTTAACCCCGGAGCTGTCAATGATTCGGCCCTGTTGGCTCGGTTTCACAACGAAGCCCGATCCGGCGCACTGCTCCGTCACGGCAATATCGCTCAGGTTTACTACACGGGCGAAAGTCACGGGATTCACTTCATCGCCTGTGAATACGTAGTCGGAAAAACGATACGTGAGTTGATCGAGGAAAACGAAACGCTCCCAGTTGGTTTGGTCATTAATTATGCCGTTCAGGCGACATTGGCACTCAACCATATGCATGCCAGCGGAGTCATTCATCGCGACATTAAGCCATCCAACTTCATCGTGAGTGACGATGGGCGAGTGAAACTTGTCGACTTCGGTTTGGCTCGCCGGGAATCCGAAGGGGTAACCTACGATATCACAGTCGCAGGCAGCATTCTGGGAACGTTCGACTACATGGCTCCTGAGCAGGCTCGAGAAGCGAGTGAAGCTGACATTCGCAGCGATATCTATTCACTGGGCTGCACTCTGTATCACATGCTTACAGGGCAGCCACCGTACCCGGAAGGAAATGCTGTTCAGAAACTGCTGGATCATTCCGGAAAACAGACTCCAGACCCGGCCTATATCAACAATCGAGTCCCCCAGGAAATTGCAGCCGTCGTACTGACCATGATGAAAACTGATCCCGGTGATAGATTTCAAACTCCAGCGGAGCTGCTGACTGAGCTGATTGAGGTCGCCACAGATATCGGACTTCAGGGAGTCCCCGCCGACGGAATCGTCTGGCAGCATGTGGACGAACCTGCCATTCGCCGGCTGTCCGGAGCGATGGTACTGTTGGCCGGAGTGGCCATTTTTTGCATGACGGCATTCGCTCTTCACTCGATCGCACCTGACGAATCCCCCGTGTTACAGGCAGAGGCGATTGGCCCTAGCCAGCAATTTCAGTTAGGCACTAGCAATAGCTTGGAAGCAGAAGAAAGTCCCAATGGCAACCTGTCAAACGATGTCTCGTCCAGGGAAGCCACCAGCTCAGAGGGTGGCGTACCGAATCCAGGTCCGCAAGGACCGTTCCTCGTTCGCACATCGGACGGGGAAGCCAAATACTTCGAGACACTCGGCGAGGCGCTTTCAGAGGACCAAAAGAGCATCAAAATTGAATTGGCATTCAACGGCCTGCCACCGCGTCCAATTGAATCGCTTCCACGACTGGAACATCAATCTGTAGATCTGTATGCGGCCGCAGGATTTCAGCCGATATTAGAATTAAATGGAGCCACGAATGATCCAACAGCCACAAACACGACCAGCATGTTCACGCTCACCAGCTCACATCTGACGCTGGAAGGAATCGATCTTCGTTTGATCCCTAATTCTGAACCCCTGGAATCAACATGGAGCATCTTCGATTGCTCGGGGTCGACAATTCTGGAACTCAACAAGTGCTCGATCGAAGTCACGAGCGGCACGAATTCGGAAATCTGCCGGCTGAAAGAATCAACCTCTGACAAAGAGACTCAACATATAACCAACGTGCACATGGAAAATGTCATCGTACGTGGCGCAACGGACATGTTTCATGTGGAAGCTCAAACCTCTGGTGATATATGGCTGAAGAACTGCGGTCTCGGTATTGATGGTTACCTCGTCAATAATACGGGCAGTGCGTCGATGAGCGGTCCGGGGAGTCTGAACGTGACACTGGAACATGTCACATGCATCCTCGGCGGGTCACTCATCCGAATCGACGAATCTGACCTACCTGACACACGACAAATGATTTCCTCAATCGAGGTCACCTGTCGCGCCAGTGTTTTCTCCAGTGTTGCAGAAAACGGGACTCTGATTGAGTCGCAGGGAACGGGCATTTTGGATGAAAATACTGAGCTACTAAGTTGGAACGGCGATACGAATCTGTATTCGCAGTTCAGCACATTTTGGGCGCTGCGATCCCCTGACGCAGACCCCGCGAAACGAGACTACGACTGGAAAGAATGGGAGTCCTACTGGGCTTCACCTTCTCGAACCCGACGGAATAGCGCTCGCGAAGCGAGCGGCCGTATCTTTCAGTGGGCCGATGCTTCATGGAAGACACCATCCGGAGAGGCATCACGCCTCAACGAGCTTGAGCCTGATTGGCTGACGATTCCTTCGAATCGATTCACTGAAGGTACTCTGGAGCTGCCAGCGCTGCCAAAGTACCTGGACCATGAGATCCCCGGGGTAAAGAGACGGTTGCTTCCGGACTTTCCGGTTCTGCAGACAATTGTTGACGCGTCGCTCCAATAGTTACGTGATCGTAGGTTACAACTGCATCACAGGCAGCCCGCGTGTGCACAGCCGCACGTGTTTCCGTGCCAAACAGCTGCCAAGGTTTTTTTCGAAACCTTTGTATGAGCGCAGACTGACTGGTGGTGAGGTTGCCGCCTTTGCAGAGCGTATTGATCGGGGTATTTTCCACCGTAATGGATCAACGGAGTCGCGTTGTCTGTATGGATGCAGCAAACGCTTAAAAATCATCCAGTGCCCAAACTCACCACTCTTTGAAATGCGCTGATCTGCGGCAAGATCATCCACTCAGCAGCTGCTCTGCCTGGAATCACAACGATTCGTGAACTGATACTCGGATTCATTCCGGAGAAGCACGGTCCTTCAGCTGGATCGCTGTGTCCACTTTGCAGCAAATCTGGCGAGCAGTGGTGTTCCGGGCGTTGGCTGCAGAATTACTCTGGGGACACAATAACCGACGTGATTGATTACTTCATGGTGTAAGCGATAGGGGCTGTCAGTCTTTGGTCTTGCAAATAGGCTGACACTACTCAAATAGTTGGTTTTTTTTGTGTGGAATAGGGTTGCCGAACTAGTCCGCGTTACTACTAAGACAGGGACGTCCCTGTGGCCCCTAGTGCCAGTATTGCATTAATCATTAGTGAAGATACGGGTTACCGACGAGGGGCCCCGGCGCTTCTGGCCAACGGACGTCATCACCAATACCTTCAGCTTAGAACGGTAATGGTTGGGTCAGTACGCAATGAGTGATTGAATTTCTGTGCGAAGGAGTATTCTGATGTTGCGGCATTCACGGGGCCAGATCGTCCGTCGACGTAAGAAAGACAAGGAGCAACAGACTGAGTTCGACTGTGTCAACAAGAGACGGGAATTCAAAGTATTCCTTGTTGAAGACGATGAGGCTGTTCGCGGTTCGCTCAAAAAAGCACTCGTGGAACAACAACTTGTCGTCGAAGACTACATGACAGCCATGGAGTTCTATCGAGATTTCCGTGACGTGGTTCCTGGAGTTTTAGTACTGGATATCCGCCTGCCTGGAATGTCGGGCATCGCCTTGGAAGAAAAGCTGATCGATGAAGGCTTCCCTCTTCCAATCGTGATGATTTCCGGTCATGCAGACGTACCGATGGCAGTAAAGGCACTCAGAAACGGGGCTTCGGATTTTCTCTGCAAACCCGTAAAAGTGGATGAGTTACTGCAAGCCGTCCGGCGAGCTTATCACTCTCATTACAAGATCAAAATTGATCTGGATGCTGAACTTGATGGAACAGAAGAAAGTTTAAGCCGGCTGACATCCAGAGAGTACGAAGTTCTGGGATACGTTGTCGACGGTCTGTCCAGCCGTGAGATTGCCACCAAACTGACTGTGAGTACGAAGACAGTGGAAGCGCATCGAGCTCGCATCAACGATAAAATGCGTTCTGACAGTGTGGCGCACCTCATCCGTATGTGCATCAACTATGACGCTGCATTAGTAGCCGACGGCGAAATTTAGTGCTGCGGTACTTGCGGTGAAAACCAGGTACGTCTTGTCACCTTTGGTGATTGTGGGTTTTCGGCTGGTAATAGTCATCAATGCCGTACTGACGAAATCTGAGAAAAGTCGCTCGACAACTCTCGCTTTGACGATAGACTTCTTGCCTTACTGTGCAATCAGACGTCGCAGCGTCTGACATCCGGGCAGAAGTGAGATCTGCTCTGTAAGAGCGGCAGAAAATATTGTCGCGGGGTGGAGCAGCCTGGTAGCTCGCGAGGCTCATAACCTCGAGGTCGTCGGTTCAAATCCGGCCCCCGCCACTTAAACCCCGCGGTCGCGAAATTCGCGACCGCGGGGTTTTCTCTTGCGCTCTGACAGAGACAACCGCAAATCCGTCGCGTTATCGCCAGTCTCCGCAACGTGTTGCATCCTCGGCAGACGCGTTCGCCAGCGTAGCTGGTTACTAACACAGACAATCGTGGGACACGCGTTACGTTCTAATCGACCGCTCCAGGCTCCATACACCTGAGTTGTTGGGTGCGAACCTGCGTCCGCCGACTCTAACCGGCTACGCCTTCGGATGCTCTTGCATGCCGCAGGCGTGCAAGAGCATCTCCTGAACGGCAAGGTCATGTGCGGTGTCGTATTCCGCGGCGACCTGTCCCTGAATGACGGCTGCAAAGTGCTTCAAATCACCGTCATAGGGTCCCGCGGGGGCTGGCAGTTCGACTTGATGAGTACCGCGACCGAAACCGCCCACACTGTCTTCAAGTGTCAACAAAATTCGAAAAGGCTGCAGTGGCTGGATCACAGCTGTTCCTTTTGATCCACATACGACAAACTGGCGTCGTTGGTTGCCCTCGACCTCGCAAAGAGAGCTGCGTATTGTTGCGGTCGCCCTGGGATACTCGAAGACGGCGAGGCAGGTATCCATCAGCCGATCCTGTTCAGGCTGAGTGTTTCGGAGAAATGACGATACATGCTGCGGGACGCCCAGCACCGTCACAGTGGCGTCTATCAAGTGGCAACCTAACTCAAACATTGAGCCGCCAGCGTACTTCGCAAGTCCGATACGGGTTTCCCGGTTAACCTTCTTGCTCATCTCGCAGTGGACCTGAAAAATGTCTCCCAGCCATCCCTTGCGGACGGCTTCAAAAGTAAACCGAAATGCTGGGTTATTTCGATACATATAGCCCATTTGGATCATCAGCCCCTGACGGTCGGCCGATCTGCAGATGCGGCGAAAGTGATCCAAGGACGTGCCTGCCGGTTTGTCCAGATGAATATGGCGACCCGCTGCCACGCAGCGCTCCGCTGTAGGCAGCAGATTATCAATATCAGTTTCGACTGTTACTGCCGCGATGTCGTTCGCTGCATGGATCTGTTCCTCTGTCATCCAACGCAATCCGCGATAAGCTGGCAGTCCCTCGACTTCGCGACGCCTCTGAGAATCACCCTCAGCGATACCTACGATTTCAAACAGCTCCGGGTACTTTCTCATCGTTGTCATTTTGCTTCGAGCATGCGCATGCTTTGTGCCGATCTGGGCAACTTTCACTGGGGCAACATTCGTGCTGACGGCGCTCGCGACAGGTGATGTTGCGGCAGCCAACGTGCCAACGGCGGCGGCGTTAAAAAATGATCTGCGATTCACGGATTCTTTCATTAGGTTTTCCTTGATTATCTGCGTTAGATATTTTGCACGAGGTGATTCCACTCTGCATAAATCCGGTCAGCTTCAGTGGCACTGTGGGTGATCAGATAGTGTGAAATGGCACGGTACGGATCTTCGCGGCCGATGACAAACGCTGAATCATTCTAAGGGGCAAAACAAAACCGCGGATTGGTAGGGTGTAGACGTGATAAGGCCAGGATCTTCAATGACCTGCACCCGGGAATGCCACTTTTCCGGCGAAATTGCGGCAGTGAACTCATCAGGTTCAACGCGATGCCATTGTGTCAGTGAGCCGCATTCGCACATGAACTTTATGGTCCCGTCAAAGAGCCTGCTTGTCACGGCAAATCAATGATTGACGAATCACCAATTGAGTAGACTTCTGACTGAGAAGGGGCGCATTTCGACAGTTCGGCTTGGTGGCAAAGTCTGCTCGTGGTCCCCTGTGTCGTCGAGCAGGAAGTCTTTCAGGTCGTACGATGTCCGATTGGCTTATTCGGGAAAAGCAGCACACCCCACGGTTTCACGATATTGCGTAAGTATCCGTAGGTCAGTGGTTTACGACATTGGTTGTTGAATGGAAAAAACTTAGTAACGAGGATTGACAATCCGGTTTCCGACTCTAATATCCTGAGATTGAGTCTCAGTTGCAATTATGTAGCTCTGTTACTCAGCTAAATTGCAGCCAGCAAGTTCGCCTCGGGCGAGAGCCAGCCACACTTGACGTTCCTCCTCGACGCAATGGGTGACGAGGAATCTTTGGTTCTGGTTCTTTGTTCGGAGAAGAAATCGGTAGACGTCGAAATTGAATCGACGAACTGGTCCTGATGGTACGACGTAGTTTCCGAGTAGAAATCCAGGACTGCCCTGCGTTCGTATGTGGCAGTTCGGACAGCCTTGGATGCGACGGCAAGAATTATTCCGAGACACGACTTCACGATTGACTTGCAGTTGTCGGAGTCTGGTTCATCGGCTGTAGCAGAGAGAGAGTCTCCAGGGCATGCTGCAGCCGATGACCAGAATTTTCCTGAAGGCAGCTTCACCATTGATCTGTAGTTGTCGGAGTCTGGTTCATCGGCTGCAGCAAAGAGAAAGTCTCCAGGTCATGCTGCAGTCGATGGCCAGTTTCGACAGTTGTGAAATTCGTCTTTCTGCAGGTTCTGTCTTTGTCGGCCTCACATGATGTGGCCGAGCGATTTCGTATGGTGATGTGATTGGTTCTGCTACGACTGTTAATTTCGGTTCTCGTGTTGCGACGTCTATCTTGTCTTTGCATGAACGGATTTCTCTCATGACACATTTCTCTCCTCTGGACACACTTCGCAACTCCGCTCGTCATGCCTACGAACGCGGTGAATTTGACCAGGCGTTTAGTTTGGTAGAGCGGTGTTTCACAACCACGCCCGACGATCCACGGACCCGCGAACTTTTGGGACTGGTTCAGTATAGCTCCGGACAGTTTAAGGCATCCGTCAGCAGTCTGGAGACAGCATCGGCGCAGGTGCCGTTGAGCCGAGCAGCACGGGTCTGCCTGGCGCATGGCTACGGTCGAATTGACCGCCGACAGTTGTCCTACGATTTGCTGCTGGATCTGAGCATCGAGTCGCAAATGGGAGTGTCTTTGCTCTTACAGGTGGCGGCTGGTATGGATCAGATTGATCGCCCGGATACAGCAATGACGGTGTGTCGCCGTGCTGTCAGACTTGATCCTCAAAATTCGCAGGCATTTTATGATCTCGGTTACTACATCGGCCGGTGCGGTGGCGACATTAATGAAATTGAACCCCTGGCTCAGCGTGCCATTGCCCTGGACCCAAATGCTATTCGTTACCGGATCGGTTTTGCCGGTCTATTGAACAGAAACGATCGATCAGCAGAAGCCTACGAGCTGGTCCGCGAACTGAGTGTGTCTGAGATCGAATCGGTGAGTTGTGGTTGTTGCCTGGACCGGCTGGTTAGTCTTTATCGTCGCGCGGGTGATCAGCGGCGTCTGATTGTTTGCCAGAATCACTTGATCATGGTGGAACTCGAAGGCGGTAAGTCTTCGTGCTGATAGCGATGTTTTTGCGATATGTCATCTTTCCTTCTTTCCTTCTTTCCTTCTTTCTTGTCTGGGCTCCGTATGCGAATTCTCCTGCTGCACATCGAGATCTTTGTGACGGTTGCGGCCGTTTGCGTGGTGAGCCCGTACCTGGTGGGAATTCTGAAACTGTTGCTGGTCGATTTGAAACAGGCGGCGAAATATGTTCGCTGCCGCTGGCAACATGTCAGTCGTCACTGATGCCGTTCATTTTATCTGTTGGTCCAGCCCGAGCGTCATCTCTCGGATTCCGGGCAACCATGCAGTGCCACGGGCCTGATGAAGCCCGTCGACAGGCCGGGCTGCGGTGGGAACTGCGTGAAGATACGTTGAACTCGTATGACGGTGATACCACGACGACTTCCCGGCAGCCGAGACTGAGCGAATTGATCCGCTGCATTAGGGCGATTGACGACGAGACGAAGATGCCGTCACTGGATGCGCTCGAACTATTGTTCGCTGCAAAGATAGAAATTCGGGAATTCTGAGATTCTGGATTGCTGCGCAGCTGCACGTACTGCTGAATCAGGGGCATTTCGTCCATAGATGGTTCTCTTGTTTCCAGGTACGCAAGGGACTGGTTCCAGACAGAGTATTGTGAAAAATTGTAATCTGCCGACAGAAAGGCTGTTCGTCACTCAGCTGTCAGCTGCCCGTTGAAAAAGCAGCAGAGACATGCGACCGAAGTCAGCGTGCCGACAGATTCTGTATGACTGTCTGCTGACCATCTGCATCGGTGGCTCAACCTTTTTCAGCTGTCCTTAACGGGTTAACTCGTCTTTAGGTATCGATATGGTGCCGCTTTTAAACGATTACCCAAGGACACCCGCCCTTGTTAAACTGTATGTTTACCTGAGTCTTACTGGCGGGGGCCTATGCTGATTGAATCTCGAATGATTGCCTGGGCCATTTTGATGAGTGCATTGATGGTGCAGCACCTGTCGGCGGCAGACGCGGATGACGGGTCAGGGCATTCCTCACTGGATTTTGCGCGGGATGTGCTGCCGATTCTTTCGGATCACTGCTTCAGTTGCCACGGGCCTGACGAAGCCAGTCGGCAGGCCGGGCTGCGGCTGGATTTACGCCAAGATGCGGTGAAGTCGAACGAGGGTGTCGCCGTGATCGCTCCAGGTCAACCGACACTGAGCGAATTGATACGCCGCATCAAAACCACTGACGACGATACCATGATGCCGCCGCCGGATGCACTCAAACCTTTGTCGGCAGCTCAGAAGCAAATACTGGAACGCTGGATTGCCGACGGTGCCCCGTACACCGGGCACTGGGCTTTCAGTGCACCGAAACGAGTGGATCTGCCGGCGGCTTCCAAATCGGCGTGGTCTCGGAACAGCATCGATCAATTCGTTCTGCAGCGGCTCGAAGCGGCGGGGCTGGCACCGTCTCCCGAAGCAACGCGCCAGGCATGGCTGCGTCGTGTTACGCTGGATCTGACTGGCCTGCCGCCGACGATCGAAGAACTGGATGCATTTGTTGCAGATGATTCAGCGCAGGCCGAAAGCAAAGTTGTCGATCGGTTGTTAATTACGGAGGAGCACGCCGAACGGATGGCGATGCACTGGCTGGACGTGGCGCGGTATGCCGACACAAACGGCTACAACAATGACGAAGTTCGTACGATGTGGCCGTGGCGGGACTGGGTGATCAAGGCGTTTCATTCCGGCATGCCCTACGACCGGTTTCTGACTGAGCAGGTCGCCGGTGACCTGCTTTCCAGTCCCACGATCAGTCAGCGAGTGGCGACTGGTTTCAATCGCAACCATGTGCTGACGACCGAAGGCGGGATCATTCCCGAAGAATATCAGGCTGAATACGTCGCCGATCGCGTCCACACCACGGCCACTGTATTTATGGGTATCTCACTGCAGTGTGCTCGCTGTCATGACCACAAGTTTGACCCGTTCACACAACGCGACTTTTATCGATTCGCGGCGTACTTCAACAACATTCCCGACAAAATTGCGTCGTACAACTCCGCGAAAATGGCAGATCCGGTGCTGCAGGTCCCATCGACCGCCCAGCAGCAGGAACTGGACCGGCTGCACGCGCAACAGCAGAAACTGGCGGCTGAACTTCAGACGCGAACCGACAATATCAATGCCAGCGTTGCAGCGTGGGAAGCAGAACTGACCCCGGAGACAATTGCCAGTCTGGGATCGCCGGGGCTCGCTGCACATTTCACCTTCGATGAACAGGACGGCGAATCGACGGTGAATGCCGTCGATTCGCACAGCAGTGGAATGATCCGCGGGCCGGTTTCGCGGGCCGAAGGTCGAGCCGGGCAAGCGTTGAAATTCGCGGGTTCAACATGGGTCGACGCTGGGCAGATCGGCACTTTCAATAGCGATGATCAGTTTTCCATTGCGGTGCAGTTTCGAGCGACTGCCCACTCTGCAGGTGCCATTCTTTCGAAGATGGACGATGCCAATGCGTTTCGCGGTTACGATTTGAACTACGTCAACGGCAAACTGGAGTGCCACCTGATTCATCACTGGCCGGACAGGGCGTTTAAGGTAGTCACTCAACAATCCGTGGCGCTGAACGAGTGGCATCACGTTGTGATGTGCTACGACGGCACGCGTCAGGCCAGTGGTGTGCAGTTGTTTGTGGATGGCCGGCTTCAACAACTGGACGTTACCACCAACAATCGTCTCGACGGACCGCTCGCCACTGATAAACCGTTTCACATTGGAAAGCGCCATGCGTCCCTTCCGTTTCATGGCCTGATCGACAATGTGCAGGTGTTTTCCGTGCGACTTTCCACGGCTGAAATCGAACAGCTGGCCAGGGGCGAGGCTCTGGAAAGCCTCGCCGACATTCTCGCCGTGCGGTCGGGTGAACGCAGTGAACATCAACAACAACAACTGCAGCAATTTTATGCGGATCGTGTTGACCGTCATTCCCCCCGGATTCGTGAACAACTCAAGCAGATTCCAGACCAGCTTGAGGCACTCAACAAAGCGATCCCGGTGACGATGGTCATGCAGGAAATGACGGAACGGCGCAAGACTCACCTGCTCGTTCGCGGTCAGTATGATGCGCTCGGCGACGAAGTCTTTCCCGGACTACCCGTGTCGTTGGTCGGGGAACCGTCGACACCCGAAGCGACTCGGCTGGATCTGGCACGATGGCTCACCGATCCCGCCCATCCGTTGACGGCTCGTGTGGCTGTGAATCGCTGGTGGGAGATGCTGTTGGGCACGGGGCTGGTGGAAACGGCCGAAGACTTTGGAGTGCAGGGAGCCCGTCCGAGTCATCCCCGGTTATTGGATTGGCTGGCCACCGAATTGATTCGGCAGAAATGGGATCAACGTGCCATCCTGAAGCTGATCGTGCTGTCCGCCACCTATCGACAGTCGTCCAGCGTCACGCCACAACTGCTGGATGCGGATCCAGGAAACCGCCTGCTGTCGCGAGGTCCACGGTGGCGGCTGCCGGCGGAGATGGTTCGTGACAACGCGCTCGCGGTCAGCGGATTGTTGCATCGTCAGCTCGGCGGACCGAGCGTGCGACCGTATCAACCGGCCGGGTTGTGGGAAGACGTCTCGGTAGAGCGTCGAGACAAATACGTCGCCGATTCCGGTGCGGGACTCTATCGGCGCAGCATGTACACGTTCTGGAAACGTACCTGTCCGCCGCCCGGCATGTCGGCGTTCGATGCACCCGACCGTGAGACCTGTGTCATTCGTCGCGCGCGCACGAATACACCGCTGCAGGCACTGGTGCTGCTGAACGATCCGACTTATGTCGAAGCCGCTCGGGCCTTTGCCGAGCGGATCATTCACCACAATGCCGACGACACTGAGCGTCTGAATTTTGCCTTTCGCAGTGCGGTGGCTCGTCGTCCTGCTGCTGCGGAACACGCTGTCGTTCACGATCTGCTGGCGGCGGCTCGCAAACGTTTCACGGCTCAGCCGGAGGCGGCGAGCAAGCTGCTAACCGTGGGCAGCTCAAAGTGGGATGCGACGATTGAAACTGGTGAACTGGCGGCATGGACGTCGGTGGCCAGCATTCTTTTGAACCTCGATGAGACGATCTCAAAGCCATGAACGCGATTACTGAACAGCACAACCTGATGAATCGCCGACTGTTGCTGCGAGGAGCGGCCAGCAGCATCGGTGTGGCGGCGTTGTCTTCGCTGATGTCTGAGGATGCGGTGGCCGGAACCAATGGCCCAACCATCGGCGGAACACACTTTGCACCGCGCGCCAAACGAGTCATCTACCTGTTTCAGTCCGGCGGTCCGTCGCATCTGGAATTGTTCGACCCCAAGCCGAAACTGAGGGATCTGCACGGCACTGAGCTGCCCGATTCCATTCGGCGCGGTCAACGGTTGACCGGCATGACGTCCGGTCAGAAGAGCTTTCCTGTGATCGCACCAAAATTCGGCTTCCGACAGTGTGGCAAGGCCGGCACGTGGCTGAGTGAACTGTTGCCCCACACCGGACGCGTGATGGACGACATCTGCATGATTCGGTCGATGCACACCGAAGCCATCAATCATGATCCCGCGATTACACTGATCCAAACCGGATCGCAACAGCCAGGGCGTCCATCGATGGGGGCCTGGGTCAGTTATGGACTGGGCAGCGAAGCCGAAGACCTGCCGGCGTTCAGCGTGTTGATTTCACACGGGTCCGGGAATGATGCGAATCAGGGGTTGCTGGAGCGGCTGTGGGGAGCCGGGTTTCTGCCGTCCAGTCATCAGGGTGTCAAGTTGCGCAGCAGCGGCGATCCGGTGCTGTACCTGACGGACCCGCCGGGGATCGATCGTAACTTCCGTCGGCAAATGCTGGATGGTCTTGCGCGACTCAACCAGCAACAACTGGCATTGTCCGGCGATCCCGAAATTGCCGCGCGGATCGCTCAGTACGAGATGGCATTTCGCATGCAGCAATCGGTCCCGGATCTGACTGATCTGTCAACGGAATCGGCCAGCACGTTTGAACTTTATGGTGCAGAATCGAAGCAGCCGGGCACGTTCGCGGCCAATTGTCTGTTGACGCGACGAATGCTGGAACGCGGCGTTCGCTTTGTGCAGCTTTATCACCGCGGTTGGGATCAGCACGGCGCGCTGGTGAGCAATCTTCCGAAGCAGTGCCGCGACATTGATCAACCACAGGCGGCACTGATTACAGACTTGAAACAGCGGGGTATGCTGGACGACACGCTCATTATCTGGGGGGGAGAATTTGGACGCACGGTCTATGGGCAAGGCGGACTCAAGGACGACTACGGTCGTGATCATCACGGTCGCTGTTATTCCATGTGGCTGGCCGGTGGCGGATTCCGCGGCGGCCACGTGCATGGCGAGACTGACGACTACGGCTACAACATTGTTCGCGACCCTGTACACATTCACGACCTGAACGCAACCGTTCTGCATTGTCTTGGCCTGGACCACCGCCGCTTAACCTTTCGCCAGCAGGGCCGCGATTACCGGCTGACCGACGTTCACGGGAACGTGATTCAATCATTGCTGACGTGAGGGTTCAATGTGGGAAAGATGTATTTTCGGTAAGCCGCAAAGTCAAAGTCATCAGCACAGCATCGCCGGAGCTTTTGAGGATCAGGCTTCAGAGAGCCTGGGTGATCAGACGTCACTTGCCAGGAACTATTGAGACATGTGTGCGCGGTATTGCTGGTCCAGGGTTGCGAAGGGAACTCCGGTGATCGTCGACAGGTTTGGTCTGCGTTGCAGGTTTCGTGCGTCGGGCCGGTATATCGACGTCAAGAGACGAACCAGATCATCCCGGTAGCGGCCATCATCGTAGTGCATCAGGAAATGGGCGACTCCCGACGCCTGAGAATACAACTGCTTGACGTTGGCATGATGCTGAAAGTCATCCTTGCCAAGCCGACAGAACATCTCAAGCGGCATGTAGAAGTTGTCTCGCAACAATCGCGTCCTCGCAGCGACGATGCGAATATGATCCGTACGGCCCACGGTGATTGCTCCGTCTTCTACTCTGAACGATTCAAAATAACACGCTAAACCTTCAATCAACCAAAACTCCGAGTCTCCTCCCAGAATCCACTTCTGAGGACGTTGGCGGCGGAGCCGAGCCAACTGAGTTGCGGCTGTTTTGCGCGCACGCCTGGTGGGAAGGTCGAAAATCTGATGAGTCGCTTCATGAAACATCGTGTCCAGGCCGTGGTCGTTTTTGAAAAAGTAGCACGTGCTGTCCGGCTGCCAATACAGTCCGTTCGTGTCAATTTCCGGCGGTACTTTGCCGCGGATTCTGTGCAGGTATTCTTCTCGGGTCGCAAAGTAGAGGACTTTCATGGGAGACTCTGTGTGCATTCTGCCACGCACACTGGCTCTGCGAAATCGTGACTCAAGCTCTCGTGGGGTATCGAAGAATGCGGCAAAGTTGTGGTGCAGCCATCCGTAGTAAATCTCCAGCTGGCGAGAAATTAACACCCCTTCTTCCAGGCCTACGTTCGTCTTCACCAGAAAGTGTTCGGATTCGATCTCCCACGCATTGCGGAAGTCACTGCGAATCAGAGCCTCCTTCTGTACTGTAATCCACGTACCTTTCCACGGACGCATTCCCTGTTCGTATCGCGTCTCGTGGTCACGTGGGATCCATCCAAACCGTTCGTGCAGGATATGCGGTACTCGACCTCCGCGTTGTTTGGCTTCATAAGGCGACACCCATTCGCCTGCATAGGTCTGATCGTCGTCGCGCAGTGGGTCATTGAACTGCTGCTGACCCAGAATCCCCCTTGCATTTTTCTGATCAGGATCCAGTCGCAGGACATCTTCGATCAGTCGAAAAGCCATTGACGGCAGTCTGGCTCGGAGCGCCTTGCGTGCCAGCGAATACTGTTTTTTAGCACTTTCCTGGCGCAGCTTCTGAACGCGCTCACGCCATTGACGTTGATCTGGTGGAAGTTTCGGGCTGATTGGCAACGCCACCAATTGTGGCGGTCGAATTTTGGGACCATCCATCGTGATATCCAGCGACAACTGAGTGACGTCAACTGCCGCCTGTTCCAGTCCTCGCTGAAAGCACCAATCGCTGACTTGCCGAAGTTCAAATCGCAGATCGTCAAGAACGGACGTCCGTTGTTTCAGGAAGTACTTGTGGCGACGGCTTTCTGCCGGCCCCTCCTCAATCTGCCCAACGGCACTGCTTCCTGCAGAGGTCAACGCAACCACCAGCAACAGGCAGCGTCGAATCGATCGTTCGCATCTCATGATTGCTCGCCTTTCCGAAGTCGCAAGTTTACTGGCGGCCTTGAATCTCGGGCAATACGAAGCTCTCAGGACTGTGTTTGCGTAATCAATCAAGCTCCGCAAGCCCAATGCGAGGACACATGGACAGTAATACACAGTCTTTGCAGCGGGGCCGGCGGGCAATGCAGGTTTTTCGCCCGTGCAGAATGATGCGGTGCGAATACTCAATCCATTCTTTCTTCGGCAGAATGGCGATCAACTCCCGTTCAATAATCTCAGGGTTTTGCGAATCCGTCAGTGCCAGCAGATTGGAAATGCGTCGGACGTGAGTATCCACAACGACACCGGATGCAATTCCAAACCAGCTTCCCAGAACAACACTGGCTGTCTTTCGGCCGACGCCTGGTAAATTGACAAGTTGTTCGATATCCGCCGGGACTTCGCCATCAAAATCATCGACCAGCGCCTGCGCCATCGCCCGAATGTTACTCGCCTTGTTGCGAAAGAAGCCGAGTGGTTTCACGATTTTCTCAACCGCTGCCTGCGTGGCACGGGCCAGGTTCGCCGCTGCGGGATATTGATCAAACAACTTCGGTGTGGCCATGTTGACGCGGACGTCAGTGCATTGAGCCGAAAGAATGGTGGCGACCAGGAGCTGAAACGCTGATTCGTGGTGTAAAGCACATTCGGCTTTTGGAAATTCCTTCTTGAGTCCACGAATCACTTTTCGAACTCGTGACTTTCTCTGCTTGATGAGATCTTTGTCAAGTGCTGCCGCCTTCTTTGCCATATCAGTGTCCGTCGAAATTGTGCCTGATGAGCCATGTCCACGGAATGGTATCGTCTTTGAGTTTTCGGTCGAAGCGGGATAAGGTAACAGGGCAACATTTGACTCCACTGGTGGCGTGCTGCTGTTGCCAGGCTAATTCACAACTGTCCGGCATCCGTTCATCTTCCTCTCTACGTTTCGTGACCTTGCTTTTGAGCAAGGTCTCCCAACGAACGCTCAATTGTTCCCTGTCGTTTTATTAACCCTGAACAACGCGAAGCTCCCTACATCAACGAGATTGATGACTACTGTGGAACAGCTGTTATCAATTGTCAATTGATGTGGACTTGTTGTGGACTTTGGCATTCAAGCGGATTTATCTCACCTTGCAGCCGGGGGTACGTCGCACGGGTACCAAACCCAGAAATTAAAATAAACGAAACCGTGTACATCGAAAAGATGTATACGGTTTGATTGTTTCAGCAGAGCTGGTTCTTATCGGAACTATCCTGGTACTTGGCATGCTCGTTGGACTCACTGTGCTAAGCTATGCAATAAACGCAGAGCTGGAAGATATTGGATCTGCTATCGGCAGGGTGAATCAGACACATTGCTACGATCAGAAATCAGCGGCAGCGCACAGGCCCTTCGTGAAAAGTCCGGCAACTAATTCACCAGCCGAAAAATGGACGGAGCTGGCCACGATGTGAGTCCGTTCGGTCCACCAGGCCGAGGGGTTCGTAAACGTTTATAGATTTGACAACCTTCACAAATCAGCCCACCGCATCAAACAGAAGCGAGCAAAACGGGATTGGTCTCCTGTTTCGAGAACCACGGTCTGACGTGACCTTTCGATCCTCCGGGACCTTGGTTTCTTTTCACGTTCAACAATCAATATCGAGCCGCTGGCTATGGTTTTTCCGCGTCTCCGCACTCACACACCATAGAACCGCAACCGGGGCAACCATTACCGTACTTTAGCTGTATCGCCTCAGAAAGATTGATCTCTGCAACATTGGCGATGGTCGCCAGCCAAGCGAGGACATCTGCGAACTCTTTGGCAATGTCCTCCTTGGGCGATTCTCGTAGAGCCGCGGCAAGTTCACCAATTTCTTCCATCAGCCACATGAATGTACCTTCGACACCACGTGCTTCGTCCTTGCGCGAGTACATGCGGTCGATCAGTTGTTGGAGTTCGTCAAGAGTCATAAGCGTGCCAATGAATGTCGCGTTGGGATATCGTGAAAGAGAATCTCGCAATGGCGAGGCTTCCACCGATTATATCGCAGGCCTATTCATTAAAGAAACGAATAATCTCGCGACAGAAGTCCGGAAGGTCACCGGGACGACGACTCGAAATGAAGTGCCGGTCCGTTACTACGGCAGCATCTTCGAAGAGGCCACCTGCATTGATCAGGTCATCTTTGATACCAGGTGATCCGGTGACTTTCACTCCATCGTAGACTTTGGCAGAGATCGGGATCCAGCCACCGTGACAAATCGCCGCGATAGGTTTTCCGGCCGTCGCAAATTCCTGTGTAATCCGCAGCACTTCAGGATCGCGTCGCAGCTTGTCCGGCATCCATCCGCCAACACAGATTAACCCGTCATAGTTTGATGTCTCAGTCCCTTCGATTACTGCATCGGAAATGCAGGGATATCCATTCTTTCCCGTGTAACACACATTGGCTTT
>Ga0315315_10000074_pt1 | contig 68882 bp, 41 predicted proteins | sample M140m3416metaG_FD_203699 | JGI IMG/M metagenome (GOLD analysis project Ga0315315, IMG submission 203699) | Ammonia-oxidizing marine archaeal communities from Monterey Bay, California, United States - M1 40m 3416 | ecosystem: Environmental > Aquatic > Marine > Intertidal zone | place: USA...
CACTATAAAGCGGGTTGCCACCGGTGCTTCTGTTTTCAGTGTAGCTTTGCAGTATACCACCAAACGTGAAGTGAGCAAAACCACGCCACTTAGTTTCATGGTTTAATAAAACGCTTTTGTCTATCCACTTTGCGACACCGGCAGCATTATTCTTTTCCATCAGGTAATAACCATCTGGACGCTGCGTGACGGGCAGAGGAGCAAAAACAATTGGGAAAGGATCTGGTGGTATATTGAGTGTATCTATTTTTTTCTCTGGGGTGCTATAGATTTGATCAAAATCTTTTCTAAATGCCTGTTCCACATCTGCATGGTTTTTCCCAAACTTAAAGAATACAGGTGCTCCAACGACCGGAGGTCTAAACTTGTCGTGAACACCATTGTGATACACATCGTCACCTACACCAAAGGGTCGGCCATCGGACCTATTGTATTCATCGTTTACAAGCTCTACACCCATAGTAGAACTAGAATCTCCAAAACCAGCACTCACATTAAAAGATCTAATTGACGCACCAAGAAAAGTTTGTTGCGGGTAGCCCTCGTTACCATTTTTAGTAACGGTTCCGTCTAGGTTGCCGGAAGTCCAACCGGCGACAGACAACGCACCCCTAAACCCCTGCGTTATATTGGGGTAACTAGGCCAAGATCCTTGTGGAAAACCGTTTTCTGGCACGTAGTATCCACTTGGGGGCACTACGGAATATTTATGAGTTTTATTCGCCATTATCATCGTCCTTTTTTGCGTACCTGTCCCACAAAGCTGTGGTCGGAACTAAGTCGGCAACAAAATTTTGGTGTACGACTATATCATTCTGACCCCTAATTTGCGGAATTGGCATTGGTCTAACATTCTCCTCGTCAAAAGGTAGGTGATGCACATATGGATTAAAGATTGAAAAGTCATCTATTCCGGCTGCACCAGTGATCAACTTGCTTTGCACAGCGTTTGACGCATGACCATTTAGTCTCGGTTCGGCTGTGTTTACTTGCGAATCACCAAACCTGTTTAGATTTGACAAAAATCCCTTAAAATTAAACAAGCCAGTTCCCGCTGACCCATTATAAGTACTGTACTCTGGATGTGTACTTGAATCAGTATAACCAGTTTTATAATTATAGGCAGGGGGATAACTAATAAAAAGACCTGAAGGACCAAATAGCTTATCGCCAACGTTTCCGTATCTATAACTTTCGGGCGATGTATATCGCTTGTTAATACCCTTGCCTAAGAACCCATTGAGAGGCTTTCCTGCCTTATATTCTTCTACCAAAAACCCCTGATTAAAATCTCTGTCTTGTCTATAATCAAAAAAGTTTCCGGTAAACAATCCTTTACCCTGTTGTAGTAAAAGATATTTTTCCAAATAGTCGGTGTATCCAGTGCTGTGGCCAACCACCACTTGGTCGGGACGAGTGTAAACGCCCGATATAGCAAGCAGGGGAAGTATTGAGCTTGGTTTTATAGAGTCATCGCCAACTACGACTTGTAGAGCATAAGGCTCCAAGCCAAATCTAGAGGGGTCTTGCGGACCCACAGCCGTATTCATCGTTGGTAAGTTCATCTCTGGGTCTCTATCTGTTTAGCTCATAAGTAAAAGAAAGATTAAAGGAATAGCTGCCGGTCTTTGGTTCCCAGCTTTCTGAAGGTGGACCAATGAAATACTTTCTGATTCCCGGCTCATTAGCGGGACTTAGGCTTTCTAAAAGGTGGGCCAACTCTGTTGCTGTCGGCTCGTTGACGCTAGGCTTCATCAGTAGAAGCGAAGGTCTTCCAGAGCCATAAGGTATTCTTGTATAGTCCATTATCAAATTAATTGATACATCTCTCTTGTACTCAGTTCTTCCCCCTATATACTGTAACACGGGTCCAGTTGCTCTACCTATTACCGGTATAGTTGCAAATACATCTCCGGGATAAGTATCGTTAACTTGGATTTGTTCACTAGCTACGTTTGATAGTATATTAGTCGGACGGTTATCAAATTCCAATGAATAAGTTACTTCTCCAGCATTTTTATTTGAACCTAACGAGATAGACAGTGGTTCAGAGTTTAAAGTTACCTGTGTTTGATTATTCGCCCTCTTGTATATTAAACTACCAATACCAAATAGCTGATTATTAGAAATTTTATTGTAATAATTTAGTGCTGACTCATATTTTGTTTTGAATACAGTTGCGGGTTGAACCCCGCCAGTGACAGTGTCTGGACCCTTTTCATAGCTCATTGCTGGATCGGCGTAGTTTCTTTTAGTATTATTCTTACCGCCATATGTAGTTGAATTTGGCTCTAACTTAGAAAGACCTTTAATATTACCATTTATACTAACTTTCATAAATGGCTGTCCTACAGAGCTTGAGATACTCATGTTGTAAGTTTCATAAGCATCTTGCCTAGCTAAAAGCCAAGTTTCAGTCACGCTGTAGCTTCCGGCGGTTTCGTCTATGTTTTCTGTTCTTACGTGATTATATCCGCCGTAATCCTCTAAAAGATCTACTGTCCCAGCACCAATCTTGCCGAAGAAATTAGGCAGGGGGTGAGCATTTGGATCTGCTAGTGTATCAGGATGACGACTGGAAAAATCATAAACTCCAGTTTGATTTGGATAACCCTGTCCCGTGCCAATGTTTTTGGCAAGCCTTGAATCACCGTGAGGCACAGCGGTATCCCTCATGCCTCCATCGTTATTGGCTTGTTCTGGCTCGTAAGTCAATCTAGCTTGCACAAACTTCTTGGCAGACTCCCAAGCTTTCAATCTGTCAACTGCATCTTTAGCTGTGTTTGGTGCGTAGTGATCTTTACCTGTTGCCGAAATATTATGTGTAATTCTATAGGCTATATCAATACTATCGTCGTTTAAGTTATATATTTCACCCTGAGATTCATCGACCTCCAGAGACCAAGTTTCTGAAAATTCTTTTATGAAAGCATTGCCATAAATATCAAGAAAATCTTTGTCTAACTTTGAGAGTGGAATAAGGGCATCTTCAGTGTTAAAATGTTGACCATCAATTGTTGACTGGTGACGCATAGCGTCGGTGTCGGCCTTGCTTTGCCCAGACTTACTGTATAACAAGTCCGCCTCTAGTTCAATAGTATAATCGCAAGAAGTTACGTATTGACCTTCTGGAAAGTTGATGGATAACACTCTGGGGAACAAGACGATGGAAGCGTCGTTTTCTTTAACGTCTGTAATCTCCAGTCTTTGGCCGTGATTAGCAAACAGCTCCCTAAGAGATCTTTGCTTCATAAAGATGGCATGAGCTGATTGATCTACGGGGACGGCCTGTCCTTTTGGTTTTTTTCCAGCCTTGTGGCTTGTAGCACCATCAAATGTTAGGTATGGTCCAGTGCCCGTTGGGTTGAATGAGGGGTCTTTGAAATCATATCTAGTACCATCTGGCTTTAGGGCGTACGGAGTACCCTCATCCGGCAAAATTTTACCGGTTAAAGTTATTTTATATGTTATACCAAGGATATCTCCAGCCGCCGTCTGGTTCATCTCGGACGAAATTGAAACCAGAGGAGTGGGCCGTAGAACGCACTCGTGAGCACTATTGTTTTTGTATCTTACGTTTATTGGCATTACCCACCTCTAATATTCAGATCTAAATCATTCTTAGGAGGACCAGAGTTTATATTTAATTTGAATCCGCTGCTACTCAAAGGTTCTCCAGACGGATTAAAGCAAGTCAACCACAACCCTGAAGGTTCACCGCTAGCAAGTCCTAATACACCTTGTATGTTCAAGTTGAACGGAACGAGATTTCCGCCACTTTCATTGAACTGTGTTATATTACCAAAATCGTTAAGAAGTTGGTATCCTACCCCATTATTATACACATTTACAGCAGATGGACCCGGAATAAACAGGCTCATCCCAGAAGGACGATTATAAAGCTGTCTATTCAAGAAACCTTCATTAAACGGTGTATTATATCCACCCTCGAAGGAACCAGAGCCGTTGATCAGTTGTGGCCAAGCGTTGTCTAACGAGTTTGGTTTACCAAATATGTTGAGGTTCATGGAGTTAAATACGCCAGTTCCATCTATGGCGGTAGCTATCACCGATTCAACAAATGGTCTGTGTGCTATGAATCCCTTCTCGGAGGGGTCATGTCCAGATACTTCAATATATATGCTTCCATGCTGATTGGCAAAAATTAATCCACTTACAGAAACCTGTTTTGGTTCACCCTGTGTAGGTTGGTAAACTCTAGTTTTTATTAGGTCTGCCTCTCCCTTGTCTCCAAACACAGTTACATCTATCCAGCCGCCTTCATTTGGTACCGTTGGAAGTTGTCTTCTCAACATCGCATCAAATGTGTACGATGCTCCAGCGGCTTCTAGACCGTTAACGGGGGTCGCGTCGTTAGAGCTTTGAGGGTGATCGCCGCTAGTAGCAAAGTCGTGGAAAGGAGCACCAGCCACAAGCGTATAATCGCTATCACCTCTCTTGGATCTATGGAGTGCGACAGACCATCCGAAGTGATCATTTTCACATCCGCTAACCAATTCAGCTATAAACTTGTTGGCTTTCGTTCTATCTTTGTAACCTTGAGGATAAAGCTTTTCTGCATGTACCCATTCTTTTGTTCTTAATCCCCAGTTTGTTAACTTATTTCTAAATGTGAATACGGCACCATTATTTAAAACCATGTCTCCACTAGCGTTAGCAAATTTGCCCCCTCTGACACCAGAAGAACCCAAATCATGAACTACATGGTGAGGTATTACAAATGCACCGTTAAACTCTTTACGTATAAATTCTCCACTATTGTAAATACTATGGTCGTGTAAAGATTCAAAATCGTGATTTGGTGCCCCAACAGCTATCATGTCTGCGTCAACAGATACAGAGTATCCGAACTGGTCTGGCTTCTTACCGTAATCAGAGACGAATGTAGCGTTTAAGTTATGATCACCAAAGTTTGATAGGGTGGAAATTGATGGTTCAACCATTCCAACATTTATGCTGCTAGGTTTAATTTTCTGTTTCCACTGCCAAGGTAAAAATTCGCTAACAATATCTTTTCCACTTCCAGTTCTTTCAAAGTAGAAGGCGGCTCCAGCACCACCCTGTTGGCAAAGTTCTATGCCTGAGAAGTGTGGACTATTTGCTATCTTACCAAAGCCGTTTTGTATTTCGTGCCACTGTACTATTCCGCTTATTCCACTAGCGGCGGTTTCAGCTCTAAAGGCGTTAAATGGAGTACCTACAATTAACTTCTCGTTTGTTATATCCACTGAGAAGCCAAACAGGTCACCCGGACAACCGGAGTTATAATGTTCAAAATCAAGATAGTCGTGACCTGTAAGCTTCATAAGCTCAGGTATACCGCCCATATTATCTGCGTCTAACAAGAAATCCTTCTCTGTACCATCTATCTCATAAAGACCTTGATTTAAGAAGTCACCGCTAAATCTTGGATATATACCCCATTCTGGAACGACATCTTCTCCAAACCTTTTTATTTCCTGTTCTATTTCTGATGGGAAAATCGGATCTGCTTGTCTTTCAAATCCGGGGTTAGCAGGATGATATGTATCTTCATTGTCATAATATTGATAGAGCTTATTGTTTACTCCGCCTAATTGATATAGTGGGTGTATGGTATTTTGTATGCCTGAGATAGCATAGTACTTGGCGGCACTACCTCTTTCGGGGGCACGTAATTTCTGCACAAACCTAAACGCTCGACCTTCAGTATCTCTGCTTATACCTAATCCGCCACCACCTACTGGGCCACCAGCATTTCCACCGTCGCCTTCTCTAGATGCAGAAGATGGATAAAGACTTCTGATGAAATCTTGGTTCTCACCCGTGGAATCAGATCTATATTGAGGGCACTGCCCTTGTATCATAGTGGAGTCAGTTATTAGAACGATTCTAGACCTAGAGTCTCCATTGACACCTTGTGAGAAGTGCTCAAACTCCTCGGCTGCTATGACTGGACCATCCTCTATTTCTGCTATGTCTCTTGGTGGGCAACACTCTTGGTTTTTAGGTGGAGGACAAGGAGGTGCAAACGGATTACAGTAAGGAGCACTAGGATGTTTGATTGGTCTAAACTCTCCCGGTATAACCCTTCTTTTTTCTGGTTCAAACCACTTTTCACAGTGAATAGTGAAAGGTGGATCACAAGGAACCTTTTTCTTTTCAATCTTGGTAGTGATCTCTGTTATTATTGGTAGAGGGCAACCAGAAACACTCATAATTCTTGGTGTGAGAGGTGGAAGACCTCGACCCTCTTCAATTTCTTTTTCGGGTACTAGGTGTGTATGTCCAACATCAAAAACAATGGTGACAAAGTCTTTCTTGGCCACAAAGTCAAAGATCTTTTGTGCTCCAGATTTTCCGGTTTTTGTTATATTAAAGAAGCCTTCTTGTCCGGCTCCTTCTGGGTTATTTGGATCAAACGAAACCTCGTCAAATGTGCAATTAAACGGATGGTGGTCATTGTTGGTTTCAGAAACCCAGTTTACAAATAGTCTGTAGCCAGACCCCGGCAAGGTAGGAACAACTAACGCAGACTGTGCCTGTATTTTGTAGAAATCGGGAACGTGCACCCTTTCTTCAAAAATTGGATCGGCGTAAGATATAATTCTCTTAAAGTCACCACCACCAGAGACTGGTATGTAATCGGTATGTTCAAAGCCACCGCCCTGCTCTTCTCCAAAGAAATCATAACCATGAGGCCAAAGAGCTACTTTATCAACTTTTGTGTCAACAGGTTCGAGTAAATGAGGTTCATAGAATCCATATCCATTTCTACAACCCGTTGTGGGAATAGTCTCAGGATTTACTATTTGTATAGCTTCGTCAGCACCTTCTGGTCCAGAGGGTGGATAATCCTGCTCGTTTCCATTTTTAACAAATGTACTTTGTTGAATGAAATACTCACCTAAAGATGGGACGTAAAGGGGTCTACTCTTTAGTTTTAGCTCGTTCATTATATAGTCAACGTTCTCAGCAATCTCTTGTGCGTGTGGAGCATAGAGTGCTGAATAAGTTATGACTAATTTTTTCCTACCCCTAGATAAGAAGTTTCTTATTTTATTAAGCTGAAGATCATCTGGTTTGCCAAGTGGATTAGCAATCCATAATGTTGTGACCTCAGTTCCCGTAACCTTATCTGTATCGGGGAAATCTGCTGTTGGATCGGTCTCTACAAAATTCTCTTCCACTTCTATATTGTAGGCTTCAAACCTTTCTAACAATGCGTGTACTAGCTTATCCTCATCTAATGCTGAGTAAGCATCTTTGAATGAGGTTCTCTTTGTCCAGCCACCTAATTGTAAAATTTTACCGGTTGCTGAACAATCATCCTTGACCAAGTTTACATAGAAAAGAACGTTTTGATCGTCATTCTTAGAAGGTGTTTCTTCGTCACCAGTTATACCAAAGCTTCTCTCATTTTCACCTAGCACAGAAGCTATGACAACAACATCTGAATCAGTATCCTCTTGGAAATTACCGTCTTTATCGTAAAGAAGGAAAGATTCCTCAAGGGCTAAAATGCTATCATCCAACAGCTTGACTCTTGTGCGTACTTCTTTGCCACTATATAGCTCGCCACGCCCCTGCAAGAATGCGTCTCTTCCATTCTTAGGTTCTGGATCTATAAAGTTACCAAGGCTGAAGCTAGAATACTTACCAGACAACTCGGAATTAGCATCTTCTTCTGCCGAGAAGAAAACAAAATCCTCGTTTAAACTAGCAAACTTTTTAGTAATAACATTTCTTTCTGTTATTTTGTCTTTGAAGCAAGGTATTTTTTCACAATTCTCTCCGCTTCTTGCTGGAATTATTATCACTTCGTCTGGTAAAAACTCAGCCGCAGTTAATAAAGGAACAATATCTTCGTTAGGTCTATTTATAAAAGGCTTTGGACTTTCAGGGTAATTGTCACACGTTCTTGCTGGTACTCCACTGTTAGCAAAATGGAAAGGCCAGTTGCTCTTGTAAGGAACTTTTACCTTTCTGTCACCAACAGTTTTTATACAGGATGACTGCCACTCTGCTCTAAGATCTCCCATGTGTTTAAGTGGCAGGTTGCATACATCGCTATTAGCTTCATCACATGGTGAATGCTGTATAAAATCTTCCAAGTCTATATCTGAAAGATCTATTCTGATATCACCTACGCCCTTAGCAAACATATTAGATCTGCTAATGCTGGTGTCTCTTCCGTATTCTGGCTTGTGAGCTTTTGTTACATTGTACCTATCATTAAATACACCTTCTGACGATACACAGTCTGGTAGAGATTCATACTGAGTAGCAGCAGGAGTAATTCTCATGCGACAACCTAGTTTTTTCAATAGTCTATTGATAATTTTATTAGATTCTGAGTATAATCCATTCTCTTCGTATATAGGATCATTACCAACTAGAACCAAGGTTCTATCACCAAGTGCTAACCAATCTTTTATGTTCTGTACTTGCTCGTCACTGTCTGCATCTACTTCAGGTGTTATAACAAACGCCAAGCCTACATCCCTAGGAATCTCTATCTCTTCAAACTCAGTTCTTCTAAATGGTAGCTTGGAAGGTTTAAAGTACAAGCCCATTTGATCGTAGAAACCTTGTTCACGTTCTTTTTCGTGAATACTTCTATCTAGGTTTCCAAACCTTGTAAACTCTACAACGCCGCTGTGAGGGAATATCTTTCTAGACTCAAATATTCTGACAGCTCCAGCGTGAAGGTATGAAGCCCAAGTGTTTGCACCCTTGTACCAAACGTTGGTGTCCTCGAAAAGATTCATGGAGTCTGTGGGTGCTCCAAAGGCAACCGTGTTTCCATCGTCACTAGTACTGGTACTGTAACCTAGCCTTGTGGAACCCAAGAATGCTCCGGGTATGAAGGTCCACGTACCCGTTTCACGAACGTTGCGTTGACCGTAATTGAAGATAGGTTTATAAACTTCAATTTGATATTTTGTTCTTATTTCAAATCTTTGATCTGGGTTCAATTCGTGATAACTGACCCTTCTGGCTACATCCACGCCGGAGTCTGCCAGTATCATATTGAACTTCTCTACTCCCGAGCCTAAATATTGCAAGTAGTCGAGAACGTTTTTGAACATTCTATCGTTTTCTTTTTCGTCTCTTTCATAAATCTCACAGGATTGACCAACATAAGGTGAGCCTATTGAAATAATCTCAGCATTTTTACTTATGGATACGGCGTGCCCATATCTGTCGTTGTACTTAGCACCTCGTCCAAATACGTTATCATCGCCTATTGGATCGTCACCAACATCGAATGTAGATCTATCTGCATATGATTTTATCTCTTGGATGCAGTTGAATACGCCGCTTTCTTTTTCAAAGATATAAACTCTACCACCAGAAGATGGAGGGATTTGGAATTCATAAGCATCTTCTTGTGCCCATTTTTGACCAACGCCACTAGTGATGTATCTAAGAGCATCTTGTCTAATAAGATTACCAGAGTCCAGCGTTTTGTTTAATAGATCAATAGAGGTTTCGGCCCAGTCTTCCGATGCACCTAAGATTTTGTTGAAATAGCCAGACTCTTTGTTGTGAGGCGGACTAATTTCTGGATCAATAACACCGCTTGCGTAGGCGTAGTCATTATAGAAGTCGATAAAGTCATCTACAATATTGTTATTTGTGTTCTTATTATAGAATGCACCTAATCCGGCACTATTACTTTTCTCTCTGAAGATACCCATGATTGGTGGTATACCGCTATGTGGCCCTTTGTAATAAGGGAACATAGATAAGAACTCTTCTTTTACACCGCTTGAAATACGATTATAGGTATGCTGTATGCCTTCAGCATCAGTTAATTTCTTATCGTCCATTCTAGATATGTATCTGTGACGGAAGAAGTCAGAATCATGATTAACAGGAGGTGTATCCTGACCAGTCCTAACCAGTTGGAATACAACCAATTTAATATCAAGCTCTGGTTGGAATTCGTAGTCTGTACCAGCAAACCAAGGTGCTGCAAAATATTTATATAATATATCCCACTTTCTAGCTCTGGAGGATATCTTCTCTACTTTTTTCTTATTGTAGTTGAACGAGTCAGTAAATACAACCATAGATACCGGTAATCCGGATGTGGTTATGTCGCCAAACCCTCTTGTCCACTTAGCAAAAGGAGCACCGGCTACAACAACTTCTCTATCGCCGCTTGAGCATATATCTAAGGAATAACCTAGCTGACGACCTTCTTGACCTATATTCCATTTCTTACCCGATATCGACCACTGGTCATAAGTAATCAGATTTGCAACGGTTCTTTCTACGTAATCTTTTCTGTAGCCAGAGGGAAGCATGAGCTTATCTTCCATCTTCCAATCAGCCTTTGTTCCGGCTACATCTGGACCTCTTCTGTATAAGAATATTGCTCCAGCGTCGTCAATCTGAGATTCTTGCCCAGTAAAATAGTCGTTGAACGGAATCTGCAACTTAGGAGAGCTGATAGCCATGAGGTCATCCACAACAGAAACAGCTCTACCGTATTGATCTCCTAGATTTCTTCCTGAGACAGGCGTTGCGTCTCTTGCGTCAATGGGGTATGTAGAATCAACTAACGGATAATCACCGATGAGTTTTACACCAGAGTAAACTAAACTCTTACCATCGCACCCATCGTTACAACAACCGCTATTGCCCCCAGCGTCAACAAAGTGTTCAGGACCACAATGGCCATACTCCCAATCTTCAAACTCTCTTGGTACATCAATTGGGTTTGTATGTCCGGTTACTATGTTAAGGGTAGCTTGAAATGGTGACCCCGGAGTTAATCCAGTGTACCTTCTCATTCCGTAATAATTTCCGCTGTAACCAACAGTGTCACCAAATCCAGCAGCATTTTCATTGCTATAGGTAGCGGTTGCTCTAAATATACCACCCTCTTCACAAGTCTTAGGTCTCCAGATTGTATCGTGAGTTGCTATTGGTTCTTCAAATGCTTTATCAGGACTATTACCGGTGCAAGAGCCATATCCGAATAGATCAACAGCCCTTATTTCGTTACCAACAGGAACAGCAGCGTAAGCATTGTCAATCTCGCTTATCGGTGTACCATAATTATTATTATACCACATTATGTAGTCAGAACCAGTGCCGCCGTAGTTTGCGGTGAATAGGTTTAACCCAGTAATCGTACCGCCGTCTTCGGACGCCAACTCAGTACTTGCCTCTTTCTTGACATTTAATATATGCAGAGGCATCGTAACGCTTATATTGTTTGGCGTATCTATGAAGAGAGTCATAGAAGAAGATGGGAATCTGTTTATAGGTGAACTAGTCCCCAAGATGTTAAGTGGGGCAATACCACTAGAAGATCCATCAATACCACCAGAATGACGACCGGCTATAAAGTTATTAAACGGAATAGCTCTTAATCCAGTTGTACCGCTAGCCACGTTTCCTTCAGCCGCATAGACAAATAAGTCTAGGTAGCCTCCAGAAGGCAAATTAGTCTTGTCGCCATTTTCAATATATAAAGGAACTTTTACATTTTCATGACCAATAACTTTTGGAATGACAAGATTAAATTGATTACTATCGGGACTAATATTCCTTATTTCACCCTTGGTGTATAAGAACATACCCTTTGGATTCCAAGAGCTATCGGCTGTCGCGGTAGACTCAGAGAACAAGCTAAACTGTTCTTGTATACGATTTGCACCACTCAAGTTTAGGGGCATTACACGGTCAGGCTGAGAGAGAGCACCGGAAGCAAAAAGGATTCCAGAGTTAAAGTGCTGTATCCCGCCACCGCTAAGTGCCACGGAGAGGTGCGTATTCAGCACATTACCACCACTAGCAAATATATTTAAATTACCAAACTTGCTTTGTTTGTTTATATTTGCATGATCCATTCTAACGTGAGCACTATGTATATTAACTGTAGACTTGAATGGTGGGCCTGATGGGTAGACAATATCATATTGCAAGAACATGTCATCTACATCGTCTGAGAAATACCTTTCCCCAAAGTCCTTATATCTAGGCTCATTAGGAAATAATGCCCACTGCTCCGACTCATCAGTAAGTGAATCATAATCAAATTTACTGCTAAACTTGATCATACTGCTTGATGCGGGTATGTAGTGAATATCTCTATTTATCAATCCCCAGTTAGGTTCGTCAGTGCTCCATCTTGGCTCTTGACGTTTTGTGTAAAGGCTGACAATTAACTTAGGCCCATAGAAGCTTTCATACGTATGTCTATGCTCGTCGCATATCATTTTTGCTGTAGGTAAGCACTTGCCCCAAGATATAATGTTATCAGTTTCATGTTCTAATATTGTATCTACAACAAGGGCATCTTCTGTAAACTTATAATCTTGCGGAAGACTCTTGGTGATTCTTCTGTGAACAGAATGAAAATTACTTGGCGTATCTGACAAGTGGAATCTTAGGAAGTCGTTTTCTATTTGCGTGTGATATGCAACGCCGCTGTCTACATTTGTAGGCATAGCATAGCTTGCACGCTCTATATATCCAGATCCATGATGGCTTATGTGGAAGCTAATAAGATCTCTACCCTTTCTCTTACCTACGGAGCTACCCAATGAAGAGAATGAGTGAGTAAATTCTTTATATTGGAAATCTCCAAGAGACCAATCTGCGGTAGTATCTTCGTTTACATAATTCCAAAGCTCATAAGTATCTGTGTTGTAATTTTCTCCCGGCTCATAAAACTTAGATCTTATACCGTTAAAGAACTCTTCTGCTGTTACTTGTTTATGTGTTCTATCGGGATTTGCTTCAACTATATTCGTTCCGGAGCCATATGGGTAGATAACTTCTGCTCCGCTATCGACACCAGACTCCCAAGTGGACATTCCAAAATCAGTAACGAACATATTAAACCCGACACCAGAACCGGGGGACCAACCTATCGTTACCTCTGGGGCGGCGGAGCCATCACTAGTTGTTACATGAGCCTTTCTGAATTTTGCTGATTCAGCTCTTAGGTAAACATGTTCACCATCAAAATCATCGCTAAACGCTTCTGTTAGGGTGTGCTTATTGGCTTCATTGTCAGTATATAATTTTAATCCGCTCTGATTGTTATCATTGTAGGTAAGAAGTATGGACAATGGATATTGATACGCGTGGTATTTCAGTGTATCCTGTATCTGTATCACATTTTCTTCAAAGTCTTTAGCGTATGCTGTGAGATAGCCATCTTTGTATCCAAGTGCCCAATCTAGATCGTTTGCAACCTCCCACTTGGAAAGAAGAACGCCGGAATCAAATAAGTTGTAATTAACACCGCTAACATTTTGGTCTGGAGAAAATCTTAAGAATACAGAGAATCCGCCAGAAGTATCTATTATACTATCGTCGGAAGAGAGATCAAAATACTTGCCTCCAGCTTGACCGGAGACCCTAACTGCTGTATCAAACGCGTCAGCGATCTTACCGTAAAGATCGTCATTTTGGAAGTTATATATACCGGTTGCGTATGATGTCCAGTCTATAGTTTCGTACGAAGTTGTATAATCTGGAAGGTGTTTTTCAAATAGTGTTCCAGAGCTAAATCTCCAGCCAATATTTTTAACGATGTCAAACTGGTAGTTGCCATTTCTGAGTTCTAGAGTAGAATTATTATGGGTGCCAGAACCCATTAGGTTCAAACCCTTATTTCTATTTAAGAAGTTGGTTGGGCCGCTAGATGCGTCTCTATCATTGAAGTCGTAATAACCTAGTTTGAATGGGAAAGGCACATGGCGGTTTTCAAACCCAAAGTCAAACATATCCACATCGAATGGGCCGACAACGGTTCCAACTTGACCACGCCATCTTCTTGAGTAATTGGTCTTTATACTAGACGGTGTTGTGTAGGCATTAGGTATGCCGGATATGAACGAGATAGGGTGATAACCAGAGCCAGCATTGAGGATAGCATCATCAGATGAACCTCTAGGTATTGGGAATATCTTAGTTTCAGATCTCTCCCTGTTAACCGTTCGGATATGCTCACCACCCTGTATAGACATCATGAAGGCGTCTTGAGGTGCGAACCTTACAAGAAGGTGAATATCCGCTATTGTGGCACCGCTTGGAAGTGGGTATATATCTAAATACAAATGCTCAAACATTGAGCTAATATCATATCTTCTCGATAGCCCGACTTTAACCTTGTCGTCAAATATTTTTAGGGGAACCTCGTAGTCTACAAAGTCAGTAGTAGAAACGATTGGGTAAGTAGCTAATGAGTAGTGATCTCCCCCAGCGTTCCCGCTAGCTCTAAAGTGTTCATCTTTTTCAGACAAGCTGTCGCCGCCTAGAGCAAAATCATTACTATGATGCTTGAACCCTGAAGAGAATGGGTGGTATCCCTCACTGGCGAAGATAACGTTGTTTACTTGAACACCGGAGGGGTTTTGCAAAAATCCACTTGGTGCCTTGGTTACGTTTAAGATTTTGTCGTCACTGTAACCTACAACATCTAAGGCAAAGTTTCTAACGTCAGAGTTCTCTTTCTTCGCTTTTACCTTTAATGTAACAGAGTCTACAGTAAAGTAACCGTTCTTGCCAGCTACACGCTTTTTGTTTTCTGTCTTAAACGCACCGCTGGGTGAGTACCAAGAATTAGCAAGTGACTGATCAAAACCATAATGGAACGGCCCCTGAGTAACCTCGTTTAGAAGATCATTACTTGGTGTAAACTTTAACGTTAACTTACCAGAGTCTAAATGCGGACCAATAGTGTGTAGGGTAGCGTATGTTTCTTTTCTGCCGTCAGAGATATTTTTAACAATGTGTTCTGAACCGCACTCATCTTGATTGGTTGTAGAGGTAAGATCGTTGGGATACCATATACTACTAACTGAAGGCCAGATACCAGTGTCGAATGTGGCTATAGGCATGAAGTTAGGATAAATCTTTTTCTCTAATCTTCTACCCTTTACAGGAACCTGCGTAAACAATCTGAGGTAATTTTCTGGTCTAGGACCATGACCCTCACCAAAAGCGAAGAGACCACTATTGCAAATTTCTATAGCGGTTATGCGTATATTGTTAGCTGGATTTATTAGGGTGGAGTCCTGAGTGGACATCGGCGTGCCATCTAGGGCAAGATAATCACTACCACTAGCATGACTGTTAACCAGAAGATGTCTATCTTCAAAACCTCCATCAAAACCTTCTGTAAAAGCCTCGTCAAGTGCTTCAATATTAACATCAAATGTTATTACGTAATCTTGTTTTTGATGCATGGAAGGATAGCCGTCCTGCCATTCATAAAGATCTCTGACTAAGTTTTTCTTTGGTGCTGAAGAAAATACGGTAAGGTTAACGTCTGTATGTCTTGGTTTTGAAAAAGCCTTACTAAATCTAGACTTTGAGAAATGACCCGGATGAGAGTCCATCTTAGACTGATCACTGTCACCACGAAACACAATGTCTTCGTAGTGGACAATGAGTTTGCCGTTGGGATCTAATAATTTAATATTACTAACGGTGTATCTAGGTGGCCTTTCGGAAACATAGTTCGTAAGGGGTGCCGACGCACGCATCCTGAATCTTGTTTCATCTGGTCTTATCAATACATTACTGACCTTAGCTTTGTATTGAAAATCACCGTCTGTATCAAAGGTGAGAGGTTGAATAAAATCTGAGTCGTCTGCAACAACAAGACCTTGACCTAGGTGTTCATCATAGTCTTTTGTAAAAACACCTTCATCTATAAGTGTATATAAGTTTTCAGTCTCTTTGTAAGGACCAACAAACTTTCCAAACTTTACATCTGTGGCGACATCTGAGACAGGGAAAAGTTTTTGAAGGCAATTGTAGTCACCAAAATCACCAACATATTTTTCTACATTTGTATTTTTAAGCTCAGTTTCCGCAAATATTTGTTGCCTGTCTGAATAATTTGCTGTCAGACCATGTTTGTATATATCTCCCTCACCAACTGGGTTGATTGGTAGATTGTATCCAGCACTCAAGTGTTTTCTATGAAGACTGCCTTCAGCAGTAATCACTTGCTTTGCAGTTCTTACACGGGTGGCATTATCAGAAATTGTTGCTTCCGCAACGAGTTTTGCCCTCAGAGCGGCGGGTTTACAAGTTAATTTACCTGAGAGTGCAGCGGTGGACGAAAAGGTTTTTGAAGCCTTTTTCACGCATAGACACTCTAAAAATACTAGTTCTTTTCTAGGTTCCATATCCCTACCTGATTACATTCCCGTATTTGTTCTAATTTCACCGGTTTCATCAAATTTAGCATTAGTTAGTTCTTGTTTAACTTTCTCTATTAACTCATTTCTGATGTCATCTTTTAGTCCTTGCAGGAAGTTTGCACCATTAAAGTTTACATTTACGTTGGTTGGATCAACTTTAACCTGTAATTGGAAGTCAAGTAGCTTATTCACACTTTGATCAAACTGACTAAAAGCTCCCGCTAATCCGGTTGGATCAGTGATTAACTTTTTCATCGGGTCAATGACGTTTGAAGATATTGCATCGCCAACAGCGTTGACTCCGTCTTCAGCCATCTTACCAATATCTGGACCTCCAAGCATCTTAAGGGCAGTTCCACCGGATGCGTTTGCCATAAATTTAGCAACTTTACCAAGGAATCCACCCTCTTTCATGTAGACCATTCCACCCGCTGACATACCCATTCCGCCAGCACCCATTCCACCATTCATAGATTTTAATAAGGAAAGATTATTACCCCTTCTAACGGCGGCGGCATTTACAACAAACTCTCCGGGTGTAAGCATAGCTGGAACAGTGTCTGTGCCGCGAGGTACAAACATTCCTCTGTTTGCATAAACCATTCCACCTCGTCGGAATCCTGCTGCACCAGCATTCTTGTTTTCAAATTTGTCTATCTCCATATTGGCAGCTTTAATAATAACGTTGGCTGCTGTCACATCCATATTTTCTAGCTGTGCTGCGTCAGAACCAAGATCACCAAGAACACCTGCTAATTCTCTAGCTTCTGATTTTATCGCTGATTCCTCAGCCGTAGTGCCAGCCATAACTTGTGCTGCTCTAGGATCAGAAACGCCTACAGAGCCAAGAGTCATAGCAGCCGCTGATTGATAAGCCTGATCACCCATTGTTTTTGGATCAAGAGTTTGGAATCCAGCGGCTAAGGCACCAGCACCAAAAGAGCCAGCTAGTGAAGAGTCACCGCTTCTTAGGGCTGCACCAGCAGAAGCTGCCATTTGACCTTCAAGATAACCCTCAATGTCTCCAGCTAATAAGCTATCAAGAGCATCTTTCTCTGCCTTGTTCTTTTGTTGTGCTATGGCAAGCTCCTCCCTGAGCAAGCCGACTCTTTGTTTAGTAAATTCTATGAGTGCTTTGTTTGCTTCTTTTTGCTGAGGTCTTGTGTCTTCATCTAAGCCAGCAGCACCAGCGAAAGCTGCGTCAGCACTAGCTCCAGTAGCCTGACCCAGCACTGCTGCGTTAGCTCTATCGTTAAGATTTCTTGCGTTCGCTTTTATGGCTTCTGAGGCAGCTCTAATTTCTTTTGCTGAACCGGTGTTTAAACCGCCTACACCAGCAGCACCCAAAGATAAATTAGCTTGTGCTGTTCTCGCACCAAGTTTCTGTCCACCAGTAAGTTTTGCTCCACCAAATTCTTCAAATATGCCAGCAGCTTCTAGCTGTGTATCAATAGCAGCTTTTTGTGCTTGTAGATATTCTTGCTCTTGTTGTATGCGTTTTTTGGTAGCATTGATTAATTGATTTTCTAGCTCACCACGTTTTTTGACAAGGGCGACAGCTTCTTCAGCCGCAGCTTTAGTAATTGGATCTAAGGTTTGCTTCAATACACTGTCTAAGTTTCCAGCTTTGATCTCTGCACGTACATTTTCATCAATCTTCATGTTGTCAATAGCTGCTTCTAGTTTTTCTGCTGCTGGGCCTTCAATGTTATCTAAAAGACCTTCTTTCAGTGCGTCTTTAACAGCAGCAGGATCACCGGCACCGCCACTTTTCAAAAGTGCGGCCTGTGCCTTTTCAAGAGCTAAACCGGTGTTGCCCTGTGCATCTCTTAATCCTCTGACAGTACCCGTGGTTTCCCCTATCTTTTTCTCATCTACGCCAAATGTTCTTAATGAACTTTCTAAGTCGCCCAGTGCTGCATCCATCTGAGTGTCACTAATGTTTTTACCAGCAGACGTAACAGAGGCTTCAAGGATGGCAGCGGATGCAGTAAAGTTATTGAAACCTGCTTCACCGGCTGCAACAATATTATTCATGGTTACGCCCATTGCGTTTGCGGCAGCGGTAGCATCTCTAAGACCAAAGTTTAAAGCTTTGATGTAAGCTATCTGCCTTTCCATTTCTTGTGCATTTTGCTCAAACCTTGTTTTGAGTGTATCTAACTGTTCAGCAGAAAGATAGGCAGCAGTGCCGTTATCTTTTAGAGCTTGTTCAAAATCTTCTACACTACCTCCGCTCGCTGTAATACTTTTGCCTAGTGAAGTGAAAGCTGGTTGCATACTATCAAACTCTTCCTCAAACTTCTTTTTACTTTCCTCGCTTTTAGCGACTGTTGCGTCTATTCTCTGATTTCTTTCATCACCAGATTCAAGCCCCGCCATTCCAGCGAGACCAAGGGTTCCCCATCGAGCTATGAATCGCCCCGCTTTGCCAAAGGCTCCTGATTTATTTTCTTTACCTCCAGTGGCCGCAAGAGCTTCTTGTTGCTTTTTATTAGCTTCACCAAAGTTTTTGAAGTTTTTAGATTGTGAATCAAACAGTTTTGAGGCACTGATATTCCCTAGCTCAAAATCTTTTAAGGCGTCGGCGGCATCTCTATTATTTTGAGTAACGTTTTTCATTGCCGCAGCCATCATTGCGGCGGCTTGACCAATTTTTCTTGAAGCACTGAAAATATCACCGGAAAGTATGTCAAGTCCTTTAGCGACAAAACTTCCAGCGGTGCCCAGTTCATCTGTGCCTTCAATTAGTCCATCGGTTCTTTCTATTTTTGGGTTATCTGTTCCAAATAAGCTATCGATCCCGTTAGCCAAATATTGAGCACCTTGAGCAAGAGCCTGCTGAAAGTTACCAGTAAGCCAATTATCAAAGTTTTGACTAGCTGCTAATGATCCTGCTTCGGCTGCGGCCCCAGCTTCTATAGCATCTTTCTTTCTTCCTTCTGTATCTATAAGTGCTCCAGTGACGTCATTCAGAAGTTTAAGAGCACCCACAACAGCAATAGCTGGCCCAGCAATAGCAGCGACTCCAGCAGCAGCACCAGCCATACCACCTCCAGCGGCAGCACTTGCACCAATAAACGCAGTAGCACCCTTGCTTACCAGTCCGCCAACCATTTTGCCTCCGGGGATCTTCTGAGCAATTCTTCCTAGGCCTCCGCCAAAACCTTTTCCTTTTGGCATAGCTGGACCTTGGACGCCTTTACCTAACCCTTTAAATTTAAAGCCCTTCGAGAAGTTGTCGCCAAACCCCTTAAACCTTTTAGTAAGACCTTCCATCGTTTTGCTGCCCATTACTCTTTCTTTCATTTTAGCAGCTATGAGTTTGTAGCTTTCTATTCTTTCTAAAACTTTTGCTGGTATCAACTTTTTAACAGCAGCTTGTGCGTCAGAAAATGCTTTTCCGACCATCTGTGATTTTCGTGCTAATTCTGAGTCAGCGGCAACTGTCCCAGCTCCAGTGCCTAACGTTTTTTGTTGCATTGGGCCGATGAAACCCTTTGGTCTTTTTTCTGTAAAGCTAGTTTGATTAGCTTTTGTAAAACCTGTTTTATCCCGCAGCCTGAAGCCTGTAGATTTACCCTGTCTTACGTCTAGACCTTCTTCTCTAAAACCTGCTCCACCCGACTTAAATTTACCCTGTTCATCTTTTGGTCTAAATATTTTCTTTCCTTTTTTATCTTTTTTGCCTGTGTCAAATACTTGCGTCTCCTCGCCGCCCGGACCTTTTTTGAAGTATTCTTTCTCAAAACCCTCTTTGCTCTCAAAACCTTGAGAACCGGCCTTCACATTATCAGCCACCACGGTCGCGGCTTCACTAATTTTTTCTAACCCTGCTTTAAAGTTTTGTACGGGATTTTTTAATTTGTCAATTACTGTTTGGAAAGTAAGGGTCTTGCCAGTCATCTTGCCCCAAATAGCTACGGCGGCAACAATTGCTACCGTGTATTTAGTAAGAACGTCTGTTACTCTGCCGAATGCGTTTTTCGTGCCGTCTGCCTCTGTGCCCAAATCTTGGAGCGAAGCTGTAACAGTGGAGAACACAGTGGCGGCAATACCAAACATAGCGGTTTGAGCCATGCCACCCTGATTAAACTTTTGAACCCCAACGGCTCCGCCTCTATTAAATTTGGCTATACCAGATTTATTCATAGAGTTAAGATTACTATACCCTATAGCTTGGGCAGAACTTTTATTTATTACAAACTCACCGGGAGTTAGAAGGGCTGGTACAGTATCTTGTACTGATCCGCCTTTGGCATATTTTTTCATGCCAGTAAAGACGCCCTTCTCCAAATCCTGTACTATCTTAGATTTAATGCCACCTTTAGCATCAGTTGCACCACCGTAACTTCTTTTGACATCAGCCTTTTTTAACTTTGAAGCTGACGCACCAAAAATAGATTTAATACGTTTTCTGTTTTTACCCGTCATATTTGGAAGGTCAAACGAAGCGTCTTCGCCAGCAAGTTTAGCACCTGTTATAGCCGAAAACAGTCCTTCAAGAATATAACCCTCGGTTGTTTGGACTGCACCCTTATCGTCTTTGGCAATAGCGTTTGCAGACTTTCTAATTGAATTACTGTCTATTGTTGTTCCGGGTAATTTACCTTTGGCAGACATACCAGTGATGGTGTCTGTTACAGCTCTTTTAAGGCCAATTTTTGTTCCAGCTTTTATGGATCTTTGCATGGCCTTATTAGCCGCCAAATTACTTTTAGAGGCGGGAAAAGCACCCCAGCTAGATCCACTAAGTAAAAGACCTTTGTTTGCTTTGTCTTTAATTCCATCTTTATACCAAGTTGTCGATGAAATACCTGTCTTGCTAGGTTCAGTTTCATTCTGGGTGCCTCCTTTTTTGAATCCCGGTTTAAGGATTAAAGCTCCGATTTTTTGGTAATCTGTGCCATAAACACCAGCGGGATTATCTTTATTTTGGTCTGCGTAATATTGACCTCTTGCTTTTTTAAGTATGTCTTTTTTTGCTTTGCCGACTCCGGGTTTACCGGCATGTGTGGAGTTAAATAACTGTTTGTTTGTAAGGCCTTGCACATTCGACTGTGCGTTAGGGTCTAAACCAGCAAGACCGATAATACCACCGGAAGATCCCCTATCATCAAACTTACCGCCTTTAGAATATCTATTGTTGTTCATAGCCGCAAGATTGGAAGCACCCATTTTCTTGACGCTACTCTTACGCATAACAAATTCTCCCGGCTGAAGCATAGCCGGAACTGTATCTCTGTTGCCCTGACCGGGAACCATTCCACCCCTAGCAAACGCTAGTATCTTACCGCCTTGATTTTTACCGGCTGCACCACGAAGAGCACCGCCCACACCGGCTGCAAAACCGCCTAGAGATTTTGCTATTTTAAAGGTAGCTAAAGCACCAAGAAGTGGCAGTAAGGGTCTTATAGAATCAGCAACCTTAATAAGTGCAGATGCTAGACCAAGAGAAGTTTTAACAAAAGCTTGGAATACAGTAGAGTTAGAGATATTTTGTATAAGCTCTGAAAACTCTTGTTTAACTTTATTTATCTGGACGGCGAGTGTTTGTTGTGCTTTTGCAGCATCTTCAGAGAGGCTGTTACCACCCTCTATCGCAGCTTGTCTGGCTCTTTCAGCCAACTCAAACTCTTTGATAAGTGGAATAACTTTACCAATTTGACGGAATCCACCAAGCTCTTCAGCTACTCTAATAAAGGTCAGGTCGCCCTGTTCAAGACCAGCAAATGCTTGATTTAACCTTCTTACGGCTTCATAAGTTCCAACGAACTGACCGTCAAGGTTTGTAAGCTCTACGCCGTACTGTCTCAAAAACTCTATCGTTCTAGGACGTTGAATACGTGTAAAGATGGTACGAAGACCGGTAGCAATAGACTCTGAGCTTTCACGGGTCGTAGCACGAATAGACGTGAACAAAGCCAAGAATTCTTCTAGGTCACCGCCAGACTCTTTGAACACACCACCAGTACGACGAATCGCACCAATAAGGTCTCCAGACTCAACGGCAAACTGTCCAGCTACGGCATTGATAGAACCAAGCTGATTTTCTAAAGCACCAACACCACTCTTAAACTGTGCTAAAATAGCGATAGCACCTTCAGCGGTTTTCTCTATGTCTTCAAATGTTGGAGCTAGAGTGGTCTTAGCCAAAGCAGCAAGGGCGACCTCTAAATCCCTCGCTCTGATACCAGCCTGAGACAAGATTCTGGTAGTAGATAGCAACTCTCTATTATTAACACCGAGAGTTTTTGAAAGCCTGAATATAGTTCTTTCAAGACCTTGTAAGTCCTTTACAGCCGTACCGGTAACCTGAGAGATTTTTACAATCTCTCTTTGAAAGTCTATAGCTTCATCAATAGCGTTTGCAAGCGTGTTGGTGAACAAGCTAACGGCTCTACTGGCTACTGTAAATGCAGCAAAACGCTTAAAGGCCAAACCAAAGCTTCTACCCATATCTTGGGCTGCTTTGCTGGCCTGAGCGGTTGATTTTGCTACATTTTGAACCTGCTTTTGAGCCTTAGCCGCACCAGTAACAGTAACAGGCACATTCAAGCCACCAGCTAACTGGTTGCGTAAATTGTTTATTACCTGTGTCGTATTTCTAGGAGGCTGAAGCTGTAATTGTGCAGTCAGTACAAATTTTGACATTTTATTTCTCTGTAGTGGTGACTACACTATCTATAACTATCCGTTGTTACTGGTTTCTTTTTCTACTTGTGTATCTTCTTTCTTAGCTGTTTTTTTAGGTGTTCTTTTTTTAGGTGCTCTTTTTGGTTTTGGTTTCTCAAAAAGATCGTCCTCATATTCTACTCTTTCATAGAGACCGTCTTCGTCAATAGGGTTTCCATCTATATCTACACGGTTTCCGTCTTCATCTACATAGTGTCCTAGTTTGTTTATTCTTCTTCCTTCTGGGTCGATAAGCTCTTTGGTTTTTGGATCTATTAGATCTCCAGATTCATCAACAAGATTAAAATCTTTCAAGAATTGATTTTCTGGAAGTCTGTCTTCAAAACCATTATCTAAATCATACATCATTCTTGCTAGTAGTTGTGCTGAAGTAATGGCAATCAAGCTACTACCTTTATTGCTATAGTCTTGAAATGATTCAAAGAGTCTTTCGCCTGTTTGTTCATTAAAACTACATGCAAACACCAAGTAATCAAATCTAGCATTATCTGCTAATGACTCAGCAGTGTTTTCGTCAAAGGAGATTCTTTCCTGAATAAGGTCTCTCAGTTCTGATCTACACTGTCTCATCTCTATAGCAATGTCTCTACCCTTAGAAAGTTTTGGCTTGCCTTTTCCATCGCCTCTATAAAGCTTTCTTTCCAACTGCAATATTTGTGTAGTTAGAAAAGCTTCTCTTTCTGACTTTTGATCTGTCCAAACCCCACGCTTTCGCATGACTTTCTCTACCTCAGCTTTAGTCATAACGCCCTCTTTAAACGCTATGTTCCAAGCTTTAGCACGTTCGATATCTGCTGCTTTTATGTCTTCATTAGTTGGTTTGTTGACGGTTACTACGATTGTATTTCCGTCTTGGTCTATTACTGTTTGTGTAAAATTACTCATCTTCCTTATCTCCTCCCAAGTTCGTTTTCACTGGTATATCCATGCTGTACCTTAACCATTTGACCTCATATTGATTAAGTTCAGCGTCTACGTTTCTTGCTTGTGTATTACCTTTGTCTAATATCTCAGATCTAACCTTTTGAAAAAGTTCATACATAAACTTCTTCTCTTCAGTCATTTGCGAATCTTCGGCAGTCCAAAGAAAAGCAAAGTGGTCCTCTAGTGAGGATATAGCCCCAATCATAGTAGTCTCAACTTTCTTTCTTAGTATTTTAGAAAGTCTGTCTTTTGAGTCGTACTTGTATTTTTCTGTGCGGGCTTCTCTGTACTGAGATTTATTTCTTATAAATTCATCGAAATTTTCCATCTTTCTTAACTCCTAAATTTATTTTTGTACATTTGGTTTTGCTGTTGTCTGACCTTGAGTTGTTGATCTTGGAAGTCAAGGTCTTTGGCTTCTCCTTGTTTATTAATGGTAACTTGCCGTTGTTTCTTTACATGTTGAACATGTACACTGTTTGCTTGGTTAATCTTATCGGCACGCTCCTGAGTGTCAGCCATGACAAATATTTCTTCTGAGTTTGCTATCTTTGAATTTCCTGTGACTTGTTCTATTTCTGCTTCCAATTTCTCTTGCTCTCTTTTCTTTCTCTGTACTATAAACCATCCGTCTAGCATATCGTCGTCTTCTATAACTTCTTCCGGAGGAGAATCCATTGACTCGTGAACACTGTCGTACATCTTAGACCAAACAAGTAAACTTGCCTGTTCTTGTGTCATTTTCTCATTATTGGAAAACAACTTGTATGCCTGTGTTTCGTTGAGCATCCAGTTACTCCTCCACGGCTCCGTTCTCGCTAACTCCCTTAGTGATTGCTCAGTTAACATCTGCATAGAATACATCTTAACTACCACCTCTACGGGAACCTCTTTGAAGTCGTAGAGTTCCAAACTTCCATCTTTTAGTCTTTTGTGGCAGGCTAACTGCATCATCTTTTTAACTTTGCTTATCTGTGACATTCCCTCGCAAGATGTTTCAAAGTACTGAGACTTCTTTTCTAATAATTCTACTTGTGCATTTCTTGCGGCATCTAAATATTTCCTTGCTGTATCTACTACTTTTTGCTTATGTCTATTCTTAAATAGTTGGACTTTAAGTTTATCTATATCTTCTTCTATTGTCTTTAATTTTTCGTCCTCCTCTTCTGACCACAAACCTCTTTCTCTAAGAGAATCTAAAAGATCCTCAGAGGTAAGAAATCCATCTTTCTTGGCTTCGGCGTAGGCTGTAAGGGTGTGTTCTTGAAGATAAAAATCCTGCTCAAGCGTAAGTGGTTTAATAACCAAATTTAAATCTTCTAAGTCTACCTTTATAAGTCCAGACCTTATCCTAGATGTAAAATACTCCCGCTCATGTTGTTTCATATTACAAACCTCATGGCGGGAGTTTTTATATTGTGCATCAAAATCCTTCCAAAACTACAACTCCACTTGCCTTTCCTAAAAATTTAGCTATCGCAAAAGTCGTAATCAAGTCCACTAGTGAGCAAACCCCCCACTAGTATTATAGGTCGGCTGGGAATGGACCACCTTCTGCATCCGTAGATTTATGAGGTGCAGTACCACCACCCTTCTTAACAGCTTCAAAACCAATGTAACCATTTGCTCTCATTTGAACATCAAGGTCATTGTAGGTTACATAGCTGTAAGTACTAGAGGCATTACCTCCGCCAGCGTCACCCCCTCCATAACTAACACTAGTAAGTCTGTTTTTAGATCCAAGGTCAAGACCTAGACCGTTTCTAGTGTAGATGAAGATACATTCGTCTGGAGTATTGTTACCAGATGCTGTAGTAGTATAGAGGTCGTAATCGCCATCTTCAGTAGCTTGTACAAAGTCACCCGAAACAGAGATGACCTCAATATCACACGTTACTTCAATTGGGAACGAAGCTGGACGAGCGTAAGGCGTTTTCTTTCCGAGTTCAAAAATATCTTCACGAGAGAAGTCGGTGCTAACGCTAATGCTTTGTGCGTGAAGTTTGTCTATAGCGTTACCATAGCCACTTCCAGCCAGACCTAAACCAAAGATACTTCTTGGGAAGATGCATCCTGAAATTATGACATCTTCTTTTTGTGAAATACCACCAGAAGGATTAGTGTCGCTACCAAGACCTGCTGGAGTATCGCTACCATTAAATGCGTCTGCGGATAGAGCTACCATCTTACCGTTGGCGTTGTCGAACCATTTCTTGTTGTTACCAACTAAGGTGACAGACTCAGTATGACTACCGTCAACACCAAGACTATAAGAAATACTACTGACATACATACCAGACATGTATACTTCTACCGGTGCTGGATTATTATGTCCACCAATATTGTTGATAGCGTCTGGGAAAATACCCAGTCTAACATCACATCGCTGCTTGGATCTATTAACAAGGCCTGAGCCTTCTGCTGACGCTGTTACGCCAGTAGTAGCCAAGTGGTAAATTAGTGGATCACCATCGAGAACCTTTTCTAGGGTAACTTCAATATCTGGAGTACCTTCGATGTTCTCGTAAATTTCGATTTGTCCAAGCTCAAAAGCTTGCTCTAGACTAAAATTCGTAGTTATACCCACGCTTTGTAGACCATGCACCATCTCTGTGGCGTCTATATTTGCCACCTTAGCATGGTTTTGGATACCTACACCTTGACAGGCGTAGAAAATTCTATCATTTGCTTGAGCCATTATTTCTCTCCTTTAGATTTATAAAGAGGTTTTCTATTGAATTATACACAAAAAACGTTAAATATTCGTTTTAACTCCCTCAGTTGTCATCCTCACTATTCCTCCAAAGAAATTAGTATTGTGCATAACCATTTCTTGGACCACAGTCTTTGTGAGACGTAACTTTCCGCCATTATACTGGCTTATTAGGTCTGGATACCTGAGAGCACCAGCAACTGGAACACCCCTATAATCTAGCGGAAAATCACCATTTGTATTTATTTTATTGCTATTTAATAAGTGGATAACCTTATCATTTTGCAATGAAACTATATCTACCAACTTATTTCTAGTCATTTCATCTTCAGCTATACAGTGAAAAAGTATATCTGTATAAACGAACTGACCTCCTCCAAGTTGATATCCTTTAAAAGTCCTAGTGGGAACAACCTCTACAGCAATGAGCGGTAATTGTGCTCTACTCTCTGGCGGTACGTTCCAAGGGCCATCATCTGTATCCAAAAAAGCCTTTGAAGGCTGTAGTGTATTTGCTTGTAATTGCTTATACCAAGGTATGTTATTAGCGTATAATACGTTTATATACTTGTAACTATATTCTGCTTTGACAACTGAACCAGTTGGAATGGGGTTGTCAAATATAACTTGGCCATTGAAGTAGTCTACATGATGCGAGTAACCCCCCGTCGTCGTTGTTGGATAAAAAGATCCGTCTACATAAACTCCTGAAATTCCGGGTTTTGCGTTGTTATCTCCAACTAGAGGTGAATCAAAACCATTCACTGATACACCACTCTGCCACACCCAGTTCTTCCTGAAGCCTTCCCATACTCTACCTTTAGCATAATAATCGCTTGAGGACATTCTTAAACGACTCATATCTTCGCCGTTGTTAGCAGTCTCATTAGCAGTTACGTTAAAGTAATTGCCTTTAGCAAGTAATGCCCAGTCAAAGTATTCTATAAGGCCATCCTGAATGTCGTTATTCAGTGTAGAGTCAAATACTCCACTTATTCCTTTTAGCGGTTGAAAAGTTGACATTATAAAAACAAGCCTTTTAGTATGTTAGAGATTTCTGACTCCTTACCGTCAAAAGATCTCGTTATAAAGTTATTGTCGTTAGTTCCGGAGAACTCAGGGGGAACTCTCCAAATTCCACCAATATTCATTTCTCCGCCTCCGGATCTACCAAGCGGTCCTGCTATATAGTTATATCCCACTACTATTGTCTTGTCACCCTCTTGTAATAACCAGTTCAGCCAGTGTAAGTCCGCTCCCTTTTCTGTTACAACATGACCTTCTGGTAATGTTAATAAGTTTTGAAAGTCTTTGGTTTGGAAGTTAAACTGTAAATTGCCTTTTAGGTTTTTTTTAAAGGGTTTTATATCTATTGTTATTGCTTTGGAGACAGCATCGACTATTTGGTTTATGATGCCATCTGAGGTTCCTGCTGGTATTCCAAATTGAGCACTAAGTGAACCCGGAACACCATTTGCTAACAAGCTGGAAACTTCCGGCTGTCCATAAACCCAAGTTTTTATAGCTGCTCTAAGTTTCTCCGTAGTCTTTTTTTTATTTTTTATTATGCTACTGTTTACTTCCTCTGCTATTGCTTTATATATCTTATCCTGAATTTGTCTGTTTGTTTCGAGTAGTTTTAATGAAATTGAACCTGTCACTATGACGACCTTTCCCAGAAGCAGCCAAAGTATCTGTTCTGCCTCAGCCCCATTGGGAACGGTTCGCCAAACTTTTTAAATCTCATCTCTTTTAAATCTTTAATATCTTTATGAACTATAAGTTCTTTTGCTCTCATTATCTTTCCATGATCTGTAGCAAAGAAAATTGTCTGGATAGAATTATCGGGTATAACCATGTCGGCACCAACCTTTGTCCAGCTTTTGCTGTCCCAATAAACCTTTATTTTTATGTCTTCAATTTTTTCAACCTCTTTTACTACTTTATTGTTTCTAGTATATTGAGGTTGCGTCCTTCTGTGTGCGTTAACGGATCTGTTGTCGGGTATATTATCTGTTGTGGAAACTATTTGCTCGACTTGTTCTACGTATACTAATTGACATGTAACTCCAAATATATTAAATGTGGAGTCAACTACGTCGTAGTATTTATCGAAAACGCTTTCTGGAATATTAACCGGCATATTTACAACCTTATATTGTTATTTCTAATTGTGGAGCGTCATCTCCTGAGTCATCATAAAATTCAATGTATGGCATAGCATGTCCACCGCTATATGCAGTTTTTGTGTAGAACATAAGCACTATGCTGTTGCCCGAAGACCATCCTGACCTGTCTAATATCTCTTGAATTACAGTTTTAATATCGGGAGAGCTTAAGACAGTTCCATCAGCTGCACTTCTAAGTGTTCCATTCCCGGTGTCTGTATTGTTACCCCAAGCGACTTCGGCTGTAGTGAAGTTGCTGTGGTTAAGATGACTTGCGGCTGTTGGAGCAGCTTGATTATCTGCATCAAGAGCAGCTACATAGAAATCATGATTACTCGAACCACCTGCATATCCTCTCTTATTTAACTTCAAGTAAGCACTCTGAACGGTAGCTCCTTGTGCTGCAACAATACTATTAAACCTAAAGTATCCTGCTATGTAATCGTATTCTCCCTCTTCATCATCAAACTGCGTACCAAGGTATGCTTTAGTCGAATTATGTGCAAATTGTGTGTTATAGGTTGAAACACTGGTAGCACTAGTCCCCCTTCTAGCTGCTTTACCATCGTCTGCACCAGCAGCTATGGTATAAGTATTAGTGCTTTGTAGTCCGGTTTCGTCGCCAGTGTAAAACCTGTACACGTCAGCCCTGTCTTGTATAACGCCAGAATGTTTAATACTATTAAGTGAGATATTTGCAGGCAAAATTTCAGAATTTCCAAGCTGATCGGTAAAAGTCACGGCAGAACCGTGTTTTATATCATTAGCACTAATTATTTTTAAAAAGGTGGTCATAGTCTATTATAGCCTCTAGTTGTTGGTGTCGCCGCTGTAATATCTAACATCGTCAAAACGAGTGTTATAGCGGGAGAACATAGTACCAGAGGGAACAAATTGATTGACCGTAGGATGAATTCTAAGCCCACTAGCTGGTGCTCCGTTTTCATCTAATGCAGGTATTTCGCCAATAGAGACAATGACACTGCCATTTTTTATATCAGTGCTGCTTTTTGCTTTAATGACTATCTCGTCAGACATGTTATATATCTCCGTTTAAAGATTTATTTAAGTTATTCTATCCTAAAGTTGATTAATCTGGTACGTTAGCTTGGTACGTTAGAAAATACTGAGTACTTCCACTGACCATCGCTTCTGACAGCAAACCCTTTTATGCCATGCAAGCGAGTATGACTTCCAAAGTCATTGTTTGCTTTTGAGTAATTATACATGTTAAGCACACACACAACCCCGTCCGTGTTTGGTATTTTTTGTCCAGTCTCATCATAAAGGTTTCCGCTCTTACTGTATCTAGCGACCGGCATTTGCAAATAACCATATTTGTTGATGATCGTCTGCTTTGTATCACCAGCAAAACCCACATTAAATCCATCGTTTTGGATGTCTGCTTGTAGCATATCGGAGGTGTGAGATAACGTTCTGTTTAACTTTAATACTATTTTAGAAGTTATTTCAGGTTTAATTGTAACTGTCGCCTCTTGTAGTTCAAACAAGCTTCCCGGTTGTTTACCAAGCATAAGGTGTCTAGCAATACTTGAGTGAGAATCATTGTACCTCATAGCGGTACTATAGCCATGTATTATACTACCAATACTTACAATATAATCGTCATAGTCGCCAGCCCATATGTCAGCTCTTTCTTCTGCTGAGTCTGGTTCAAGTATCAGGTTCCAACTTCCTAATCTTCTTCTTGATGTGCTACCTCCGGTAGTGCCGCCAACGGCAAAGCCAAGTGCTATGGTATTTTGTATGGTCGAAGTTTGGGTGTTATCTGTTACACCTTCCTCCCACCTCATAGCGTTCGCACCTAGAATTATAGAGTCGTCAACACCTGAAGATCTAGCACCCGCGTTTAATCCAGCGAAGAATGATTGGTCGGCATCAAAAGATGTTTTTCCAGCTTCACGACCTATAAACACTGACTCATTAACACCAGATGACTGACATCCAGCCTCTGTACCAATAAAATTAGCGTAATCCACTTCGGCAGAAGAAGCACCAGCTTGATAGCCAATGGCGTTGGCAACCGTCACTCTGTTTGCATTATTAAAGGAGTGGGAACCAACCCCCGCTGTGTAGATTAATGTCCGACCATTGGTAAGGGCACCAAAACCCAAGGCAATGCTTCTAGTGGACGTTTTTAAACCAGTTGCTGCCGAGTGACCAACCATCACAGTGTCCGAAATACCACTAGAAGCTTGAGCGGCGTACGAACCCAAAGTAACAGAATTAGTGTGTCTGAAAGAATCTTTTGCTGAAGCATCACCAATAGCCACACTTTGCTGAAACAGGTAAGAATTACGAGCTGAATTTCTTCCCATAGAAACCGTTCCATAGTGTCTCCAGCCGCTAGAAGCAGCGTTGACGCCTATGAATACATTGCCACCGATATGATCTCCATAGCCAAGCAATTGACTAGCGGCTGTACCATCGACACCAGCACGATAACCAATCATCACTTCGTTCTGACCGTTTTTCAAACCAGACCCAGCACTTCGACCTATAAAGATACTTTTTCTAATACCAGATGTGGCATGACCAGCTCTTACACCAATTGCTATAATATCTTCTGCTCCAGAGGCTCCAATAAGTGCTCCTCGACCGATCCCAATAGCTGTACTAAGACCACTAGCATCAAGACCGGCATTTGTACCCAAGAACAAGCCGTTGTCTACTTTAATAGTTTCTCTACCTGCATTATAACCTATACCAATATTTTTATGGGTTTGGCTTCCAGCAATACCGCCCGCAACAGACTGAAGACCAGCTCTGTGACCAATGAAAACGGAGTCTTGAAGACCACTAGTCGAAGCACCAGCTAGGAATCCTATATAAGTACCGGAAGTATTATATAGATTGTTGCAACCAGAAAGAGCTTGATAACCTACTATAACATTTTCAGATAGTTCTGTTACTTTATTACTTCGTACTCCAGCACCATCTCCAAGTCTAACCGCTTGATGGAATCTAAGATGTTTAAGGGTTCCGCTGCCATCATGTCTAAAGTCAATAACTCTAGCCTGTCTTGTTAAGCCACTTCCAACAAAGTCAGAGAAGGCGGCGTCAGCGTATCCACTAACTTGCAGATGTAAACCTAAATTGTAGCCACTCAATGCTACGCCGCTTATATCTGAGTAAAGCTTCGCATCGTACAAGGCGTTTCCACTAGATACTGAAGTATGAGTGTTTACCCATCCACTAATAGCTACTCCGCTCACGTCGGAGTAAAGTTTTGACTCGTGAACAGCGTTTCCGCTAGTTACTGAAGTATGAGTATCCACCCAACCACTGATAGCCACACCACTCACATCGGAATAAAGCTTTGCGTCGAAGACTGCGTTTCCACTGATAGCTACACCGCTTACATCTGAGTAAAGCTTTGCATCGTAAAGAGCGTTTCCGCTAGCAACTGAGGTGTGAGTATTCACCCACCCACTGAGGGCTACACCACTCACATCAGAGTAAAGTTTTGACTCCTGAACAGCGTTTCCGCTAGCTACCGAGGTGTGGGTGTCTACCCAACCGCTGATAACTACACCGCTCACGTCAGAATAGAGCTTCGCGTCGTAGAGTGCATTTCCACTAGCTACTGAAACGTGGGTGTTTACCCATCCACTACCGGGAGAAAAGTCAATTGAAATTGTGTCTGTGGCATTTCTATGAGTTCTGATACCCGTTGCACCAAGTATGTTAAGGGCTTCACTATCTGTTATAGTGTCAGCACTTCCAGCGTCGGCAGCTATATTAAAGCTATTCATAGTACCGCCACCAGCAGCAGTAATGGCATCTATTTGATCTTGGAATGACTTACCACTAACAGCATGATCTATCAGGTGATATGCCGCCCAACCACTAATACGCACGCCGCTCACATCGGAGTAAAGCTTTGCATCGTAAAGAGCGTTTCCGCTAGCAACTGAGGTGTGAGTATTCACCCACCCACTGAGGGCTACACCACTCACGTCAGAATAGAGCTTCGCGTCGTAGAGTGCATTTCCACTAGCGACGGAGGTGTGAGTATTTACCCAGCCGCTGATAACTACACCGCTTACATCGGAATAAAGCTTTGCATCGTGCAAGGCGTTTCCGCTAGCGACGGAGGTGTGAGTATTTACCCAGCCGCTGATAACTACACCGCTTACATCGGAATAAAGCTTTGCATCGTGCAAGGCGTTTCCGCTAGCAACTGATACGTGAGTTTCTACCCATCCACTACCGGGGGAGAAGTCAATTGAAATTGTGTCTGTAGCACTACCTTTCGTGGTTATGCCTGTTACCCCAGCTATGGTTAAAGTGTTTCCATCTGAGATTGTTTGATTCGCTCCAGTGTCTCCAGCAAGAGTAAATGTGGTCGATCCACCCCCCATGCCGCCACCGGTTCCGTTAGCTGCCGATGTAATTCTTCCCTGAGCATCAACGGTAATATCTGCATTTGTGTAACTCCCAGCGGTTACCGTTGTGTGAGCAAGGTGAGAAGCTCCGATGCCGTCTGCCTTAACTCTTAGTGTATCAGAATCTATTTCTATAGTTGAATCGTCAACATTTACAGAGAAAGAACGATTAGCAGAAAGGTCACCACCCCCAGCTAAACCATCTCCAGCGGTCAAAGTTCGGGCGTGAAGTGCTTCAACCGCAAATCCACTAGCAACAACTTGTGCTCTATTACCAGAAGCTATGGCAAAGGTTTTGGCGGCTTCATAAGCAAAACCACTAGCGACAACTTGTGCTCTATTACCAGAAGCTATAGCAAAGGTTTTAGCTGCCTCATAAGCAAAACCACTAGCAACAACCTGTGCCCTGTTACCAGAAGCTATGATGATTGGATGTAGCACATTATGAGCAAACCCACTAGCGACCACCTGTGCTCTATTGCCAGAAGCTATAGCAAAGGTTTTTGCAGCTTCATAAGCAAATCCGCTGGCAACAACTTGTGCCCTGTTTCCAGACGCGATTATAATTGGGTGTAGTACGCCGTAAGCAAATCCACTAGCAACAACTTGTGCTCTATTACCAGAGGCTATAACATTAGCCATAGTTGCAGCTCCGCCACCACCAGTTGCCATATTAGCAACATCGTCTACGTAACCGCTAACCTGATTATATTTACCAACAGTATAACCACTATGTGCAGTAAGTGCATAAGTAGGATCTATAACTAATTGACCACTATTACCTGCTGAATGCTCAAAGAAGTTTGCATGTATACCGCTAACACCACTAACAATAAATAGATGGTCTTGATGAACGTGTCCGGTATGAATATCCCAATTGCCAGACACTCTAAACATGTCGCCAATAGCAAATGTCATATCTCTATTAATAAGGGATAATCCACTACCAGCTTGATAAGCACCACTAATTACACTAAGGTCATCAAATATAACGCCACTAACGTCAATTTTTTCTGTTGTCGTCCAAGCATCTGTAGCGTTACGCCATGTCCATTTCTTATCATAGTTTTTACTTTTGATAATAACACCGGCATCGTCAATTTGTGCATCGGTGTTTATAGGATCTCCACTTTGAGAAGCAAGCTCAATGTTTATATCCTTCATGGTAACGACTGTACTATCTAAGAAAGTCTTAGAACCACTGACGATCAGGTTACCTACAGCGTGAATATCTCCACCAAAATGTGCATCTCCACTAACATGAAGTAAGCCGCTAACGCCAACAGAACTGCCGACATCTAGACCGTAAGAAGGGGCGACAGGTATTCCAATACCAAGTTGGTTTGTCCCCTTTTCGTAGCGAAGCTCTTTATCAAACTCTATTTTTCCGCTAGCGGTTGTAAACGCAACGGCACCTGCTGGAATCTCTGAAGTGTAGTCCACATAGTTTTGTTGAACTACATATAAAGAAGAAAGATCTGGAACGTCTTCTAACTCCAAATACCTAAACACTGGCGGGTTTTCTGGACAGGTCGCAGAAGATTCGTCGCAACCACTGGCCGGTCCAGCAAAAACTTGACCCTTAAGCTGTTTCTTGAAAAGCAGTCTCTGATCAACAAGTCCACTAAGTGAGAACACCTGATCTGTGTGCGTTTGGTTATCAAGTTCAGTTCTGAAAAACGGTTCTAGCTGCCTACCGCCAGAAGCCGTCTTAAGGAGAGATTGGGGCAACGCTTGCCCGCCTGAGAATTGAACACCAGAGCCACCACCAATAAAACCAGAAGCTCTAACTAATGAGTAAGATACTTTACCACCTACATCAACTGCAAATTTAGGGTTGGGCTGAGAGACGCCAATCGAATTAGTTCCGGTTGACCAAACAATGTCTACATCGTAGTCTAAAGTTTGCTCATTTCCCCAGAATGCAATTCCAGCTTTCTTTGGTTCGCTAAACCCACTTACGCCACCAGCAGAAAATACTGAGTACTTTCCGGGATAGGTAACAAACACCTCAGTAACACCCTGAAAATCTACGGGTGCTCCAGATACAGCATAATTAACACCGCTAACGCCTGCATGATAAGCCCCTGCAACTCCAGCATAATGCCCCTGATGATTATTAGGCATATAGAAAGTAACGCCCGGATAACCAGAGAATTTATGCTCATGAACAGAGGTTGGAACATCGGCTAGAGTTGGGGTTGCGTAACCTCTCAAGCCACTAGCGGCAGATTTTGTCAAATACAAAGGGTAAAAGAATCCTTCACGACCCCTAGTGGGGCCGCTAGCACTCTCGTCGTTTACGAAGTAAGGGCCAGAAGAGATGTTATTACTACGAAGAGGGTATCTGGTTAAAGTATTTGAATTGTACTCTCCAGAACCAACCTCGTACCTCGTTCCGTCAGTAGCAGCGTAGAATACAACGTCGCCATCCTCATAGAAATCTCTAAAAGGACTAAACCCAGTAGCTACACTGTCTAATGCAAAGGCATTAGTTGATGGATCAAATGATAACTGTTTTACTCTATCTGAAAGTCTAACTTCTCTTGACATTTATGTTACCCTTGAATTGGTTTGATATTCACAAAAAATTAATTTAGAATGAGTCTTGCGAAACACTTGCTGTTACAGGAGGGCTACCAGAGGCAACATTTTTACCTAGACCATAGAATACTATATCAATTAACTCTGAATCAACATAGTCACCGGTCTCAGATCTAACCACAACAGAGCACATATGTCTATCTTTGTTGTTGTCTACACGCTGTCTCATGGTTGTTAACACGGTGTTGACTACACCGTCTTCTATACTACCTGAAGCTGTAGTGGCATTCGCATGACCTATGGCAATAAAGTGTGGGAAGCTTGCTCCACCATCATCTCTGAAAATTCCAGATGCCAAGTGAATTTCATACTTACCTTCTGCCGATCTATAAATTCCACTGACATTATGGAAGCTTCTTACGGACGGTACTCCAGCACCACCGTTTCCATCAAACTGAACCCATGCTTGAGCAACACCTTTGGCGGTATTTGGAATAACAGATTGATCGCTAAACCTCATGTTACCAGAAACGTAGATTTCTTGGTCGTGACCTTGAACCGTCTCGCCATAACCAGATGGTCCGACTGGAACAAACTTAAGGCCAATTCTTTCATAACCCGATGCGTTTATCCAATTGTTGCCAAGTTTAAAATCATCAGTACAAGGATTGGTACCATCAACATGATAGTATTGTGTATGTGGATTTCCAACATCTTTGTTGGCTAGGTCATTATGGTTTATATTATTTATTCCGGGGAATGGTTGAATTTGAGTATTACTTGTAATACCCGCAACCGTAATCGGCCAGTTTGGAAATGCTATGCCTGACTCAGCAATGAAAATACCCTGAGAAGCATCACCGGCAGACGTTTGCCTAGCTCTAACGTTCTTGTAGAACGGGAATCCATGTCCAGTCTGAGTGCCGATATCGCTACCGCCATCTGTATTTCCACTACAAATAATTTTATTGATGGAGTACGCAAGGTCTTCCATATTGTGACGAACATCTTCTGCTGAAATTAATCCAGCGTTGTTGTCCGCTAAGTCGGTGCTGATACTTGTAATCAGGTCACCAGAGTTCTTCATAGTAGGCATTTAAAGTTCTCCTTTAATAATTGAAATATCCACCAGATCTATTGTCTGAATACATTCCTCTTCTTACATAATCCGAGCCGGGACTATAAGGTCCGAGGATAGACTGGCCACTAACACTGTTGCCAGCCCTATAATCTATTAACGCTTCGTCGTATTTTTTGCACAAATCCTGATATAAAACGGTAAGTGTGGAGGTTACACCTCTTAGGTCTATGGCGGAAGGGCCATCTTTGATACTTATCGCATTACCAGATTCTTTTCTTATCTCGCTACCCACTATTATGCAGGAGGCTCTGAGACAAGCAAGTGCTATAAATGGGTCATCTTTTGTTCCAGAATCGGTGGGGTCTGGAGACAAGGTTGATGCTTCTACATTTATATCGTAGGTATTATTAAAATCTACGTTCATGATTAAAAGTTGTGCGGCCACCAAAATAGTGGTTTCAACCCTGTCAGTAGAAAAAGTGTAATTTGAGGAGTCAACATCGTTAATAAGATGTCTAACTACGGTTGTCATTTGGCCTTGCCACGACATGTTTCACCTATATATTGCTATGTACTTTGAATGTGTAAATGTCTGTAAAAAATGTTCCGCTTGGTATAATAACTCTTGCTTGCAATTTATAAACACCAGCTTCATCCAAGTCTCCAGCCACTGTGTCGTAAAACATGACACCTGAAATACCGTAGTCTTTAAGTGTTGCGTTTCTGTCTATAACAGAGTCGCTAGGCTTCCTAAAACTAAGTTGGTGAATTGATCCACCATCAATGCCGGATATATTAACAATATTACCGTCATCTTTGATGGTTATCTCAAATCTAGTTCCAACATCGTTTTGATGTATTTCACTCGCCATTGCATTACCTTATTAAGATTATCGGATCTTTTTGTTTAATATTCATGTCAAACTTAAAAAGTGCCCCCTCGATCAAGAGGATGGGCTGTTTAGACATTTGTATGTTTAATACTAGATCTATCTTCATTTTTTAAGCACTAACGTAATATTTATACACGGTTGTAGCGATAAGGTCACCAAAAAAACCTCTCCATTGGATTTCTTTTCCATGCTGGATGAAGATCCGGAGGGAACATCGCTAAATGGGAATTCGCCAAACATTATAGCTGAGGATCACTAATAACAATGGTGGTGTCCAAACCTTGAGCCGCCTGATCTTTAGCAATCTGGGTCTCATAAGCTCTGACGTGTTCAGCCAAAAACTGTCTCACGATTCTATTGCAAAATTGTGCTGTAGTTTCCGGGTTGTCAATTAATGCAACCTGATTTGGGTCAGGTATTGTAGATGGATTGGTAAGTAGATCTTCTGGAATGGTATCATCGTAGTCCGGATTGGCGATGGTGGCATCCTCGTCATAGTCTGGATTAGCAATCTGTTGTGGCCTGTTATAGTTAACAGCTACAGCCGTCAAGACTCTCGCTACATCAGCGTCGTCTATTTCTACTGAAAAAACTGCCATTGTTTCTCTCCTGTAAAACTAAAGTTATGTGTACACAATGAATTATACACTTTTTTCTGTAAAATGTTAATAAATCAACTCCCCTTGTTCAAATGGGGGAGTTCGCACCTAGGAATTTGGCATTTATCGCATATTTCATGCCATCTGTCTGGTAAATCTTCAAATTTGTAAACTTCTACGCCAAGATCTTCACCGTAGTGACCCTGTGTAAAGAATTGAGTGGTATGCTCCATCCAGTTATCTTCAAAAAATTTCATATGATCTTCAATCGCTAGAAAGTCTTTTATCTCGTCAGCAATTGGCTCTAGTATCTTGTGTTGATTTGATTTTAATCTTTGTACCCAATTGTTCATGCTGACAAATCTATCTTTAATAGGCCTGTGGATAGCAAACCTGTATATATCGTTCCAATCTTTAATGTACCCCTTAAGGACTGCTGCCGTTTGATGGCCCTGACATCTTTCAAACTCTCTGACAAACATGGGAACCGTACTGATCAAGGACGGTACTCCATGTCCAACACAAGTAGATGCGATAGCGTTTTTTATGGAATTACCACCAGTTCTGGGGATGTGAATAAAAACTGCTCTTTTAGGTAGGTATATCATAGCACTTCACACATATAGCTAGGGTATTTTTCTAAACTTATTCCAATCATCTTCATTTTGCCAGCCTGAATGTTCTCGTTAACAGCTCTTATTACACCCGCTTTCCAAACTTGACAGTTTGTCACATAATCATGTCCCATTATTAGACCTCCCTTTTTAACTTTCAATAATGCGGATTCAATCTCTATTGATACAGATTTGTAATCATGGCAGGCATCTATGTATATCCAGTCTAGATAATTATCTTCTAGCGAATACAAAAAATTACCACCGTATTCTCTATGTAGCTCAACTTTGTAGGCTTCTATTTCTCTTTGAAAAAGTTTTCCTACTAAACGTCTGTGGTCGTCTTCCCACAAGGACGGGGCATCTATTAGGCAGGCGTTGGGATGTCTTTCCCTCCAAATGTCACATAGGTGCAGTTTTTTAGGTTTAGCTACATGATACAGAGATACAGAATTGCGACCTTTGCAAACGCCTATCTCTGCACCAATACCATCCTTCGGGATATCTAAATATAGTTCGTTAACTGTTTCGTATTCTTTTATTTTATCCATCTTTCTCCTCTGGGCAGATGACAAACTTGCCGCTTTTCTTTCTTATCCTAACCGCTTCTGCGATTTCACTTTCTATAAAAAACTTAGCGTCTGACTGGGAAAATATTTTAGCTTTAAAAGTAGAAGCTTCTTCTACATGATTTTTATCTCTCTTGGCTTCATCTTCTGTTGGGTACATTTGAAGGAAGCCATACTTAATGCCATGTCGTCTCAGCCAATCTTCTGTGATTGAACGGTATTTCTCTAGACGTGCGGTTACAATTCCTTTGCAGTGTGTTTTGGGGATTCTATGAAGAAAGGGCTTTACATTTTTTATATATTCAACATATCTTTCTTCGTCTATACATATTTCATAGGGGACATTGGGAGAAAATATTCCATCAAAATCTAGTAATGCGTGTTCTATATATGTGCAATTAAAAAGATTCCACTCTAATAAATGAGGAGGGCTTAAGTCTCTAGCATAGAAATCCGGTTTAAACTCTGACGCTGGCCTACAGTAGACAGAGCAAAAGTAGGCGTCTTCCATAAGCCTGCTCTTAACATTGTTCATGGCAGTTCCTGCGTATACCGTGTCGTCTACCACTAATAGGCTACCGTTACAACCTTTGTAATTGAGCATTCTTATTCCGCCAAACTTGCTGACTCCAGAAAGGGGAATTAAATTGTTTTGGGGGTCTAAAAAGTAAAGTGGTAAGTTGAGCCACATGGCAATCATGCTGGCTGGAAGCATTCCCGATCTAGGGATGCCAACTACTCCCTTTAGTTTTAACCCTGCGAGCTGGGGTAATAATAAGTTTTTACAATCTCTTATAAGCTGTGCGGTTGTGATGTACTCACCGGCAAGAAAAGCTTTTCTTCTCTCGTGTTTTTTATCACAGTCAATTTTATACCTAGCTCTCTCTTCCTCGCTGGCCTTTTGACACCACTGCCAGTTCGGTGGGTCGTATGTCATTTCCTGTTTAAAATATTCGCAATACCCAGCTTGAGGGCATTTACATTTTTCCAATCCCATTTTTTACTCCATAAACATCTCAAAACCCGTTCCTAATATCATTACTATATCATGAGTGGCTTTATTGGGTGATCCAGAACTACCTGTACCTGAAGGTAAGTCACAGGGAGAGTCGTCGCCAGTACCAGCGGTATCATAAAGATACTTAATTGTTAATTGGGTTTGTCCTGCTCCCATTTCCATTCCACCACCGCCACCGCCACCAACTGCGGTCACAACGTATACGTATGTAGATAGAACAGTACTGCTACCACCGTCGCCAGCTCCTCTTTTTTCAACATAGACATAATGGCCAATTTTAGCGTTGGCGTACTCATCATCATAAGTGATGGTATAGCTTGGTCCAGAGCCACTACAGGAGTCAACCCCTGCATTGTCGTGAATTACAACATGATTTCTTAGGTTAGCCATTAGTTTGGTATATCTTGTCCTATGATGAAGCCATCAAATTTAGTGTCGTTTGCACTACCTCCGGTCGCCGTGCATAAAAATCCATATACATCTTTATGTCCCTGATGGGAAGTTCCGTCGTTTCCAGTCATTGTTGGTGAAATATTTCCAGCCCATTTTAATTCAGCGGCGGTACTTCCATCTATTCTCACTGTTGACCAACTTATTCCGTGTCCAGTACCGCTAGTGGCTTGGATAAATCGAATAACAAACTTTTGCCCTATTGTGGCATTTTCAAACTGTACGGCTGTGATATCGGCACCCAAGAGTATGTTGAAATAATTACCTTTGCTTAGGTCTATCTGCAATGTAGCGTCTTCTGTTGTGGTTCCGGTGGCTGGAACTGGCTGATTAACATATGCTCCTTGTACTAAGTGGAGTCTGTTTTCGCTTTCATCCCATTCTACATAAGAGCCGCTTCTAGCACCAAAGAACTTAACATCTTTACCTGTGTCATCAACACCAACCGTAAGGGTTCCATCTAACTGAACATTACCATCAATGTCTACAGCATCTAGATTTGTTGTGCCGTCTACATCTAAATCACCGTCAACATCAGTATTTCCTGTAACAGTTATGCTATCGACATAAGCATCTTTCCATCTTTTTGCACTAGTACCAAGATCTACATCGCTGTCGGCTTCTGGCCCAAACACGTTGTCAATTAAGCTAACTTGGTCAACGTTATTTGCTCTAAGTATAATCTTATTGTTTGTCGTAGCAAAGTCAATTAAGTTCTCAGTGCCTCTACCCATCTTGAGGGAGGCGTTGTATACAGAAGTAATTGTAGTTTGTGCGGCAGTAATTGCTATGTCGTTAGCGTTCGCTGTAATGCCATCGCCACCAACAACGTTTAGTGTTGCGTCTCCAGTAGTGGCTCCGCCTGTTAAACCGTCACCAGCAACTACAGATGTGATATCTCCTCCGCCTCCTCCACCAGAAGCATCCTCCCATTGAGGTGCGTTTCCAGCATCGTTGACAGTTAAGACTTGACCATCACTACCTATTCCCAATCTAACGTAGTCAGTACCATTGTAGTACATTATATCGCCCGCAGCATCAGAGCCAAGGGCTATCTTTGCACCAGTAATTCCATTGTCTGCAATATAAGCACTGGCAATTGCAGTGCCATTCCAAACTCCAGTGTCGATAGTGCCTACCGTAGTGATTGCTAACCCGTTGATATCAGCTTTAGTTTGGTCTGCTGTAGCATTGGCTTCAATAGCATCTAATTTGCTTTCTTGAGCGTCTGTCATAAACCTTTTATTTGAGGCGTCTGACATATTGGCTGTTGTGAAGTTTGGAGAAGAGCCAGATATTACAGACTGATCTAAAGCTTTCACGTCTGCTATGCTCGCTAGCTCACTATCCATTAATGCTCCAGCCGCTGTCACGTTAGTAGTGTCTGTCACATCTGCACTAGCCTCTATAGCATCTAGCTTGGTTTTGTCCCCATCTGCAAATGCTCCTTCAGAAGGTTTGACTTGTAGAGTAGAAATGGTGACCCCTTTGACGCCAGCTAGGTCAGTCAGCTCACTGTCCATCAAGGCTCCAGCCGCAGTAACATTGGTGGCATCCGTAACATCCGCACCGTCTTCAACATTCAGTGCTGTTCGTACTTCGGTTGCTGTTAAACCCTCTACTTCTGTACCATTGATTCTAAGGAAGTCATTGTCTGCTACTGCATCGTTAGCTGTTAGAACGTTTCCGTCTGAAATACCCTTTGTTAAGGCTTTTACAAATGCGAGATTTGTTACCTCTGAATCCATCAAGGCTCCAGCAGCAGTTACATTGGTCGCATCAGTCACATCGGCATTTGCTTCAATACCATCTAGTTTGGTATGATCAGCGTTTGTAAAATCATTAGTTGTTAACCCACCGTCACCTACGGAATAAGTAGTATTAGTATCAACAGCCGAACCATTAAATTTAAGGGTTCCGCCGTCGTTGTAGAGCTTGTTTGTAGTAGAGGAAGGAGCATTATCTGGTAAGACTACACCACCATCTGGACCAACAGCTACGACCTCGGTGCCATCACTTTTTTGGAAAGTTTGCATGTTAGCAGATTGAGAAGCGTGAGCCTTTACTTTAATCCCAATATCGGAGGCTGTATGCATATTTACATCCATAGCGGCGGAGTAAACATCTGCCCATCTTAGCGTACTTGCTCCAAGGGATCTTCCATTGTCGTTGTTTGGGTAAAGGGCGGCGTGTACTCTCCAAGTATTGGAACTTGCGTGGAACTGGAGCCTATCTGTTCCTCCGTTTTGGAACATTATGTCGCGGGCTGTTCCGTCTCCAGCGGTGGTATTTATTACAAATTCATTAGCTTTCCAACCCATCTTCAGGGTTTCATTGTCTGTGTTAGCCGAGTTTATAAAATGAATGTTAGGAGGAGTGTCATTATCTCCACTGTTCATTATAATGTTAGAAAGACTAGTTAACTGGCCTCTATTTAGATCTCCAGCGAAAAACGATAAACCGGAGGGGACGCCAGTAGACAGGGCTACATCGTTAGCGTTGACAGTTATGCCATTACCAGCTCCGACAGCAAAACTTCTGTTGGAAGAAATGTCTCCACCACCTGTTAATCCATCACCAGCAGTTAGGGTTACAGAAGTGTGGTCTATGTGTTCATTAGCTACAAAATTACTAGCCGTGTCATGGTCAACAACAAAGTCCATGTCACCGTTAGTATCATCATAGGTTATTGCGATCCCTGTCTTTGTTCCCCCGGTTGCCACTAGCGGGCCTGCAATATCCTGAACTTCTTCTGTTGTAAGGGTAGCTGTAATGAAAGCAGAAGACGAGTTATCGTAGTTAGATAGGTCGTTATCAACCGTCAAGTCGATTGCACCATCGCCAGCGTCATCGTAAGCTGCTGTAATGAGGGTGTGACTACCATTAGTGACAAATTGAGCACCGACGATATCTTGGGCTTCTTCTGATGTTAAACCACCTCCACCACCACCAGCGGTCCAAGGTACGTTTACAACCAGCTTGTCACTGCTATCCACCTGTACGGCGTAAGTTCTAGACGCGGTAGTTGTGCGACTCTCAGCGGCTGTTGTTTGAACAGTATAGTCTACTAAGTTTGCATTAAATTTAGTACCTTGTAATATAACTCCGCTATCACTAGTGTAGGTAGTATTGGTATCGCTATTAACAGCAGAACCGTTAAACTTCAGTGTACCCCCGTCATTATAAAGTCTATTAGTGGTAGAAGAGGGTACATGATTTGCTAACTCAACGCCACTAGCAGTTAATCCACTAGCAAGTATTTGGCCTAGTTTTGCTCTGTCGTCGGTAACGGCAGATCCATGAACAGCAATTATACCAGCAGAATATCTTTTAAGGTTAGTATCTGTGCCGTCTTGTGCTTCACCAACAGAGCTGCTAGACCAACCAATATAACTGGCATTACCAACTTGAAGGCGGTCATCGCCTATGATAAGTCTATTTCTTCCACCGGCACAAAATGCTATTTGTTGATCGCTAAACTTTTCGTAAAATCCAACACGTCTATTGCTAGAGCCTGTAAAACAAAGAGTTGGGGCGGAAGTGCCTCCTCCTCCGGGTAAGAATATTTGACCACTAGCAGAAGTGATATCACCACTGGTTAAAATATGTCCTTGGCTAGATATCTCAGCCTTAATCGTACCGGCACTATCTTGCCACTCGGTTAGATTCGCAGACTGAGCAGCTTTCCCTTTTATAACTACACCTTTATAAGCAGCAGCCAACGGATATGCGGTAAATCCCCTGTTAAAGTGAGGTACAGAGCTTCCAATCTCACCATCGGGACTCTGCCTTGAATCAAAGACCTCAGTAACTCCAACATATAATTTAGTTCTATAATAACTTTTTAGTTCTTGTATATTACCATCTACATGTAAACTATGATCTCCACCATTTGTTGTCATGGTAATTCCACCACAGTCGGTAACTGCACTGCTTGTAGAACCGTCAAGTGTTATACCTCTGGTGGCACTAGCGTATATAAACCCATCACCACTAGTTAGAACCCCGTCATCTCCGAAAAACGCAACACCAGATGGACCGCCAACCCCGCTAGCTGAATTGGCGAGTATGTCGGCGGCGTGATTAGCTCCGCTAGCAGCAAGACGAATTATGTCATTGGCGTGATTAACACCACTAGCAGATTCAGTTCTAAGCTCTGTTGTCAGATTGGTGACGGATGTGTTGGTGGCTGTACCGCTGGCAGCGTTGCGGATAATATCAGCGGCATGGTTTGTACCGCTAGTAGCAAGATGGGTAATGTCGGCGGCGTGGTTCGTTCCACTGGCGGCTAACCTGATTATATCGTTAGCATGATTTACACCACTTGCAGACTCTGTCCTTAACTCAGTAGTTAAATTTGTCACAGAAGTGTTGGTGGCTGTACCGCTGGCAGCGTTGCGGATAATATCAGCAGCATGATTGGTTCCACTGGCGGCTAATCTGATTATGTCATTAGCGTGGTTTACACCGCTAGCCGACTCTGTTCTCAACTCAGTGGTTAAATTTGTTACAGACGTATTGGTTGCAGTTCCACTCGCTGAATTCCTAATAATATCAGCGGCGTGGTTTGTGCCGCTAGTAGCGAGACGAATAATGTCGGCGGCGTGATTCGTTCCGCTGGCGGCAAGCCGGATTATGTCATTAGCATGGTTGACACCGCTAGCTGACTCTGTTCTTAGTTCGGCGGTTAAATTAGTTATAGAAGTGTTGGTTGCGGTGCCGCTCGCAGAATTTCTGATAATGTCCGCAGCGTGATTGGTTCCGCTTGAAGCTAGTCTTGTGATATCATTAGCATTATTAAGACCGCTAGCAGAATTTGTGCGGATTTCAGTAGTGTTTGCAGTTATTAAATTAGTAAGTGTAGTGGAGATGTTTGCATCGTCATTAATAGCAGCCGCTAGCTCATTTAGCGTGTTCAGTGTAGCGGGAGCACTATCTACTAAGGCTGCTACTTTAATATCTGTATAAGATTGATTGTATCCAGAGACTGCATTGCCAGAACCAAAGTCTAGGTGAAACTTATTATTCTGTAGAATTAAACCGCTTCCCGCTGTATATGTTGTGCCTCCGCCGCCGCCGCCAGCAGTGGTTTGAGTGGTACCATCATTAAACCTTAAACCGCTAAGACCAATGTTAATACCGCTAGCTGAAAGTATTGAACTAGTGTAGCTTGGGACATTGGAGTCTGTGTAATGCTCTGCCCAACCACTAACAGCAGCAATATAATCTTTATTGGATTGGCCGGAGGCGTTGAGTTTATTAGTGTTTTGATTTATATTAATTTGTAAGGTAGATGTTTTGTTATCTATTCTATCTTGAAGATAACCGCTAACATTATCAATTTTAGTTCTATTAAAATTACCAGAACTCATAAATGTGTAGTGGTCATTTGTTATACTTGTTGAGTTTGCAGATATCAGTGCTAAGTTTGCATTACCTGAAGCTATTGCTGTAGTAGCTCCCGTGTGATCGTCAGAGGCCAAGTGACTAGCAACATGACCAATTACCCAACCACTAATAGAGCTATCACCCTGTGAAGATTTTTGTGTTGATATATCCAAAGCCCAGCCGCTAATGGATGCCGAATAGTCTTTATTAGCATTTCCTGAAGCGTTTAAAGCAGATAAGTTGGAGGTTATTTGTGGCTGTAGATAGCCACTAACTGCTGTAGCGTCTGCTATGCCATCAATAACAGACTGGAAGTACCCACTAACTGCTGTTCCAGATAGATCGCTATCAACGTAATATTTTGCCCATCCACTAATATCTACGCCGCTCGCAGAATTACTTCTAATGTCGTCTAATACGTCTGTTCCAGCTAAGACTAAAGATCCATCGCTCTTTATTTTTGCCAGAACTGTGTCTGAGCTATTTCTCCACTCTTGTATGTTAGCGGCTTGTGCTGGTGCAGACTTTAGTATTAATGCTGGGTAAGCGGCAGTTTTTCCAATTATGGAAGTACCGGTTGTGCTAGCTGCACTAAAAATAACATTAGATTTATTGGTGACTTGAAAGCCAGCACCGTGAGTGAGATTAAGGCTGTTTTGACTATTGGCGTATAAACCAACATTTCCATCAGCACCAAAAACGTAAGCGTATGTGGGTGCAGAAGTAGGGCTGCTTGGCCCAGATTTTAAGCCAAGCTTCCACTCTGGAGAAGAAGAACCATCGGTATGGAGTGAAACAGTTTTATTAATACCGTCATCAAGGTACGCTTGAAAGAAATTACCGGCATTTGGTCTACTCAGTGTTAGCATCCCACTGCTGATCATACCGCTAGAGGATGTAATAAAGTTAGCCCCTGCAAAGCTAGATGCTGTTAGATTATTTGTTGTTATGTCGCCATTGGTTGTTGAAAGGCTACCGCTGCCTAAAATTATATCACCGCTTATGACAACGTTACCGTCAAGATTTTTGAATACGCTTTTTTCCGACGACAGTGCTATAAAAACAAAGGAGACGCCACTCAAAGATATTTTGGAGCCGCCTGAAGAGCTAGATATAACGGTATCTCTAGAAAGCGAACCAGCGGAGTAAGTACCAATACCCACTTCCCATCTGGTATCATTTTCTATCACGTAATAAGTCTGGTTACCTTCTCCAACGGCGGAGCCAAACGAAACAAAGCCACCAATAGCACCACCTAGAGTTAAGGTGCCGGTACCCGCTGTGATTGTTGTTTCTTTGACTCTATCTGATAGTATTAACGACATAATATCTCTCTTTATTTACATCTTTTTTTACAGCATTTCCCAGTTTTTGAGTTAGCCTTCGACTGAAGTTGTTTTAATTTTAATTTTAATTGATCTATCTCACTTAGCACTTCGGGGTCTATAGTTGATTCACCCCTGTATATACTCCTACATTCATCTACGATTCGATTGTAATCATCAAGGTCGAGATTTTGCTCTTCCACAAAATGTTTTTTGATTGGAGACAAATCCATGTTAAGCTCTAAGAACTCTAATACGTAATTTCTAACTTTGTTACCTAGTGTTAAGGGGTAAGAAACTCCATCCGGTCTATCAAACCTATGAAGCCATCTTAAAAATGGAAGATAAATAACTTTTCTGTCATTCATTCTATACTTTTCATGTATGTAGCATTCTTCTCCACCAAAACCCTCGGCATATTCATTAAATCCAAGCCAAGCATTTTTTCTAGTAAAAAAGCAGCCTAACCCTTGAGCAAAAACCTCAAATGGTTTTTCACTTGCATTTCTGCCGACTAAGCTGTAACCTTGGCTATTAAGTGTCTGATTTATAAGTTTCCATTCCACATCTTTAGGAAACTCTCTATTACAATATACACATTTATCAATACTTTCCCCTGTATCCAACTTAGAAAAGGCGGCTTTGCCATTTACGTTTTTTATTGAAAAATTAAATGACTCACAAACACACTGCCAAGCGTTGGCCCATTGACCCCACATGCCACTACCCCACGTATCTTTAAAGTGAGTGGAGATAGCAAGGCAATTATCGTGGACTAAAGGGCCGCAAAATAAGTCGTTGGAATCTGCATTGTATTCCATGTAGGTAAATAATCTGTCTAGAGTGTCAACAACTGGACAGAGTAGTACATGACAATCCAGAACTAAAACAAAGTTGGTTCTAGCTTCCTCTATTACTTTATTTCTAGTGGCCGAAGTACCTTTTTTATCAGTAAAATCTACTACTCTTAATGAGTTTATTTTTTTCTCTAGAGATTTTACCGATTTTCCATGTTTACTATTTGGATTATTCTCTACTACTAAAAACTCTATCTTTTGCAATAGATCTTGTCTATTGTTAAAAGTAAGCTCTTTTATAATATCTTGAATTGTAAAATACACACCATTAAAATCATCGTGATGTGCCATTCCTATTGTTAGTGTTTGTTCCATCTTTTTTCTCCTAAAGTTAAAAATTAATATGGTCCACTTGGATCTCCACCTCCGGGGCTATCTCCATCGCCTTCGCCATCCGGACTTGATCCTCCTCCGGGGTCGTCGCCATCTCCGTCGCCGTCGCCATCCGGACTTGATCCTCCGCCGGGGTCGTCGCCATCTCCGTCGCCATCGCTAGGGCTTTCATCGGGGTCGTCGCCATCTCCGTCGCCGCCGCCGGTTGGGTCATCGTCAGGAACGTCAGGGTTGTCAGGATCGTCACCCGGTCCATCTGGACCATCTGGATCATCTGGATCATCTGGATCATCTGGATCTTCGGTGGTCGTAGTAGTGCAATTTTCTGGGCGGTCTTCTGGGTTTTTTTCCCACCACGGTTGTTGCTCCCATTCTGCACAACAGTCAATACCAGTGCTATCAGTGTCTGCCCCCGATGCCGTCTCAGAATTAGTTTTACAAGAAGCTGGGTCCATTGGGTAGAAATTACGTCCGAAACGAGCAATTGATTGGGTGGGGCAGTTCCCGAGACAGTCTATTCCCGTAGTATGTCCTAAGTAGGGGTGCGTATCCCCGCATTGACTATGGTTTACCCCAGCGTTTGCGGCTTCGCAATTGTGTTCTCTCATAGGATAACCGGGATTTGGGCCTCCACCGGGATTAGCTAACCATCTATCTGTACACACGAGGTATACTTTTAAAACGTTGCTCCCAACCGTTTCGTCGAACTCACAACGCTTCTCTGTGAAGCAACATATACCAACAGGACCATCTGTAGTCGTTGTTGTTGAAGTGCATGGTTCTGGTGGGTTAGCATGACTCTGACCTTCTTTTCTGCCTCCCGATTTTCTATCATCGAACCATTGACCACAGCAAGAAATTTCCTCAATCAGGTCTTCCAGATCATCACCTTCGCTTCCCGGACAAACTTTAAATTTTCCTTCGAGTGGTTTACCTGCTCTTGTGTATATACCCTCGTTCACACCGAGGAAATCGCACTGAGCTTGGGTTACCCAATCATGGCACGTTAATTCCTCAGTGTGCGGATGCATATAGCAACACATACCAACTGGCTCTTCCGTGGTTGATGTTGTTGTTCCATCGCAAGCCCCCAACGTTCCGTTGAAGTCTTCACAGTAAACACAGCATCCCGGAGTGCCGTCAATTATAAGAGTTGATCCGTTAACACAGCAAGTAGCAGTTCCGCATTCACCGACTGTTCCATCTGCGGCTATACAGTCGCTATCACCGAAGCAAGTTTGACATGGCCTCTCTGTTGTGGTTGTCGTACCTTCTAGCGTTGTGGTTGTTGTTGGTTCCAATGTGGTTGTGGTTGTGGTTGTTGGTTCATCACCACAGCTTCCATTGACTGTTGCCCCAATCGAATACGCCCAGCAAAAGTCATTATGCCTAATGGTTTCGCCCCATGCCGTAATGTGCTCACATGGACACTCACTTTTACAAGGAGGAGATGCTACCCAAGTCTTGCCAACAAAGCCAGAAATACAAGTCAAAACACAGTCACTGCCACAGGGTGACGGCGTTGTGGTTGTTGTAGTGGTAGGGTCGCTACAAGGATCTACCCCTTGGCAACCATTTGGTAAAAATCTTCCCCCTAAATTATTGCATTGATTCTCGGTGGTCGGGAAACAAAAGGAACCAAAGCAACATCCGCCTAGCGGATTGTCCGTGGTTGTTGTGGTTGTTGTTGGTTCCAATGTTGTTGTTGTTGTTGTTGGAACGGGACACTCATCGCAAAAACTGCGGTCTAGACCTGAGTAGTTTGTCTTTCCGGGAAATTGGTTTTCACAGCAATTAGCCATGCGAGATGTTGAATTTGGAGGTCCACATATGGTTTCAGGTGCATTCGCCGCACAACCTAAAAACTCTGTGTTGCCTGAAGAATTGTCTGCATAACAGCAAATTACACCATACCTACAGTTATGAAAAACAAACCCGTTAACAAAGTAAAGATGATTGCCATCTAAGGATAGATCATAAAGTATAGTGTCAGGACTGTAATATCCTAAACTAATTTGGTCAACCTTTACTTCTCCGTCCTCACTGTATATGATATCTCCAACGGAGAGATTTTCAACAAAATTAATCTCAGGATACAGATTTCTAGATAGTTCAACATCAAAAGATTTGAAGCCTTCTTTCGTGAGAACGGGATGGTCATAACTAAAAAACATTGGCTTGTTGTTAATAGAAGCCATCTTCCTGTCACCAAGATGGACTTTCTCTATTTCAACAACCTCGTTGACTAGACCATTTATAGATCTGACTTTTTCGCCAATAGAGATCTCTGATATTTTTTTATGACTACCATTCTCCATCAAGACTAATGAGTTAGGGAGAAAGCATGAGGGAGGGAGGTCTAGGCAGTTGTTTCGTTGGGCACATGTCAGAGTAGAAAATGAACCGTCTAATCTTACTTCACAATCATTAACTGTAACATTGTCTTCGCACACTTTATGTGTTAAAGATTGAGCTGGATCAATATAGCAACAAGACCCCACTGGAGGTGGTGGTGGCGTAACACCGTCACATTGACAGCAATTGGTCATAAAAACCTCCTTAGCTACCGTCGCCAGAGCAACTTATGTATATAGGTCTGTGTTCACCGTTTACTAAATTAGTTACAACAAAAGCTGTTCCACCAACAGCACCGGGGCCATGAATATCCATTCTAGTGTCTCTATTTACTACTAGTATTCTTCTATCTGTACCAAACCCTTTTTCATATGTACGGGTTACCATCCAGCCGCTAGTTGGATTAGTGTAGCTTGTTGGAGCATAAATGTATTCTTCCATAAAGCCTTCGTTATTTCCAAACCAAGCATCGCAAGTATCATTTGGCTCAGAGTCGTGATTTACAGATACAACCCTATTAACGAAATGACCAGAATTATTTACTCTGGCAATATTAATGGTTGATGGATTTATAGTAGTATCGGCAACCACAAAACTTTGTAAGTCAACACCGTGTTCATGTCCGGAATGATTATACGTGCTCGTAGTACTTTTTCTAACCTCAAGGATTCCGGTTGGAGTGTGATGTGCTACGCCAACAGAAATCTTGGCGGCACTAGTATCCCCAGCAATAGTATTTTGTATATTAAGTCTGTTAGATAGGTCACCACGGGTATAAAGAATTCTATCATTGTCGTCTAAGCCAGCAACGATCTCTATGTTTCTAGAACCACCTTCGTTCTCGGAAATTTCACCCTCAAGTGCGTGAGCACCGATACCAATAGAGTTTGCATTTGTACTGTTTTGTCCAGCACCGGGACCAATAAATATTGACTTTATAGAGTTGTCTGCGTTTTTACCAGCACCATTACCTATAAAGATAGCGTTGTCAGTATTTGAAGCCGTATGTCCAGCCTGAAGACCCATGTATATACAAGCGGTGTCAACACTAAGACTTGGGTTTGATGTTGTCGAATCTTTACCAGCCTCTGTGCCTATGAAAATACCGTGTTTCCAACCAGTAGCACTAGAGGCTACGTCGCATCCTATGAAAACAGAACTTTCATTCTTAGCCGTATTGACACTTGAGAAGTTATCAGGATTTGTAAATACAGCGTTACATTTATCAGCGAAAGTAGCTGTTCCGCTGGTGATGTAGGCACCCATAGCAGTCAAGCTCATTTTGCCAAGTGCGTTACTGTTGCTTAAATCGACGGCGACGAAAGACTCATCTGGATTTACTTCCGCTACCTGATTTTCAGCTAGAGGTACACCGTCATAATCTAGACCGTAGTAATGAATACCATTTAGTATGGTTCGTTTGAGACCGGAAACACTAAACGGTCTTACTTCAAGAGGAGAAGTGTTTAGGGTTGTTCCGTCTGCAAATCTAAAATCACCTAAAAGTCTAAGATCGCCACTGATCGAAACTGTAGGTCTCTTAAATGTAGGATTTGCAAAACTTGGCGTTACATTTATAGTCCCGCTTGGGTCAAAATCCATCAGTGTCTGTTGATAGTTTGAATTGTTCCTAAGTCCAAACCTCATGGACATCATCGACTTTGCTTGGTTGCCAGCTACGGAGTTAGTGACAAGGTCTTGACTACCAAATGTTACTATATTTCTATTGTTCTCTTCTACAATGCCAACGTTATAATCAAAGTTGCCCTGCTTAACTTTAAACTTTGCTGGATTGGATGGGGAGGACATTAAGGTTAAGTGTGAGCCTGCACCCTTCATTTTGCCTAATAAAAACGGGTCTGCATCAGTACCAATCGCTAGAGTGTTATCTGAAGGAACTTCGTCGGTAAAAAGCTTGTTACCTATAATGATTGCGTCGTGTATGTCAAAGTCGGGGTCGTCTAGTGGATCGTTAGTTTTTAGATTATCATAACCTATAACAATATTACCATCACTTCCATCTAATTTTTGGAAGGAGTTAGAGCCTATTATTGTATTGCCTTTAGGTCTAACACAACCGCTACCAGCTTGAAAACCTATAATCGTGTTGTCAATTTCACTGGTGGTACCAGCCATGATAAGATCTATGCCATAGCCATACAGTGTGTTTCTTTTAACAGTAGAGCTTGAGGTTCTACTTCTAGGTGTATACCAACCTCCATAGGCGGCACCATATTGATCACCAAAGATATGACCACCTATAGAGTCACTATCTGAAGCTGTGATGTTATGTTCATTTCCTCCATCATCAAGGAAATATAATGATTGAGTTTGATTTGGTTTATCGTAAGGCTTTACGTATATCTTACCAAAGTTATTAGATGTAGCTGGGGTGATAGGTTGCTCTCTAAGAGCTACTGTCCCGCTGTGACTAACTCCCGAACTAGAAACGGCAAGAACAGTGTGTGTAATTGATTCGGAATAGCCGTGAGAATGGTTATGCGAGATATCATTATCAATTTTAGACGTACCTATAATGGTTACTCTGTCTTCCGCTCGATATCTAAAGAAAGAGCTAAAAAAGCCGTGACCAGTGCTGTCATTTATAATGGGTTCGTCGGAGGAATCTCTATGGGTTTCAGCGAGAAGAAAATCTCCCCTTAATCCTTCGTATCCATCCCTTATTATACTAAACCTTCTATCTTCAGAACCCGCCGTTTTTAACTCAATGAAAGCACGATCTTCAGTTCTTACGATGCCGCCGAGACTATTGTGTCTGGCGTTGAATACGTTTTCTACTCTAAGTCTCGCTCGACGATCTGGCCAGCCGCCGGTGGCTCCACCACCAGAACCCATGACATGAAGGGCAATCTCTGGTAGATATGCTGTATCTGAAGGTTGAGCAAAATTAACGATACCAACGTGCCCACTAGGACTGCTTATAACGAGAGATTCATGTCTCATATCCGCTGATTGATTGTCTGGATCAACGTGTATTGATAATCTGTTTGTATTAGGTCTATTTGACATTATGTTCCTCTTTAATTTCCAAACTCGTCATGAAAGACAATGCTGAAGCCACGTTTGTCATTAGCTTTGTTGATTCTACTAGCAAAATTCTGAATAACCTTAACTCCTGAGTCAACCGTTGCGTATGAAACGCTGTAGTCGTTTCCAGAAGGGTTTCCTGCTACAAGATGGGTTCCAGAATCTGCTATAAAGCTTACATTGGACTTGTCTGTAAGGGAATAATTATGTTCCAAGTGAGACTCAGATCCCACAGTCATCCTAGTGCCTGAAGGAGTAGTGTGCTGCCCCAGTTTCACAGACTCCATGAAAATCCCGTAGCAACCACTTTGTTTAACTAGTGCGACACTTTCGTCAAACAAAACCCTATCTGTCTGTAGGTGGCATCCACTAGCTATTTCCATACTTATATTGGAAACCCAGCGTGTTCTTGAGAATTTAGAGTCATACTCTAGGCAGGTTAGCGTTGGATCGGAATTTCTAAATATAAATTCATAATCATGTTGATAATCATAACCGCTTGCGTGGAGAACAAGACCCCCTCCATCGACAAGCTCGTCACTCATGTATCCACAAACATTGTCATTATGGAAGCCTGCGTTTTCACCTCCAGCAGACTCGCAAACACCACTAGTCGCTAAGTGTAAAGTTTTGCAATCGTACAAACACTCATTAATTGTATTGTATTGAAGGTCGTTTATTATGGCGTTACCAGCTACTAGTAAGTCATTAAAATAACCATCCCATAATAGTTTATCGGGGTGAGATCCGGGGCCAGTTCCATCTCCAGACCAGCCTATTGAGTAGATAGCATTTTCTTTGGGAACAATGCTTCCATCAATGGTCATTAAGGCCTGTTTAGGTCCAGCACCAAGAACGCCAGACATCTCGCTTGTTCCAACCCCAATAAAGGTTTTATTGTGCTTACCGCCAGAAAAATAGATAGACTCGTTTACAGAGTTCCAAGGCGTGTGCGAATTTCCAACATTGAACAATCCGCTGTGAGATGGTGTTATATCACCGGAAACTTGGAGAGTGGCATGACTGTGCAACTGTTGTATACCAACAGCTAACCTTCTGCTTTGTAGGTCTCCATAAAGAAGAGGTATTGCACCAGAGGTATCAGTATAATCATTACAGTCATAACCACTATCAATTGGGTCTATACCTAAGAAAAACTTAAAGTCATGATCTTTAGGGATGTGACTACCAGCACCATGACCTATAGCTATGTTGAAGGAGCCAGTTCTTAGACTTTGTAGAGAAAGTGAACCAATGGAAGTATTTCCAGATCCAACAGTTATTCCAGCAGAACTATTAAAACCCGCCGCAGTATTGTAAGTACCGTTTAGATTACACCCAAGAGAGTGTGAGCCTAATGCAGTATTTTGAGACCCTTGAAAGTTAGCCCCAAGTGCATAGTAACCAAATGCAGAGTTATCCACACTGGTTCTATCTGCGTACTTAAGTTTTGATAGGGCTTTATCACCAGCTAATACACTCCTAGTTTGAGGAGTAGCAAAATTGGTGCTTACTATATTGTGTTCAGAAGTTAATAAATGCACAGAATCCGCTAGGTCTCTAAGAGAGATTCTTAGATCTAGCGGAGAAATTAATTGCTGTGAATTATCTTTTAATAGAGAGTTAATCTTCTCTATATACTCAGATTTTGATAGTATCATAACTGGCCTGTAAACTAATTAAAGCGTATTTGTAACGTGGAAGTATCAAATTTTACAGTATCACCCAGATAAATAATTCTTGGATTATCTAGCTGTGCGTACATTAAAAGATTTCCAGTCCCATACTCTCCTGAGTCTACTACGGCTACACCTGAAACCCAACCCCAATCAACTAGGGCTGCACTACCTTCACCCTCATCAAAGTTGAATGAACCTGCATTTTTTATTAATCCACTTCCAGCGTTGTGATCGTCTAGGTTGTAATCCCAGATTTTATTGCCTTTAGAGGAGGGGTCTCCAAGGTTTATTCTGGCATACCCTGTTCTTGTTTGCGTTGTCCCGTCAGTCGGGGAAGTTCCAGAGGGTAACTCTGGAATTGTGACACCAGTATCTGATTCTGATGGCACTCCGGAACATAGTGCTATTGCTATGTTTTCTGGCTTTGAAAAACTTTGACCCCTAAAAAGGTGGTGCAATAGTCCGGATTCTAAGTAATCTGATAAAGAAGCCATTTATAAAACCTCCTAAAAGTCCTGTTTAGACTGTGATTATACATCTTATTATACACGAAAAAAGAGCCATCCCCAATAATATGAGAATGACTCTTTCTGATTGGAAAACTAGGAAGGGGATTAGAATGAACCTAAGATAACCCTTCTGTTGTCCAGAACTGCGAAGCCAAGTTCAGCAAATCCGTAGTATCCAGCACGCTGCTGTCTATGCAGTGCAGGATCTTCAAATACCTGAACCTGTTGCTTCATTGGCATGATGAAGCTGTCGTTGGCACCTTGATCTAGGCCAACAACCAACTCAGCGTCGGCTGACTGAACAGCACCGCCAAGACCATCTGTGAAGAAGGACTGGTATTCCTGACCTTCTCCAAGTTCATCAAGATCATGCAGATTGACCCCAAAGATTCGAGTAATTGGAGCACCGCCTTCAGCAGCAGTGTAAATTTCTCGACGGGTAACTTCGTCAATCTGATCCAGACCCCAGTTGCGAACGTCTTCCAGAGCTTCTGGAGAAACATAGAGGTCCGTCAAGCGACCGCGATTAGCGGAGCCTGTGTTACCGCCAGCATTACGACGCATAGTCGTTTGCATGAGAGAGACAAGTCTCTTGCTGAACATACCAGCGGTTGCATCACCGTCGTAAACCAAGATGTTTCTGTCAACGCCAGCGGCCAACAATGTGTGCCATCCGTCGTCATTCATCTTCTTGGTAAAGCCAGCTTCAAGAGCTTGCATCGCACGACCAACGATATCCCAACGTGCTTCACGAGCATAACGGAGCAAGTAATCAATGCTCGATGTAATGCTGTATGTTGGAATCGTTACGTAGTCGCTTTCGACTGCTCGTTCTGGAACACGACCGTGACCGGGATTGGTATAAGCAACATGCTCACCTTCAAGCCCCGGAGAAATCAAGTCGAGGGGATACTCAGTGGAAGCTCCCGGCTCAACGTTGATAGTTTCAAAAATATCACCAAGGATATTTCCGACAAGAACACCCTTACGCAAAGGAAGTTCTAATGCTTTAGCGAATTCTCGCTGTGCGGCGTAAGCAACATTTTGGTCGCCATCGCCCGATTTTTTCAGAAGTGCGATGAATTCATCGCTAGGTCTTTCTGTATATGACATTATTAAAGTCTCCTTTAGTTAGGTTGATCAGTCGGCTTTAGAGGCACCGGCGTTTGGAAGGTTGACGTAAACTTTTGCGTATCCGTCTGCATCCTTACGGGACATGAATCGTCCAATCGCAAGTTCTCCAGACTGAGCTACAAATTGTGTACCATTACAAATAGCACCTGCCGTTGCGTGGGACGCGTAAGCCGTGTCTCCAGCTTTTGGAGTACCGTCAATATTGCTTGTTACAACCCAACCACGAGTCATTACAGTGACTTTGCCACCCTTCTGAACTTCGTCTTTGAATTGATTAAGGTGAGTTCTAGTCAAGTCTTTGTTGACAACGTCGTTCAACAAAATTCCAACTGGAACATCGGTTGCCGAATCCACGTTAGCGTACTTGACAAGGTTTTCACCCTGATCAAGAGCTGCACCAGAAGCACCGGCGAGAGCTGCTGCGTCTAAAACGACAACACCACCCCTAGTTGCAGTACCAGCATTATAGAAAAAGCTGATATCTGTTGATTCTTCATATCTATCTGCTTTGAGAGCCATAGTTAAATCTCCTATAAATTATTTGTTTGAAAGGACATGGGTTTCGAGCCAATCGGCAACACTAGCACGGGTTGCTTCGATAGGATCATGCTCATCAGCTTCGACTAAAGCTGCCTCCGAAGTTTCTACTTCTTCAAAAGCCTCTGGAGTAATTTCTGCTTCAGTTTCTTCTACTTCAGCTTCTTCTACTTCAGCTTCTGACTCTTCCGCTTTTGGCTTTTTCATCATAGCTTCTTCGTCTTTTTCTTCCTTTTTGCCTTTCTTTTTCATAAGAGCGACAACGGATTCAAAAGCTTCATCAGCAAGAGCGTCAAAGCTTGCAAGAGATTCTTCTACATCTTCTTCACTGATACCAGCTTCTACAAGTGCAGCCTTTCTCTTTTCCATTTTTTCTTTCTTCTTCATCTCTTCCATGTCCTTCATGGCTTCTGCCAATTCGGTTTGAGAAGTTTGAAGAGCATCTTCAAGTTCGGCAATCTTAGCTTGAGTGGACTTAACGGTTTCGTTAAGCTCATCAATGGTTGCTTGACTTTGTTCTGCATCTTTCTCAAAAGCTTCGATAGTAGAAGCAAACTCTTTGTCTTTTGCTTCTTCAATCTTTGCTTTGATAGCTTCATTTTCAGTCTTAGCCTCTGTAAGCTGAGTCTGAACTTCTGCCAACTGCTTTTCTAAAAGCGTACTATCTGACATATTAAGTTCTCCTATTGAAAGTTGAGGATCAGATTCTTTTAAATTAAATTTTACACTGGCGGAACTTTTTTGGTCTCTCTTAAGTATAATACTTCTTGAGTTGGCTGGTTTGGAAACCAAGCCTTTTCCAGAGAAGGATATGTTAGCTAAAGCTCGACCAATCTTATAGCCTTCGTATTCGCCAGTTCCACCATATGCTCTAAGATGTTTAGTTAGAAAAGAAGATTCCTCATCTCTAGCTAGTATCTTAGCTTCTCCTTTGTCATTTATAACCGCATAATTAAATCCGGCAAACAAACATTCCATAGATACATACCACTTATCATCTTCTATCTCGGAGATGATCTTCTGCATACGTTCTCTGTTTTCTTCGTCAGTCCAACTGTTATATAGGACTGCCTGAGTCACAATGTCAAACTCGTCTGGTCTGGCAACGTCGTCATCTGCAACAGCCTTCCCATCCTTTGTTAAAACATAACTACCAGTTATATGGCCAATTATGTCATTTTCATCATGCATGAAATTGAACTGTTTATCTTCTGGGGTGCTTCTAGCGGCCCAAGTAGCCTCTGATAGAAACACATCGTCGTTCTTATTCCAACCAGTAGAAACCAATACAGATTCGAGATAGTACAGGTCAATCTGATTTTTATTCTCTGCAACAACTTTGTCTAAAACGTCGTCACTACAGTTTCTAGAAATAACTTCTTTTGCCGCCTCAACTGAGTTTTTATGGACGGTTGCGGGCGAACAATAAGCAACGCTAGCTTGACTTTTTACAAGCTCGCCAACGCCGTCAGAGATTTCTTTTGGATATATTTTTATTGACATATTTTTACCTCAGAGGATTATACACAAAAAAATAAAATTTATAAAAAAACGTGTTAAAAACCGCCCGAAAAATACTCGACGAGTATGGCAACCACCTTTTTCTTGTAGGTATTTATTGGCATATCGGAAACAGAAATACCATCATTGATTAATCTTTCCTTTATTTCCGAGGGGGTTGTATTACTTGATGATACACATTTAAAGATAGATTTTTCATCTACATCTTCCATTATGTCTAGATTGGCTACAACTTGGACCTTTAGTTTCTCTAGGTCGCAGATCTCTGATTTTGTTAGTTGTCTGAGGTTTTTCTTGTTATGAGAGCCTAGATAGGCTTTGTTTACCGTTTCTGAAACAAAGTCAAATGTGTCGCTAGCCCACACGAATAAGTTCGCGAGTCCGGGTTTGGATTTTGGTGTATCAACTCTTCGTTTTCTTGGCCCCTCATCCTTTTTAAAGGGAGGTCTACCATTATCCTTTATTTCTGGTTTTTCTTTTTTCTGTGGAAGCTTTGCTTGATCCTGCTTTTCGCTGATATCTGCTTGCTTATCCATTTTTTCTAGGTCTTGCTTGTGGTTTGCGTTATGGAATGGGCTTGCTTTGTCAGGCATTTTATCTCTATTTCTTTCTTTACCTTCTCTTTGAAGCCTCATTTTTTCAACGCTTGGTATTTCTTTGAATCTTTCAAGAACGGTTTCATGGCTTATTATGTCTCTATCTGCTAATTGTATTAACAGGTTCTTTTCTGCTGATTCATCAGAAAGGCTCATTTGGTCAAAAGTTATATGTGCTGGTTTTCTAAAGCCCATTGATTTGCGAACAAATTCTACCTCAGCCTCCCAGAACTTTCTTAGTTGGTCTCTTCCGTATTGAAGTCGTTCAACCAGAGTTTTTAATGATATAAAGTTATTGGTAAATCCACCGCCGTTGCTAGCCATACCGGTAAGGGTTGGGGGTACGCCTAGTCCAGCGTATATACTATTTAATACAGACTGGTATTTTTCAGAGCCTAAGAATTTATACACTTGGCTGTTTGACTCTGTGTAGCTAAGTTCTGGACCCCAAACAAGCTCCATAGTACCTCCCCCAACATTGCTAGCGAGAATATTTCTTAGCTTATTTATAGCAGATCTATTTGGAAGAATTTTGTGGTCTAGATTACCAAGAGTCCAAAGCCTAATATTAGAAATAGCCCCATCTAAAGCAGAAAGATCCGCTAGCCTCATTTTTTCCAGCATTATGATATCGTCTAATATAGCATATGTCAGAGGGTGTGCCCACTGCTGCCAGTCATCTTTCTTATAGAAAAATGTACTTAACCTTTCTTCATCTAGATCTATCTTTTTCTTGCCGTCCTTTATTGCTTGCCTAACATTTGGAGGCATTGTCTCTAGCATTCTCTTTGGCACACCGCCGTCTTTAAAATTATCAAAGAAAGTATTAGCTGTGAGTTCATAGTTTTTTACGCCTAGAAACAAACTTATGGCACCATTCTTCATTTCTAAGTTTAGTGGATTTATAAAATTATATCTCCAAGGAACCGTGTTTTTAGATATATCTGGAACTTCTAGCTTTATATCATTTGCTAATGATTTGATATAAGTGTTTATTTCAGGGGTTATATTTGCATAACTCTTGTATACAAATACTTGTCCGGTTCTGTATAAATTGTTTAGGAATCTTTCAGATCTCTCTTTTCCATTACACTTTTTAAACCATTGTTGGTAGAATTTTTCAACGCTTTTGTTTTCATGTACAATATTTATACCTTGACACCCAAAATCACCCATCAGGTCTATAACATTTCTTACTATACCAACCTTATCGTACGCGTCCATGCACATCTTAATTATTCGCTTGGCACGTTTTGGTGTTTGCTCTTCAGGTCTAAATGCATAGTAGTCTCTATTGCTAAATCCCGGCCTTACGGACCTATTTGGTTCTACATCAAGATAATCTCTGTGGTAAGCTTTAGAGACACCCTCGTACGCATCGAGGCATTCTGAGTGCTGCTCAAAAGCTTTAGCTCTACCAGCTAGATCTGAGTCGTTCCAAGTTATTAGGTGATCTGAATTTTCTTTAGTCATTTGGATTCCTATTCAATTAATTGAAATGCATTGTGAATGTCAATACATTATACACAATATCTCTCTATTTTAGTAAATATCCTTCATGGAGTCTGTAAACCAATTTGGTCCGGAATACATATCTCCATTTTTCTCAGTTTTTTCCATTGTAGCGAAGCCTCCATAGAAGTTGTATATCGTGGCTTCTGGAAGTCTTGCTAGAGTTCTAGCGGCCATGTTAGCCATGATCAAGGAGGAGTAACGGTCTTTTCTTTGTTTACCCTTCTTCCCTGTTCCAATTACGGTTTCCGGCGTATCCCATTTATCCCTGCCTGTAGCGGTCTGGGTTATTTGTATCATGGTGAGTTCGTCCTTTAGATCTTCTATTTCTAGAACACATTGTTCAAGCGTGTCAAACACTCTGCCTTTTAATCCGTCTTCTGCATTAGAAAGCCCTAATGTTATTGCGTCAAATCTAGGAAATAAAATAGCTTTATCTTCGAGGTCTTTTCTCAAGCCATGATTAGCTTCTGATAGCCAGTCATATTTAGCGAACTGGCACATTTCTAAAATATGGAGACCTCTATTATCATCCGTGTCCTTTGCTTTGTCTGGATCTATGGTTGGCCATATTGCAACTTCTCCGTCTTGTAGTTTGTCTGAGTCGTGTAGCGACTCCATGACAGCGATTCCACCGCCTTGTGCATCCATAGCTATATGTACACATGGGTACAATCTCATAAGGTCTCTGATTTTTCTTGCACAATAAGCATAAAAATCTGACTCGCTAGAAAAACCGGTCTTGACTTTCTTCTTGTGTTGCTCTCTATTTGTAGTCCAGCAATGAACTATACGTCTATGGTCCTCGTTTATTTCTAAAACCACAATACTAAAATTATCAACCTCAGATGCTGGGTCAACGCCAAATATATACCTTTTATTTGTATCCCCTCTCAGACTAGCTTCAAATACTATATCTTCACCTTTGTTATTTTTTATTATTGTTGAGTCATTAGATCCGTCGTTAGCAACGCAGGACTCAATGAGGGTACGCTTGAAGAACCCCTGAGAATCGCGTGTAAAGCACGCTCCGAACTCCATTTGATATATTCCGGCGTGGACGGTTGCCTTCGATCTGGCGACCTGTGAGGCGTCCATAAAGCCTTCTGGCAAAAGCTCGTAGGGAACTCTGATGATTGAGTAATCTTTCCAGTTAAAGTCTTTTGGTGGATCTTCTCCAAATATCTCCCTAAGTCTATTCTCTTTACCCTGACTTTTGATTATAGTCTTCCATTTTTTCCAGTATTCAGCAAAATGATTGAAGTCATAATAAGCGGTTCCGGACAATATGATTTGGTTATTTTTTTTCTCTAGTACTGCGTCGGTCTCTTCATCCATTTCTATGCCAAGCTCTTTTGCCTTTTTCTTGGCTGCTATCTTTTTAACATTTTCTATAGGATCAGAGCTAACAGCAGCAAAGCCAGCGACAACTGTTTCAAAGATATCCCTAGGAATGGAAGCGAACTCATCGCTAATAATATCATTAGCTCTCTGACCTCTAATCTTTTGTCCGTCACCCAAAGGGAGGCAAGTGACCCTAGAGCCATTGATACGCATAACACAACGGTCAACATCTCGTCTTGGTCCACTGTTTGCATCGCACATACTCCTTAGAACCGGTGAATTATTCCAGATTGTTTCCATATACTCAAAGAGGACTTTTGACTGACGAAAAGCGGCACCAACAACAACAACCTTTCTTTCAGGAAGAAGTAGTGCTCTTATCATAGAGTACAAGGATAGGATAAATGACTTACCAAAACCACGGCTAGCTATAAGCATTGGAAAACGTCTATTCCACATCTCGCATAAGAACAACGCTTGAGATGGGAGTATGTTTATATTGAAAACCTGTTTACAAAGAAAGGAGAAGTATTCTGGTCTTGTCATAAGCCAGAGCATCTTGTAATGATAATCGTCGTCGTTAAAGTTTACAAAATTGAATGGGTTAAATAGTTTAGATGTATCAGTATCTAAATTTAGCCAAGCTTCATCTATTTTTTTAAGGTCACTCATTTATTTTAAACTGTCTATGGAGTTAAATTTTCTTGTGTTTAGGACTAAGTCTGAAAAACCGTAATAAACTGACTCGTTGGCGTCTAGATACCAGTCGCCATCTTTTAGTTTTCTCTTCAGGTAATTTTTGACCTTTTCAAATGTAGGTTCTGTGTATTGCTCTTTAAAGTATTTACCTTTAAGGCAACTTTGAGTGTAAATATCTAGCATTAGTTCTGTTATTCTTTTTTCAAACGCTGCACCCTTCTGAACGTCTAGGTAATTTCCGGAATAACCGCTAGAGCCAAAGTGACACATGAAATAAGAGTTCGGCATCATAACTCTTTTATCTGCCGCTTGTAATATTACGCTACTCATAGATTCCGCTTGACCGTAGGAGATTATCGTTACATAGGATTTAGATAATTGTATTGCATCGAAGATGGCCATTCCATCGTTCCAACTTCCGCCCACGCTGTGCATGTGAATTATTATTGGGTCTCTTGAGATCTTATCTAATATTCTTATGTTCTTGTAAAACGTTGCTGCCATCTTGTAGTCAACGCCGGGATCTTCGTCAGTATTCGAGAGATATCCGTGCAAATATATTTCCCTGTTTTTAACATCCACCCCATAGCTTTGAATATCAGATACGGTGTCTGAATTAAGCATTTCTGCCTCCTAGTTGTTAAAAAGCTCATTAACCCTTTTGATGATACTTAGAACTGCCCACTTAGCATTCTTTTTTGAGTCACAAAACATAACGTGAATATCATCATGCATTTGAAACTCCATTATCTTCCTTAACATAAACTTGTTTGTTATTTTTAGTTTACCCCAGTCGCCTTCAGGTATACCCGACCCTTCCGGGAAGTTCATTAAATCTGAAAGTGAAAACTCCAGTATAATAAATCTGAATGGAAAGGACTTCATCCTTTCTATTTCTTTAGTAAACCTGACGGTGTCGTGACCGATATTGTTTGCGAACTCGACAACGCTTGCTTTTCTTTCTATACATAGTTTATCTTCTAGACCTTCTATGGAATAATCACCTGTATCTAGCTTTCTATTTATCATACCTTTGCAGGTGTGATACCTAGAGCTACTAGGCTCAAATGTATAGCCATCTTGCTCTCTTGTGTCTTTTATTATTGTAAAAGCTTTTGATTTAGCCACTGTTCTTTCTCACTATTTCATGGAATAAAGACTCGTAAAAGTGCTCATTTCTATTTATTTCTTTATGGCACCTAGCACAAAGTGTTATACCGTTATCTATTTCAAATCTTAAGGAAGAAGCGGAAGACCACTTCTTGATATGGTGTACTTGTAAATATTTAGTATGTTTGCAGTGAGGCATTTGACATTTGTGATTATCTCTAGCCAGTACTCTTTTTCTCCACTCTTTGTATACTGGGTCGTCAAAGTTTCTTCTCATGCTGGCACCTTAACTTCTCTAATTGTTATATCAAAAAGTATGTCTTTTGCTAACAGGCTAGTTTCTTTTGAGTTATCCTGTTTTAGTAATATTTCAACTAACCTGTAGTAGGCTAGATGACACGCCTCGTCTGGGTCTCTTGCTTCTACAAAGATGGTTGGAGATACGTCATTGTATTCCTTCAGCCTAAACTTTTTTAGTCTAGTCATTACTAGAGTTAAGTCCATTTTAACTTTGTATAACTTCATTATTCTGCTACATCGTGATCGACCATCATTTTAACTAGATCTTCAAAAGAGTTTTTAGGAGTCCAGCCTAGTTTTGAGGTTGCTTTATCATTGCATCCTCGTAAGAAATCTACTTCTGCGGGACGATAAAATTCTGGGTCTTGAACAACAAGATCAGACCAGTCTTTAATGCCAATATGTAAAAACGCCACGTCTAAGAACTCTCGAATCGTATGAGTTTCGCCGGTGCAGATAACATAGTCCTCTGGACAATCCTGCTGAAGCATCATCCACATCGCTTCCACGTAATCTCCTGCATACCCCCAATCTCGGAATGCTTCAAGGTTTCCTAAACGCAGCTTTGGAAATTCTGGATCTCGTCCGCTTTTTACGAATTCTCCGATCCATTTTGTGATTTTTCTTGTAACAAATGTTTCGCCTCTTCGCGGTCCTTCGTGATTAAATAATATGCCAGCACTAGCGTGGAGACCGTAACCTTCACGGTATAGCCTCGTCATGTAATGTGCGGCACATTTTGCTATAGCATAGGGACTCTGCGGTAGAAACTTTGTTTCCTCATCTTGGTACTTCTCTACTGATGAAGTGAGATAATCTCTCGTGTCGTAATTTTTACCAAACATCTCGCTGGAACTTGCTTGGTAGAATCTAGTGTTAATCAATCCTAAATCTGTTATCGACTGTAGGATATTTAGACATCCTTTGCCTGTTATGTCCCACGTAAGTCCGGGCTGCTTAAAAGACACGGCTACATGACTTTGTGCTGCTAAATTGTAGATTTCATCTACATCAGCGTGTTCTTTTAGAATATTCAAGACGCTGTGAACATCTGTTATGTCGCCTTGGACTATTGTGAGATTTTTATTACTAAGAATATGCTTGATTCTTTCGTTGTTATCTGTGCTAGCCCTCCTGCAAATGCCGACTACTTCGTAGTCCTTCTCAAGCAGTAAATCCGCCAGATGACTTCCGTCTTGTCCTGTTATCCCGAAAATAATAGCTTTCATTTTTGTTCCTTGTTTAATCTAAAAAAACCACTTTGTCTTGTTGCATCAATTCCTTGATGATCCTGTATTCTTGTTTAGGTTTGTGCAAAGTTCCTCTTCTTTCTTCGTCTCCATAATGATGCTGCTCTCTATCCCACCAGTCAAAACCAGTTATTGTTACTTTGTCAAACCTTTCTAGCATCATAAAGATTGCTATTATACCACTACTGGGTGATGCTAGGTTTATTTTGCCTCTTACAAATTCTCTTTCAGTTTTTTTGCAGTCACTTCTCTTTTTTATGAAGTCTTGAAAGATCCTGCACTTGTTTCTATCCCACTCCCAGCTATGTACTATCACTTCATCGAAAATATTCACTTGATTCATATGGGCGTGATTTACAGTGAACCATATATTTGTCTTGGTTCCTATGTTCTTCTCAAAGCCCTCTATTTTGAATCCGTTGAACCGTAAAACTTTATCGAAGCTATTTATCTTGTTCCCATTAGTCTTGTCTAATACAGATGTACCGTTTCCAACAATAATTATACTCATCAATCCTGTACCGTATCCGGTGTTAGGAACGGTTGATCTACCATTTCGTCTGTGTATTTGTGATACGCTGATAAGCGTTCCTTTTCCTTCTCCATTGCTAGTCGCATCTTTTCCATCTCTTCACCGTAAGATAAAGCTACTTCGGGGTTACCAACTAGATAGGCCATCCAACTGGTAAAGTTTTGTTTGCTATCCTCTAGCCTTTTGACACGCTGCTCTCTTGTTGCCTTCATCTCTTTGAGCATTGAGTTCTTCTTGGTTTGAAGTTCTCTATAGTCTTTGTTCAGCGATTCCGTTGAGGCCTTCAGAGACGCCACCTGACGCTCCATATTAAACAACTGGTCTCTATCTATCTGATCTGGATCGCGTTGCCTCTCAGCGAGTATGAGAGCTTCTAGTGCGGATATCTGCTCTATGTTCTCTTTGTTGTGCTTAAGGTCTCTATTCATAAGCAATTCTAGCTTGATTAGGTCAACTACTTGCAGCTCTTCTGTTGGTATTACATCATCTTTGAACTGTGAAATGATTCTTGCCCAATGGTATTGGAATAATTTCAGCTCATCTTCCGAAAATTGCTGCTGTAACTCTGACCAATACGGTCTAAAGGTAAGATCGTACTGTGCTTTTTCTAATCCTGCGGGTTCTTCCATCCAAATTGGACGCTCAAATTCACCTTTTGCTACTTGTTTCTTGATAAAACTAAAAACGCTCTCTGGATCTCGGTTTAGTTCGGTTGCAATATGCTTGTAGCCGAGATTCATGTTTTCTTCTATATGTTTTATGTCTTCTTTAGAGAATCTACCCTTCTTCATAATGACCATGCTCCTGAAGGATGTCTAAAATCGTCTGTATTATGTCGTCTCTTTTTTGTTTTGTAATATAAACTTCATTGATCATCTTTAAATAGTCCATTCTTATGTCTGCTGGTAGGTGCTCATTGATCAAATCGACCATCTCACGTAGCTCTATATCTTCATAAGAAATTGAATAAGGATTATCTTCATGTATAATACTATTTTCATGATCTAACTGTGCCGGTTGCATTAGTTTAATTCTATCTTCACTATCGCCAGAAAAGTAATGGTTGTCTCTAACGAAGTTTTTGAGTCTATTGGACAAATTTACACTGAGGAAATTCTCAAGAGGGCGAGCTTCATCATATCTATGTAGGGCTTCCATACAAATAATAAAGGCCTCTTGTTTTATATCATCTACTGTATATCCATAGAAAGTATACTTGGGAGATATCCTATTACATACCTTCTCTATTTGTTCAACAACCTCTAGTTCTGTCATTCCTTTTGGTATTTTCATTCTAGTCTTTCCAATCTAACTTCTTCCATTTCTTTCCATCGTATCCCTCAAAGCCTTTTGTTCTTTTGTTGAATATGATAGTTCCTTCTTCGGGGGCTTTAGGGCGAGACCTTTGTGGTTTAAGAGTCATTGAATTAGAGTATACTCTTGAGTCTTCACCCATTAAGTCTATCACTGACATTTTAGATAGTAGGTCTTTAAGTAGTATACCTCTGACATCACCACTACTTTTTGCAAGAACTTCACCTTCATCTAGGTAAACTAATTCTCCAATACCTTCTCCAAGAGAACAAATAACGGTATCTTTGACAGAAAATAGAAAATCATACGGTATAGGTATAGATCTTACTGTCAGGAATTCTTCATGGGAGAATTTTGTGGTTCTTCTTGGATTTCTCCATCCAACTTCAGGAGTGAAAAACTTTTTAGCCTCAAGTCTTTCTAAAAACTGGTTTCTACCTTCTTTTTTTAGTATTCCTATCCCAAGCTCTTTCTTGAGGGCGATTTTATCCTTAATTAGGGCAGGTTTATTGTATAGAACTATCTCGTAAAAGAATATAGTACCAATATCCAATACCTTTGGTAGGTATAGATTTCCGGGCAATTCTGGAAAATCAGAATTTGCTTTGGATAAATTTTTAGTGGTAACAGGGAGTAGTCTTATATCAGTAGACTTTTCCTCTTGTTTACCTACA
>Ga0315315_10000077_pt1 | contig 67376 bp, 52 predicted proteins | sample M140m3416metaG_FD_203699 | JGI IMG/M metagenome (GOLD analysis project Ga0315315, IMG submission 203699) | Ammonia-oxidizing marine archaeal communities from Monterey Bay, California, United States - M1 40m 3416 | ecosystem: Environmental > Aquatic > Marine > Intertidal zone | place: USA...
ATCTTCAGACCGCCGAGCAGTACTATCACCTTTGCTTAGCAAGAGACCCAGATCACGCAGCATGTCAGCGAGGTCTCGCTGTCTTACTTGTTGAAACAGGACGTACCGGAGATGCTGCGACACAACTTGAACAATGGGCAGCCAGGCAGCCAGCGAACCCTGAACCCAGAATTGAGCTTGCTCGGCTTTGTCATGAGCAAGGAGATGATCTCGACGCTGAAAATTATTTGATTGATGCCGTCTCGATTGATCCAGAGAACCCGAGGGCACTTGTTGCGCTCGGGCAAATTAGAGAGTCTTCGGGTGATACGCAGCAGGCTCTTGCTAATTATTCAAAGGCCCTCGAATTAGACCGAAATCAGCCAACCGTTGCTGCAAAAGTTGCGACTCTTTCATCAGCGGGTCCCTCGTCAGTTATCGCAATTGCGCCTCCAGTCGGCGGATCTTCTTACTCTCCTCAATGATTCGGCTTAGAAACAGCAGCCCGTTGACCATGTGGGTAGATGGGCCGTAACCTGTTAATGAAGAGTATTCTTACGCTCTTCTCCAAAACGCCTTCAAATGGTGTTTTTAATCAGGTACTCGTAAGACAATGAGCGAAATCATGCCTACGGTATGCCGGTGGGTGGTGGTTTAATTTTCAGGCAGGCAGCGACGGAGGAATTCATGGCGAGGGTTGCTGATAGGGTATTTAACTTTTCAGCAGGGCCAGCAGTGTTGCCATTGCCAGTGCTTGAAAAGGCCCAAGCTGAATTGCTATCCCTACCGGGTGTAGGCGCGTCTGTGCTTGAAATCAGTCACCGGAGCAAAGCCTTCGACGGTATCCTTGAAAATACCCTGTCAAATCTCAAGCGTCTTCTGGGTGTTGGTGGGGATCATGAAGTGGTGTTGCTGCAGGGAGGAGCAAGCCTTCAATTTTCTATGGTACCGATGAATTTTCTTGCCAGTCATTCGGGTGAAGCCAACTACATCGTCACCGGAACATGGGGGAAAAGTGGTCTCAGAGAGGCCAGCCGGGTTGGCAATTCGCACGTTGCCTGGGATGGGGTCGAGGAGGGTTATAACCGGTTGCCATCTGCCGAAGAAGTAATCCTCTCGAAGAACCCGGCTTATGTCCACGTGACGAGTAACGAGACAATTCAAGGAGTTCAATGGCAGGCGATTCCAACGTTTCAAAACGTTCCGCTGATTTGTGATTCATCAAGTGACTTTCTTTCTCGGCCAGTAGATATTGCAGACTACGGGATGCTGTACGCTTGTGCCCAGAAAAATGCAGGGATTGCCGGAGTCACTGTTGCAGTTATCCGTCGTGATCTGCTCTCTCGATCGCAAGAAAAATTGCCAGCTATGCTGAACTATCAGACATTTGTCGAGAAAGGGTCAAGGCCGAATACACCTCCGGTTTTCGCTGTGTATATTCTTGGACTTGTATGTGAATGGATTCTCAATGAAGTTGGTGGGTTGGAGCATATTGCAGCACGAAATGCGGCGAAGGTCAGTAAAGTGTATGACGTCATTGATTCTTCAGAAGGTTTTTTTAGAGGACATGCCTGCCCTGCAAGTCGCTCAATTATGAACGTAACCTTCCGTCTTCCATCAGAGGAACTTGAGGCTGCTTTTGTCAAGAATGCTGCCGCAGAGGGTCTTTCCGACCTTAAGGGGCATCGTTCGGTGGGTGGTATTCGCGCAAGTATTTATAATGCTATGCCAGCAGAAGGTGTTGATGCGTTATGCCAATTTATGAGTAATTTTAAAAGCTCGCACGGATAAGTATTGTTCGTTGGTGCCGTCGATATGAATTGTTAATGACATGCATTAGTTAGGCTCTTGTCTCACGTTTACAAAATCAATTGTGGTCCCTACTACCTACTTAAGGAGTGCCGGTCTCGCCCAGGTGCAAACAAACTATGCCATCGATAATTGTGCTCGATAAACTCAGCCCCGATGGGCTTGCTCTCCTTGATGCGGCTGTTCGATTAGGGATTTCTTATGAGGTGAAGACAGGTCTGTCCGGTCAAGAATTAAAGGAAGCTTTGGCCAGTCATGATGGCGCTATCTGTCGAAGTGGAGTTAAGATAACAGCAGACGTTCTCGCAGGAAATCATCGTCTTCGTGCCATTGTCCGTGCTGGAGTTGGTACAGATAACATCGACAAGCAGGCGGCGACTCGTCAGGGAATTGTTGTTATGAATACCCCGGCAGGTAACACTGTAAGCACGGCTGAGCATGCGTTTACGTTGCTCTTAGCTCTTTCTCGAAATGTTGCTCCCGCTGATGCTAGCCTTCGTGAAAATCGTTGGGATAGAAGCAAGTACATGGGGGTTCAGTTAGCAGGCAAAACTCTCGGTATTGTTGGCATGGGACGTATCGGACAAGCCGTAGCAAGCCGCGCTCGCGCTTTTGATATGCGAGTGGTTGTTTATGACCCATTTCTTGCAGCGGAGAGAGCTGGTGAACTTGGCGTTGAATTGTTTGGAAGTGTTCGGGAAATGTTGCCAGAACTGGATTATTTAACAGTTCACACTCCGCTTACTGACGATACTCGTCATTTAATTGGCAAAGAAGAGTTGTCCTTGCTCAAGCCAGGAGTTCGAGTTGTCAATTGTGCCCGGGGTGGAATTTATGATGAAGCGGCATTGCTCGAAGGCCTCGAAAGTGGTGTGCTTGCTGGAGTTGCGCTTGACGTTTTTGAAACAGAACCATGTACAGAAAGTCCACTTTTTGGTCGATCGGATGTCCTTGTTACCCCACATCTTGGCGCTAGCACCGAGGAAGCTCAGTCGCAGGTAGCTATTGAAGGAGTGAATCTGCTCACAGATTTTTTACGAACAGGTACTATTCGTCACTCAGTGAATTCGAGCCCGATTGATCCAGCAGATCTTGAAGCACTCCGTGGTTTCCTTGATCTTGGGTGGCGGCTTGGTGTTTTGTTATCTCAGCTCGATGATCAGCCACCAAAAGCTGTTTCGATTGCGTATAGGGGAGAGATTGCGTCACGAAATACACGTCTCATTACAGCTGCGTTTGCTGCGGGCTTGCTTGAAACGGCTCTTGAAGATGTCAACATCATTAATGCCGAAATGTTATTACGTGAGCGGGGGATTGAGCTTGTTGAACAGAGCAGAACTGATCCAGGGGCATTTAGTTCAGTAGTCGCTGTCGATCTCGTTGTTGGTGATCATGTTCATCGCGCAGCAGGGACTCTTTTCGGCCGATCAATGCCCAGGCTTGTGCAGCTTGAAGGCCATCGGCTGGAGGCATATCTGGATGGAACACTTCTTATCTTCATGCATGAGGATGTTCCAGGAATCATAGGAAATGTTGGTACAGCTTTTGGTGGTACAGGGGTGAATATTGCACAGATGACAGTAGGACGTGCAGCACCAGGTGGTGATGCTATCGGTGTTCTAAGTCTTGATCAGGAGCCATCGGAGGATTCTTTATCCAAAGTACGAACCTGTGAAGGGATACATTCTGCAAAAGTATGTAAATTACCAAAGGCAGGAGAGCTTCCTTATTGGTTATCTGCTGGTTCAAACAGTCCAGAACAGAGATGATGGAAATGTTCTGGCTTTCATCTGATAGCTGCCGCAGTTGTTAAAATAAAGTAACCGTTGGCGAAATGATCCCAGATGCAATGACGAAAGGGTCAGGGAAGACTTTGAATCGGCCCCCCTCAGTCAGTCACAATGTTAGAAGGCTTTTGCTTCTGTCATGGGTTTCTTTGCTGTCGTCTTACGTGGTTGCTGAAATTATTCTTGCAGAAACGATGGTGCAGCACTCATCTTCACGATTGATCACGGCTCTTGGTGAAAAAGGCTATCACGATACTGCAGTTTCCGTTCTCAATAAGCTGGGGCAGAACAAGTCAGTCTCAAATTCCTATCGCAGAAAAATTCCTTTATTGCGGGCTATCGAACGTGTGGCCAGCGTTCAAAAGTCTTCAGACTGGGTTCAGAAGCTGCGAGCCTATGGAGAAGCAAGGAAAGAGTTGGAATGCCTCCTTGAGGAACAGCAAGAACAATCTCTTCTGGTGGATGCGGCTTTCCAGCTAGGCATGGTCTTTCTTGACACGGGGAGGCTCTATCAAAACGTGGTGTCCACCGAGTACAAGGATCTTAGTAAGGCACACGAATTTTTCATATTAGCAGGTGATGTGTTTGTTGGTCCGAGAGCAGGCCCGACAGCACTCAAGGCAGTAGAGATTGAAATTCAAGATGTTGACAAACTTATTCGCGTGTATCGAAAACAGAAATTAATGACGCCTGACGACCGGCGTGCGCTTACACAACTTGAACAAAGCCGAGAGACGCTACGCGGTCGTCAAATGCAGGTGCAGCTACTTGCCGCTGAGGCATTTTCAGAAATGGCTGAGTGTTTTAAGCAGCACTCCGAAGAATGGGTGCAGAGCCTCGAACAGGCTCTACAAAGGTATCTCGCCGTATATGAGGCTACACCTAATCGTTCTGCAGGACTCTGGGCGAGGCTTGAGGAAGGAAAAACACTGCTTCTATTGGGCCGCGAAAAAGAGGGGCAGGAAGTCCTTCTTGAGATCACGAAGTTACCTAGTTCGGAAGGACTGATCTATCAATTGCGAGTTAAAGCAGTTGATGCGTTGCTTTCTATGTGGCTAGGAACGGAGAATATTGAAGACGATGAAGACTTTGACGAGCGGCTTCGGCAATTTGTGCTGAATGATAGCTCAGTATCTCTTTCTAGTCCTGATGGGTTGTCGATGAAGTACCGTGCCGCCGAACTTCTGTGGCGACGTTTCGAGGCGGCACCAACAGCTTCAAAAGCAACCCGTGATTCCCTGTTGGCTGATGTGCGTATTCTTGCTCGAGTCGTTGCTAAAACTGATGGTGTTCATGCTGCATCGGCACGGAGATTACTCGAAAAATTAGGGCGAAAGGATGCAGCTTTTGCTGGGCGACTCAGTCAAAGTTTTATGGCTTCATATCAGCATGCAGAGGAGGTTCTGGCACAGTATCGCAAGAATCCAACAGAATCCGAACGGTCCGAAGCTCTTGCAGAACTTCAGAAGGTATTGAGGAAAGCACCAGGCCAGTCAGCTGAAGACGAGGAGCAAAAGCGAAAGCAACTTTCACTTTTGAGGTACCAGTTGGCACTTCTTTTTTATGAGGAGAAGCGGTATCACGAGGCGGTGTCGATAGGTGAATTGCTCACGAGGAGCTCGTCGCTTGATCACGTTAGCAAACAAGCAGCTATTCTTACGCTAGCCTCGTGGCAAGCGTTGTCAGAACAAAAAAATACTGAATGGTGTCGTGACGCTGTGCCTCAAATAGGGTCTATGTCCTCGTATATTATGCGTGCCTGGCCTCGTGATCAATGTTCTGTAGACGCTGCAGAGGCGAGTATTGATCTTGCAGTTAGAGAAGGAAGTTTTGAAGCTATCATCGCTGTGATTCAGGACCTCGCAGAGGGTAGCCCTGGACGAGATGAAGTGCTGTTGCGTGGAGGGGTATCGATGTGGCATCTCTGTCAGGATATGACCGATGAACAGGCTGGAAGGACAAACCTGTCACAAAAAGAATGCACCCATCGAGCAGTCCGTGTTCTGGATGAAGGGTTGGGAGGAATTGGTAGAAGAAGTGTATTGCATGGTACGGCCTTGGAAGTTGCAGTCGCTGCGGCAGTCGCTCGTTGTGAGATTGCTGTGTCTGGTACGAATAAAGACTCACTAGATTTGTTCTCGCTTCTCAATCAGGTGAAGTATGGGCCATGGCGTGTGCTTCGAGATTCTACGGTAAAGCTCCCGTTGCCGGTCTATGAACCCGGCTTGCGAGCATGTCTTCAAGGATTTGTAAAAGTTGGCCGATATGACTTGGCTCGTCAGTCATTGGCCGCCCTGTTGGTGACCGCGTCTTCGAGCCAAGAATCGCGTCTTCGGCTTGTCGGGACATGTATAGCGATTGCGGAAAAAATGATTAAGGTATCGCAGGAGCGCAAAGAGCAAGAAAGTTTGGCAAGTCCAAGAGACGAGGTGTCTGGCGATGAGGCAGAATTACTCGGGGAGCTATTGGACTTTGTGAAAGATGCTACACCACAAATAGAGGTGTTGTCGTGGGTGGCTCTTACTTTCGGCAGGCTTGGAGTCTCTGGTGACGCGCTCGTTGCAGGTGTTCGTGATGACAAACGGAAATTCTTTCTCGAGCAGTCAGCGGCCACAATTAGACAGATTCTATCAGGCAGTGAACTGCGGGGCGATACGCAGACTTCTTGGAGGCGTGAGCTCGTCTCGGTGAGATCGAGTCTTGGTCAGTGGGATGAGGCTGTCAAGCAGATGCGAGTTATTCTTTCTGATCAAAAAAATGCGAGGTCGCCATTTCTTCAGCAAGATGCTGCGGAGCTATTCCAGAAAGCCGCGAAGAATTCCCCAAGCTTTGAACAGTCACAAATTTTTTTTCGTACAGCTGTATCTGGTAGTCGCGTCACGCTAACAACTGGTGAAAGTGTCGTATGGGGTTGGGGGGTGCTCGCAAATCGTGTCTCAAAAGTCGCATTTGGTGATCGTAGTGATCTCGCTGATAGCATGAGAAGGTTGTATTTCGAGTCACGTTTCAGCCTTGCTGCATGCCGATTGGAATGGTCGCAGAGTGTTGTGGATGTCGCCACGAAGATCAAGTTATTACACGATGCAGAAGCTGACATAAAAATTGAATCCCAATTGCATCCAGGCCTCGGAGGGATTGCGTTCAAGAAGAGGTTTGAGGAGTTGCGTATGAACATACAGCAAGAGTTTTTGAAAATTCAGGAGAGTAAACAATGACGATGCAATGCGATGTGCAGGATATACGGTCAAATTTTGCTCTCAGGTGTAGCAGTCAAGGCCTTCGGTTGATGTTGGTCTGTCTTGGATGTATTGCCTTTCTAAACTCGGTGCCCGTCGATGCAGCTGATCAGGTTGTTACCCACGACGAGACACTATTCGGGAAGATAGAATCTGTGACACCGGAAGCTGTACGTCTGCTCCCAAGAGGTTCTGCAGGTGCTCCCCAAGAAATCGGAGTTGTGAATGTCTTGATGATTCAGTTCGATGAGGAGCCGCAGGGTTTAATCGAGGCAAAGCGACGACTTTTGAAAAAAGATTTTGTGAGTGCACTTTTTGCTGTAGAGGCGATAGATGAGAACCAGATGAAAAGTAGTTCAGTGGCGATTCGTGGTGAATATGCGTATACACAAGCGGTTGCAACTGGTCGAATTGCAATCGGAACAGGTGAGAAAATTCCTTTTGCTCTCAGGCGTGTGGAGAGAGTGATTGATCAGTTTACGCGTTCGATTCACTATTATGAGCTGCTCGAATTGGCTGGAGATCTTGAGGTTGCACTGGGGCATTTCGATAAAGCAAAAAGCTTTTATGACAAGATGATAGAAGGGCCGCCGCTCATGAGGATTCGAGCAAGGAGGCTCGGTGGGAATGTTTTAGCGGCTGAAGGTCGTCATCTTGAGGCAGTTACTGAATTTGAAAAAGTGCAGTTAGGAAATCTTGACCTGAATGGTGGTGAGCAGGAAAAAATGGCGGCGTGTCTCGGTCAGGCGGCCAGTCTCATTGCAATGAGCCGTTTTGGCGAGGCGGTTTCACGTATTCGGGCATTGCTTTCACGAGATTTTCCCGAGGAAGTTCCTGTTTCCTCAGCGGAAGAGTTGTTGGGTAAGGCGTATAGCCTTCTTGGTCAATCGTTTCTTGAGATGGGCCAGAATCAAGAAGCTTTGATTGCGTACCTTACGGTTGATTTGGTCTACAACACAGATTCGGATGTGCACGCTGAGTCACTCTTGCAACTAATTGGTTTGTGGGCGGAGGGCGGCTATCCTCTTCGCGCAGCCGAGGCCAAGAAAAAGCTTGTCGACAGCTATCCTAGGAGTGAAGCGGCGACACGTTTGAATTCGACCTCAGAGTAAATTCACGTAGCATGTTTGATAATCATTGAGTACAACAATGTCTATTGTGCTTTATAGAGAAGTTTTCAGGAGTAATATTTCCTGGGTTTGCAATGCGGGCTTAATCGCCAGAAAGCAGGGATGTTTCAAGATGCAGTTTTCGAGGAATCACATGTGGCTTCAGGGTAGAAATATTGTTTTCGGTAGTGTCTTTTTATGGTCAACGATTGCGATGGCTCAGGTTGGCGAAGAAAGTCAGCCTGCTGTTCCGGGAGCTGAGCCAGAAATTGTTGCAGAGAGTGAACCTGCACAATTGCAGCCATTGGCTCCAAGATCAGATTCTGGAAAAGGTGGTAATAATGTTCGGCCAAGTGCACCTGATAATTTACTTATCTATTATATAAAAGCACTTGGCGCTACGTTTGTAATAGTTTTTGTAGCTCTTTCTTTCGCGCTCGTAGCGTTGCTTGTGATGTGTTTTTTACAGCTGCGTCGCACAGTCCTCATGCCACCTGAACTTATTGAAGGATTTGAGTTGCATCTTGATAATAAAGAATTTCAGCAGGCATATGAACTGGCAAAATCTGATGATTCTTATCTAGGACGAGTGCTTTCTGTTGGCCTCGTTAAATTGCAAGTTGGTCGGCAGCAGGCATTTGACGCAATGCGTGAAACGGAAGCTGAGGAAGCAATGCAGCTTGAGCATAAGATCAGTTACGTTTCACTCATTGGCTCCTTATCACCAATGTTCGGGTTGCTCGGAACAGTCAGTGGTATGGTCAGTGCGTTTACGGTAATCGCTCAGTCAGCAACCCAGCCGAAACATCACGAGTTGGCTGTTGGTATTTCGCAGGCGCTTGTGACAACGCTTATCGGTCTCTGGTTGGCTATTCCTGCCGTCGCCTGTTTTAATTTGTTTCGTAATTGGCTTGAGCAGCTTAACAGTGATGTGGATACTGAAGCAGTTCGTCTTATTTCAAAAGTGCCATTAGCGCAGAAGTAAACGAGGAAGTAAACCAGCGCGGAAGTAGAGCAGCGCAGAAATAGGCTGACATTCAGTAAGCACAGGAACAACTCCAGGAATTTTGCAGTGATACGGAAGAGTAACGGCCCAGCTATAACTGAGAACGACATGACCCCCATGATCGACGTTACATTTCAATTAATCACCTTTTTTATGTTCGTTCTAAATTTTAGTGAGGCAGAGCAGGATGAACGGATACAGCTCCCTTCAAGTCAGTTGGCAAAGCCTGCGGAGGGAGTGGTTGAAGCGCCTATCACGATGCAGTTGATGGCAAATGGCGGTGTTCTGTATGCAGGTGAAATCGTTCCCGTTGAGGGAATAGGTGGGTCATTGCAGAGAGAGCGAGATATCATTATCGCATCAAATAAGGACCCCAAACGGGCGACTGTCATAGTTCGAGCGGATGGTCGTGCCAATGCTGGTGATGTTCAGCGTGTTATACAGATCTGCCAAGAACTAGGATTTCAGCAATTTGCCCTCCGTGCCCTTTACAAGCCAGACTGAAAGATGCGTTCTACCCTTCCTCGTCGACGACTCAAAAAAGTGGAAGTTAATATGACTCCCATGATAGATGTTGTTTTTCAGTTGATGATATTTTTCATGCTGACATTTAATATTATAGCGCCGGAGGGTGATTTCGATGTTCGTATGCCATTAGGAAAGTCGTCTATAGAACCGCCTGATGAACTGCAGTTGCCGCCGATTCAAGTTCGCTTGTCTTCAAGTGATGATGGAGTACTCTCAGGGATTTCAATGAACGGAGAGCCCGTCATAGATTTTCTTGATCTGCGACAAAGAGTCGCTAGCTTTGTCGACGTAGCGGTTGAGAGTGGAGCTGCTCCCGGTGACGTAGAACTGGAAATAGATTGTGATTATGAACTCGATTATATCAATATTATTGATGCAATTACTGCGGTGTCGGGAAGAATAGAAAACGGTCGGCTCATTGAAATGATTAAGAAAATTAGTTTTGTACCGCTTAAGCAGATGCCATAGGTGTTACTGGCAATTGTTCAAACTTCAAGCTCGCTGTGCATGCGTAAGTAATTCACAGGGTTGCTATCTGAGCACTTATATCAATCAGTGCACTTTTTCTTTGCAGAGTCAGGAGAAGTTCGACGGGTAGTGTTCGAAAAGTTGTTTAGCTTCTTGGGTGGTATTGTTGGTGAACGTTTCGTAGTCGTCCAGAGTCGACATGGGTATACCGCTGTGTTGTGGCGATACTTGCATGTCCGAGCATTTCTTGGACGTGTCTCAGGTCAACACCGCCGGCAACAAGGTGAGTGGCGAAGCTATGTCGAAGTGTGTGAGGCGAAATGTCGTTAGCGAGTCCTGCTGCCGTAGCATGCTCACGAACAATTTCCCATATACGCATGCGCGAAAGTTTATTACCTCGACTAGATACAATGACGTGGTTTTGTTCGCCCGAGCCCGATAGGAATTGAGGTCGGTGGTCTTGTATCCATTGCGAGATTGCGGCATGAGCTCGCCGTCCAAGAGGCACTACTCGTTCTTTATTCCCCTTCCCTCGGCAAGTACAGAATTGTTCTTCAAGACGGAGGTCGGTTAGTTGTAGTGAAGACACTTCCGATGCACGGCATCCAGTGGCATAGAGTAATTCCAGCAGTGCACGGTCACGTGCGCCAGTGCTAGTGAAGCGTGACGGGCTGTCAAGTAATTGATCAACCTGGTGAGCGGAAAGTACTGCAGGGATTGTGTCATCACGACGGGCTAGGACAAGTTGTTCAGCTGGGTTGTCAACCAGAACTCCTTCAAGTTGTAGGAAGGAGTAAAAGCATCGAAGTGTTGCTGCTTTTCTTGCAATGGTCGCGCGAGATTGCCCCTTGTCAGAAAGTGTTCCGAGGTAATCGCCAAGATTCTGAATGGTCACAGTCAGGGGTGACCGCCCATTGAGCCACGCACCATATGTCTGCAGATCTCGTTGGTAGGCGGACTGGGTGTTTTCTGCAAGACCTCGTTCGTGTCGTGTAAATTGAAGAAATCTCTCGATAAGTTCTTCAATACAGATTGAGGAGAGCGGCTCGTGCTGAGGGCCGGCGAAAGTAATTTTCCGAATTCTAGAACGCTTGGCAGAAATTTTCTTCTGCTTCTGACCGGTTGCTGTGTGGTTCTTTCCCATGAATTTGATGTATCAACGTCGCCAGGAAAAATGCCGGAAGAAGTCAGTGAATCAAGGATCGTATCCAAGGTTCGGGGCGAGCCATCGCTCGACCTCTGGCTCTGGCATGCCTTTCCGAACAGCATACGACTCAACTTGCTCACGGGTGATTCTGTCTACTGCAAAGTATCGGCTTTCCGGGTGCCCAAAGTAGAGTCCACAGACGCTCGCCGCTGGAGTCATCGCAAAACTCTCTGTAAGATTCATGCCGGCAACATTATTAGCATCGAGTAACTCGAAAAGGCCCGGTTTTTCTGTGTGATCAGGACAGGCCGGATAACCCGGCGCCGGACGGATACCACGATATTTTTCTGAAATAAGGTCGTCCGTACTGAGTTGTTCTTTTTTTCCGAATCCCCATTCCTGTCGAGCCTTTTTATGAAGCCATTCTGCGAATGCTTCAGCCAGCCGGTCAGCGAGCGCCTTTACCATAATAGAGTTATAATCATCGTGGTCTTCATCAAACTTTTTTGCGAGTTCTTCACATCCATGCCCAGCTGTACATGCAAAGGCACCAATGTAGTCGTCTCGACCACTTGATATAGGAGCAATGAAGTCAGCTAATGCATAAAAAGTGTCTTGGCCACGACGTTCCCATTGTTGCCTAAGGGTACAAATTCTCCCGGTCTCTTTCTGGCGAGATTCATCATCGAAAAGAATGATGTCGTCTCCGTCACTGTTTGCTGGGAAGAATCCATAGACCCCACGGGCTTCTAGTTTTTGCTTAGAGACAATTTCATCAAGAAGCGCCTGAGCATCATTAAAAAGCTTTTTGGCCTCATTGCCTACAATGGCGTCATCAAAAATTGCTGGATACTTCCCTTTCAATTCCCAAGCCATGAAGAAAGGAGACCAGTCGATAAAAGGAACGAGCTCTTCAAGTGGGACAGTCGGAAGGGGTCTCAGGCCAAGAAAGCCCGGCTTTTCAATTTCTGCCGATGACCAATCAGTGGTCCACCGTTTTTCGATAGCAGTTTTATACGGCACAAGTTTTACTTGCTGCCGCTTTTGAAAATTCTCTAAATCTCTTGCCTGTGCTTCCCGGTTCGCCGTTGCAAATGCTTCTTGGGTATTTGGATTCAGGAGTTTTTCGGCTACACCTGCTGCACGTGATGCGTCTGTCACATGGATGATACTTCCTGAGTACTGAGGCGCAATTTTAACAGCAGTGTGTCGAGCTGAGGTAGTAGCGCCACCGATCAGAAGCGGGACTTCGAACTTCTCGTGCTCAAACTCTTTTGCGACCTGCACCATCTCGTCAAGGCTTGGGGTGATAAGGCCAGAAAGGCCGACTATATCTACGTTTTCTTCACGTGCTTTGTCGATGATCGTCGCACAAGGCACCATAACCCCAATATCGATGATCTCATAATTGTTGCATCCTAAAACGACACCAACAATGTTTTTTCCAATGTCGTGAACATCACCTTTGACAGTTGCTAGCAAAATACGGCCACGCTTTTTCGCAGCTGCACCTTGCGATTTTCGTTCCTCCTCCATGTAGGGCAGCAGATGTGCGACAGCTTTTTTCATGACGCGAGCACTTTTTACAACTTGAGGAAGAAACATCTTGCCTTCACCGAAGAGGTCGCCGACGGTCTGCATGCCGCTCATGAGCGGGCCCTCAATGATTTCTAAGCCGGTATTGTATCGCGTGCGGGCCTCTTCGATGTCTTCCTCAACATGGTCCGTGAGGCCTTTTAGTAATGCATGGGCTAGCCGGTCATCAACATCGAGTTCTCGCCACTTATCAACTTTTGTAGAATTGTTTTCTCCTTCACCCTTCACTGTTTCTGCAAATTCAATCAACCTGTCAGTTGCATCTATTCGGCGATCAAAGAGAACGTCTTCAATTCGTTCAAGAAGTTCAGGATCAATTTCTTCGTAGAGCGCAAGTTGTCCGGCATTGACAATGCCCATGTCCATGCCGGCTTTTATGGCGTGGTAGAGAAAGGCCGCATGCATCGCCTCGCGGACAGCGTTGTTACCTCGGAATGAAAACGAGATGTTACTCACGCCGCCAGATATTTTCACCAGGGGCATTTTCTCTTTAATTTGACGCGTTGCCTCAATGAAGTTCATTGCATAGCGGTTATGTTCCTCCATCCCCGTTGCCACAGTGAGAATGTTGGGGTCGAAGATAATATCTTCTGGAGGGAAATCAGCTTTTTCTGTAAGTAGGTGGTAGGCTCGCTCGCAAATAGCTACTCTGTTTTTGATGTCTGTGGCCTGACCTTCTTCGTCGAATGCCATGACGACGACAGCTGCTCCATAACTTCGAATGATGCGGGCCTGCCTGAGGAACGCTTCTTCACCCTCTTTCATGCTAATGGAATTGACAACACCCTTTCCTTGGATGCACTTCAGTCCAGCTTCGAGCACTTCCCAGCGAGAGGAGTCGATCATGATGGGGACGCGGGAAATATCTGGTTCGCTTGAGAGCAGTGTCAGGAATTTAGTCATGACTGCTGGCCCGTCGATCATTCCCTCGTCGACGTTTATATCAATTAAATTTGCACCATTTTCTACCTGTTGCCGGGCGACGCTTAGAGCAGCTTCGTAGTTCTCCTCTTTGATGAGTCGAGCAAATGCTTTTGATCCGGTTACGTTTGTGCGCTCACCGACTATGGTAAAACTACTTTCCGGACGAACTTCAAGCAGTTCAAGGCCAGAGTAACGGCTCAATCGCAGCGGCTTCGCTGGTTTTCTGGTGGGGTGAGGTGAAACAGCTTCAGAAATTGCGCGAATGTGATCAGGAGTTGTGCCACAACATCCGCCAACGATGTTAAGGAAACCATCTTTCGCAAACTCGCCAATAACAGAGGCCATCATTTCGGGGGTCTCATCGAAGCCACCGAGAGCGTTTGGAAGTCCAGCATTGGGATAGCAGCTCACCATCTTCGGGCAGATGCGGGAAAGGTCTGCCAAGTATGGACGTAGCTTCTCAGGCCCGAGGGCACAGTTAATTCCTGCACTTACGAGATTGGCGTGTGAAATACTTTGAAAGCACGCTTCAACAGTCTGGGCAGAGAGCGTTCGGCCTCCCTCGAAAACAGTAAATGAGGCCATGATCGGGACGGCAATACCTGTTGACTGAAATGCTTCTTCGATTGCAAAAAGGGCTGCTTTGAGAACCAGTGTATCGAATGCTGTTTCTGCAAGAAGAAGGTCGACGCCGCCTTCAAGGAGGGCCTCAACTTGCTCCCTGTAGCAGGCAACCATCTCATCAAAAGTGACGTCACGATGTCCAGGGTCAGCCACATTTCCAGCAATGGAAAGTTGCTTATTCGTTGGCCCCATAGAGCCGGCAATGAATCTAGGTTTATGAGGCGATTTGGCCGTCGCTGCGTCAGCTGCTTCTCTTGCAATCTTGCAGGCAGCCAGATTGAGTTCTCGGGTTTGGTCTGAGAGCCCAAAGTCTGCTAAGGCAACCGATGTAGCACCGAATGTATTGGTCTCAACAATATCAGCTCCTGCTTCGAGGAATGAAGCATGGATCTGACGGATGGCATCTGGTTGGGACAACGTCAAGACATCGATACAGTTTTTGAGGTCTCGGCCATGGTCTTGGAAAGGTTTCCCTCGAAAACCCTGTTCATCTAAGCCGAGGGTATGGACCATTGTGCCCATAGCGCCGTCAAGGATGGCAATTCGGTCATTAAGAAGATCAAGAAATTCTGTCGAACGGCTGTTGGTAATCTCCATCGGGCTTTCTGATTTGTCGTGGGGGGGCGGTGCTGAACTGAAAGAAACTGCTATTTTAATAGTAGTATAGGCGAGTTCATGATGTTCGGATAGCGCAGAGCATTCTCCCCTCTATTTGAGACACAGTCTGGAGCGAGCTGTCAATTTGAGGGTTTGGGCTAATGACCTTGGATGTAGTGATGGTTTGGGAAAAACTCACTAACTTCTCCTGCCCGACGTTACGTCAAACTCTGACGAGGTAAAAAGAAGTCTCTAAAGGCTTTGTCTTGTTTCAGACGAAAATTCCGTAGGAGCGTTATGGATCTAATCACAGTATTCCCACATGTTCGACAACCGGAACACGGCCCACATTCAGGGGGCGGATGTGATGAGCACGCTCGAAGTTCCAAGCCGGTGGAGAGAGCACGAACAACGCACGTACCCAGCAAGCTAAAGGATGAAAAGGGTTCTTTGGATTGCATGAAAAGACACAATGCGGCACCCGCGCGTAGTGCACAGTTGGCCTCTTGTGAAATCATTTCTGGTAACAGCATCGGGCAGAATCTTTCTGGAAAAACTGTTCCGGACACCGTGCCTATTTGTACCGAGCGGAAGGTTCAGCAGGGCCGCGTGCCAAAGCCTGTGACGAATCAGCGACGCACGAAGAAGCAGGGTTTGGATGGTAGGGAAGGAGAAAGTTTCCCCTCGAAACAGCTAAGCGTGTGTAGGCCTAAGAAAAAAATGCGATCCTCAGGGTCATCGAGGCCATCACTGACATTATGGGTGCTGTCTTTTGTAGCAGCAGTTATTTGGATGCGTGTTTTTTTTGTTGAACAGCAACCGGTCGTAAAAATGAAAACACTAGAAATGAATTCGATTCGGTTTGCGGAAACCCCTGTTATGTCTTACCGCCAAGAGAAGAGCAGGCAGTAAATGGAATTCGACCGTCTCGATCAAAGCTTTGTAGATCAACAAGTATCGTTTGCACAACAGGGTGTGTCGGAGGCGGCAGGCCTAGAATCACAAAGAGCGTCGGTTGGTTCAGTTGCAAAACAGAGCAGCAAGAAGAGTCCTCTGGAAATAGAAGTGGTAAACCAGAATCAAGCCACGTTGAGAGACGACGCTGGTTGTAACGACAAAATACGCAGTAATACGCTGGCCGTTTTATTAGAAGCGTTGCCATCGCAATGGAAAGCAATTACTGATCGGGTTGTTGAAGCTCACGTAGGCGGTCATTATGTCATCGCAATTGCTGGCCATCGGGTTCAGGAAGGGCGAACAACGATCACTCATGGTCTTTCCACCATCCTCAGTGCGTCTGGTTGGCAGGTGCGATGTCTTCATACCATGCAAGAACTTTGGTGTGAATTAGTTGATGACTCTCAGTCGGGGGCGTGGCGACAAGATCGAGCAGCCATCAGTGGCTCAGGGAGTAAGCAAAGCATTGTCTTGGTAGATGCAGGTATCTGGTTTATGCCTGGTCCGTTCCGCAGGAGAGAGATGGCAGCACGAGTGTTTGGCTGTGATGCAGTGCTGTTGGTTCGTCATGCGGACGTGCCGCCCTGCCCTCACCGGCAACAACTCCTTGGAGAACTGGGTGTCTTTCCAATCGGTGAGGTTGTAACCTTCTCGGGTGAGAAGGAATGTGGTTCTTATTCCCGAAAATCAGCAGATTCCTGTCGTGTTGCGTAATGTTGGAGGCTGTGATGATGAATCAAACAAAAGCATTGATGTATTCGGACTCAAAGGTAAGTCCTCCCGTGTCTCCTGAATTTAGGTCACGTCTTGGAGTGGTGGGTGGTGAAGGAAAAACGCAGCCTTCTGCGGTACAGCTATTTCACTCTCAGCGTGCTGCTGTAGCACGCTTGCAGTACGCCGTCTTACAAGAATCGAATCTTGCGGTTCTTTGTGGTCCTGGTGGTTCCGGTGTGTCAACGGTTATGAGTGCTCTCGTAGCGAGGCTTCATGGAGCATCGCATGTTGTGCAAGTTGATGTGAGGCAAGCCGAGGTATCTTCGCAGGTTGCAGAATGCGCGAGTGCAGGCAACGTCGTCGTTACTGTCGATAATTGTCATCTAGCAACAGTTGGTATGTTGGGGGCGGTTTCTGAAGCAATATGGCTGCAGTCACCAAGAGCTTCAGTTGTTCTAGGTGGTCGCGGTCGTTTGATGACGGTGTTATCTCGAGATCGTGGTTTGCTTGACAAGGTTTTGCTGCGTTCAGTAATTCATCCGCTATCGCTTTCCGAAACACGAAGCATTGTGGAAACACAGTTAACCGCTAATGGGCACGCGTGCTCGGCAAGCGTGTGGCTGGTCATTCATCAAATAGCTGCCGGGATTTTGGGAGATGTCCTTCGTCTTGTCGCCATGGCTCAAGTCGTTGCAGAAAGTCATCCTGATAAGTCCATACAGGTTGATGATATCGAGCAGATCCATGAACGACTTCATGCAGCCGCAGCATGATATTCAATGGATTGATGGTTTGCTGTTCAGGTCGGAGTCGACGCCTGATTAACTACGCCAGTGTAGTCGTTGTGGCTAACGGCATGGTTGTTACCGTATGTGGTAAGCCTCTAAAAGACATGCTGGACAGGGGTGGCGGGTTGGGTCTGTGTACTCGTTTTCCATTAAAGGCAGGCTGTGATTCACGGGCTTTGGCGAAGCTTGTTCTCTTTACTCCAACTTGGCTGCTTGCGAGCCAAAGACAGAACAACACAGATAGTCCGTGAAAATTCTACCTCAGAGTCGTGATCTTTTGTGAACATTAGTTTATGACACTCTGTTCAGGTATTTGCTGACCTGCATTACAATTGTTTGCTAAGTGTTAGGTGCTTTGTCAAAGCATGCACCCGTCATTTACAATATCGATACGATAGGTGTTCGGTAGCAAGATACATCGAATTTAGTACGAAAGAATATGCGGAATGGGAACAAAGATTAGCTTCTCAGTGTGCGTGTGCATTGGAGTTACGTTATTCGCAACGTGTGGGCGTTTCGTATTGGCGGAACAGGTTGTATCGAATCAAAAGCGTTACGAACTACAAGTGAGAGCAAGTACGATCGATCGTCGAGTTCGGTCACACCCGGAAATTAAATTTGTACTTGAAACTTCGAGTGGTAAGCCCGCTGATGTTCAAAATGCTATTGTCGATACGTCGGTCCCTCAGCGTGGGAAGCTTGTTATCTGGCTCATGAGTCACAATCAAGCGCTCTTTGATCGTCTGGCTGACTACGGATTACACGCAATCCAAGTGGAGTATGCGAGATCATGGTTTTCTATTTGTTGCCAGGAGAAACCGGTTGGTCCGCACTGTCGTGGGAATATTCGGCTGGAAGCGGCAACAGGAATAGATTTCAGTGATGAGGTTAGCATCCCGAAACCGGACGGCATGATGTCACGTGCCTATCAATTTGTAAAGTGGTTGGAACGTACCAATCCCGAAGGGGACTGGGGGCAATTTCTGAACGCAGACAGAAAGGGAATCGATTGGGAGAAAGTCATTGTTTCTGGTAGTTCGCATGGCTCCACCACCGCTGCACGATTTGCAAAGTATGTCAAAGTCAGTCGCGTCGTTGCGTTGTGTGGTCCCCGTGACCAATATCAGATGTGGCAGGCCCTACCCTCGGCAACTCCCACGAATCGTTATTTTGGGTTCTCACACGTACTTGATGGTGGTTGGAAAGCGGATCACTATTGTCGTAGTTGGGAAATGTTAGGAATGAATCAGTACGGACCGATCGTCAATGTTGACAGTGCACGGCCTCCTTACCAAAACACGCGTCGCTTGATTACTGACTTCGATGTGGGCGGCAATGAAAAAAAAGCACATGGAAGTGTGCAGCCGGGCAGTCGTGCGTACAAAAGCAAGAGTGGTAAATACATGCATGAAGCGGTCTGGCGATATTTGTATACGCATCCCATTGACGTGGTGGGACAATCGGTCCCGGCAGACAGTGGCTGCGAAAAAAACCAACAACAATAGGTTTTGCAGAGTTGGGCTCCGGAACTGCCATGCTGGCGGTTAAAATGTTTGGTAACGGATTTAGGTTCTGCCGTTGAAGGCATATTGGTCACAGGGAAGCCTGTTGGCCGATCACCGTCCTCATGAAATCTGTTTCACTTATAGCTAGTCAGTATGGTGGCACCCAAATGTCAAATACAGCCAAGAATACAGCCAAGAATACAGCCAAGAATACAGCGTGCGTAATTGGATTTCCGTGCTGATGAATCAGGTGTTTGCATGAGTGATGGAAAGTTGGGTCCCTCCTATCGCGGGTAGTGTCCAGTTTGTTACAACAAGGGCTGTTGTAAGTCCGGGGATCAGTCCAGTTGAATCGTGAGAATTTGATTGGTGATTTATGAGGAGGTTAGGCATGCAAGAATCAACCGCGGCAGGTGCGACTTCGCAAGAGTCAGTTGTTCCGAAACAGTTTGTAGCACCGTTTGTTCTTGTAACGTCATTATTTGCGTTGTGGGGATTTGCAAACGACATCACCAATCCACTCGTTCGTGCCTTTAAAGAAATATTCCTTATTTCCAATGCACAAAGCAGTTTGGTGCAATGGGCCTTCTATGGTGGATATGCCACGATGGCGATTCCGGCAGCACTACTCATTCGAAAAGTGTCATACAAATCTGGGATTATTATTGGGCTACTTCTCTATGCAGTAGGTGCCGCGATGACTATTCCGGCAAGCTTGATGATGGAATTCAATGTCTTCCTTGTAGGTTTCTACATTCTGACGTTTGGCCTTGCTTTCTTAGAGACAACAGCAAACCCGTACATCCTCTCTATGGGGCCAAGAAGTACTGCAACGCAGAGACTAAACCTGGCTCAAGCATTTAATCCGATTGGGTCGCTTACCGGGATGGTGGTAGCGAGCATGTTCATTCTTCCAGGGCTTGATGTCTCGCAATTCCGAGAGGCCGAGATTGCAAGACATCCTGAATATAAGACGATGCTGCCCAGTGATGTCGATGGACTCATAACCAAAGCAATGGAAGATTCTGCAAAGGCAGATCCTCAGAAATACGAAGCAATGGTCTCTCATGACTTAGCAGTTGTGAGAACACCATATGTAGTTATCGCTTTGGTTGTACTTGCTGTTCTGCTGCTTTTCATCATCTCGAGGCTGCCAGATACAGGGCAGGACGATGAAGAGATTCATGTCATAGCGCTTGCTCAGAACCTATTTACAAATTGGCAGTATGTAGGAGGTGTTATTGCGCAAACTTTTTATGTTGGTGCACAAATAATGACGTGGACGTTTGTTATCCACTACGGAATGACACTTGTAGGATTAAGTGCTGCCGAGGCACAGAATTACAACATTGCTGCCATGGGTATTTTTCTTGCGAGTCGTTTTATCTGTACATTCATACTAAAATACATGTCCCCCGGCTTGTTGCTTGGTGTGCTCGCTGTTGGAGGTGGTCTGCTGACTGCCGGAGCGATTTTTCTGCAGGGACTCACAGGTCTTTATTGTCTCATTGGTGTGTCTGCTTGTATGTCACTCATGTTCCCAACAATTTATGGGATTGCTCTCAATGGACTCAGTCCTAATGATGCAAAATTGGGATCAGCGGGTTTAATCTTTGCAATTGTTGGCGGTGCGTTCATGCCACGTTTGCAAGGTGCGATAATTGATGGCGATGGTATGACCATCGCTGGCCAGCTGCTTGAGCCGGTTCGCCTTTCATTTTTCCTACCTCTCAGCTGCTTTGTGGTTGTTGCAGTTTTCGGCTTTGCGGTTGCTATATTTTCTTCGAAGCCTGCCGTAGAGGTCTGATTGATGCAGATTGTTGTTATTTGAGAGTTTTTTATCTGGTGAGAAATTATCTATGAGTACAGTCCCCACTATTTGGAATGGCGTCCTCCCACGAGTTGGTATTCGGCCAACAATTGATGGCCGACTGGGTGGAGTTCGTGAATCGCTTGAAGATCAGACGATGAATCTCGCCAGTCGTGTAGCAGAATTGGTGTCCAGTGAATTATGTTATCCAAATGGAGCACCGGTAGATTGCATCATAGCGGAAACATGTATCGGCGGAGTTGCAGAAGCAAACGCGTGCGATAACTTGTTTCGTCGGGAAAACGTAGGAGTCTCACTGACTGTTACTCCCTGCTGGTGCTACGGTAGTGAAACCATGGACATGGATCCGTTGCGGCCTAAGGCAGTATTTGGATTCAATGGTACCGAACGTCCGGGTGCTGTGTATCTTGCTGCAGTACTTGCAGGCCACAGCCAGAAAGGTATTCCGGCGTTCGGAATATACGGTCAAGATGTACAGGATGCTGGTGACGCCAACATGCCGGCTGATGTCCGCAGGAAAATACTTGATTTTGCTCGATGTGGTCTTGCCGCTGCGTTGATGAGGGGCAAGGCTTATTTGTCGATGGGCGGGACTTCAATGGGTATTGCTGGCTCAATGGTTGATTATGCGTTTTGGGAGAAATGGTTCGGCATGCGAGTTGAAGATATCGACATGACCGAGTTTGTCGGGCGGATGACCAAGGGGCAGTTTGATCATGATGAGTACGAGCAGGCTCTCGCCTGGGTGAAAGAAAATTGTCCGGAGGGTGACGACTACAATAGCGATGAGACAAAACGATCCCGCGAACAACTGGATTCGGAGTGGTCTGATTCGGTTAAAATGTGTTTGATTGCCCGTGATCTGATGGTTGGCAATGAGCGGCTTGCTGAGATGGGGCTACAGGAACAGGCGCAGGGACACGGCGCAATTGCTGCTGGTTTTCAGGGACAGCGGCAATGGACTGATCATTTTCCGAATGGTGATTTTCTTGAAGCCGTACTGAACACCTCTTTCGACTGGAATGGAAAACGCGCACCCTACATCGTTGCCACTGAGAACGATGCTCTTAATGCAGCCACTATGTTGTGTGGGCACCTGCTCACAAACACTGCGCAAATTTTTGCTGATTTGCGCACGTATTGGAGCCCCGAAGCAGTGGCCGGAGCCTGCGATGGCTACCGGTTGGATGGGCCCGCAGCCGATGGTTTGCTCCATCTCATCAATTCCGGGCCCGCGGCACTCGATGGCACGGGACAGCAAATGAGTCAAGACGGCAAGCCGACAATGAAGCCGTTCTGGGAAATAAGTGATGATGAAGCAGACAAGTGCCTACAGGCAACAACGTGGCATCCATCGATTACCGAATATTTTCCCGGAGGTGGTCTTAGTACGCGGTATCGGACCCGCGGAGGCATGCCGGCAACAATGACTCGTATCAATTTGGTAGCAGGGCTTGGGCCAGCAATTCAAATTGCCGAAGGCTATACGGTTGAACTTCCCGATACAGTTCACGACGTTCTTGATCAGCGAACGAATCCCACATGGCCAACCACCTGGTTCGCTCCAACAATTACAGGACGAGGTGCGTTTACTTCCACATACGAGGTCATGAATCATTGGGGTGCAAACCACTGTGTGATGACTGCCGGCCACGTTGGGCACCTGTTCATAACGTTGGCGTCTATCTTAAGAATCCCCGTCTATATGCATAATGTGTCAACTGACAGAGTGTTTCGGCCAAGTGCATGGAATGCTTTCGGTACCGAGGGGCTTGAGGGTGCTGACTTTAGAGCATGTGAGGCTTTTGGTCCTCTCTACGGTCGTGTGTAGAGAATTAATTGTATGAGTAGTAGTGGTTTGAGTGTTCCTACTTGGTAAAGGCACGGAAGCATTATGTCGACAACACGCGATACGCTTTTAGAACTTTCGCATTTTCTTGGTGAAGAAAATCGGCACTTAGCAATTCTTGGCGAAGGAAACACATCGGCGCGGGTTGACGAGCATACGTTTCTTGTCAAGGCGAGTGGCAGTTGCCTGCAGACGCTCACAAATGATGATCTTGTTGCCTGCAGGTTTGATTCTCTTCTTCCGATGCTTGATCAAGATACAATGTCTGATCAGACAATCGAAGAATCGCTGTTAGCAAGTCGAGTTGATACATTGGCAAAAAAGCCATCTGTTGAAACTCTATTCCATGCGTACCTGTTGTCGTTAGAGGGTGTCCATTTTGTAGGGCATACGCACAGTATCGCAGTGAATCAGATTCTCTGCTCCCCACTCGCAAATCAATTTGCAACACAAAAGCTTTTTCCCGATGAAATTGTGTGCTGTGGGGCTCGCTCAGTGCTTATTCCTTATACCGACCCGGGATTGTCACTGTCGAAATCAATTCGCTATGCGACTGATACGTACGTAAAAGATTTCGGCTGTGTTCCTCGTGTGATTCTTCTTGAAAATCATGGCATTATTACTCTTGGGAAGACCTCTGGGGCTGTAAAAGCAGCAATGCTTATGGCTCAAAAAGCTGCGGAAATCTTTGTGGGAGCAGCCGCTCTTGGAGGCCCTGCATTTATGAGCGCTGAGGATGTCGATCGCATTTCAAATCGTACTGACGAGCACTATCGACAGCGCGCGCTGAAGTTGTAGCTGACATAAAATGTATGTGATAAATCAAGCGAGGACATCAGTGGCTACCGTGAGACCTCGTGTGTTCTCCCGATTGAGGGAGAGCCTTAGCCAACTACAATACATCGTTGACCACAGTTTCTGGTGTAATAAGACGTGCTGTTATGCATTTCTGATACGACTGTTCATCTGAGTGATAAAACCATTAGTTTTTCTTGTTAGTATGAGAGTCCGGTTACGGTCGATACTTTTTGTGTAAGGATTATTCAATGAGATTCAGTGTGCTTGTTTTCATATGCATCGCAGTCCTTTCTGGCAGATTCGTTTATGAAAGTAATGCTGCCGAAATCCTTGCAGACCAGCCGTTGATGAATGATTTGTGGGGTGCTCGTGTCATAAAACTTCGTGCAGAAGATGCGGGCCGGGGGCAGCTCTTTGATCAAGGTAATTACGCAATGTTTATTCATTGGGGGCTATATTCCCAGTTGGGTAATAAAGTGGATGGGAAAACGTATTACGGCATTGGTGAATGGATTATGAATCAGCGGATGGCTGGTATCTCAATTCCGGAGTACAAAAAGCTTGCGAAAACCTTCAATCCAATTGATTTTGATGCCCATGCTATTGCGAAGCTCGCCCGCGACGCGGGGATGAAGTACATAGTTATCACTGCGAAGCATCATGACGGCTTCGCCATGTATAAATCGAAGGCTTGTGACTTCAATATTGTGGATGCGACACCGTGGGGCAAAGATCCAATGAAAGATCTGGCAGCGGCTTGCCGAGACGAAGGGCTTGGTTTCGGCTTTTACTATTCGCACAATCAAGATTGGACGTTTCCGGGGGGCGGGAATGGTCCGAAAATAGATGGAAATGGTAGGCCTGCAACATTCGATGATTATTTCGAGAAGAAATGTCTGCCTCAGGTCAGGGAAATTACAACTCAATATGGTCCGATAGAAATAGTGTGGTTTGATACGCCCGGAGCAATGCCAAAACACTATGTCGAAAAGCTTGTCGAAGTAGTACACCAAAACCAGCCTCGAGCGATGGTGTCTGGGCGAGCCGGTCATGAGCTTGGTGACTATCAGACGCTCGGTGATATGGAAGTGCCAATTGTCAATATTGATGGCTTATGGGAAAGCGTTGATACCACCAATGATTCCTGGGCATACGCGTGGTATGACGAAAACTGGAAGTCACCAAAACAAATACTTGAGCGTCTCATTGCATGTGTTGGTAGGGGTGGCACATATATGTTGAATATAGGTCCTCGTGGTGATGGAAGTGTTTCCCTACGATGTGCTGAATCGCTCCGTGCTGCTGGTGATTGGATTGCTCGCTATCCACAAGTTGTGTACGACGTTGAAGGTTCGCCTTGGCAGCATGCAATGCCTTGGGGTGATGTAACCCGAAAGGATCAGACGCTGTTTCTCTCAGTTTTTCAATGGCCAAGTTCCGGTGAGCTCTACCTTCCAAATATTCAGCAGGACGTGACACGAGTGCAGTTGCTGCAAGGCAGCGAGTCCGTCGATCTTGCATGTGAGCGTCGTGGCAAGCACGTTGTTATACAAGTCCCTGCAAAAGCTCCGGATTCACTAGCGTCCGTAATTGAGTTGAATTTCGCAGAAAACCCAACAATTGATCCGGTTCTAACGATTGACCCTGAGGCAATTACGAGATTGCCTGTTGAATTTGCTGATGTCGAAGGACTGAAGAAGTCAGAGAAACGTTGGATGGAAAAGTTTGGTGAATGGAAACGGATTGTGCACGGCCATGAGTTTGATGCGGACGCTGAATTGTCGTGGGAAGTTGACGTGCTTGTGCCTGGTGAGTATCAGGTTTCATTAGATTATGCAGGAGAAGGGAGGCTCGTTTGGCGAGTTGGTATTGACGGTGGGAAATCTATCCAAAACCAACAAAACTCTTCGCATAATTATCAGACATTTCCGATTGGATGGCTCAAATTCCCAGAGAGCGGCAGATATCGGGTATTCGTCCAGTGTCTGGAAGGAAATGTTGAACAGGCAAGCCTTCATACGATTCTTTTCGATCCTGTGCGTTGATATTCCTGTCGTTCTGTCGTACGACAGGTGTTGAAAAGTAAAAGTTGAGGTGCGGTTTAGGTTGATGCTGTCAACAGGCCGGCTTTTTTACAAGCTCAAGGCATTCATTTGGTGGACCGAGCAGATTTACATAGACCTGTTCGGTCAGTTGAGAATGGATCTAACGGCATTTCTGTTGGTACGCCACACATTGAATCAGAGATCAGGTGGGCTGTTCCCGTTGAGAGATGGAAGCCTGAACGGTAATGTCCTGTTGCTAGCCATGCGTTGTCTGCTGAGGGAATACGGCCGACGGTGGGAAGTCCATCGGGTGAGCCTGGCCGCAGGCCGGCCCAAGAAGATATTGGCTCCTGTGCCGTGACGTCAGGGAGAAGGTCACAAGCAAGTTTATTCATCCGGCGAAGTGCTGAAGGTGTCGTTGATGAGTCAAAGCCCACTTCTTCTATGGTGGATCCAATCAGCAGGTGTCCATCATCCCGTGGAATCATATATTCAAAGCCTGAGCCGAAATTGATGATGTGGCGGAGCATGCCAGGTTTGACCTTGTGCAATAAGATTTGGCCCCGCCAAGGCTTCGTAGGTAATTTGATATCGAGTTTTTGAAGCAACTGTTCAGACCACGCTCCAGCTGCGATACAGAACTGATCAGCATGAATTGGTCGTAATGTCGAGTTTTGATCTTCGATGTTGATTGCAACGATACGGCTTGAATCAAATTCAAAATTTCGCACGTGGTGACCATCGAATATGTCGACTCCACTGGTTAAGCAAGCAGATCGTAATGCAGCAAGGTGTCGGGGAGGACGCACCTGTGTTTCGTCCGGTAAGTAAAATGCTCTGCGTACTTGGCGAGCAGTAGCGGCCCGATGAAGAGCTGGTTCAATATCACGTAGATCTGCTGGTGAAAGGTTCTTGTGTTTCACCAGCAGACGTTTCCACTTTTCTTCATCAGCTTCTAACTGAAACGCAGCTTCTTCCGTTGTGGCCACGGCGAGGCTGCCGCATCGTCGGAAACCATTGTCGATCCCGGTCTCTTCAAGTAATAATTTTGTCCACTGTTCGTGGAGTCGGTCACTATATTGCGTGAGTCTCTCGATAGGGGTTCCGTTGCGATCAGTGATAGTGTCTCTCGGTTGGGCCGGAAAAATGCCACCCGCCGCCCAGCTCGCACTTTTTCGCAAAGTATTACGGCTTACAACAGATACAGAACGGCCTCTTCTGGCGAGTTCTCGAGCAATCGACAGGCCAATGACGCCTCCCCCAACGATACAACAGTCAGGCATTCGTTGGGACCTGCGGGCTATCTGCGATATTGACCCAAACATGGACGTGAGGCGCGCCACGAAAGTGCCAGACGAATGCCGGGCCCTCAAGTCGCCAGTTGTCCCATACACCATCATTCCCAAGGTCTTTATCTTTGTAATAAACGAGACGACACGTATCAATTCCGCCCTGTGATGCTAAGCAACGGTCAATTTCAGCTTGATCGCTCGGTCGGAATGGTTCGAGAAGAAGTTTGAGAACATTTCCAAGTTCTTTTTTCTGCTCTTCACTAAGGTCCGCAACGGATAGCCCTGGCCGGTCTGCTTTACCGTGAAATTGAATAGCGCTTTCTTTGGGTGAGCGGCTAACGGTCGATGCCTCTTGTTGGTGCCTGTCGAGCAATGCGTATACCTTATTTGCTGCAACGGCTTGCGGCCAGAAAACATTTCCTGGATGTGTCGGTTCTTCATGAAAATTGCCGGTGTCATGGCCATAGAAAATAGGTCCTCCAAAAGCAACATGATCAGCGGAGTCTCCATCACACCGCAACGTCATGTGACGCCCGCTGAGTAGGAATTGGAAATTGCCACTACCGGGCTCTCCGATAAGTGCGACGCTTTGCGAATAACCGAACCCACCACAGTCATCTTCCAGTTGTTTATCAAACTGGGGTTGCCATTTCGGTGAGATAATGCCTTCAAAAATCTTACGAATCATGCCTTGTTGTGTGCTTGTGAAAAAATCACTCGCAATTTCTGGTTTGCTTGCCTGCCAGTTGTTTGCAACTCGTGTACGCAGAAGTCCATACTTTGGATGTTGGTAATTCCATGGAAAGCAAACCTGTTTCCGTTGGTCTGCCGTAAGTGACGCATGGAGTTCTCCGGCGAGAGTTTCGGCCGTTGAAGGAAGTGTAGGCTCGGTCGCATAAATTTTGCACCAGTCAGAACCTTGTAGCAGAGAGGTCGCACTGATCGCTGCTGACGTATTCGTCAAGAAACGCCTCCGAGAAGTCGGTCTGTTTTTCTGTGAAGATGACATGTCAAGCGGCTCCTTATGTTCTCTGTTGCATACCTAACTTTTTAACACCAATTTAAACGGTCTTACCAATGTTTTGTTGTGTGTCTAAAATGTAGTTTTACCATGTCCTGTTTGAAAAACCCAAGCTTAATAAAAGCTGGCAACGGTCTTCAGTATCGTATTTGGCAGTTCGGGCAGAAAAAAGTTGATCGTTGAGTCTGAATAACTCGCTGGATCTCATTTTTACATTTGCCGCACTTGGCTTTGTCGCGTCCGTAGACTTTATGAAATCGCTGATATCGACCTGGGCGATTGTCTGCTGTTCTATAGGTTTCGTCACCTATTGAGGAGCCTTCGTGTTTGATCGCAAGACGAAGAATCTGTGAGGATGCTCTTGCTATGTGTTCGCACGCATTCTGACTTAATCGGCAACACCGTGTTCGCGGATCAATTCTGGCCAAATACAAAATTTCTGAAGCATAAATGTTTCCGATGCCAGCGAGTATTTTTTGATCTAGAAGAGCAACTTTGATGTGCCGCTTTGAACGATGGATTTTTTCGTACAGTTCTGGTCCGTTGGCTTTAAGTGCGTCAGGCCCCAGTGCATTGTTTCCGAAACGGGAAATGAATGTGGGTTGATTGACCATGGTTATTGTCCCAAGGCCACGTCGATCCCAGAAGATAAGTGGGTCCTTGCATTCTTGCATGTGGGCTACAAGTCGCACATGCTTTTCGGTTGGAGGTGGAACACGCAAAAGCAAACCAGTCATTCGGGGTTCAAAAATGAGAAATAGATTACCGATCCCATTTGCCGGTTCGACAGACAGTATTGCCCTTTTGCCGAGACGTGTAATGCCGGTAATACGAGCACCCTGAAGTTTGGACGCAAGAATTTTTGGCCTTGGCTGAATTGGAGACGCTCGGCGGGTATGTTTTGGGAAGAGTATTTTTTCAATGATTTTACCTCGGAAACAGGCGATTCCGCGACACATTGTTTCAACTTCCGGTAGTTCTGGCATCGTAATAGCTTTTTGAATGGTGCCAAAGGTCTTCCCGTAGGTCGAAAATCGTAGAAGCAGGCTACAATTCAAGTGGTTTCAGGTATTCTTCGAGACATGTTAAATAATAGGCGGTTTGCTTAAAAAGGTTTGCCCAAACATTTGGAGTTTTGAATGACTCATGTTCATGCTGAAGTAGTCGATCACAAACTTTCTGCTGTGCCCGATAATCTTGGTCGTTTTGGTCGGTTTGGTGGTAGGTACGTGCCAGAAACACTTTCTGCAGCACTTAATCAGTTGGAGAGTGCGTACGACGAAGCGATTGTAGACCCTGCATTCGTGAGCGAACTCGAAGGACTCTTTGGAGCTTTTGTAGGCCGGCCAACACCCTTGCTTTTTGCAAAAAGGCTCACTGAGAAGGCAGGAGGCGCTCAAATTTATTTCAAGCGCGAAGATCTCAGTCATACGGGAGCCCACAAGATTAACAACACGCTTGGGCAGGCACTGCTAGCCATACGGATGGGTAAGAAACGAATCATTGCTGAGACAGGGGCTGGCCAGCACGGCGTGGCAACTGCAACAGCATGTGCTCGATTTGGACTTGAATGCATCGTTTACATGGGTGCTGAGGATGTTCGTCGCCAATCGCCGAATGTTCGGACAATGAGACTGATGGGTGCGGAGGTTCGTTCCGTTGAAAGTGGTTCTCGAACGCTACGAGATGCAATTAATGAGGCGATGCGAGATTGGATGGCCACGGTTGAAACAACGCACTACATCATTGGTTCGGTAGTTGGGCCTCATCCGTTTCCACGTATTGTTCGTGATTTCCAGTCAGTCATTGGACGCGAAACAATAGATTGTTGCGAAAGGCTATTCGGAAGGTTGCCCGATACTGTGGTGGCATGTGTCGGCGGTGGCAGTAATGCCGCCGGAATGTTCTATCCATTTGTGGATTATCCGGATGTTCGTCTCGTTGGGGTCGAGGCAGGAGGTCGTTCGAGTAAAGAGGGTGACCATGCCGCGCCGCTGACGTATGGGACACCAGGCATTCTTCACGGCAGCCTGAGTTACGTCCTGCAAGATCTTGATGGGCAAACTGCTGACGTTCATTCAGTTTCGGCAGGGTTGGATTATCCGGGAGTTGGGCCAGAGCACAGTTACTGGCGGGATTCTGGTCGGGTTGACTATACCAGTGTGACTGATGCCGCAGCGCTTGATGCATTTGATATGGTAGCTCGGCAAGAGGGTGTTCTTCCCGCACTCGAAACATCGCACGCGTTGGCATGGGCTGTTGAGGCTGCTTCGAAAATGAGCCCTGAGGAAATCTTGGTTGTCTGTATGTCGGGTCGAGGTGATAAAGATGCCGCCGAGATAGCAAGGTTGCGTGGTCAGGAATGATTCGTTGACCATATTGTGTTGATGTGATTCGTGCTTGTATTTTTTCAGAAGAAAAGACATACGTTGAATGAGTTCTAAAGACGATAAACAACAAACTGGTGTCGAACGTCTTGAAAATGCTTTTGCACTTTGTCAAGCCGAAGGACGGCGCGCGGTTTCTCCTTTTATCACTGCCGGTGACCCAGACTGTGACACAACAGGTGCGATTTTGAAATCGATTTCTGCAGCAGGAGCAACATGTTGTGAGCTTGGTGTTCCGTACAGTGATCCGATTGCGGATGGCGCAGTGATTCAGTCTTCGTACACACGTGCCTTGAACGCAGGAATGAACTTAGAAAAAATGTTTGGTATTGTTTCAAGATTTCGTGAAACATGCGAGATGCCGTTGCTTGCCATGACAAGCTATTCTCTTATATTTCGAAGCGGAATTGAAGCATTCGTGAAGCGTGGTGAGGCCAGTGGCCTTGCTGGGTTTGTTGTTCCGGACCTGCCGTTGGAAGAGTCTGATGACCTTGATGTGCAGTGCCGGCAGTCTGGGTTAGCTCTCGTGAGACTCGTCACTCCAACAACGCCACCGGAGCGAGCTCGAGAAATCGCTAGGCGTTCGACAGGATTTCTTTACTGCGTTTCCGTGGCTGGGGTGACAGGAGAGCGTACGGCCTTGCCAGGTGGTCTTATCGATCGTATTAAATGGCTGCGTAAAGAGTCAGATGTTCCGATATTAGTAGGGTTTGGGATATCAAGTGCCGATCAAGCCAGGGAGGTTGCCGCAGTGGCTGACGGTGTCATTGTTGGGTCTGCGGTTGTCCGTTGTCTCGAAGAAGCCAAGGACTTTGATTCGATGGCCAATGCTGCCGGCAGTTTTGTGCAGGAACTTGTCAAAGCGTGCCAGAACGGCTGAATTCACGTTTTTATTCGTGGGCAAGTGCCCGTAAGACTTGAGCGGGCCACGGCGGGTCATATGCGCACGTCGTAATTGGGCACCCTGCCCTTGTGAGAGCGGCTAACGCCTCTTCGATTGGTCCACGACGAGTAGCTAAATTGCATATTAAATAATCTTCATCGATGATCGTGCTGGAAACAGTAAGGTGACCGAGGATTTTAGCTGCATGTGCAGCAGATGCCGGACATTTTAGACGAATTTGCCATTCGGTAACATCTGTAAATAATTCAGGTTTAAAACGATTGCCTGAGATTTTTCGTCCGTCCTTCATTATGATTAAGTCTGTAAAGTTCTCGGAAATATTTGCATCGTTAAATGCTGCGACAACAATCCGTCCTGTAATCTGTGAATTTGTTACAAGTTCCTCAATTATCTGATAGCCAGCAGGGTCAAGACCGCTGTAAGGATTGTCGAATACTAAGATAGAAGGTTCGCAAAGTAATGCTTTCGCGAAGAGTAATCGCTTGCTCTGGCCGGAGGAGAGAGTATCGATTCGGTGTCCGTGCAAGTTGTGAAGAGAAACTTCTTCAAGTGATCGAGTTACAGCATTACTTATTTCGTTTCCTCGAAGCCCTAAACTCGACGCAAATAATTCAAGGCATTCATCAACACGAATCATCGGCCAAATTGGTATAGTGTTGGGAACATATCCAAGAAGTCGCTGAGTAGATTGTGGGTTTGTTGTTGCCAGGTCAGAAAGTGAAAAATTGCCAGAATGAACGGGCAGAATCGAGGCAAGAGTCTCAAGAAGTGTAGTTTTCCCAGATCCTGATGGTCCAATGATTGCAACAGATTGCCCTGGATGAATCGTGTGGCTAAATTGGTCCAGTGCGATGACGCCATGTCGTTGGACGGAAACTCGTTCAAGCGAAATCATTACGTTCCTGCGATCGTCGAACCATGATTTTTGAGCCGGTCAATTGTCATGTCAATTGCAACAAGCAGTCCTTTTGCTTTGTTCAGTGTTTCTTCAAATTCTTTTTCCGGAAGACTGTCAGCAACAATTCCTGCTCCTGATTGGACATAAGCCTTGCCGTGAGCTAGCACAATGGTGCGGAGTGCAATACAGGTGTCCATCGTGCCAGTGAAATCAATATAGCCTACAGCGCCGGCATAAGGGCCTCGTTTATTCGGCTCAAGTTCATCAATGATTTCCATTGCACGAATTTTTGGCGCACCAGAAACGGTGCCAGCTGGTAAGCATGCGCGAAGCGAGTCAAAAGCAGTTGTCTGCGGCTTGAGCTTTCCGCATACATTGCTGGTTATATGCATGACATGGCTGTAACGCTCAATGGCCATAACATCCGAAAGTTCAACAGAGCCAATCTCGGATACGCGTCCAACATCATTTCGGCCAAGGTCGATAAGCATTACATGCTCGGCCCGTTCTTTCGGGTCCGCTAGAAGTCCAGCAGCTAATTCTGCGTCTTCTTCCGGGGTGTTCCCACGAGGACGTGTGCCTGCTAGTGGTCTTACGGTAACCGTTTGATCCATGACTCGCACCATGATCTCTGGTGAACTTCCAACAAGAGTTGCGTTGGGAGTGCGGAGGCAGAACATGAATGGGCTTGGATTCACGACACGAAGCGTCCGATAAAGCTCAAGTGGAGAAGCCTCGAATGGCACGGAAAGTCGTCGGCTGATCACGACTTGGAAAATGTCACCAGCGTGTATGTAGCCAATAGCTTTTTCGGCAGCTGTTAAAAAATCCTGACGGCTTCGATTCGCAGTGACATTCGTTTGAGTTTGTGTTTTTAAAGAACCGATATCGTTGATGGGCGGCCAGTTGCAATTCTGGTTAAGCTTGTCAATTGTGTCATCAACACGCTGCTTGGCTGATTCGTAAGCTGTTCGAATCGATTTAGCTGATTTTGTAGTTATTTTCGCCAATGCAACAATATCGATAGATTTCGAAACGTGGTCAAAAACCACGAGCCGATCGTAAAGTGCAAAGTAGATGTCAGGTAGGCCAAGGTCATCAACGGGTATATTTGGGAGGTGCTCAGCATAACGAATTGCATCGTACGCTGCGTAACCTATAGCACCACTTGTAAACGGTGGGAGTTCATTGAGACGGGCAGGTTTGAATTCTGCCATTCGTTTTTCGAGTTCAGCCAGCGGATCGGCAACATGAATGTTTTCAGCAGGTTGTCCTTCTCGTCGGATAGTTACATTGGGTCCATGGGCTTCGAATTGAAGGAAGGGTTCAGATCCAAGAAAACTGTATCGACCAACTTTCTCACCCCCAATAACGCTTTCAAAGAGGCAGCCGTCTGTTCCGGTATCAATGCGGGCAAAAGCTGATAATGGTGTAAGGGCGTCAGCAAAAATGCGACGGCAGACTGGAATAAGAGTTTCTTCCTGTGCTAACTCGGAGAAATATGTGAAGTTTGGAAAGTGATTCATGAGTCTTGCGGGTAAAATGTCACTCATTCTATCTAAAAATTCTAGCCAAGTCTCTCTTACCATTTGGAACTATGGATCAGCTGGAGTCAATGGGGAAGACCTCCTCGTCATTGGACTAGTATTGATGCCAAATTAGATCATTTTAGCGAATAAAATCCTTGAATTATTTTTGGCTTTCATACGCCTGCGGGAAATAAAAATGTGTTATTTAGCGTTTCACGGGCTGGGTTTGTTGAAAAAGTTTATGTGGGGGCAATTTGCTGTCGAAGCTGTTTCAATGAAAGTTTGGTTGAAATGAAGAGCCTTCTACCACCGTTATTAATCCGCCAATGGGCGGGCTTGGCGGTATTTTAAGAAGTGTTAGTGTGCTTTGTTGTAAGTACAGGTAACATTATTTGAAAAGGCGACAGTAGAATTGCTCGCTTCTGTGAAAGTCCAGCTAATATCCTCAGTATATTCTTATTCTGGGGAATTTAAGGAATGACGATATGCAATGCCAGCAATGCGATAAACAGGCGATGTTCCATATTACAGAGTTAGAGACAGGTGATGTCCGGGAACTTCACTTGTGTGAGGATCATGCACGTGTGTACTTAAATCAGGCCGAAGCAGATTCGCAAGAGCATGAATCTGATGATACGGGTGCTGCTGCTGGACAGACAGCAAAAGAACTGTCCGAAATTGATCAAAGAGTTTGTGAAATGTGTGGTATCACATTTTTTGAGTTTCGTAATCAAGGAAGGCTTGGATGCCCGCACGATTATGTTCAGTTTGAAGAGGAACTGGAGCCCTTGATAGCCAATATTCACGGTGAAGTGAAACACACGGGCTGTCGTCCGAAGAGGGACAGTTCGGTCGAAGATCAATCAGTTCTGCCGGAGTCAACAGAACAACTGACGAGCGTTATCGGTATGAGGAAAGAAATTCGTGAGGCGGTGGAGAATGAAGATTATGAGGTAGCCGGGACGCTGCGAGATGATATTAAAAAGATTCTTCATCAATGGCATGCAGAAGAGTCTCTGGATTGAGTTCCTTATGTTTTTTCGTGCGTCGGTTTGTGCAGACTTCCTAGTAAATAGATAGAAAATATTTTCGCCGCGAGGCCAGTCAGCGTTTAATAAAATTTTTTTTAATATAGAACTCAATAATAATCTCATGAAATTTGAAGCATTAAAATCATCTGTTGGTGAGTGGTTAAAGGGAACTGGGCCAGAGTCGGATATCGTCATGAGCAGCCGGGTGCGGCTTGCCCGAAACCTCGCGCAATATCCTTTTGTTGGTCGAGCTTCAGAGACGGAAAGAATTGAGGTTGAGGAGTTTCTCCGTTCGCGGCTCACAAAAACATCCGTCGGCTCACGTCTGGAATACATGGACTTGGGTGGTCTCGAGGATTTGGACCGTCAATTTTTAGTTGAACGTCAATTAATTAGTCGGGAGCATGCAGACGCCACAGGCGCGCGTGGCGTGGCGATTGATTCTGCGGAGCAGGTGAGCCTGATGATCAATGAAGAAGATCATTTGCGAATACAGTGCTTACATAGTGGCTTGGATCTTGAGGCGGTGTGGGCACAGATTCGAAGTGTGGATAAAGAAATCGAGACCGTGGTTCCCTATGCATTCCATCAACGATGGGGGTACTTAACGGCATGTCCAACAAATGTGGGTACTGGAATCCGAGTGAGTGTTATGCTTCATCTACCAGCCCTCGTAATCACTCGGCAGATTGATAAAGTTTTTCGCAGTTTGCACAAAATATCATTAGCTGTCCGGGGTCTCTATGGTGAGGGATCGCAAGCGTTCGGCGACTTTTATCAAATATCAAATCAGATAACTCTCGGTCGCACGGAAAGTGAACTGATCAGGCAAGTGGCTGATGTCGTCCCTGTGCTGATCGATTATGAACGGCGAGCTCGAGATTTTCTTTTAGAAGAGACTGAGCGGAATGTGCATGACCAAGTTAGTCGTGCCTTTGGAATTCTTCGAACAGCCCAGACGATTAGTGCTGAAGAGACAATGCAGTTACTTTCGCGTGTCCGAATGGGAGTTTTGCTCGGACTCGTCGATGATCTTCACGTATCTGATGTGAATAAGTTACTTGTTCGCACGCAGCCTGCACATCTTCAGAAAATGAAAGGCATTGATTTAGATACAAAAGACCGAAATATTGAAAGGGCCCGTTTTCTTCGGTCTTATTTTGAAGCAGGCTCTTCGGGTGAAAACTAGATTTGATAAAAGAGTTTGAGTCGGTAGGATTGCCCCACGGGTGTTTTTGCTGAAGAAATATTTTTGAGATTTCAGTTTTTTGTTAACTTTTCCCGCAATGCCTTGACCACCCCAGGCGGAACAAATTTCCCTAATGCAATATCGTCTGCCAGCGGTGTAATCTGTTTTAGTAGTGATGATGAGATATGAGAATATTGAGCGTCAGCCATAAGAAAGACGGTCTCGATTTCAGAATCAAGCATTCGATTCGCGAGAGTCATTGTGAATTCGGACTCAATGTCGGTCAGTGAACGAACACCGCGTAAAACCACGTGTGCTCGTTGTTCACGAACAAATGTCACGGAGAGACCTTGAAATCGACGGACGGTAACATTGTCCAGGTGGGCAACAGCAGCTTCCACAAGATCAACCCGCTCTTTCTGGTCAAAAAGAGGTTGTTTGTCTGGGTTAATACCCACTCCGACGACGATATGAGTGAATATTCGGCTCGCTCTGTCAATTACATCAAGGTGTCCAAGTGTAATTGGGTCGAATGAACCTGTGTAAACGGCAATTTGCCCATTATGAGTTGACACGGAGACTGACTCCAAACAATGTCTCTTTTGTAAACAATAAAGATCCTGTTGGATCTCTGCGGACTACCAAGTATGGTATCTCAAAGAGAAAACTCAAATAGAGTGATTTCAAGTATTTGAATTATTCGGTTACCTTTTGGAGGGTCCTACGGCGTGTCGAAGTCTATTTCGTTTGCCGGGATGGTTGTTTCGGGGATAGTAAGCATCCTCTTTTTGGCGGATTTGGCAATTGCAATACCTTTTAGCCGTGTGAGCATGCTCGCCGATGTTGGCTTTATTTTGAGTAGTGCGATACTTGCATATTTGAGCTGGTCAGCATTAATGAGTAGGACAGAAGAGTAGCTGTCTCGCTTGCGAGATGATATTTAAGCGGCTTTAAGAATTGAAGCAGGCATCTCTCGTGAGCTTCTTTTCGAAATAACTGTTGGTAGCTGATCGAGGCTTATCACAGTAGTCGCTTTTTTTGAAATTAGATGTCGAAGCCGCCGTGTAGCCTTCGTGAATTTTCTGTGGTTATAATTCCCATTCTCTAATCCAGTATCGAGAACCCGAAGAGTTCCACCATGCTGTTGTTTGTGTGCGAAGGCAGAGAAAAAGCTTTTTGTGAATCGCAGTTTTGGATTGTCCCGTGATACCTCCCACAGCCCCCACTGGACGTTGCGGCACGGCCATCCAGCCGGGGTCGGTCGTCGCGGAGACGATGTTGTAGTGATTGAATGTGTGAGAATTACTGAGATTCCCTCATCGACAAAAAGATCGTATTGGTGGTCTCCTCCTGGATTCGATATGACCACAACGTTTAGGTCTGGAAAACTGTATCGTGCAGAACGTAATTTCATACGAAGGCGGTGTTTTACGCATAGGTCATCCGCATCTAACTCAAGGCACGTAGTTCCAATATCACGAGGCATTCTCTCGAGACGGGCCAATTTTCCGTACCAAGAGATTGGTAGTGTTGGTGTATGCCCATCGAAGGCGGTAGCCGTTGACATATTTTGAGGTGGTAAGGGTGCGCAGACGATGTGAATGTTTGTTGAACTTTGGTAATTCACACTGATTCTCCGAGACGATTCCGATACATAATGAAAAGGGATTCAGGAGCAGATGCTCTCGCGTCACAGGCCCTGTTGTTCACGCTCTATGCACAAAATCTACTAATAAATCTTCATATCGACGCTGAAATAAAATCCCTTCAGCGATTTGTACTATTACGGCTTATTCGGTCGGCATTGTTTTCCTTGCCGGAATTTCTTGACATCTTGAGTCTTTTGAATGCTGTCTTTGCCAAGATTCGATTGCATCCAAAAGTGACGTCATTGTGGGCTCGGTTGCCTCAGCTGTCACTGGATAACCAAGTTGGGTGAGCTTTGAGGACGTGATGGGAGAAATACTTGCGATTTTCCAGGAATGAAGATAACTGCCAAATACACTTATGGCGGTTTCGGCAATAAAAGAACTTGTGAGCAGAATCCACGTGACTGGAAACTGTTCGATCATTCGAACAACTGTTTGTTGATCTGCTGTAGTCGCCTGACTAGCGTAAGCAGCCACCTGCCGGACTTCATGGCCCGCTGCTAAAAGTTCTTTGCGCAGAACATCGCGTCCCCGTTCAGCCTGAATAAGGAGAAATCGCTTCTTGTTACGATCGTGCTTGAATGCTGCAACAAATCCCTCAGAGAGCCACCTGGCAGGAATCAAGTCACAGACGAAACCATGATTTTCAAGGGCGGTTGCGGTAGCAGGACCAATTGCCGCTATTTGCGCGGTCCCTAATGCTCTTGGATCACGCCCGAGAAGCCGGAGCTCTCTACAAAAGTGGTCAACACCATTGACACTTGTGAAGACGATCCAATCAAAAGACCATGCCTCGGTAATAGCGATTTTCAGTTCTTGAGTATCTGTAGCCGGAACGATTTCAATCAATGGCAAGTGCATCGCCTCGCCGCCTCTTTGTGTAATGTCATCAATGATCGAATCAGCCTGACCTGCCGGGCGGGTGACTAGAATGCGGCATCCTTCGAGTGGTAATTTGACATCGTCATGGTGTTGGTTACACAGCGGCGTCTCACCAATCACAGCAACTGCTGGTGAGGGCAGTTGGGCTAGGTCTACGTCAGCAGCGCACGCGGCGAGTGTAGACTGCATAATACGCTGGTCAGGCCAGCTGCAACGGCTTACAAAAGTAACTGGTGTATTAGATGCTCTTCCTGCTTTCAGAAGTGCAGCTGACCAATGGTGTACTTTATCAACCCCCATATAGATCACAACAGTACCCTCTTGGATAGAGAGTTTGTCGTAATCGATGGTGTCTTGCTTTTCTTTTGCTTCGTGGCCAGTGACGATGGTGAGGCTCGACGAAATGTTACGTGACGTGAGCGGTGTGCCTGCCGCCGCAGCTGCAGCGGTTGCTGATGTAATGCCGGGAATTATTTCAAACGAGATAGAATGTTCATTGAGAGGCTCGATTTCTTCTCGAAGCCTTGCGAAAATAGTAGGATCGCCTCCCTTGAGCCGCACAACATTTCGGCTATTCGTTGCATATGTAGCTAAGCATTTTCCAATTATTCTGCCAACATCTTTTCCAGTAGAGCATCCAAGAACTTCCGAAAGTGAAATTTTTTGTGCGTCAGGCTTGATGAGATTGAGGACAGCAGGAGAGACGAGTTGGTCATAGACGACAATCTCGGCTGACTCAAGCGCTCGAGTAGCACGAACAGTAAGAAGATCTGGTTGGCCGGGGCCAGCACCGACAAATATCACATGCCTTTTGCGCGTAGGACCTGTAGGCTCTTTTTCAGCTGCTGAGCAAGGAACGTGAACGTTTGAAGTGAGGAGGCTTTTCATCAAATACCTATGATTTACGCTCTTACTATAACGAAGCAACTAAAGGGAGTATGCGAATTGTCACAATTATGTCATTAGATAGGGGGCAATCAGGTATCTTTATATTAGCTTAATTGTGTTTGATATTTATTAGGGGTTGATCAATAGGCATCGTGTTTCTTTAAGGCAATGAGCAACCTCTGTTAAGATTTGGCAACAAGATTTTCGTCATATTCTCTGTTCAATTGTAGGAAGCATGTCAGGAAAAACTGAAGAAACAAAAACAGTTGGAACTCAGAGGGATGTCGGGAGTCTATCGCCGCCATCACCGGCAGAACGTAGCCGACTCACGAAATGTTTCACCACGGGGTCGGATAACCTGCGGAAAGGTAATTATGACTATGCCGTTGAGTTGTTTGGGAGTTGTGTGACGGGGGATCCAGGAAGTGCAATTTATCTTCAAGGATTTTTGGAAGCACTATCCAAAAAGTATAGTGGAAAGAAAAAAGGTGGGTTCGCGTCTCTGCTGTCTGCTGGAAGCCGTGGCAGTCTTAAGCGTCTCCTAGCTGGCGGAAAAACTAGGGAGGCTATTAAGGTAGGCCTCGACATACTTAAAAAGGATCCATTTGATGTTGCATGTATCCTAAGCTTAGCTGAAACGTGCGGTTCAGTGAATTGTCTCGATACGCAGGGGCTTTTTCTTCGTCGAGCACTTGATGTTGCCCCGAAAGATATTGCAGTAAACAGGCACTGTGCAAATTATAAGGAGCGGTTAGGGGAGTATGACCAAGCAATATCCTGTTGGCAACGGCTTGCCGGCACAAAAAGTGTGCGGGAAGAAGCTGAGCGTGAGATTGCCCGGCTGAGTGTAGAGAAAACTCGACAAAAACTTGAAAATCGTGGAGTGAGCCAGAAAGAAGACAGCGGTGTCACTCCACTGGAGCAACTGCAAAAAAAATTAGCTGGGTCACCGACTGATTTTGAGACGGCCTTTGAGTTGGCTGATTTACTCGAACGAGAAGCTTCAATTGAAGAAGCGGAAAAAGTATTGGTCAATGTTTTGGCTGCTTCAGGCAATGACCTCAAGGTTCGAGAGCATCTTGAGGATAGGCAAATTCGTTGGGCAAAACGTAAAGTTATGCTTGCAGAAAAGCAGGTGCAAACGACAGACAGCGAAGGAAATAGGGAAACATTAGATCGATTAAGAACTGCTCTCGTAAAACAAGAAATTGATATTTTTGCAGCACGAGTAGAAAGATACCCAGATAATGTTGCTTGGAAGTTTGAGCTGGCTATACGACTAAAAACTGCCGGGAGCCCCGCTGAGGCGATTAAATATTTTCAGCAAGTGCAGATAGACTCACGTCGCCGCGGGGCAGTAGCTCTTGAGTTGGGGGAGTGCTTTCAAAAAATAAAGCAATACCCACTCGCCATGAGGAACTATCAGGCGGCAGTAGAAAGCCTGGGAGATCGAGAGATAGAGTTGCGAAAAAGAGCTCTGTACAGAGCAGGTGTTTTGGCTGCAGCCATGAAAGATAGAGATGCAGCGTTGAAGTTTCTGTCGAATCTTGCTGAGATTGATTTCGGGTACCGTGATGTGGCGCAGCGTCTCGAAAAATTGAATGCGGAAGATGCTTAGGGGTTACTTTTCTGTCCGTTCATTCGGGAAACCCTCTGATTGTGCTTGTTTTGTCTAGGCACTGGCGGAATTGTGTTTTGTCGGGTAATTTGAATAGTTAAATAAGTATTTGAGCCCGGTTCCTAATCAAGTCGAGGAATGACAGAAATGCCTCATTCGGCAAGTGCGAAAAAACGATTGCGTCAGAATGTACGAAGCCGCGACCGTAACAGGGCTGTGAAGTCCGAAATGAAAACAGCAATCCGTAAGGTACTTGAGGCAATATCTGAGAAAGACGTTGCTGCAGCAAAGAGTCTTTTTAATTCGGTTGCGAAAAAAGCTGACCGAGCAGCGACGTCGAAGATGATTCACAAAAATAAGGCAGCTAGAATCAAGTCGAGGCTCTCTGCCCGAATTGTTGCCGCACAGTCAGCGACAGACTGAAACGTGCCCGCAAGTGCCACGTGGGGTGAGGGTTCAAACCATAGTATCCCAGTCAATGCTTTGACTGTCGAATACAGGACCCTCGATACAGGTTCTCTGGTAGTCCCAGATCCCTTCTCTATCTATGATTGGTGCAACGCAACTAAAGCAAATTCCAATCCCACACGCCATTGGCGTTTCGAGTGAAACCTGGCACTTGAAAGAGCGGGCGGCTGTCCACTTTGCGACAGCAGCCATCATTCCTTCAGGTCCGCAGCAGGCGATTGCAGGTGTTTCATTTTTTGGGAAAGCCTTTTCTTTCTCCATGTTGTCAAGGAGATCAACAACCGTTCCACGATGCCCCCTTGAACCATCAAGTGTTGCCAATCGGACTTGCATGCCAAGATTCACAAAGTCTTCAGTGTGTCCGAAAAAATTGGCGTGTCGTGCACCCCAGCAGAACGTAACGTGGCCGGAAGGAACCTTTGCTAAGAAATCACGACCTAGCATGAGAAGTGCCGTCTGTCCGATTCCACCAGCCACCAGAACAAGATGTTTCACAGCTGGATTTTGGAAACTGTTGCCGAGGGGACCCCAGAGTGAGACACTGTCGCCCGGCCGAAGGGTGGTCAACGCAGTTGTAAACTTACCGGCTACTGCATAAATAAAATCAACAAATTTTTGATTACTACCGTCAGTGGGTGCAGGTGTTTGTTGCCAGTGTTCAGGTATTTGGTCATTCCTAAATACATCATATACAGCCAGAGGGCGGGCAAGAAGTGGGTCGTTCTGATTGGCAAGACGAACCATCGCAAATTGGCCTGGGCGAGCTGACTCAGCAAGGCGGGGGCAGTCAATTCGAATCCGCCATGTCGATTCAGCGATTTGCTGGTGAGCAACGATTTCTGCCTGCTGGTAGAGGGGTGTACATGAGGGACTAGGGGATGAAATGTGCATAGTGCTTTTGCTACCTAAATTTCTACTCTCACCACGTTCTTTTTAATTGAAACGCCGCTCTAGCGAGTCTTTTTTCTCCATGAGGATGCCTTTCCAGGGCGTTTAGGTCGTCGCCTGACGCCTTGTCCCTCGGATCGACGGCCTGCTTCGACGTTAAAATTTTCTCGGTTTGCCCGTGATCTGCCACCGTACATCCTTTTTGGGGCATGTGTTCGAGGTTTTGGAGAGCGATTTTCACCCACCGCAGCAGTTGCAGCCTGCCGTAATCTCTCAATCTCCTCCCAGCTGAGTTTCCGCCATTGGCCAGGGAGAAGGTTTCCAAGAGTTAAATCACCGACTGCTATTCGTTTGAGTTGCTGTACCTTATGACCAAGGGATGCCAGCATTCTTCGGATCTCACGATTACGTCCCTCGTCAAGAACCATCTCAAGGACGGTGCTCTGTTTGTGCTGGGAGCGAACAGTTACCCTCTTCGCTTGCACGGTAGCTTCTGCGAGGCTGACACCTTGCCTAAGTGATTCGACTGTCTCTGGTGTTGGTATTCCTGCAATTTGAACCAAGTATTTTTTTTCAACGCCATATCTTGGATGAGTGAGAAGATTACCAAGTTCACCATCATTTGTAACAAGAATGAGTCCCTCACTCGCACGATCAAGACGACCAACTGGAAACAACCGTTGATCTGCCGGAACAAGGTCAATCACTCGTGGACGACCAGATGGGTCGTAGTTCGTTGTCACAACACCAACCGGTTTGTTGAGCAAATATACGCTTCGGCGAGGATTGGGTAGTCGTTCACCATCGACACGGATTGATTGTCGAACTGGATCAACTTTCGATCCAAGAGTTGTAACAATCTCGTGATCAACTTCTACACGACCCGACGTAATCAGTTCTTCACATGAGCGGCGGCTGCCAAGGCCAGCAGCAGCAAGCACTTTCTGAAGCCGTTCAAGGCCATCATCAACATCTCGAAAATTTCGGTTTATTGAGTGTCGCGCCGGAGTTGATCCTGGCCGAGGGGATGGCTTCCGAGCCAAAGGGCTACTGTGGGTCTGTCTAGCGGCTTTTGATTGACGTCGGGGTAATTGAGACACAGAGAAATTTCCAGAGGAATTGGTATTCCTCAAGGATACAGCATTCAGCTACCGAACGGGTGCCCACCAACGAGATCGTGTAATTTCTGGCACTGGATCAGCAAAATCACGAGGTCGAGCCCCATCCATTAGGGGCATTCTCAAAACAGATGGTGCGATATCGTCTTGTAAATATGGGTCGAAACGGACTGCTCGCCGTTGCTGCTGTTTTGCCGGACCCGGCTGAGTCCAGTCTGGTCGTCCTAGGGCGGCACAACCGGTGCATGCAAAACAACAAATTATCACCATCGTTCGGCTAAAATGCATTTTGCTTACTCCAGCACAGGCATAGATGCAAAGAATGTGAGCCTGAATTCTAGGGATGCGACTCATTTTTCCAAAGATCGAAAATAAGCCGTTTTTTAGGTGTCGTCTCTATATTTCAAAGCGTCCGTTGGCAGAGGGAGCGTAATTCGAAGAAGGTGAGGACTGTTCTGACCGACTGAGAGGCATGAAAGGCTTTGTGGCTGAAGACTTGCGGGAAAAAGAGCGCAGTCGCCTCGTTTCAGTGTTGGCAGATTCCAGCCAGAGGGAAGTCGTACTTCACCGGCTAATACAACAATAATTTCACAATAATTGCCGGCTGTAGACCATGTTCCGGTTGGTAACACCTCGTCGAAGTAAAAATAAGGACTCTCAACAAGTCGCCAAACAGTAGGGTCTGGTGTCGATATCTTTTTTGTGAGGGTAACTGGGCCCGTAAAGTGTGTTGCGGCAAGTCCTTCGTTGAGGTGAAGGGACCTTGGATTATTGTGTTTATCAACCCGGTTCCAATCAAATAAACGAAACGTAACATCGCTAGATTGTTGAATCTCAGCTATTACAAGGCCGGCCCCGATTGCGTGGACAGTGCCTGCCGGAATAAATACACAGTCACCCGCTTTCGGCTCAATGACATGAAGGGCATCTTCACATCTTCCAGAGGTGATTGCACGTTGCAGTGTCGGTTTGTCAATTCCATCACGTAATCCAGCAAAAAGTTTGCTCTTGGGTTCAGCTTCGACGACATACCATGCTTCAGTTTTACCTCTGTCTGGAGGTGTTCTTTTCGAAGCTTCTTTATCGTCAGGGTGAACCTGCACGGAGAGTACTTGGTGGGCATCTAGAAATTTAAATAAAAGTGGAAAAGTGCTTGGTGTAGATATGCCTGTGATTGAAAACGAGTCTTCTTGCATTAGCCCGCCGAGAGTTCTTCCTGCGAGAGGACCGTATCGGACAATGCTTTGATCGTCTCCACGATCAACGATTTCCCATGATTCGGCGTAGGGGCCGGCGTGCTCTAACTCACGGCCAAGCAAACTCTGAAAACGGCGTCCGCCCCACAGATATTGTCGGTATAGAGGGCGGAAAATCAGTGGAGTGAGCATGGCTGATATCTATCTACAAGATGAATGAAAAACAAAACACAAGATGGCATCGAGGTTGTACCAAAACGGTGCTCAGGGTTGACCATAGCCATCGAGGATACGTCCGATGCCAAAAAGACACACGGATACAACTAACACCATCAACATCTGTCCAAGAGAAATGGCATGGTTGAGTTCGAGGATTATTGCAAATGCTGGAAGAATTAATCCGAGACGTTGGCCGATTTGTCCGATGAGCCTCATTTCGCTGCACTATTTCAGATTTGTGGGTGAGAGTGAATTAAATGTATTTATTTGAGAATACTGCGGTGATACTAAAACAACCGTTAATTTATAGCGGGGGCTTGTGTCGTGTCGCTATCTGGCAATACTGCGAGAGATAAAAAGCAACGCTTTCCAGTTTAGTTTAGATCAAGGAGTCTCTCATGACGAATCATCGCTCTAATGCAGTAACTTTTAAAGGCAATCCGCTGACACTCGTTGGTGACGAATTAGTGCCTGGAGCGAAGGCCCCAGATTTTGATCTCGTCTGCTATGGACCGGATGGCATGCAGCACATCAAACGAGATGATTTCACTGGGAAGCCATTGATTGTAAGTGTCGTGCCGTCTCTTGACACACCAGTGTGTCAAATTCAAACAAAAACGTTTAATTCACGAGTTGCTGCTTTAGGTGACAAGATAGGTGCACTTACGGTGAGCCTTGACTTGCCATTCGCTATGAATCGGTTTTGTGGTGCCGAGTCGATAGAATCGATGAAAAACGGAAGTGATTATATGGATCGTAATTTCGGGCAGAATTGGGGCGTGCTCATCGATGAGTTAAAAATTCTTGCAAGGGCAGTATTTGTCCTCGATAGCGAAGGCGTCATTCAGTACGCTGAGGTCGTGCCAGAGGTTGCAGACGAGCCGGACTACGAGGCAGCAGCAGCGGCAGTGCAGAAATTGTTAGCCTAATTTTTTAGAATGCCTCGCATGTCCTGTTTTGCATGGGCAAGAGCTTCGGGTAATTTTGCAGAAAGCTTACCGCCGGCCTGCGCTAGGTCCGGACGTCCGCCACCTCGGCCTCCAACGAGCGAGGCCGGCTCGCGTATCCATGTACCTGCGGAAATGCCCCTCGATTCAACCTCGCGGCTAATGCCGGCAACAAGAGTGACCTTGCCAGCCTCAGCGCTCCCGAGAAGTACTGCTACAGGGCTCGCTTTTCGACGGAGTTGGTCGATGCAATGACGCATTGCTGCTGCATCACATCCTTTCGCATCTGCTACTACAATTCGTACTCCATCGACTTCCTCGGCTGATCTTAACAGTTCTTCGATAGAAAAATCGGATTGCTGAGTTGTGGCCTGCCGTTTGAGTGTCTTTAATTCTTTCGTCAAAGCTTGAAGTCTTTTTGGGAGGTCAGGCACAGGGACTTTGAGGGCATTTGCTGAATCAGTCAGGGTTGCTTCAGTTTGTCGGAATCGCTCGAGAGCTCGATGGCCAGTGACCGCAATGACTCGACGTGTGCCTGCCGAAACACTTTCTTCGTTTATGATTTTGACGAGACCAATTTCACCAGTGTTATTTACGTGAGTCCCCCCACACAATTCTCTGCTAATTTCATCGATAGAGACCATGCGGACGATGTCAGGGTACTTTTCACCAAACAGCATCATTGCTCCGGCGTGTCTGGCTTCTTCTAGCGGTAAGAGACTTGCTGCTACTGGTGCTGCTGCAAGCACATTTTCATTGACCATTGCTTCAATTTGCTGAAGGGTTTCGTGATCGACGGCGGAAGCATGGCTAAAATCGAAACGGAGTAAATCAGCATCAACTTTGGATCCTTGCTGCACAGCGTGTTTGCCAAGAAAGTGTTGTAAGGCAGCGTGAACAAGGTGTGTTGCGGAATGAGCGCGCCGAATAGCCTTCCGTCGACGCTCATCTACGATTGCCGAGACCTCTTGTCCGAGTTCGATCGAACCTGTTCGAAGAACGCCGCGATGTAGAAAAAAACCACCTTCTTTTTGGGTTTTAAGAACCTCAAAGGTGCCTTGTGGTCCCTCGAGCCAGCCAATATCTCCCACCTGCCCTCCAGATTCACCGTAGAAACTGGTTTTGTCTAAAATGATCGTCACAAGTTGCTGTGCATCGGAATCTCCATTTACGACATTATTTTCTGCGAGTGATTCACAAAGCCGGTCCTGCGCGATGATTCCAACAATTTTACTTGTTGTTTGAAGAGATTCGTAGCCGAGGAATTCTGAACCATGCATTGCTTTTTTAAGCGCATCAAGTGGTCCGGACGTGAAAACTTCAACGCGTGTTCCAGCGCCTGATTTCTTTCCGTGTGTTTCCATGGCCTCTCGAAAACCGTTCCAGTCGAATGCACAATTTCGCTCAGCAGCGAGTGTTTCAAGCAGTTCTGGGGGGAAGCCATACGTAGTGTAGAGTTCGGCGGCGTCCTCCCCGCCTACAAGGCCACCACCAGATGAATGGATACCTTCGAAGAGTTTATTAATTCTTGTGAGACCCCCGCCAATAGTTGCTAGGAAAGACTCTTCTTCTCGTTTAATTACGTTTGTGACGTGCTCGACGGTTTCGGCTAACTCGGGGTAGGAGTGCTTCATTTGAGACGCAACGGCTGGAGGAAACGTGTGAAGGAATGGGTCTCGGATGCCCATCTGCCAGCCATCAAGCACCGCTCGTCGTAAAAGACGTTTTACAACATACTTTTCTTCATTATTGCCCGGCAGGACATTTTCATGAATCGCAAACGTACATGCTCGAACATGGTCAGTAATCCGGCGTATTCGGCGGCCATTGTCGTCACCGGCGATATAGTTTTGCTTGCAGGTTTCCGCAACAGTTTCAACGAGCGGTAAGAGGATGTCGATATGGAAATTGCTGTCGACACCTTGAAGCATTGCACATGTGCGTTCTAGCCCCATACCTGTATCGATATTCCTACTCGGAAGTGGTCTGAGGTTATCTGGTGGATCACCAATTCGGTTGTGTTGGGTGAACACAAGATTCCATATCTCGACCTCACTGCCGTTTGGCATCTGGTAGAAGACTTCGCTGCAAGGGCCGCAGACGCCATCAGGACCTTGAGAGGGCGCGCTTGCAGGCCAAAAGTTGTCGTCTTCTCCCATTTTGGTAATCCGACTTGATGGTACCCCAACTTCATCAGACCAGATGCAATAGGCTTCGTTGTCATCTTCATAGACTGTTATGGAGAGTTTTTCTGGATCAATATTCAGCCAATCGCGGCTTGTGAGAAATTCCCAGGCCCAAAGAATTGCCTCGCGCTTGAAATAATCACCGAAACTGAAATTTCCCAACATTTCAAAAAAAGTATGATGCCGTGGCGTTCGGCCGACATTTTCAATATCTCCTGTCCGCAAGCACTTTTGGCACGAGGTTGCTCGTGTGAAGTCAAGTTTGCATTTCCCAAGGAAATGATCCTTGAACTGATTCATACCAGCTGGTGTGAATAACACGGAAGGATCCCAACGCGGAACAAGCACATCGCTTGGCCTGCGAGTACAACCTTTTGTTTCAAAAAAGGTGAGGTACGCTTCTCTGAGATCGTCTGCCTTCATCGGTTTCCTTTGCTCCGGAATATAACGGGCTATGAGAAATATATCGCACTATACATGCTCTTGGTGTGTGATACAGGCCAGTTATTTCTGCTCGCCTACTGGCGACAGCCGGCACTGCCTGGGGAATCTACATGGCTTTTCTCACAAAAAACCCCCCAAGAGTCAGAGTCTCCTGAGGGGGTAAATAGAACACGAGCTTTTCTCAAAAAGTATTTGAGTAATTGGCGATGAGGAGGCTTTACGACTCTACCTTCGCCTCAGTTTTAGCCTTTGCTTTGGTTTCAACTTCTGTTTCTGGTTCAACTTCTACGAGTGGTTCTCGGCTTAAGACAATTTTTTGTCGTATTTCTTCAGCAATATCAGGATTTTCCTTGAGGTAGAGCCTTGCTTTCTCCCTCCCCTGCCCTAAGTGCGAATCATTATAGCGAATCCAGGTTCCTGATTTTTCAATCAGCTTTGCGGCCAGCCCGAGATCAATGAGATCCCCTTCTGCACTTATGCCGTCAGAATGCATCATGTCGAATTCGGCGATGCGGAAAGGTGGAGCAACTTTATTCTTGACAACTTTTACGCGAACGCGTTGCCCGACAACCTCTTCTCCATCTTTGAGTGCCCCGATTCGTCTGACGTCTATCCGGCATGAAGAATAAAATTTTAATGCCCGGCCACCTGGAGTCGTTTCAGGGCTGCCGAACATAACACCAATCTTTTCACGTATCTGATTGATGAAGATCACACATGTTTTGCTTTTTGCGATCGCACCTGTAAGTTTTCTCATCGCTTGACTCATGAGACGTGCTTGAAGCCCAACAAATGAATCACCAATTTCACCATCAAGTTCTTTTTGGGGTACAAGAGCGGCAACAGAATCAATGACGATGACGTCAACGGCATTTGATTTGATAAGCAGTTCTGTAATATTCATCGCTTCCTCACCACTTGCTGGCTGACTGACAAGAAGGGTTTCAAGTGTGATTCCAAGTTTTTTTGCCCAGCTTGGATCGAGTGCATGTTCTGCATCAATAAATGCTGCAACACCACCGTCTTTCTGAGCAGCGGCCACAGCATGAAGAGCGAGCGTAGTCTTGCCGCTCGACTCAGGCCCAAAGACTTCAATGATGCGACCACGCGGAAAGCCGTTTCCACCAAGAGCTATGTCGACAGAGAGGCTTCCACTTGGGATCCCAGGAACAATAGTTGTTGAATCAGTGCCGAGTGGCATGATAGAGCCTTGCCCAAACTCTTTTTCGATTTGTGCAAGAGCCGTCTTTAGTATTGGATTGCCATCGATAAATGCATCAGCGGCCTTCGTGGTGTTCTTTTTCTTTGTCGAGCGACTATTTGTTTGTGGTGCTCCGGTCTTCTCTTTCGCTTGCTTTGTCTTAGCCATGCGGGCTGACGCTCCTTCTTTATGAGATGACGACTCAGTTTTTATTTTAGGGGTTTGTTTTATCGCGCTGATCATTGCCGATTCCTTTCAACGATTCATTCTGCGCGAATGCTGTAACGACATATAGCCATTGAAATCAAAGTGTGACGAATTCCTCAAAAAACGGCTACGTCGCAGTGTTCAAATTTTGAATCAATACAATAAAACGTCTGCATTCACGTGTCTGGACAAGCGAAGGGGCACTCGCCACAACGCACGATCACTTCCGTACGAAGGAGGTGAACATGCGTATAGTATCGGCAATTCTCCGGCTTAGCAAGTGAAAAAACATCGTTTACAGAGTGAGATTTACTGTCATGCCTTATCCAGAGCCGTACAACCGTCAGAAACTCAGCATTTGTCGATACTCTTTAAACCGCTGGTCTACGAGAGAACGGTCGAGTTTTTCAAGCCGACCAAGGCTAAAGTCCTCAACAGTAAAACTTGCTGTGACAGTTCCGTAAGCAAGTGCTTCCTTTAAAGCCTGAGGGTCAAATCGTCCGAGTGATGCAAGGTGACCCATCATGCCGCCAGCAAAACTGTCGCCTGCACCAGTTGGATCAAGTACCTTCTCGGTTGGAAAAGCAGGCATGACGTACATTTCATGTTCACTAAAAAACATAGCGCCATGTTCTCCCTTTTTTATGACAACAAATTTTGGCCCCATTGCTCGTATTGCGTGACCCGCCCGTACAAGGTTTTCATCCTCTGCGAGCAGTTTGGCTTCAGCATCATTCAGAACTAGTCCATCGATCTTGGTCAATAATTCATTCAGTTCATCCCTTTGAATATTAATCCATAAATCCATGGTGTCAGCAACAGTCAGTTCTGCATTTTTAGCCTGCTTGAGAACATCGAGCTGTACCGCAGGTGAAGCATTACCAAGGAAAAGGAATCGACAGTCTTGGTGTGTCGATCCTAATTTCGGCTGGAATTCATCAAGCACATTGAGGTGCACTTCGATTGTTTCCCGGTCATTCATGTTTGGGAGGTAGCGTCCTCGCCACCGAAATGTTTTACCACCAGGAATGATTTGAAGTCCTGATGTGTCAATTCCCTTGTGTTCAAGCAAGGCTGTGTGCTCTTCTGGCCAGTCTTCACCAACGGCACCAATCATACGAACGGGAGAGAAGAAACTGGCTGCATATGAAAAAAATACAGCAGACCCCCCAAGAACATCATCCCGCTTGTCGGTTGGGGTTTCTATACAATCAAAGGCTACGCTTCCAACCACAAGCAGAGGCATTTATATCTCCTTCGTGAGTGTAATTTTAATAAAGATTCGGTGCAAATTTTTTTTAGAAAAAATCCAGAAAGCAGACTCTAACTGTTTCTTGCACCATGCGCCTAGGAAGCACTTTTAGCCACAGAGTTCGAGAGCATTGCGAAGTCGTTCTAGAGATTTTTCACGACCGAGAATTACGAGGCAGTCATAGAGCCCGGGCCCGACGGTCGTTCCGGTCACGGCAACACGCACCGCATGAATGAGATCCCCGACCTTCTTATTCGCAGCGTCGACTACAGACTTAAGGGCGGGCTCAAGAGTTTCGGTGTGAAATGGCTCAATATCTGCAATGCGGTCAATGAATTGCTGAAGTAGATCCGCAGTTCCTGGCTTAGCCAGTCGTTTGGCCACAGCTGCCGGATCATACGTCAGCTTCTCAATTAGAAAGAACGTGGCATATGTCAGGATGTCTCCAGCAACTTTCAGCCGGTCCCCAGAAGCTTCAATAATTTGAAAAACGAAGTCTTTCTTTTCATCTGATACTGGCTCAGAGATGAGGCCAGCTTTGGTGAGAAACGGTACCGTAAGTTCATATTTTTCAGCCGTTGAAAGTTGTTGCATGTAGTGATCTTGAACGGCCCATAATTTCTTTGGATCAAAGCTTGCCGGAGAACTATTCACGCGTTCAAGTGAAAAGTTCTCTATGAGTTGGTTGCGGGTGAAAAATTCTGTGTGATCATCAAGAGACCATCCGAGGAGCGTGAGGTAATTGTCAATGGCCCAAGGAAGGTAACCAACATCTCTGTAGAAATCGACAATAACTGGGTTGAACGTGTCTGATTCTGGCTCAAGTCCAATCTGCTGCGCAATCTTCATGCCATGCTCATTGACCTGAGCAAAATCCCGATTCTTTAGGTATTTGTCTAATTTGCGTTTGCTGAGTTTTGTGCGGCTTCCTGGTTCTGCAACAAGTGGGAGGTGTGCATAAGTCGGGAGTTCGTAGCCGAGGCTTTTCGCAATAAAAGCTTGTCGAGGTGTATTTGAAAGATGTTCTTCTGCTCGGATGACATGGCTAATTTCCATGTCATGGTCATCCACAACAGTAGCGAGGTGATACAGGCATGAGCCGTCAGCTCGCTGTATGACGTGGTCTTGCTCTCTTTCCCAGGCAAAGGTCACTTCGCCACGTACTCTGTCATGGATGACAAGCTGCCCTTCTCGTGGCATCTTGAGTCGAACAACTGCCCGGCGACCCTCCGTCTCAAATCGTGATGCAGTTTCATTATCGAATGCAGCAAATCTGCGGCTGTAAAGGAAGGGGCGACCTGCCGCCTGTGCCTCTTTGCGTTCCGCATCAAGTTCCTGAGGCGTTGCGAAATCTCGATACGCAAAGCCAGTATCAAGCAGACGTTTTGCTGCAGCCGCGTACCGATCAGCACGTTGAGACTGAAAATACGGGCCATGATTTCCTTCAGCATCCGGTCCCTCATCCCAGGTTATCCCAAGCCACCGAAGGCCTTCGAGAATTGGTTCCAAGGCAGTTTCGAGATTACGTATGTCATCAGTATCGTCGATCCGCAAAACGAATGTGCCGCCGTGGCGTTTCGCAAATAGCCAATTAAATAGCGCCGTTCGGACACCGCCGATGTGAAGAAAGCCGGTAGGGCTTGGGGCAAAACGAGTTCGTACAGTCACAGGAAACCTCCGTAAGCACTATCGGGAAACGAGAGCCTTTCGTCAAAGGGGCATTAAGCAGCCCGTCCGTTCCTCGTGAGTTTGCGGAGTCGGCGACGCTCAGCTTTCGAGAGTCGACGTTGTAAAGGCGGCTCATTGTCACTTGAATAGGTTTCCTCATAGGTGGCATCTTCGTAAGTCACCGAATGTTGCTCGTCCGCTGCGTTCATCGAAATTTCTTCGAAGTCAATGGCTGTCGATGCCGAATTGTCCGGCGTTTCTGTGGCTGAGTGTATTGCTGGGGGACTGATAGATCGATGTTTTTTCTTTGACAGTGCGGGTTTTTTTGGTTTGCAGAGGCCGTCTATTTCTCGGAGGCTCCCCCGGACCGCAAGAAGCATCGCGAATAACATAAACCCACTGCCAATAAGCCAGGTAGCGTTCGATAACAGAAGGAGACGTGGTTCGGTTGTCGAACACCAGATGCACGCCGTTGACGCACACCAAAAGAGAAGTCCTGACATGACTGTCAGGATAGGAAGAAGTTTTTCGTGGAGCCTGAAAAGTGTTCCGGAAATCGTTATGAGTGAATACAGGAACCCTAGCAGGGCCCACCAGCCAAGCCCCTGCGGTCCAAAAGGAGTCTCAGTTACTTGTAGCAAGGCTAGTGCAACCGCCGGTCCGATTGGTACAGTTGTCGCTAGAGAAGCGATGATCCAAAGTACCGCGAGTGCACCCCATGGACGAAAGCCGGGTCGTGTCACGTCGCGCCGATTGCGGTGAATCGATCGAAGCACCAGTGTTGCGCCAGTTGCAAGCAAAAGGTATGTCTGCGTGAGCCAGCCAGCCAGATGGGCTTGTCCTTGAAGCCCAATGCCTCCGCGAAGAATGTCTACACTCTGACTGTACTCACCGCCGTCTGGTAAAAATTCAAAAATGGTAAATTCCCGACCTAAACATGGAATAACAGCCAGAGATGTTACGCACATCTGAAGTGCCGCAACGGCACACAAAGCGGCCGGCCGAGTTGGCACAAAAGAGGCTAGGTGTCTGTATAATAAAGGAAGACTATCCGACGGGCTCGTGGAGACAATCTTGTCCTTCTGTTGTGATGATATTTTGTCGGCCGAAGTTGACGTGATCGATCGCTTTGGCTGACTGCGACCGAAAAGTCGGGTCACGGGCGTTTTCCTTGCGTAAGGTCTGGTGTGTGGCGGTTTAAACTCTCATGAGTTTGTCGGTTTTTTCTGGCTAGAGTGCTGAGATTCCATTGTTTCAGCATGGGCCTCTGCCTGATCGATTTTCTTCGCCTGATCGTCAGAGTTTTAAAGTAGTGTGACTTCTGCTTGGCGTTTGCCGAGGAGTCGCAACTCAGGTAGCATCATGTTCCGTTGTTGTTCAGATTTGATTGGTTCGTTCCCACCATTCCTTGCTTTACGCGGAGACGTATATTCATGGCTTACACGCTTCCCCCACTGCCCTACTCCTTTGACTCACTCGAGCCACACATCGATGCCCGTACAATGGAAATTCACCATGACAAGCATCACGCTGCGTATGTGGCAAACGTGAATAAAGCTCTTGAGGGCAGTCCTTTGGCTGAACTGCCGATAGAAAAACTTATTGGTGATCTTGAGCAAGTGCCTGAAGCAATTCGCACCGCTGTACGAAATAATGGCGGTGGACATGCCAACCACTCACTATTCTGGGAGTCTTTAGGGAGTGGTAAAGGTGGCGAACCTTCAGGAGAACTCGGGCAGGCAATTGCCTCAGTCTTTGGGAGTTATACGAATTTTCAGGATGCTTTTTCAAAAGCTGCAATGACGCGTTTTGGTAGTGGTTGGGCGTGGTTGTCAGTAGATTCTCAGGGGCAAATTCTCGTAGAAAGCACCGCAAATCAGGATAGTCCGATTATGCACGGTAATTCCCCGCTGCTTGGGGTCGATGTCTGGGAGCATGCTTATTATTTGCTGTACCAGAATCGACGAGCTGACTATCTCCAAGGATTTTTTAATGTGGTTGATTGGGATGTTGTAGCGAGTCGTTTCGTAGCAGCAAAGTAGGCCCCCTAGTTCCTAGCTGTTCTCTATTTTAAAACGCTGATCTGCCGTATCACGATCCCGTCGTGGTGCGGCAGATTTTTTTAGACGGAGGAGAATTAGGGTAAAGGATGGCGTTGACATCCAGCCGATACAAAGCGTATTCCCTGCCTGTTCGGTTTATTTAGCCACTGCTGTTTTGGAGATATTTCCATGCCTTTGATTACCCGGATAAAACTTCGCCGTTGGAGTCTTGTATTGGGCACTATTGAGTTGTCTTGTTTTATCCTGCTTGTTGCCTGTGGTAGTGGTTGTAAAAGTGGTTCATCGATGGGTAGCTCTTGGGGATCCTTTGGTATGGGTGGCCCTGATCCAGCAACGCTTGCTGAGGCACCAGCATTCGATGGCGACACAACGAAACCATCCTCAACCGCACAACCGTATCCAACCACATCTACGCCCGATAGTTACGCTTTACAGCCTGGGCAGGAGGCGGTCTTGGCTGCTGCAGTATCTCCTTCTCAGTCTCCTGTGACATACGGCTCTTCGCCTCCCGCTGCCGAGCCGATCACCCCTTCATCGAACACAGTTGCAGCGACATCACCACAACCCCAGGTGGGGCCTTATCAGGCTGTGCCAGCAGCAGTTTCTCCAGCAGCGGATTCTCCGGCATTGGGTTCTGGTGTATCCGGCACATTGGCGAGTCAGGCTACGAGCGGCCTTCCGGCGGCCAGTTCGGCAAGCCGGTTTAGTGGTCCGTCAGCTAGCAACGCTCCACCAATGGCAAATAATGCTCCGAGTGGTCGGTTTTCAAGTTTAGGAGATCAGCGGGTAGCTGGTCTTCAGTCTTCAGCTGGTGCGGCAGGCAGTCGATTCAGTAGTCCTCCTTCAATGAATGCTCCTGTGTCACCCGCGTTTCCAGCAGCAACTCCTGCCGCACAAGGTGGGGGAAGTCGGTATTCTAATACGGCCGTCTCATCTTTTGACCAGCCGGCAACATCATTTCAGGACACAGATTCGACGGCCCAGCAGAGTCTGTCTGCTACGACTTCTGCAGAAGAGTCACCGACAGTTATGCCAACCAACGGAGCGCCAATGCACTCTCCACCAGTTCCACCAACGTCGCGTCGTCCTGATCCGGGATATAGGCCAGGTGGTACTTCGAGTTATCAGCCAGCGAGTCCAATTATCGTTCGTGCACCAGATTCCGATCACCAGTTAAATGATCTGGAGGGGCAGTTGGAATCGGGGCAGAGCATCACTCCGGCCTCATTTGAAGCTCAGCTTGGTAGTCCACAAATTCCATTTCAAACGAATAAGTAATATGGACTCATTGTCAGAATCAAACATCTCTGATTTTTTTAGCTACCATCCCATAACCATATTTGACTCAATGACTTTTCTGGCTCGCTCCAAATCATCACCGGTTGCATTCATGTACAGGCGAATGGCGTGAAGTTTGTCGCCAGATGCACGGGAGAGGCAGTCTCTAGCCGTGTTGCTAGGTAGAAGTGGTTGTATCTCAGTCGTTTCAGAAATGATTCCTAATGCGGATTTTGATACCACCCATGTATCACGCGGGCGACGAGTGAGGCGGAGTATTTTTTCTTGAGGGTAAGCTTCGGCAACGACAGCCGATGCAGATTTTTCGTCCTCGGCCCAAGAAATAATGATATGTGCTTCGGTTTCGATCTCGAACAGTGGCATTAATGAAACCTCCTCCCGTGACGCGCGATATTGAGCTGGTTCTCTAGTGAAACGGCTGTAATTAGCTTACCTTCATTCATTTAGTTTGTACAAAATTTGACACGTGTAGGTGCTTATCGTCTTCTTCTGAGGGCAGCGGGATCGTGGCAGATGCTGTTCGCTCTCTTATGAGGCCCTTCCAAGTTAGATGAGTGCGTATTGCAGCCACAATTCTATTTCGAGGCACTCAAACACATTCTTCATTGGGGGTTTCGTAGTGTTAGTTCTTGATGCGTTTTATACGGAAAAGACAGTGGCCTCTTTTTGCGTGGGTTTTTCTGTTATATTCAAATGAACGCGAGGCATTATCGCTCTAAATTTCCTATCGTCTTGTATAGTGAAATTCAAAGGGGGGTGTAGCTCAGTTGGTTAGAGCGCCAGCCTGTCACGCTGGAGGCCGCCGGTTCGAGTCCGGTCACCCTCGCTTATCGCTTTTGGACATCGGTTGCCTTCTGTTTTTCTTTATCGGTCTAATTGATGTCTATACCTTTTGCTGGCCGAGCCATTGTTACGGGAGCGGTGAGTGGTCTTGGGCGAGCAATTACGCGAGAGCTTGCAAATCGGAACTGGGAAATTGCAACTGTCGATTGCAAAGACAAGAGCGATGAAGCTTGGGTTACTCTTGACCGTGAGGTCATCGCCAGTGGTGGGAGGCATCTAATAAGTTCATTCGATGTCCGTGACGGTAGCTCTTGGCATCGGCTAGCTAACCGGTTGCAAAAAGAATGGGCCACCATTGATCTTTTTGTGAATGCGGCGGGTGTTGGTGCAACCGGCGAGGTTGGGTCGTTGCCAGTGCAGCAATGGCAGCGAGTACTTGAAACGAACCTTCTGGGGACAGTGATCGGATGTGAAACATTTCTCCCACGGCTGCGAACACAAAGAGAACCAGCACGATTGTTAAATATAGCTTCTGTCGCTGGGCTTCTGTCCCCACCCTCGATGGCTGCTTATTCAGCAAGTAAGGCTGGAGTCATCGCCTTGTCAGATGCAATCGCAGCTGAGTCTCAAGGGCAGCCGAGCGTCACAGTTGCGTGTCCCGGTTTTTTTCGGTCTGGGCTTCTTGACTCTTGGCATTTCACTCAAGCTATTGAGCGTCGAGAAGCGGCTCGACGTATGAAAAAAACAGCATGGACGTCGGAGTCAGTGGCCCGATACGTGTTGGCAGCAACCTTTCGTGGTCAGCACTATGTCGTGCTTGGTCGACAGGCGCGAATGCTTTGGTTTTTGAAGCGTTGTGCACCAACACTGACAAATAAGTTGACAAGTTATCTGTATCACCGATGTAAGTCTGATGCAGAAGTGTTGCGAGTGAAAACGTAATGGCACTCACAATGCCTAGGCCTCATTTTTTTATGCAGAAGAACTCTCGCTTATCCTGAAACAAAAGCTATTAGAAACTAAAACTGGGGTCTAGATCGACAGGTGTGACTATCCATCATTGAACCAAAGCCAAAATATTATAGGCCGGTTGCTCAAGCCTCTATTAGTGGGTGGAGTTGCCGGCGAAGACGCCGTGCCGAACTGCCTGGAGGAACGAGCAAAGCAATTTTTTCTTATTTATATAATCCCGGTCATGTCCTGAAGCCAGGCGCGAATTTCATTTTCGTATTCGCTGGCGAGACCACCAACGATGAGTTGGCGATGGAAGCTTGCTGCTCCTTCCTTTTCTAGGTCGGCGTCTTCTGCGCTTGGGAAACGTTGGTTGGGATCTGCTGCAACAAGTCCGCTGCAGAAGTTCATAAGGAGTTCGTTGCAGCTAACTTCACTAGGAAGAATTTGCGGCAGCCTGTGAGCGAGCGAGCGTTTCGCTTCTAATAAATCGTAGAACGAGGTGAGGCCAGCGAATGGGGGTTGGCCACTTAACATTTCAATAAGTACGTAACCGAGGCTTGCGAGATCAGACCTAGGCGAATGATCACTGCCTTCTAAGACCTCAGGTGCAGCATAAGCGGGTGTACACGTTCTTTGAGTTGGTGCAGTTGCCAAAGTCACTGCAGACCCGATGTCGATAATTTTTGCGTTACCTGTACGCTTCACCATAATGTTTGAGCTTTTAATATCACCATGAAGAATATTTACTCGGTGAAGCGCGGCTAGAGCTGCTAAGCATTCGCGTACTATTGCAATTGCGACCCCAGGTTTGAGCCGGGATTGTCGAGATCCAGGGGTCACGATGACATTGTTCAGGTACTCCCAGCGCGAGGCCGTCACGCGTTCCCGTGTCTTCTCAAGTAAATCTGGGGCAAGGAGCCTGGATAAATCGTATCCGTCGATCCATTCCATCTCCATGATTCTGATCTGCCGTTGTTCAACAAAGTTTTGTACGTCGAGCAGATTGTCTTGCTGGATTTGAGCGACTTGTGCAGAAACCTGAGCAATGCCTTCCATTGCGGTGCTATATCTTGCTTCCGATTCGTATCGCTCTGGAGAAAAAATCTTGAGGGCAACCGGAAGCGTAAATCCATCAGTTCCTTTCCGGGTAGTCAGGAAGACGACCCCCTGCCCTCCTGAACCAAGGCGACGGCCAAGTTTATGGTGCTGAGTCCAGTTGAGCCTTCCTCCATCAAGAACCTCGCCATATCGAGCAAGAAGTTCATCAGGGCAACGACCACCCCCAACACCCGCTGCTGGGAGTGTCGGCTGTCCGTCTTGAAAAATTGTTGTTGACATTGAATGACAACTTTCAGCTTGAAGTGATTTGTTGTGTGAGTCGAGTAACTTTTAATTCGTATTTCGTGAAGTTAAGAATCTCTTGCAGCTAACCAGGTGCCGGGAACCCCAGGTTTTTGTCGACGATATTAATAAGGGGCTGGCCCTGTCTATATCGTATGATGTTTTCACAGAATAGATCAGTCATTCGGTCTATTCTTTTTTTCGATTGTCCACCAACGTGTGGTGTAACAATAAGGCGAGGCGCAGTCCAAAGAAGGCTATCCTGTGCCGGAGGCTCCTCTGGGGTGACATCAAATCCAGCAGAGTCAAGATGGCCAGATTCGAGGGCATCAACAACTGCCTTTTCTTCGACAAGGGCTCCTCTCGCGACGTTAATCAGTATTGCACCAGGCTTCATGCTTGAAAGAGCCGATGCATTAATCATGTTCCGTGTCTGGTCTGTAAGTGGCGCCGTAAGGAAAATAAAATCGGCGTGTGGGAGAAAGTCGTGGAGCTGCTCCGGTCCTCCGAGGTGATCCACGAGTGGTGCTGGTCGGTCAGGGAAGTAATCAGTTGCGAGTATACGAGTTTTTAGTGGATGTAGGACTTCGGCGAGCCGTTGCCCGTTGCCTCCCAAGCCGACAATGAGGACTGTTGATCCTGTGAGGTCACGTGTCGGTCTGCGAATAAACTCTTTTTGTTGATGCTGCTGAATGAATAAAGGGATTCTGCGGCTGCAGCCTGACGCTAAGGCGAGCGAATGTTCTGCAACTTGATCGGCAAGAACACCCGATGCACTCGAAACAACAATCTCGGATTCAATGACGCTCGGAACGAGGCAATGATCGAGCCCCGCTGCTGAAGACTGAATCCAACGTAATCGTTGCCTTTGCACAGTCTCGTTCCACGGCACCGGCACTTTGGCATGACCACAAAAAATGTCTGCCGTGGGGAGTTCCTCAGCAATGTGTTCTTGGCCGGCAGGAATGACATTTGCATCAGGATACGCTTCTTGTATCTGTTTGATGTGTTGAGGTTCGACTGGATAGCAGAGAACGATTCGCATGTAAAATTTCCCGTGGCACAAGGACACTTAAAAGGGGTTTGCTGCGGTCTGATGTTTATCCACGTGGTGCCAATGCGGAGTTTCAAAAACCGTTCGGAGCCCTTATTATTGTATATTTGCCCTGATTGCTGAAAGCGCAATCAGAAGTTGCAAATCGAAGTTCCACAATGCTTGTTGCAAAATTGTGAGATACCTGAAGAATGAAAGGATGCAGTTTATTACGTTGTTTTAGCTGCGCAGTCATAAATTCCGTTTAGGGACATATGTTTGGTAGGTATCTTTTTCTTTGGACGCACATGTAGTATGAGTTGTACGCGAATGGCGGTGGTCATGACGGCCGCACTCACTTTTTTACGAATTGTCATTGGTCTCCATTTTTTTCTTGAGGGCTCAAGTCATTTGAGAGACCCTTCATGGTCGAGTGCTGGGTTCCGGAAGTCGGCAGTTGGACCACTCGCCTCTTTCCTGAAGGCAGATCTCCCTGAAACCGGTGATTGGAAGGGAACATTGGGTGGCGTCAGTAGTGCGGATGCTGTAGTTGTGGCTGATGCCGCAGATAGCTGGCGATTGTCAATTGTTGAAGAGTGGAAAATGTTGGGCGAACGACGAAAGGCTGTCCTTAGTAGGCCTGGGTGGGCAGCTCCAGCAGACTGGGATGAGATATCTTCCGCAGCTCTTCGTGCTGCGGATAAAAAACTTGTCTCAATGCTTGACTATGCAAACGAGGATCTTCTTGATTACTGTAGGCAGGTTATCCGACTCAAAACAACCGAGAATTCGGCAATGGCACAAGGTGTTCCTTTCATGCGAGATCGGGTCGCTGATAAAGAACAAGAGCTCGCAGGGCAAAAAACTGGGTGGATGGAAGAAGCGAATGCTGTCGGCCGAGAACTTGTGGCAGCCTGGAATGAACCTCTCTCTGCGGAAGAAAGACGAATTGCTGACACGGCCGTTGAGCCAACGCGGCTATGGAAAGCAGACCGGTTTGTGAGTTGGTCTCTTGCAACTATTGGTGCTTGCCTTGTGATTGGAATTTTTACAAAGTTCAATGCCATTGGTGGTGTCTTTTTTCTTCTTTCGGTTGTAGCCTCGCAGCCTTTTTGGCTACCAGCAGCGCAGGCAACTTATGATCAATGGGTCGAAATAGCAGGACTTCTTGTGCTGGCTTCTGTGCCACTCGGTGCATGGGCAGGCATTGATGCGTTTCTCATGCCTATACTTAATCGGTATTGTCCATTGAAAACCTGTTGCGATTCCAAGAGTTGAAGATGTGCTTGTTCCTGTGAATTGATCCAAAGAGTTATTACTACAACGTCAGTGAAGCGGAGAAAATTTTTTTATGAACCTCACTCCAGAACAGCAAAAAGTTGGTAAAGATAATTTCAATGATGCCGTGGCAGTGACACGACGTGACTTTCTGTCGGGTACGGTCGCTGCAGGTTTGGCAACGGGAGCCGGCTTAGGATCAATCTACTTTGGATACGGTGCGAGTGTCGGTAATCCATTGAGGGTTGGTTTTATTGGCACGGGTGATGAAGGAAGTGTGTTGATAGGTGCACACAATCCAGAATATCTCAAAGCTGTCGCAATTGCAGACATACGACCGTACAACGTTTTTCGTGCCTTTCACGGTGATGTTTCAAGCCCGAACGCACAGCGAGTGCGGCCGGGGTTGATGGCAAAATACGGTTGGAAGACTGAAGATGAGGCCCGCAAGCAGGTCAAAGTTTATGCTGCGTATGAAGAAATGCTGGCCGACAAAAATATTGAAGCTGTTGTCATTGCATTGCCATTGCACTTGCATGCTGAGGCGGCAATAAAAGCGATGCGAGCAGGCAAGCATGTGTTGACGGAAAAGCTCATGGGGCATTCGATTTATGAATGCAAGGAAATGGGCAGAACAGCTCGTGAGACAGGAAAGCTTCTCGCCACGGGGCATCAGCGACACTACAGCGTCCTTTACGACAACGCCGTTCATACGATTGGTGATGCTCGCCTTATTGGTGATGTGCATTCAATTCGAGCTCAGTGGCATCGTGGAAATTTGCCGGGCAAAGACAGCTGGAAGCCACCATTGCCTGCAGATGAAGCGCTCCTTAAAAAAATGGTGAGTTGGAGAAAAAGGCTGGAAGATTCAAAGCCGTCGGAAGTAGATGTGTGGTCAAAACGGGTGGCACAATTGGAGGCTCAAATTGCTGACAGTGGTGTTGATGCCAAGTTGTTCGGATACACCGAGAAGCAGTTGCCTGATGGCACCCCTCGCACACCTCTTGAGGAGTTGATTCGTTGGCGGCTCTGGAATCGTACCGGTGGCGGGCTGATGGCCGAACTTGGCAGTCATCAGCTTGATGCAGCTGGTATTTTCATTTCTGCGATGCATGGAAAAGGGAAGAAGGTAAAGCCATTGACTGTAACGGCTGTAGGGAATCGAAGTATTTTTCCTGACGATCGTGAAGTTGATGATCATGTGTACTGCATGTATGAATATCCAGCGCCGGATTACGTAGAGAATCCAAATAAGAAAATAGTTGTTACGTATTCGTCAATAAACGGAAATGGTTTTGGTGGGTATGGAGAAGTCGTTATGGGGACCGATGGCACTTTGCTTCTTGAACAAGAGCAAAATGTGATGCTGTACAAGGGGTCTTCTCGTGACACTCGCGTTACGGTATCAAAGTCGAAGAGTGGCGAGGCCGTGCTTGATACAACAGAAAGTGGCGGTGCTGGTAGCGTAGCCGCCGTTCCTACTACGGCGTCAGGGAAGGCACCACCTTCTCGTGGCTATACGGAAGAAATGGAACACTGGGCGTGGTGTATACGCAACCCTGATCCTGCGAACCAGCCTCGATGTAAACCAGAAGTAGCACTTGCGGATGCGGTGATTGCCCTCGTGAGTAATGTTGCATTGAAAAAATCAGGCGAACAGCCTCGCGTTGACTTTAAAGAAGAATGGTTTGATATTGAAAGTGATGTCACTCCGGAAGGCGTTAAGCCAGATCTGCAGCGTGAGCAATATAAAATATAAACCTTGTTTGCACTCGCTTGTGGTAAATCAGTCGACACGTGACAAGTGATTTGTAGCATGGTGTTGTGGGTGTATGCTTAGACTATAAGTCGTAGTTAATACGTGTCAGCATGCTGTTGGGGAGAGTCACAGCCGCTATCTCGGGGGCCTTTTATGTTTCGGCAATATTGTGATGTTTGGCACAAAAGAATTTTTAGTTGTTGTGGCAGAGTGCTTATTGCACTTTGCGTCGTAATGGTTGGGTGTAGCAAGCCACCTCCACCACCGCCACCTGTTGTTTCAATTCCAGAGCCCGCTGAGGTGCAAAAAGGAATTGAAATTACTGAGATTGATGCTGTCACTCTATTGCCAAATGCGACAAGTGAATTTACGGTGCAAGTAGTTAGGAATGGTCATGAAGGAAGCGTCGCAATTTCTTTTGAAGATCTTCCTGGTGGGTTCAAGATCAACCCTGAACGTCTTGAAATAAAAAAAGGATCTTCGGCTGGCAAGGCCGTTTTACAGGCCTTGCCGAGCCTCGGTGATAAGCCGGTAAAAGCATCCCTTGCCGTGAATGCAAAATTAAGGGAGATGACTGCTTCGCAGGCTCTTCAAGTCATTGTAGACAAGGTTGTTCGCCCTGAGTTTGGTAGTGTTCCGACGGTTCTGCTTCAGCCGGATTCGAGTAAAACGATATTGCTACCGATTAAGCGAAACGGTTTTGTAGGGAAGTTGCCCGTGGTAATTTCTGGTGGGTCGCCATCGCTTATGGCCAAGTTAGAACCATTGGCCGAAGAAAAGAATAATGATGACATCAAGATAGTTGTGTCAGCGGATACTGCGGCAACTGATGGTCCTGTGAGTCTCGAAGTGGCTGCAACCGTGTACGGGCGAAAAGTGATTGGGAGAATCCCCGTCGAGGTTTCTCGCTATCCGTTTCGGGTAGAGTCGTTTCGTGTTATTGATTTAAAGCAAAAAGCAAATGAAGTGATTCGACTGCCTGTTCAACGGAAAAAATACAAGGGGCCACTAAAAGTCGGAATAAAAAATCTCCCAGATGGAGTTGATGCCCTAGTGAGCCCAGTGGCGGCAGATGATCAGGAAGTTTCGGTAACGCTGTCTGTATCTCCAACTGCTCGCCCTCAAGTACGTTCAAGTTTGATTGTGGCATCTGCCGGTGATTTGCAGACATCAAACTTTATGGTGGTTCGAGTTTTGGCTGAAGATGAGGAAAAATTACCTGCCGGAATAATAAATGTCTCTGCAATTAAAAAGATTTTCATAGATCCGTCTGACGCCGCCCCTCTGCGGAGAAAAGGGTCGATAGGTGGGCGTCTTACACTCGAGAGCAAGCAGGCGCTCATTGATTTTTACGGCGCTACTCCCGAGTCCTTGGAATCAATACGCGACGGCCTTGCCTGGTTAGCAAGTTGTCAGCGTAGTGATGGGTCATGGGCATTGGATGGTTCTCTCGACGATGCTGGAGACAGTGGAGCTGAAAAGGGGCCGAGTCCTAATCCAATCGGTGCCACGGCCCTTGCGTTACTGCCTTTTCTTAGTGAAGGTATCGCACACAGCCGTGTGCCTCAGGGTCAAGACGAGCTTCAGCAATATCAACAGGTTGTTGAGCGTGGATTAATTTTTCTTGCTCTCAGTCAGCAGCGTAGTAACGATATTAATGATGGACGTCTCGATGGTGGGACCTATGCTCATGCATTGGCAACGATTGCACTTTGTGAGGCATATGGATTATCTGGTGATGATCGCCTTCGAGGGCATGCACAGTTAGCCCTGAAATATCTCCTCAATGCACAACATCAGGCCGGAGGGGGGTGGCGTTATTCACCAAACCAGCCGGGTGATCTCTCTGCAACTGGGTGGGTGTTTTTGGCAATACGAAGTGCCCAGCTAACAGGAATCAGTGTGCTTCCTGACTCGCTTGAGCGCGCTCGTCGCTTTGTTGATTCGTGCGGCGTTGGTCCAGAGGGCCTGCTATTATCCCGATATTGTTATCAGCCTGGTGCTGCCGAGAGTGCTGAGAAACGAAGTATGACAGCCGCTGGTTTGCTTACGCAGCAGTATCTTGGATGGAAAAAAGATGAGCAAGATCTGGTAGCCGGCAGTAAGTACTTGATGGAAAATCAGCCCCCAGAACAAGGGGCAAATTTAGGTGATATGTATTTCTATTATTATGCGACACAGGTCCTTCATCATCTTGAAGGGAATAATTTTGATCTCTGGAATCATCGTATGCGAGAACATCTCATTCGAACTCAGGAAAAAAGTGGAGATTTTAAAGGTAGTTGGAGGATTGACGGAGTTCCTCATGGAACAGCAGGTGGCAGAATATACGTGACGAGTTTGGCGATGCTAACGCTCCAAGTGCCGTACCGTCACCTGCCAATGTATCGGCTGTTTAAAATTAGCCTGAGTACAGACTGAAAAAGAGCAATTATGTGATTTGTTTTGAGAGGAGTGAGGCAAAGGGTGTCTAGCCGATGTCTAAAAAGAGGTCGCACGCATCCTCTTTCTTCATGCCGAGGGCTGCTCTGAGTGCCTTGAGGTCAGCGTCATTTAAGGGGACAAATACAACTGGGTCTTGGACCATTTCTGGGTTTGTGAGTCTGTAGCCGACGACATGAGATCCTTGGATTATTGGGCTTCTTCCGTAACCAAACATCATGTTGTCAACCTTTCCGAAAAAGTCTCCCAGAGTTATTGACGTTGGGTGGGGCTGCCGAATATAGAACAATTCAATAACGTCGCGCCAGAAGTGGGGTACGAATTTCTTGCCTACGTCGGCATGACCAACGCAGTTGCGGTTTGTGCCAGCAATAAGTGTTGGTAATTGTCTTAAATCAAGGGTCTGTTCGCTGCAGGAAGTAGTAAGTATTGTAGCAAGATTAATCATGAAGTCAGCGCTATAGCAGTCATCACAAATTATTGTTAGATGACTTAAGTCGATAATTGAAGAAGTGTTATCTACGTGTGTAGCAGCTGTAAGAATTGTTTTCGCAAGTCGGTCAACTGGAATGTGGTAGCTCTGGATTTCTGTCGGGAGACCATGCCCTAGGACAATGACTGTTGTTGGAATGTCTTTTGATTTGACAGCATTTGCTACCGACTGAAGAAATTTATCCCCAACATTTTCTAAAGTCTCTGAGGGATCAGTCTTTTTGAAAATAGTCGATGTGCAACCATAGGCTTTGGCAAGTGATAGAATTTCTTTTGGATCAAGTCCATGGTCGGGATCAAGTAATCCGATCAAATTGCAGCCAGGTCCAATGACGGGATCGTCTGTAACGGCATTCCTCTTTGAATCAATAAATTGTGCGAGAGCTACGAGTCGAGTTTGTCGTTCTGGTAGAGAGAGGCTTTTCAAGCTGTCGGCATATCGCTGTGAGAGGTAGTAGAGCGATGGCTCAAGTTGACGGTAATGTTTTGGTGTGAAGCCTAATGCTTTACTAATAGCCGGTGAGTCGTTCTGTTGAAATGTGGTGAAATCTTGTGCGGACAGTTTGTTGCAGTTGAGGACAAAAAGAAGTGTGATGTATCCGTAGATAATCAGGCTGATAAGCCTCGTGGAGGGCGCACCCAAAAGAGGGAGGTCAGGTCGGTGTTTGTGTTGCATAAGAGATGAGTGAATTGGCCTCAGGAGAAAAATGGAGGAAGATTTTTATTATATGAATAGTAAATTTATGATGAATTAAAGTCTTGACGAACACCGGGAGAATAAGTACTGTACGTAAGTACAGTATGTTTCTCTTTGGTTTTACGTTGTGACAAAGAATATTTCCACACATTCACGGTTTTCTAAGCTTGATCAGGCGGGCAGTCGTGCACATTTGCAGCAGCTTTCTAGCATGGTTTCAGCTTCTTCCTCATTACCAAAATATATTGGTGAGGAATCCAGGTCGACAGTTGTAAGCAGTGGGCTGCCTTCACTTGATCGTCTCTTGAGGCATAGAGGGGTGCGATTAGGCACCCTTATGGAATGGCTTGAGGCGGACGGTGATGGTATGGCATCAGCTTCTGGGGCAACAACTTTAGCTTTGGCTGTTGCTGTCCATTTGCAGGCAGCGAATGAATTATCTGAACGTCGTCCTGTGGTGCTTGTAGATCGTGCAAGAAGTTTTTATCCACCATCGATTATGCCGTGGTTGGAGTCTACACAACCTATTTTGCCACAAAGTTCTTCGAATGTTCGTAGTCGCTGGAGTAAGAAAAATACAGTGACCAGCAGAGAAGAAAATCTGTTTTATATTGTGTACCCTGCGAATGAAGCCGATGAGTTTTGGGCAATTGATCAGCTGTTGCGTTGTCCAAGTATTGCAGCAGTAGTTGGCTGGCCAGCACGCGTTTCATCTATAGCAATGCGCCGGTGGCAACTGGCTGCAAGGTCGAGTGGTGCTGTAGGTTTGTTCGTGCGACCATCTAATGCACGTCGTGAGCCAACATGGGCGGAAGCACGAATTCAGGTGGGATTATCTCATTCTCTTCGGAGTAGA
>Ga0315315_10000078_pt1 | contig 66788 bp, 51 predicted proteins | sample M140m3416metaG_FD_203699 | JGI IMG/M metagenome (GOLD analysis project Ga0315315, IMG submission 203699) | Ammonia-oxidizing marine archaeal communities from Monterey Bay, California, United States - M1 40m 3416 | ecosystem: Environmental > Aquatic > Marine > Intertidal zone | place: USA...
ACGGGTCGAGTGGTAACGCGGAGCGGGTCTCGAGCGCCCGCCGGTTTGGCGATGCCGGTTCGCGCGCCTTCGGCGAGAAAGAAGAGCGAGCGGGCGGTGTTTGAGACGTACGAAAATTTGGCGCCTTTGAACGACCCTGAGACCGTGATGGTTGGAGTATTGGTGGTTTTGAGAGGCGCTGCGGAGCGCGCGTGGGAAGAGCGCTTGGAGGCGATTGCGCTCGCGAATCGACTCGTCATTCATCACGTCGGCGTGGTGTCCGCGAATTTGCGTCCTTTCATCATCGGCGTCACATCGTGTCTCGAGAGCTTGCGAAGTTCTATTTCGAAAGCCGCACTCAGTCTCATCAAGACGCTGGCGGTGCATTTAAAAGGTAAGATCAACGGTGAACTTGGATGCGTTTTCCCGAGCGTTCTCAAGCGCGCCAGCGAGTCGAGTTTCCTCTCAGCAGAAGCAGACGAGGTTTTGCACGTCTTGATAGAGGCGGCTGCCCCTCACGCAGTTATCCGGACACTGTCGCAACATGTTTCGGCTCGAAGACTTCAAGCGAAAATCGCGTTCGCCTTGACGTATTGTGTCGAACGCAACGCCGAGTGCGCCTCCGTCTTTCGAGGGAGAGCTGGACGGACAGCTTTAGACCTCACCCTCGCGACTCTGGACGTGTGTATTCGTGGGGGGCATCCGGACGCCAGACTTTATGCAAAACGCTGTCTCTCTTGCCTGATTGACGTACTCGGGAGCGATGGATTGGAGAAACCGATGCGTGCGTATCCCGATTTGTTCGCGTTTGAAGAAAGTGGTAACGCATCCGTATATTAAAAAATTGCTTGTCGTCGTGGTTTATCGAAGCGTTGGAGCAAGAGTCATATGATCAATCTCGAGAATTTCGCGTTAATCGTCCTTCGCACCTTCGGCGTTTTCTTCCGTGCGGTACTGTTCGCGCCAGGCATCGCCCTTGTTGTTCTTCGGCACGCCCTTTTCGACATCCGTGGAGGACAAGTTGAGCTTCGATCCGAGCGCCTTGTCGTCATACTTCGTCACGTCGACGTCGTAGTTTTCAACAGTCATGCTGTCCTTGAGCGTTTCCGTCACCGGCTTCGCCAACAACCCGTCCTTACCCTTGGTGTCCGCCTCCGCTTCGAATTCAGCCGTCTTGGCGTTCGCCATGCCGAGCGCCGACGCCGCGAGTTCCGCGCGAAGTCGTTCCCGTTCAGCCTGTTGCTCGGGCGTTTCCTGCTCGCGCTCAGCCTTTTGCCTAGCGATATCAGCCATTTGCTGACCGAGCGGCGAGTTCGGATCGACCTCACTCGCGATCGAATTAAGGCGTTCCGTCGCGTTCTTTCCTCGGCTATCTTCGCCGAATCCGCCGTACGCGCGTCCCTCCGTCTGCAAAATCTTAAGCACGTTCTCCGGCGTCTTATCCTTCAATCGCGCGATGTCTTGCGCCTTCGGCCAGAACGACTTCGCCCCGAGCGGGAGCACGAGCCAAGAGATCCCCTCGATCGAGCCGAGCGCCGTCCCCGGCAAGCCGTGTCCCGTGAGCGTCTTGCACAGCAGCGACAACCCCACGACGGGCACCGCCGCCGCCGTCAACAGCGGCGGAATCTTGTACGAAATCTCGTCGTACTTCGCCATGAGCTTTTCCGGCGTGAAATCATCCGCGCCCGCCGCGCGCGGCGCGACCGCGCGCGCCCCGCGCGTCGCGCGCGCGCCCGATCGCATCGACGCCCGCGTCGATCGCGCAAAGTGCGACTTCTGCGTCATCGCGACGCCCTGCTGCGCCATCATCGTCGTCGATCGCGCGAGTCGCGCGGCGTAGGTTTTTACGCGCGTCGAGCGATTCGCGAGCGGTTCGCGAGCGTGCGCGCGCGCGTGAGTGCGGGGAACGCGACGCATCGGTCGTTATCCACAAAGATTACTCGACGCATCGCCGCACTCGCGCGCGCGCGCGACGACTCGACGCGACGCGCGCGACGGGAGACGATGCGCGCGGTGACGCTCGACGCGGGCGCGGCGGCGCGGCGCGGGCGGGGGCGCGCGGTGGTGAAAAAGACGTCGCGGCGCGATGGTGTCGAACGATCGCGGCGTCGACGCGCGGTGAACGACGAGGAGATGTCGACGCAGCGGTTCGAGACGCGAGCGTTCGACGCGGAGATCGAGCGAATGTGCGATCGAGGACTGCGAGACGCGCTCGAGGCGGTGGACGCGAGGTTGGTGACGGCGATGCGAGGCGAGAGCGCGGGGGCGTCGACGAGCGACGGCGACGACGACGCGGCGGCGATGAAAACGGCGAGCGATCGCGCCGAACGCGAGGCGGTGGAGTTGGTGATGTGCTTGCGTCAAAGGGGGGTGGTGAAAGCGTTCGGGGCGGCGCATAATGTGCCGAAGCGAGATTATGCGTTGGCGGAACTGCGGTTGAATAACATCGAGGCGGAGAAGTTGTTGGCGCCGACGGAGAGCACGATTAAGGGAATTCGAGATAATTTCACGCGATTGCTCGGCGTGGCGTACGTCGCGGGATTGTACTTTTTGCATCCGACGTTCGCGCAAGGCGCAGGAGTGGCGGCTTTCGCCGCGTTTTGCGCGACGTACGATCAAATCGCCTTCGGCGGCGGCGTCTCGGCGCTCGCGCTCGACACCGTCGCGCAATCGACGTCGAAGGAGTACGTCACGCGATTGCGTCGACACGAAGCGGCGCACTTTCTCACCGCGTATCTCATCGGGATTCTTCCTAAAGGTTACACGTTGAGCTCGATGGATGCGTTCAAGACGTACGGTGCGTTTAACATTCAAGCGGGTTGCGCGTTTTGCGACGGCGAGTTTCAGCGCGAAGTACAAAAGGGTAAAATTACCTCCACATCGCTCGGCCGGTTCGCGTGCGTCGCCATGGCGGGAATCTGCATGGAATACATCCTTTTTGGATTCGCCGAGGGCGGTCTGAGCGACGTACAACAACTCGACGGATTGCTGCGCGCGTTGGCGTTTACGCAGAAAAAGTCTGATTCGGAAGTTCGATGGGCGGTGTTGAACACGACGAGTCTGTTACGTAGACACTTAGGGTTGACGGAGAAGCTCGCGGATTACATGGCGCGCGGAGCGAGTGTGGGCGAGTGCGTGGCGCTGATCGAGAAGGAAGTCGAAACCGCCGAATTCGTTTGAAATGGTTGAAATGAAATTAAAACCGCGCGCGCGCATTTTTGTACCGTAATTTACTGAAGGCTTTGCTTCTACGCTTTCTCGACCGCGTCGACGTCGTCCACGGTTCGCTTCTTCGCGCTGTAAAAGATAAACTGATTGCGAATCTCGCACTTAAAATCGACGAGTCCGCATTCGGTGCACAGGTCTCGGAGTTCCTTCTTGGACCACCATCTGAACCCGCGCTCGGCGTTCACCGTGCCCGAGAATTCTCGAACGGCGTTGTCGAAAATGGCCTGCTGGTCCTCGTCGAAGAACGGCACTTGCGGATTCATGAACGTCGTTCCACAGAACGTCGCGCCTGGTTTAAGCACGCGCGCGATCTCGGCCACGCCCGTCTTGGCATCCGGCCAGCAGTGGATGGCGGCGCCCGCGTGCACGCCGTCCAGCGAGCCTTCTGGAAACGGTAACCGCGCGATGTCCGCGCGCACGAAGCACACGTCCGCGTCGCCGAGTAAGTTTTCATCCTCCATGTATTGCTTCGCTTGTCGCAGCATGGCGTCGGAGTAGTCGAGCGCCACCACGCCCTTGTACGCCTTTGAACGACCCTTGTACGTCTTCAAAAACCGTCTCGTAAACAACCCGCTGCCGCACGACGCGTCGACGACGATGCCGCCCTTCGCGAACTCCCCGAGCGCGTCCACGGCCAACCGCGCCTCCTCATCCGGCCCCGGAAACCCAGCGCGCTTAAAGCTATCGCGCCACCCTCGCTCGTACGCGAACGCCACCTGCGGCGTCTCGAACGTCGCCGTCCCAAAGTACCCGCTCGTCGGCAGCAACCCCTTCAACTCGTTCGGCAGCGCCTCGCGCGCCAGGTCCACGAGCGACCCGACCCGCGCCCCCGACCGCGCGTTCTCCGCCGCGCCCACGGTCAGATCCCATCGCCCCTCGCGCTCCTCGTACCTCAGCCCGCTCGTCGGCTCGACGCCGTCGCCGCGCAGCGCCTTCAGACTCACCGGGCACGCCAACGGAAACGTCGTCGTCGTCCCTCGCCGTCGCGGCGGTTCCGCCTCGTCCTCCTCGTACGACGCCTCCGCCGCCGTCGTCGTCGTCGTCGTCGTCGTCGCGTCGCCGTCGTCGTTCGTCGCGCGCGTCGTCGTCGTGCGTCGGCGTCGCGGCGTCGCAATCATCCGCCGTCCCGCGCCGCGCGTCGGCGCGCGCGCGCGTCGCGCGCGTTCCATCGCGCGCGTCGTCGGCGTCGCCCGCATCGCGCGCGCGTCTCGAGTCGCGTCGTCCCTCGCGCGTCGCGTCGTAGCGCGCGCGCGCGCCGGCGCGTCGACGTCGGTCGGTGGACGTCGCCAAACGGGGGTCAACACGCGCGTCGCCAAACGGGGGTCGACGCGCGCGTCGCCGCGCGAGGGCGAAAAAGACGACCCGGGCGTAGGGTCGCGCGCGTCGGCGACCGCGGCAGAGCGCGACGACGACGCGCGCGACGGTCGCGCGCGTCGCGAACCGCGCGCATTGGCACGCGGAGGCGCTGAGCGCCGAACGCGAGCGAACGGGCGCGCGATACGGCGACGTCGGGACGCGACGCGCGGAAGCGCGGGACGGCGATCGAGCGGGACGCCATGGCGGACGCGCCGACGCCGACGAACGCGGATCACGCGCGAGAGAAGTCGCCGTATTACGCGCACCGGATCGATTTGTTCGATAAGCACCACGCGCGGGAGCTGACGCGGATCGAAGAGGCGAAGGCGCGGGGGGAAGGGATTAAAGTGACCCTGCCGGACGGCGCGCAAAAGGATGGGACGCGATTCGCGACGACGCCGTTCGACATCGCGTTGGGGATACACAAGAAGCTGGCGCAGAGCGCGCTCGTGGCGAAGGTCGATGGGGAGTTTTGGGACATGCGACGACCGTTGGAGGGGGACTGCGCGCTGGCGTTGTTTACTTTCGACGACGAAGAGGGGAAGGAGTGTTATTGGCACTCGAGCGCGCACGTCTTGGGGGAGGCGTTGGAGTTGGAGTACGGGGCGGATTTGACCATCGGACCGGCGATCGAGGAGGGTTTCTACTACGATTGCTACTTGGGCGAGCGCACGCTGACGCCGGAAGACACGGAAATCATCAAGGGGCGCATGGAAAAGATCATCAAAGAAAAACAAGAATTTCAACGCATCGTCGTCAGCCGCGCCGAGGCGTTGGAGATGTTCGAAGAGAACAAGTTCAAAATTGAGTTGATTTCCAACTTGCCCGAAGACGCGACGATTTCGTGTTATCGCTGTGGGCCGATGGTGGATCTGTGCCGCGGTCCGCACTTGCCGGACACCGCGTGGTTGAAGAGCGTCAGCGTGAACCAGTGCTCGCGAGCCCACTGGCGCGCGGACGTCACCAAGGACCCGCTCGTGCGCGTGTACGCCGTGACTTTCCCGAGCGACAAACTCATGAAGGAATACACCACGCGCATCGAAGAAGCGAAGAAACGCGATCACCGCACCATTGGCTTGAACCAAGAGCTGTTCTTTTTCCACCATCTCTCCCCGGGCTCGTGTTTTTTCCAAAAGCACGGCGCGCGCATCTACAACAACTTGGTCCAATTTATTCGAGAAAAGTATTGGGAATACGAGTATGACGAAGTCATCACGCCGAATATTTACAACTTTGACCTCTGGAAGACGTCCGGTCACGCGGCGCACTACAAGGAAAACATGTTCAGCTTCAACGTCGAAAAGGAAGAGTTTGGTCTGAAGCCGATGAACTGCCCGGGTCACTGCGTCATGTTCGCGCATCGACACAGAACGTACCGTGAACTCCCCATGCGTGTGGCTGATTTCGGTGTGCTGCACCGAAACGAGTTCTCGGGTGCGCTTCACGGTTTAACGCGCGTTCGCCGCTTCCAGCAAGACGACGCGCACATCTTCTGCCGTGAGGATCAAATGGAACAGGAGTTGAGCGGTTTCTTGCAGTTCTTAGATGATGTGTACGAAGTGTTTGGTCTCACGTACGAGATGAAGCTATCGACGCGTCCAGAGGGATACTTGGGTGAGTTGGAGGTGTGGGACAAGGCGGAGGCGGCGCTCAAGTCTGCGTTGGACCGAAGCGGCAGAGAGTGGAAGCTGAACGAAGGTGACGGCGCCTTCTACGGTCCGAAGATTGACATCACTGTCTTCGATGCGCTCAAGCGTCGCTTCCAGTGTGCGACGGTCCAGCTCGACTTTCAGCTTCCGATTCGATTTGACCTGTCGTACGTCGACGAAAACAACTCGTCGGTGAGGCCGATCATCATTCACAGAGCTATCCTCGGTTCTGTCGAGCGTATGTTCGCGATTTTGACCGAGCACTTTGCGGGTAAGTGGCCGTATTGGTTGTCGCCAAAACAAGTCATGATTGTGCCGATCTCTGAAGCCTCGAGAGACTACTGCTACGAGGTCAAGCGCCAACTCCGCAAGGCCGGTCATTTCGCGGAAGTCGACGTCACGGATCGTAAGATGCAAAAGAAGGTTCGCGAGGCGCAGCTCGATCAGTTCAACTATATCTTGGTGTGCGGCGAAAGCGAAAAAGCGAACGAAACGGTGAACGTGCGCACGCGTGATAACAAGGTCCACGGTGAGCACAAGCTGACCGCGCTGCTCGAAGTGCTCGCGCGCGAACGCGCCACGCGAAGCTTGACGTGCTGTTTCGAAGACGAGGGTTCCCCGGAAGATGCGGCACCTGCCACGACCGCGTAAATAGTTGCGCGTTATTCATTCTAGGAGCGCATCATACACGCGCGCATGACGTAATAATCAAGATTCAACCCTCGATGCAAACCAACGTTTCTCTGTTTCACTACACGTGTACAAGACGTTCCTACTTGCAAAGTCATTCATTTACGCGGGATCGTAAGGCTCTCGCGGAAACTCGAGCATTGAGATCGGAAGACTATGTTTCTCGCATGTGCAGACGATGTGTTCCCCGATGTAGATCGTTTTTGGCATGTAGACGGCGAAGCAGATCACCACAACGCTCTTCGAGTACGCGTCTGGCTCTTCGTCCTTGGGTGTACCACCCCATTGCGCGCTGTGGTCCTCACGACAGATACTTCTCGTGAGCGCATAGTTGATGTCCAGTGTAAACCAGTCGCCTTGTGTGTTGATTCGTCGTGATGGACTCATACCGTTTTTCAGTATCAGCTTCGCCGCCGCGAACGATGTTCCATGGAAGGCGAGCCGAATGGATTGCGGATCGGCGTTCTTCACATTCTTGTAAAATCGTTCGTACAATGACGTTCCAGGCAGAGAGAATTCGTTCAATTTCACGGTAAAATGTGGCGACAGCGTATCATTCCCCACTCGATACGGCGCGCGGCACTGTGCATCGATCGTCCCGCGCGTCCCGGTCAGTCTCGCGTTTCTCGTCGCCGTTTCTCGTCTCGCGCACCTGCACCGGGCGTTCATCCAACAGAGCCTTGTGCGCGCTCTTGCGCGGCGAGACGCAAAAGATGAAATCGTTCCGACAGTTCGAACATTCCAAAGTGCTTCGTCGCGCGCGCGTGCTCCGCAGGCTCCGGTTCTCGTGTTGACAGTGCTGGCACGTCCAGCTGTCTAGCACCTGTTGCATCTGCGCGTCCCGAGCGCGACTCTCCTCCTCCTCAAGCTTTGCGGTTTGCGTTCGCGTGCGCGGACGAGTCTTATCTTTGTCGGGTGCGTGCCTGCGCTGGAAAAAGATGTGAGTCATTGCCAGGGCGAGGGTCCACACGGCAAAAGTTACGGCTTTATGCGGGTCGGACATTGAGGTGCGCGCGCTGTGTGACTCGCACCGAGGTCGAGATTGTGTCGACTTGCGTCGGCGCGGAGGGGGTGTGAAGGATTCGCAACGGTGCAATCTATCAATACACAACTTACAGAATTAATTCTACATCCACAACGCGCGCGTCGGGGGCGCCGGTACATGCGCGCACGGCATCGTGGACGCGCTCGCGCGTGGCCGATGGTTTCAGAAATGCGATCACGTGTCCGCCTGACCCGGCGCCGCAAATGAAAGAGCCGTAACTCAGAGGCTCGAGCGCGTCGTAAATGGCACGTATAGTGGGACTTTCAATTGATGACCACAGCGATTGTTGCACGCGTTTGTGTTCTTCGAGGAGCGCACCGAGACGCGAGATCAGGTATTCTTCCCGACAATCTGAACCGTTTGGCGTCGCGGCGCTTTCGCGCGAAGACTTGGAGATCGCCTGGAATACCTCAAACATTTGCGTTGCCAAGTCAGCACACTGTTGTAAAGCACGCTCGACGCCAATATCACGTCTTTGCCACGTTGTGACGACAGAATCACAGACGGTCTTCGCCAATCGACACGTCCCGGTGAACACGCACGCAAAGCGCGAGTTCAAGAGACGCGCGCAGGGCGCGTCCATCTCACACAGACGGTAGGTGTACTTGGGGAAGTAGTCATAATCAGGGGAGAAACTGCGATCACTAGGTTTCGAAAGACTTAGGCGAAGACCATTCAACGCGCCACCGACTTGGTCTTGCCACCCACCACCCGTCGTGATCATCTGCTCAACCACGAGCACACAGTTCACGATGTCAGACAGCTTGAGAGCTTCCTTTGGCGACGCGCGATGGTCATCTTCGACATCGAGCACTTTCCCATTTTCATCGGTCCACTGTACATCCGCAGTAAGTTCGATTCGATCTTCTTCTTCAAACCGAGGCCTCAAGCGCGTACCGTATGTGAAGTCGTACATCGCGTGCAGCATCGCAAAGGCGAGGATACTACTCGTGCCGAGACCAGAGCCTTTTGGGAGATTTACTTCCGTTCGTATCTCTACGCCAGGCTTGTCGATCGCAATCAACCGTTTTCCATGCAACGCAGGTTCGATGAAATTGCAACCGAATTCCAACGAAATTTCAATAATTTCCCTGAACCAAAACTGCACGAGGACGGCTTTGTGGAGAGCAAACGGCGTCATCGGGTCGGAATATCGGTTCGGCAGGAGATCACCATAATGAAGAACGTCTTCGCGTATTTCTTCGCCCGATACATCGTCTCGCATCACGAGACGTACGACGGGGTCGTCGATGCGGGTCAACTTCGCAACGATGGGCTTGGTGCCATTCACGAGCCCTGGTACGTGCAACACAGCGCCTGGGCGCTCCAGCGAGTACGGCGGGGTATCCGTCCATCCACCGGCGAGATTGAATCTCGCTGGATACGCCACGCGCACGCTACACACGGGCATATTCGATCTCGCAAGCATACCGCACGCCGATACGGTGGATGATTCGGTGAGGATGCGCGCAAGATTTGCGCGCGCGTCATCGAGCGCGCCCGGTAGGGCTAAAGAGAGCGCCACTCGGCTACAGTCCAAACGATGTCGAAGCGAGCGGACATCCAAACGCTCAGCCTCTGTCTCGCCCAGTAGCTCCGAAATAAGGTGCATTGTTTTTGCTTCGAGGGGGACTGTTCCTCGTTCCATTTCGAGTTCGTTTTCGAGCGACGTTAAGTTGAACGCTCTATGCCTCCATTCGCTCGCTGGCAGGCCAGTTTCTAGCATTCGACGCAACGTCGAGCTTAAAACCATACGCAGTAAGGAATGTCTGTGTGTTTCGAGAGCGCCATGGTTCGCATATCTCCGAAGCACTTCGCTAATGCTCACTTGTTGCTGATGGTCGCGTTCGAAGCGCCCGTACTCAGCGGCATTCTCTGAGCTTCGCACGACGCGCGCCATTCGCAGCGCGGCTCGCGACGATTCCTCGGCAGATTGATGGACGCTATAAAAACGACCGAGCGTCGTCGTGGACGACTCGCCTTCCATCCAGACGCTACCGCTATCCAATTCAAGTCGATCAATCGCGTCACGCACTGGAACACCGCACAGTGTGCTCGAAGTGCGTGATTTTACCTCGTCGTCGGTGGCCATGACAATGGTCACGAACTCGACGGCGTCGTCGGCAGACGTACAGTCAGACATCGATGACGAAAAGTCATCGATTTCATCGTCGCCCGATTCGCGGTGACGTTTCGAGAAACGCTCGCGCGTTATGGGAAGTGTGCACATGAATGTTCCATTTTCCACTTTCGTTCCGTCCTCAAGACGAACGTCGTACATCGCGCAGTTTGCGCCGATAACGACGTCACGGCCGATATCACAGTTCACCAAACACGACCCAGATCCTACCGAAGACGCTATTCCGATGCGACTCGACATGACGACGGAGTCGGCGGGTTGATGAAAATCGTCTGCGACGTAAGACGCCATGTGAACCGGTATCCCTGGCGCTGGAAGCGACTTCAGGCACTGTACGTCTTTTGTCGTGTGATACAAAAACTCTGGAATAGTGCCAAGGTGAATGAATCGACTCGGAAACAACGGAATGACGATGAGCGGACGGCCTCGCAAAGCGTCTGCAACGGCGCGGCGCGCATCGCGCAATCTCGTCTCGCTTTCCGCGTGTGTAGAAGAAGTCACGCTCGCGAGATGATCGATGCGGTCCAGGTATGACGTATCCGCATCGCTCCCGAGTGGTTGCATGAAATCTCCATAAGCACAAATTTCGCACCCCGCCAAAACGTCGCGACGTCGCTCGTCGAGTTCGACGAGCGCCTCCACAGCCTCGACGCCGATGTGAAAGCAACTGTCCGTCAGCACCCACTCATCGACTTCGGTTTCGTATCCACGCATCACACACCCGGCGCCGCGCATTTCCTGTTCTGTGGGCTTCTGTAAGCACCGCCTGCAATCCAACGGCGCCAACTTTCTCCCGGCTCGCATCGCTCGCACGCGCTCCTTGACCTCCGCCTCATCGCACGCGAACACTCCGTGCTGCTCCCCGATCGCCACAGAGCTCGGATGTGCGAGTGCCGTGATGCCACGCTTCATCGCCGATCGCGTTTCCTCGTCTAAGCTCTTTTCGACGTCGCCGTACTCCAACGCGACGTCGGCGCACGACACGAAGACGCCCGGCGGCAGCGTCGCCGCCAGCGGCGTCAACTGCACCAACTGCGCCTCCAAAATCGTCCCCGGCGTCCCGCACCCTCGACAATCCATCGGCACCTCCGCAAACGCTTTCCCGAGCGTCCCGTGTTGCGGCGCGCGTTCGCTGTATCCACCCGTGTGCAGCGCGAAGACGCGTTTGTCCCGCCACGCGTCCCCGAACCACGACTTCAACTCCCTCGCCACCGCGATCGTCGCCCCCCCGGAGCCGATGCGCGCGCCGGGAGGATCGGTGATCACGACGTATCGCTCGCGCGCGCCCGGCAGCGCGCCGCGGGCGTGGAGGTGGTCTAAACGCGCGCGAAACGCGCGAGTTTGGGACGCGCTCGAGGACGTCAGGGCGACGACGTCCCAGAACGCGCCCGGGGCGATCACTCGCTCGGGATTCGCGAGCAAAGCGCGATGACGCGCGAGACGGTCGTGCGCCGCGGCGATGGCGGCGGCGTCGCCATCGCGCGCGGCGGACATGGACGTCGGCGTGTGCGGCGACGCGGCGGTTGCTTTCTGAAGTACCGGTAGATATTACGTTAATAAGATCGACGCAGTCACGACGCGCCGTGAATAGAGCGATTCGCGCGCGCCGGTGTCGTCACCGACGTTGGTTGTTCCGTTCCTCCTCCATCTCCGCCGCCACGATCTCGCGATGAGCGGCGATGGTTTTGTTGGACAGCGACACGCGCTCGAAGGTGAATTTTAATAATTCGTCGGCGTCGGTTTGGTTGGCAAACGCGTGCTTCAGGCACAGCATCACGTCTGGTAACGAATCGCACTCCAATATGTCGCGCTCGTACATTTTCATCATCGCGATCGCGACTCTGAACCACACCTTTTCGCCCTCGTACGTGAGGCAGTCGAGGACGCGCGCCGCCGTCGTCGCCGGAAACGATTCGACGAAGAGACACAACAACCACTTGCTCGCGATCATGACGAGGTCGACGTCGAGCTCTTTCAGATGCCTCGCCACCTTTGGGACGTTTGATTGCAGTAGTTTATGCAAAATCTTGTACTGCGAAATCGTCCCCTTGATGTCCCTCGCGTGCACATCGCTCGGAAGCACGACGTCGAGCAAAGCGGTAAACGTCCAAAACGCCTTTTCCTCGTCGCCCATGACGAGCCATAAAAACGCCGCGATATAATTCATTCCCTGACAATACCCCGTCTTTCGATTATGTCTCGCGTACGCGTACAGCATCCTTCGCAACACATCGTTCCCTCGCTGTCCCCCCTCGCCCCGCTCATACTTTTCGTTCGCCGGAAACGTCCTCGCCAAGTCCAACTCGATTTGGTCGACGACTTTTTGATCCACCTTCATCACCAACAATTTTTCGTAATACGAATCCATCGGTCCCATCTTTTTCAGCTCGCGCGCGCCGCTGCACGCGAACCACGCCTCGCATCGCAGATCGCTCGGCACGCCCTTCCTCACCGCTCGTTTCAGCGCAGAGTCGCGATCGAGCGCGCACGTCGCCAGCGTCCCCGGCGCGTCGCGCGCGCGCGTCCAAAACTTTTCATCCATCGCGCTCGCGCTCGACCCGCTCGCCGCGCGCGCGACGTCGCGATCGATCGCGAACCCGTACTCATCGACGCTCGCGTCGTCGTCGTCGTCGTCGTCCTCGTCGTCCTCGTCGTCGCGCGTCGTCGTCGTCGTCGTCGTCGCGCTCGGCTCGCGTCGATGCCGCGCGCGATCTTCCGGCGCTTCGAGCGTCCCGTTCGACCGCGCGCGCGCGCGCGCGATCGCGCTCCGCGCCGCGCGCGCGTTCGCGCCGTCGCCCGCGCCGTCGATCGCGCCGTTCGCGCGGCAGCACGCGAACATGCGCGCGATTGTCGCGCGCGCGCGCGCGCGACCGCGCGTCGACGCGCGGCGCCGCAGACGTCGCCGCGCGACGTCGCGCGCGCTCGCGCGCGGTCGCGCGAGCCAACATGCTGGCGCGCGTCGACGCGCGCGCGACGGCGGCGCCGACGCGCGCGCGCGCGACGGACGCGACGCGAAGACGCGCGAACGCGCGAACGGCCGTTAAGCGACGACGCGCGCCTTGGACGCGCGCGCGCGTCGCGCGCGATGCGGGCGCGCGCGCGGCGACGGCGGAGGGTCGATCGACGCGCGACGCGCGCGGGACGCGGCTTCGCGCGCGGTCGACGGCGTCGGAGGCGGAGGACGACGCGCGCGTCGAGCCGGAGGCGTCGAAGGCGCCGCCGTCGCTGCTGCGCATGTCGACGCCCGCCGCGGTGTGGTACGTCGGATGGCCGACCACGGTCATAGGGCTCATGCGGTCGTTTTTTCCGCTCACGGACACGTTTTGGGTGGGGAAACTCGGGATCGTGGAGCTGAACGCGCTGTGCTCGAACGCGTTCGCGGGGTGGATGCTGTATCTGCTGTGCAGCGTGGTGGCGTGCGGGGTGCAGAACAGGGTGTCGATGAAGGTTGGCGCGGAGAAATACGATGACGTGGGACCGGTGCTTCGAGATGGGCTGTACGGGGCGGTGCTGACGTACGCGTTCTTGGCGTGCTTGTTGCCGTTTACGGCGGTGTACACGTCGACGCTGGGGATCCAGAGCGGGGGGACGTTCGCGATCGGGCAGTCGCACTTGCGGGCGTCGCTCATAGGTTCGGTGGGACTGTGCTTCAGTAATATATTAGAAGCTACGTTGCGCGGGTTTGGGTCGATGAAACCCGCGCTGTGGGTGACGGCGTTCATGGTCCTGTGCAACATGGTTTTGGATCCGTTGTTGATTTACGGCATGGGTCCTTTTCCGCAGCTCGGCGTCGCGGGCGCCGCGGTGGGGACGAGCCTGTCAAATTGCATCGGTGCGGTTATGTTTTATCGCATGCTCATCAAAGACTTCAAGGTGAAGATTCCCATAACGCGGCCAGACGTGAAAATGCTCAAGGACATAGTCGCCGTCGGCGCGCCCATCGCGGTCGCGGGCATCGTGTTCGCCTTGGTGTACGTCGGTCTCGGTCGAATTCTGACCTCCCTGGACCCGATGTCGCTCACCGCGATGGGACTCGGACAGCAGTTTGAAAACATCCCCTACACCGTCACGGAGGCGTTCCGCATCGGCACGTCCACCATCGTCGGCCAGTGGGTCGGCGCCCGCAACGCTACGCGCGCGAGAGACGCGGGTTGGAGCGCGATTCGCATCGCATCCGCGGCTTTGATACCTTTCGGTGTCGTATTCATCGCTTTTGCGCCGCAATTCGTCGGGCTCTTGACCCAGAATCCCGCCGTCGCCGCGCACGCCGTGCAGTACATGTACTGGAACTTCCCGATTGTCTCTTTCATGGCGCTCGAGTGCGCCGTCGAGGGTGCGTTCACGGGCACCGGCGTCACGTATCCCGTGCTCGTCATCGCCATCCTGCTCAACTTTAGCCGTCTTCCGATCGCCGCCGCGCTGGCGCCGATATACGGCGTTTCCGGCGTCTGGTTCACCATCGTCTTCACGCAAGTCATAAAGAGTTGCCTGAAGACGATTTGGCTCCGCAAGGTGTTCAACGATCTCATAAAAGAGGAGCGCGGCGCCGGCGCGGCGACCGCGTGATCGAGCTGAAGTAATATCACATCAGCGCGCGATGCGCCGGATGTAATGTCTATTGTGACTGTTTTCGCGATTGTAGTGCGGCTTTGAAGCGCGTCGTCGACGCCGAGGCGCGTCGGCGCCGAGGCCCCCAGCGCGAGCGCTTCCCCCGCACACCCGCACGCACGCTCACGCACACGATGTCCGCATTCGCCCTCACCGCATCCAAGACCTTTTGCGCCACCCCCGTGGTGGCGCAAATCACCCGCGCGCGCAGCGCGCGACGCGCCGGCGCCGTTTCCGTCCGCGCCACGGCGAAAGAAATCATCGCCACCGATAAGTCCCCGGCCGCCCTCGGCCCGTACAACCAAGCCGTCAAGGTCGGCAACACGGTGTACGTCAGCGGTCAAATCGGCCTGACGCCCGCCATGGAGTTCGCCGGCGAAACGATCGAGGAGCAAACGGAGCAAGTGATGAAGAACTTGGGCGAGGTGCTCGCGGCGGCGGGCGCGACGTACGCCGACGTCGTCAAGACCACCATCATGATCGCCGACATGGACGATTTCAAGACGGTGAACGGTATTTACGGCTCGAGATTCCCCGAAAACGCCCCCGCGCGCGCGACGTTGGCGGCGAAGACGCTTCCGCTCGGCGCGCTCGTGGAGATCGACGCCGTCGCCATCATCCAATAAATTGTTCAATCGAGATCGGCGACGACGCGCGCGCGCGTCCGTCGCGCGCGCGGTCGACGCGCATCATTAATTCATACGCACATTGCATCGCCTTCATCGCGCGTCGGCGCGTCCTCGCGCGTCGCTCGGTGGTTTGTTTCCTCGCTCGGGGACTCTCGACGGTTCACGACTCGACACTGCGGCGCGCATCAACTAAAAGGCGCCGAGCCGCGCGCGCCGCACACACGCGCGCGTACGGTAACCATGCGCGCACCCATGGGACGAGGCGGCGGCCGAGGAGGTGCGTCACTTTCACTCGCGCGTCATCGATCGCGCGCGCGCGCGAACGCGACGTCGCGTCGACGGGAATTACGCACCAATCGACGACCGCCGCCGGGACGATCGATTGCGGCGGATTCGAGAAAACGCGAGAACGCGCGCGATGCGACGTCGCGCGTCGACGCGAGGTGGTCGCGATCGAAGACATAAATATCGACGCGATCGTCCACGCGCGTCGGCGACGCGACGGGACGCGAACGAGGGACTGACGGGGAGAATTCGTTTTTTGGGTGAATTGCAGGGTTCTCGCCGGGCGGACGAGGCGGCGGACGAGGCGGACGAGGCGGACGCGACGGCGGACGCGGCGGCGGACGCGGTGGCGGACGCGGTGGTGGACGCGGTGGACGCGGTGGTGGACGCGGTGGCGGACGCGGTGGTGGACGCGGCGGTATGAAGGGCGGGTCGAAGGTGGTCGTCGAAAAGCATCGTCACGAGGGCGTCTTCGTCGCTCGCGGGAAGGAAGATGCGCTCGTGACGCGGAACATGGTCGTCGGCGAGAGCGTGTACGGTGAGAAGCGTATTTCAGTCGACGAGGCGGACGGTACGAAGACGGAGTACCGCGTGTGGAACCCGTTTAGATCGAAAATTGCGGCGGGTATTCTCGGCGGTTTGGACGCCATTCACATCAAGCCCGGCTCAAAGCTCTTGTATCTCGGCGGTGCTTCGGGTACGACGGTGTCGCATTGCTCCGACTTGGTCGGGCCCGAAGGCACGGTGTACGCCGTTGAGTTTTCTCACCGCTCTGGGCGCGACTTGGTCAACATGGCGAAGAAGCGCACCAACGTCATTCCGATCATCGAGGACGCGCGTCACCCGCAAAAGTACCGCATGTTGATCGGTATGGTTGACACTATCTTCGCCGACGTGGCGCAGCCGGATCAAGCTCGCATCGTTGGTTTGAACGCGCAATACTTTTTGAAGCAAGGTGGTAACTTTATGATCTCCATCAAGGCGTCGTGCATCGACTCCACCGCCGCGCCGGAGGCGGTGTTCGCGCGAGAGGTGAAGAAGCTACAAACTGAAGGCTTCAAGCCTGCCGAGCAGCTCACTTTGGAGCCGTACGAACGCGACCATGCCATGGTCGTGGGTGCTTATAGAGTGTCTAAAAAGAAGTCCTCGTGATTCTTTTGGGTCCCAAAAGAATTCGGCGACGGCGGCGGCTCGGGCCGCGCTTCCATTCCAGTGTACGACTTTTTCCACAAATTTTGTTTGGACGACCGGCGGAGAGGTTCGAAACGACGAATAATTAGTTGAGGTAGCTCATTGTATATGCCCACTGATAAATCTACCCACCGCGCGTTCCTCGTCGCCCTCGCCGTCGTTCGCCCTCGCCGCCTCGCTCGAGCGCTGAGGATTCTCGAGATTCGCTCGAGACGCCATTCTGTCGCGCGCGTCGCCGCACTCGCGCGCGTCGACCGAAGCGCCCCGCGCGGTCGTCATGGTCGCCCTCGACGTCACCACCGTGTCCCACATGGCCCCCGGGAGGTTCTTCCGCGACCACACGAGCGCGGTGAACGCGCTCGATTTCCATCACACCGAAGATGCCCTCGTCACCACGGGCGACGACGACGCGATCCATCTCTACAACACCAACACCGGCGCGAAGACGCGCACGCTGTACAGTAAAAAGTACGGGTGCACGAACGTGTGCTTCACGCACAGCGCGGCGGCGGTGATTTACGGGTCGAGGAACAAGGGCGCGGGCGGGGCGGCGATCGACGACCACGCGGTGAGGTATCACTCGCTGCACGATAACACGTACCTGCGATATTTCAAGGGACACACCGATGCGGTGACGTCGATCGCGATGAACTCGACGAACGATTGCTTTTTGACCGGAAGCGCGGATCTCACGGTGCGAATGTGGGACTTGCGGACGCCGAAGTGCTGCGCGGTGATTCCAGAGTGTCCGGCGATTCCGTACGTGGCGACGGACGCGCAGGGAGACGTGTTCGCGGTGACGGAAGGTGACGGCGGGATTAAGCTGTACGGGACGAATAGTTACAGCCAAGGCGCGTTCGCGCAGTTTGAGACGTACATCGATAACGCGGGCAAAGAGTTGTTCCCGAACCCAGACAACAACCCGCAAATGCGGCCGCCCGCGATTTCGTGCCTGAAGTTCTCTCCGGACGGCAAGCGTTTACTCGCCGTGAACGGGAGCTGGATCACGATTTTCGATGCGTTCAACGGAGAGCACACGATGCGTATTCGCGTGCCGGGGTCGGGGCAGCAACAGCACGCTGTGACGCCGATGGAGGCGAGTTTTTCGCCCTGCGGCGAGTACGTCGTGAGCGGTGGCGCGGACTCGCGCGTTCACGTGTGGAGCTGCAGCACCGGGTACCAAACCGGCCACTGGCGCTCGCGTCACGCCGGTTTACCCACGTGCGTGAAGTGGGCGCCGAGCATGATGCTCGTCGCGAGCGGTTGTACCGAGGGCGGCACGGCGTTGTGGGTTCCGGATCCGAACGTCGACGAGCGCCGTTAGCAAACGAACGTAAAGCGATTAGCGCCTACTTTTAGCGATTAGCGATATCAAACAGTTTACAGCGATTGAGCGACGAGTTACTTGCCAAACCATCCCTTCTTCTTCGGCGTCGCCGCCGGCTTCTTCTGGGCCGGAGACGCCTTCTTCTTGAACGCTCCACCGAACAACCAATCGCCCGCCGCGGCCTTCGCGTCTTCCGGGTCCACCCATCCCTCGTCCACGTACTTTCCTCTCAAATCGAATCGCTCGCCGCCGTCGAACTCTGGCATTCCCAAAGATATCATCGGCAACGGAATCCCACCCGTGACGGCCTCCTTCGACAGCGCGTTCGCCTTCGCTCGATTCTTCGCCTCGATCGCCTTCTGTTCCGCCGCCGGGAGCTTTTTATTGACGAATCTCGACACCTTGGCGCGTCTCGCGGCGACTTCCTTTCCGAGATTGGCGCCCGACCGACGCTTCTTCAGAATCTCTTGTTGCGCCTCCCACGTCGTGTCGCGACCGCCGACGTCTTTGTTGTTTCGAAGAAAGTCAAACGGCCCCGCGCGCGCGATCGCGCGCGCGCGTCGTCGACGAACGACGACCGGCGCGGCGAGGGGCGACGTCTTCAGACCGATCATGTCGAGCTCGAGGCGCGTTGTGACGCGCGCGTTACGAATACAAACAAACTCACGCCACCACGGCGTCGCGACTACTCGCGCGCGGGCGCGCGCAACGCGTCCTCGAGTCCAGCCGCGCGCGCGTCCGCCGCCTTGCTCGCGAGCGAGCGAAGCACCTGCGCCGTCGCCGTCGGCACCACGCGCGCGCGCGACAGCTCCAGCACCGCGTCGTGCACCTCCCGTCGCACGTCCAGCCCGGCCAGGGCGGTGAGCTCGAACAGCGCGTTCGACACTGCGCGTCGCGATCGTCGTCGAGTCGTCAGTCCTCGCGTCGTCGTCGCGTCGTCCTCGCGTCGTCGTCCAGCAAAAAGTCGTTCATCGTCGTCGTGGTCGTCATCGTCGTCTTCGATGCACCGGCGCGCGGTCCCACGCGTGGAATCATCGCGCCGCGCGCGACGCGCGCTCGACGCGCGCGCGCACCCTCGTCGTCGCGCAGCGCGCACGCCGCGTCGGCGTCGCGCGCGCCCATCGCGCGTCGCGTTCTGGCGTCTCCGTATACAACGTCCATTTAGCACTAAATGGCGCGCATCGCATAAATCGGATCGCGACGTTAGGGTTTCGCGCGCGCGCGCGGCGGCGGCGGCTCGACCGATCGCGCCAGAACTCGACGACGACGACGATGTCTTTCACCACGGTGCGCGACGACGCGACGCGACGACGCGCGAAAACAAATCGACGATCGTCGGCGACGCGCGAGGGACGACGACGCGACGGGAGACGCGAGCGAACGCGAGATGATTAATGATGACGGACGACCTAGCGGAAGGATGCCGCGGCGATCGGCGCGATCGCGGATCGGCGCGACGGGAGGCGCGACGAGCGACGACGGAGGACTGACGATTGGTGATGGATCGATCGCGGACGCAGGAATGGCCGAAGTGCGACGCCGCGAAGGCGGCGGGAATCGCGGAGAAGAAGATCGCGAAGTGCTTGAAGGAGGGCGGGAAGAAGGGCGTGGAGATCGAGGGCGCGGCGGACATGTCCGGGCTCACGTGCTTTTGCACGCGAATGACCGAAGCCGGTGATTCGGTCGAATTGCTTGAAGTCTCCATGGAGGGGATGAACGCGATTCCGGATCCGGCGAACGAGGAAGAGCGTAAGGGCTGCTCGGGGCACATCTCGAAGCTCATCATCGGACACAACGACCAGACGAATAAGATCGCCATGGTCGCGTACGTCGCGGAACCGTTGAAGGACAAGTTGAACGCCACTGAATGGATGAAGGCGGTGTGCGATACCGATCTCGGTGGTGGCGTCGGTGGCGCGCCGGCGGAAAGTTCCACGGCGACGTGGGCGACGGCGAGCATCTCCGAAGACACCGACAACGGCAAGTACTACTTGAAGTTCAAGGACAACGCTTTGACGGCGGCCATCAACTACTTGCGCGACAAGGGCTTGTTCTTGGATGACTCCGACTCCGACTCTGGCGACAACCCCGCGGCGGATTTCGAGTGGTAAACGCCGACGAAATCTCGACGACAGGATACGTAGTTTTAGGAGACGCCGCCGCGTGCACGCCGCCTGTTTCTAATCTAAACGCAATTCAATACCACCCCACGACATCTATACTGCTTCTAACAACCTATTCGCTATCGACCGCTACGCGTTCGCGAGTTTCTTCGCGATTGACTTTTTGTAACTCGCGAACGACTCGAGACGCTTGACGGCGCCGTTTTCGATGACGACGACTTCTTTCGCGACGCGCTCGACAAAGTATTGATCATGACTCACCAACACGACGCCTCCTTTGAAATTTTCGATAGCTTCCGCCAAAGCTTCGCACGACTCGAGATCTAAATTGTTCGTCGGCTCGTCGAGGATGATCAAGTGTGGCGCCTGAAACGACACAGCCGCCATGGCGACTCGCGACTTTTGCCCGCCGGAGAGCGCGAGCGCCGGGACGTTTTGCAACTCGGTGAGAACGCCGCATCCACTGAGATGACTTCGAAGCTTTTGTTCGTGGTTGTAACTGCCATCTCCCGGAAAAGCGTCGAGCATGAAAGCCAGCGGCGTTTTATCGTACGCGAGCTGCTCAGCGTGGTGCTGGTTCACCAAGCACACGCGCGCGCCGCGATCGCGCGTCACCAACCCGCTCGTGGGCTCCAACTCGCCCGTGATGATTTTTACCATCGTCGTCTTCCCTTGGCCGTTTTCCCCAAGTAAGACGACGCGTGACTTTGAATCCACGCTCAAGTCGACGTCGGCGAAGAGCTCGTCGCCACCCGGGTACGCGAAAGATACGCCGTCGAAGCGAACGATATTTTGACGAAGCTCTCCACCCGCTTGAAGATTGAGCGCGAGCTCGGCGTCTTCCTCGAGATCCGCCATCAGGCTCGCCTCGTCTCCCGCCTCGAGCTCGAGCTTCTTCGCCTCGAGCTCTTTCTTCTTCATCATGTTAATCGCCGACGAGCTTCCGCCGTATCTGAACCCGTGTCCGGCGAACTCTTTCAGCTTATCTATTTTTTCTTGCCTCTGTTCTACGCGTCGCTTCAACGCGAGCTGCTGTTCGCGTCTTTTCTTGGCCCACGCGCTGTACGGCATGCGATGCGATGAAAGCCGTTTCGCGGCGCCAGAAATGTGCATGGAGTCCGTCGTGACCTCATCAAGAAAGTGACGGTCGTGCGAAACGGTGACGATGATTCGGGACGACCACACGGAATTTGTCGACAACTCGCGACTCAAAAACATCACCGCCGAAATCGACAAATGGTTTGTCGGTTCGTCGAGAAACAGAATGTCAGGCTGCGCGAACAAAGCCGCCGCGAGCGCCGTGCGCACTCGCCATCCCCCGCTGAGCGCTTTCATCGGCCTCGCGATGAGAGCGTCGGAAAACCCGAGATTTTTCAGCAGCACACTGACGCGCGCGGGAGCGCTCGCCGACCCGATGGCGTCGAGCATGCCGTTGACCTCTTGCAAACGCGCCACCGCGAGCGCGTCTTCGCTCGATTCTAATTTCATCTGCTCCTCCAGAAGCAACCACCGCTGCAGGTCTGCGCGCAAAACCACGTCTCCGGGGAGCATATCTTCTTCTTCCGCGGTCAGCTCGACCTCTTGCGTGACGTAGTGCACGCTGTACGACTCGTCGATGCCTTCGACTCTTCGCGCGGCGAGGAATTTCAACAGCGTCGACTTTCCCTTACCGTTTCGCCCGATCAGGCCGTATCGTCTTCCCGGCACCAGCGTCACGCTCGCGTCTTCGATCAAATCCGCCCCCCCTCCCGGATTCGGCACCGCGAAAGGCCCGAGCTCGACGTTCGACAACGCCCTGGCGCGTCCCTCGACGCGCGCCCGCGCCGCGCGTTCCCGCGCCGCCGTCAAATTCGCCACCATCTCGCGCCGTTCATCCGCCGCGCTCGCCGCCAAGCGCTCGCCCGCCCGCCTCGCTTTCTCCCGGTCCCGCATCCCCACCCTCGACTCGACCGCGTCGCCGCGTCCATCCTTCCCGACGAACATTTTCGCGACGCCCGCCGCCGCCGCCGTCGCCCTTCGCGCCGCGTCCTCCCGCTCGACGCCCTCGCGCCAGCCCTCGCCCAGGCACACCGGCGCGCGGTCGACGCGCCGCGTTTCTTCCACCGTCGTCGTCCCCGCCGCGTCGACGCCGTCGCGCGCGTCTCCCGCGAGCGTCCGCGCGCGCGCTTCGTCGTCGTCGACCCACGGCGCGATGACGGGCCAGACGAACTCGACGAACTCCTCCCTCGGCGCGCACGTCCCGTCGACGTCGATCGCGCCGTCGAGGACGTACTCGATCTCGTCCTCGTCCAGCGCGACGCTCGCGAGCTCGCGCAGCGCGCGCGCGAGGGCGTCGCGCGCGCCGCCGACCGCGGTCGCCATTCCGCGCCGCCGAGTGGCGCCGCTCGACGCGCGCGCGCGCGCTCGACGCGCCGCGCCGCGACGATGCCGCGCGACGACGCGCGCGACGTCCCGGCGCTCCCGGCGTCGGCGTCCGAGGGCGTCGCGCGGCGCGAGTGGACGGCATCGGGCGCGGCCGCGGACGCGCTGCCGTACGTCGACGCGACGCCGGGAGGAGACTGGCGCGCGCGCGTCGACCAAGCCGTCGCCGAGGAGGTGCGCGGCGACGCGATGCGAACGCCGCGCGATCGAGGGACTGACGGCGCGAACGCGGGCGCAGATGCGACGGATGAAGAGCAAGGGGAGGGATCGCCTCGACGCGCTGGCGCCGAGCGGCGACGACGGGCTGGAGCGACGCGCGGGAAGGATGGTCGCGGATGAACTCGCGCGCGTCGCGAGCGGGAGATCGATGGTGATTCCGGACACGATGCGGTACAGGCTCGATCCGCCGCCGCGGAGCGAGCGCGAGAGCGCGGAGGCGTGGGAGAAGGCGATCGAAAACGCGCGCGCGCAGTTGGAACATCAGGCGACGAGACGCGCGAATTTGGAGCTGGCGCTGAAGTACGCGCCGGCGGCGTGGCGGGCGAGGAACGCGTGGGGAGACGCGGCGGTGAAGGCGTACGAGGAGGAGCTGGCGCGCGTGCGCACGGAGGTGAACGAGCTGAACGTGATGCGGAAGTTGCAGCAAGAGAGCGCGGCGAAGGAAATTTCCGCGCTCGAGCGCGAGTGGTACGCGACGACGCGGAAATGCGCGGCGATCGAAGGCGCGATCGCGGATCTCGAGGCCGAATTAGCGACTAAGTAGTGTTCTACAACTCTGTAATTATCTAGTATCCCCGATTCGAAGACAAGTCCACGTCGGCCTCCATGGTGAAGTAGCGAACCTCAAAGTTTTCGCCGTTTGCATCCGTCGCGCGAACCGCGGCGACGACGAAGTTCTTCCTCGCCGCGTTCGACATCCGCGTCGTCGCGGCGATGACCAACGGGTGTATCACCGCGTCCCACGAAACTATTCGCACGGTGTAGTGCGCGTGAAACAGGATCGGATCCCCCGGATACGCCAGAAAGTCGCTCCCAAACTTGGCGCCGGATGTCATGTAAAACGATTTATCGTGCAAATCTTTAAACACCGCGTATCGCTCGCGCTCTTCGCGCGTCGACGGAAAGCTCCACCGCGCGTCCTCCTCCTCGCCGTCCCCATCGTTCGTCAGCGGCACCGACACGAACGACGACTCCCCCGCGACGACTTTTTCCCATCCCGAGACGTTCGTCGCCGGCGCGCTCTTCGCCCGCTTCGCGCCCCCCCCGCCCCATCCTCGACCGTCCCTCTTCGCCTTCGCCCTCGCTTTCGCCCGCTTCAGCGCGTCATCCCGCGTCGCGTCGTCTCCCTCCGTCGCTCTCTCCCTTCCCGTCGCCCCCGCGTCGTCGCCGTCCCGCTCTTCGGTCAACCGCGCCCACCCGCGCTCGACGCACAGCGCCGTCTCCTCCGCCGTGAGCTCCAGCGGCAGCCCGCGCGCGACGTCCTGCGAGCGAAACCCCGGGAGCGCGCCCACCATGGCGCCGATCACCCGCCGTCGCTCGCGCAGCTCGACGACGTCCGCGGCGTCGTGCACGAACGCGCGTCCGTCGAGCGCGCGAATCGTCGGCGTCGCATTCGTCGCGCGCGCGTCGCGTTCGTCGCGCGTCGACGCCATGCGCGCGGCGCGCGAGCCGCGCGAAGACGCGTCGCCGTCGCGGACGCGCGCAGCGACGACGCGCGCGACGACGCGCGTCGACGAATGCGCCGCCGAATGCGTCGGCACATCGCGACGCGTTGGACGCGAATGTTCGCGCGGCGATCGACGAGCGACGGCGCGTTCACGCTGTCGAAGCGCGCCGCGGCGACGGCGTCGACGGAGACGGCGTCGCTCGCGACGGCGCCGCGCGAACAGCGCGTGACGCTGGACGACGTGGAGGAATTCGTCGAGGAGAGGAAACGCGCGGAGAACGACGCGCGCGCGCGCAACGTCGGGAACGCGCTGCTCGCGGCGTCGCTGGCGTGGAGCGCGGCGCGACGCGCGTGGGAGGCGTGGCGACGACGACGGGAGGCGCGCGAGGGGACGGCGACGAGGGACGAGGACGAGGACGAACGCGCGCGCGAGGGCGACGCGAACGACGAGACGAACGACGAGACGAACGACGCGCGCGAGGGGTAGCGCGCGATGACGGAGGCGGGAGAGATCGAGGCGCCGAGGTACGAGCGCGCGCTCGGAGGACTCGGGCTCGGGACGGCGGTGGTCGCGGCGACGACGACGACGACGACGACGACGGACGAAGACGCGAACGTTCAGTCGCGGATCGGTGGCGATAAAGCCGCGGTGCGCGCGTTGCCGGTGACGCGAGGTGGACTGGGTGAGGATGTCATCGACTTTTCGTACCTGGACGCGGCGCCGATACGGAACGAACCGGGAAGCGCGAGCGCGACGGCGGTCAAGGCGCTCGCGGTGGAGGAGGAGGAAGCCGAGGAGGAGTACTTCGATCCGAACGAGAATCCGCGATGGTGCCCGCCGGGAACGGTGAAACGTTTGAGGAATTTACAGTCGCCTCTGATCAGGCTGCACACCGAAATCGTGGATTTCAGTAGGTATTTAGAGCCCACCGAGGAGGAAGCGACGTCGCGCGCCGCCGCCGTCGAACGCGTGCGAGCGGTGGTGAACGGGATCTGGCCCGACGCTCGATTCGAAGTTCACGGTTCGTTTGCGACCGGCATGTACTTGCCGAGCTCGGACATCGATGCCGTGATCTTGGACAGTGGTGCAAAAAATGCGGGTCTGTGTTTGAAGGCGCTCGCCGTCGCCTTGGCGCGACGCGGCATGGCGATGAAGATACAACTCATAGCCAAGGCGCGCGTGCCCATCGTGAAATTCGAAGAAGTGGAAAGCGGACATCAGTTTGACATTAGTTTCGACGTCGCGAACGGGCCGGCGAGCGCGGAGATCGTTCGAGAAAACATGCGAAGGTTTCCCGCGTTGCGTCCGCTCACCACGGTGTTGAAGGCGTTTCTTCATCAACGCGGGCTCAACGAGGTGTATTCCGGTGGCATCGGCTCTTACGCGCTGCTTTGCATGGTGATGGCTCATTTGCAGTTGCACAACACGACGTGTAAATCGACGTGGGCGGGGTCGCACGGCGCGAGCGATGCTAGCGAAGGCTGCCTAGGAACGCTCCTCATCGACTTTTTTGAGCTCTTCGGTCGCAGGCTCGTCGCGGAAGAGGTTGGGATCTCATGCGGAGGCAAAGGTCCAGGCTTTTTTAAGAAACGCGACAAGGGCATGTACGAAGACTCTCGGCCGTTCTTGTGGGCGATCGAAGACCCACAAGACGAAACGAATGATCTCGGTAGGAACTCGTACGCGTGCAGGCAGGTGAAGAGCGCGTTTGAGCACGCGTTCACCGTCATCACGGCGCCCGTTGATAGCAGGAACGGATTTTTACTTCGCCGCATCGTCCAAATGGATCCTTCTTGGTGCAAGACGCGCGAACCTCCGAAAGAGCCGGGCGCGATCCGGGGCGTTGCGTTGGACTTTCCCAAACACGTCGTGAGCGGTCGCAAGCGCGCGGCGCGCGACCAGAAGCAAATAATCGAAGCGCGCGGCAAGAAACGAGCGCGTGCGGATGCGGACGACGCGATCAACCTCGACGATTATAACGACGTTTCCGTCGACGTACTTGATGATGTCGAAGATGACGAAGACTCGTCGGAAGAAGAAGGCGAAGCGGCTTCTGCGAAAAAGAAACGCAAAGGAAAGCGGGGTAAGAAAAAGCCGGCGAAAAATGCGAGCGGGTACTTTGCAAAAGGCCGACCCATGGGGAACAAAAAACAAAAGACGTAATGTGACACTGGCTACAGTCGGGAACGTCGTATGTGACACCAGTTTTGAATACATCGTTAGACGAATCAACAATCCATGCTTATTAAAATCTCGACGCGTGATAATTAATCTCAATCCGTAAACGCGCTCTCCGCGAGGTCGATGGCTCTACCGAGCGCCGCCGCCTTGTTGACAGTCTCTTGATACTCACTCTCTGGATTGGAATCCGCGACGATCCCAGCGCCAGCTTGAAGGTGAATCATCCACTCGCGCGAACCGTTAGTTTCTTTGGCCTGGCGAGTCGGAACGACCATGGTGCGCAACGCGAGCGCCATGTCCATCTCGCCGGTGAAGCCTACGTAGCCGATGCCACCACCGTACGGACCGCGACGCGTCACCTCTAAGTTGTCGATAATCTGCATCGCGCGGACCTTCGGCGCGCCGCTGACTGTGCCCGCGGGCAACGCTGCACGGAGCACGTCCCACGGGCCGAGGTCGTCTACTAAGTTACCCGTCACAGTAGAGGAAATGTGCATCACGTGAGAATAGCGTTCAATTTCCATGAGCTTCTCGACTTTGACCGTACCAGCCTTGGATACGCGACCGACGTCATTTCGCCCAAGATCGACGAGCATAACGTGCTCGGCGCGCTCCTTTTCATCCGCTAGGAGATCCACCTCGAGCGCCTCGTCTTCTTCAGGCGTCTTCCCTCGCATGCGCGTTCCCGCTAGCGGACGGTTCACCACCGTGCGCGCCTTGTCGACGCGGCACAAGATTTCAGGGCTCGATGCGACTAGGATGCAGTCTCGACCCTGGTAATAAATCATGTACGGCGACGGGTTGACGACTCGCAAAGCTCGGTACACTTCGAACGGGTCCACGGACGTCTTCCGTTGAAATCTATGGCTGAGAACGAGTTGGAAGATGTCACCCGCTTTGATATGCTCCTTCGTCGCCGCTACCGCCCCCAAAAACTCATCCTTGGTCATCGTGCTATCTTTTGGTTCGCTCGGTCGCTGATTTAGCTCCAAGTTGACGTATCCTTGCTTCATCGGCGGGGACTTGGACGGCTGCAAGTCGTCTATCATCGCGTCCAAAGCGTCCATACCCGTTGTGTACGCCTCGTCGGCGCTCGAGTATTCGTCAACCATCACCCAGTGTACCGCATAGAGCTGTTTTGTGGCGTTATCGAACACCACAACATCCTTATACAATCCGAGATGAATATCCGGCAGCGACCTATCGTCCTTCGGCGCGCCTTCGAAACCGAGCTTGCTTTGATACTGATATCTCACCGTGTCGTACCCCGTGAACCCGACCCATCCACCCGCGAAGCAATCCGGTAACCCGGGCGTCTTACACGCTCGCCAGCTCTCCCCGATTCGCTTCATCACCTCCATCGGATCCCGCTCCGTCGTCGTCTCGCTCGCCGCCCCCCCGCCCTCGTGTCGCGTCACCGTCACCTCGTAATCCTTCGCCGTCACCTCCATCACCGGTCGTCGTCCGAGGAACGAATAGCGTCCAATCTGCGTCCCACCGACGACGGACTCGAGCAAAAAGCTCGGCGCCTCGCGCTCGTCCTCCTTGACGAGCAGTCGATACGCCAGGATGGGCGTCAGCTGATCGTCAAAAATCCTTCGATACAGCGGCACGACGTTGTTCCCGAGCGACAGCGCGCGATCAAACGCCGCGCGTTGCGTCTCTCGCGCCACCGTCGCGGACGCCGACGCGCACACCGTCGCGTGCGCGCGGTGCGACGGCGTTCTTCGCGTTTCGATGCGTCGTCTTCGGGACGGTCCTCGAATCCGACTTCCGGCGCCGCCGCGCGTCGGCGCGGCCGTCGCGCGCATCGCGGTCGACATCGCTCGCGCGCTCGACGGCGTCGCGACTCGAGCGCTCGGCCCGCGCGCGCGGGCGATCGGCGCGCGCGCGTGTGCCGACGGATAAAGCGCGCGCGACAAACCCTCGAGGCACAGCGTCGCGCGTCGCGTCGCGTCGCGTCGCGCGCGCGCTCGACCGCGCGTCGCGACGACGCGCGCGCGGAAGTCAATGTCGACGTTTCGAGCGACGTCCGCGGAGCGCGGGACGACGCTCACGGGCGACGCGAAGCTCGAATTCGTCTCGCAGCTCTTCGACGTCGTCGCGCATCGCTACGACGCGGTGAACGCGGTCCTCGCGCTGGGCTTCGTCGATCGATGGCGAAGGAAAGCGCTGTCCGCGGGGCTCGTCGCGACGTTCGCGCCGGCGTTCGCGAGAGGGAGAAGGGTGTTTCGAAGAGGAGACTCGGTGCTCGACGTCGGGTGCGGCACGGGAAACGTCACGCGGTTTTTGGAGTACGAGGCGATGAATTATTTAGCGCTCGACGTCGTCGGCGTGGATTGCTCGAAAAATATGATCGAGGAAGCGCGTCGGTTGACGCCGGGCGAGGCGAAGTACGAGGTCGGGAACGCGGGGAAGTTGAGGTTCGCGGACGCGTCGTTTGACTGCGTGACGACGTGCTACACGCTCAGAAATTTCTCCGACGTGCCGGAGACGTTGAGGGAGATGTTCCGCGTGTGCAAGCCGAACGGCACGCTGTTGATTTTAGATGCGTTTCCGCCGACGGGAATTTTCGGCGCGGTGTTGCGGTTGTGGTTGCGCTTCGTACTGCCGCTCGTCGGCGCGTTGATGACGGGCGAAAAGAAGGCGTACGCGTACCTGGGCACTTCGATCGAGCGCGCGAGGACGCCCAGAGAAGTCGCAGACGAACTCGAGGCGCTCGGCGCCGAAGCGGTGGAAATCTCGGCGTTGTTCCCGTTCGGCGCCGCCTCGGCCATCATTGCGCGAAAGCCGTTTGATGGATCGAGTAAATAAATTCACAATCAATGTACCAGTATGTTGTAATGATGTTGTAAGACCGCGAGACGTTGGCACACATAGTCATCCATCCTTAATATTTGTCCTCCCACCCTCGCCTCAAAACGTCTGCGCTGTCGATCAAACCAATACGGTTGGTGGGTTGTCGCATTGCACGCCACCGCGCGGGCCACGAGCTTGGCACGCGCAGCAATTCCCTCCTGTCTTACATTGAGTCGCGCCGCCGCACCCTCCGTTATTACACACGCACGTGGCATCGCTCGGGCCGTTGTTGTAGTCGGCGACTGGGTCGCAACCATCGACGGTGGAACAAGTCCACGAAGGGTCGTTCGGAGGCTCACCTGCGCCCGCTTGGCAGGACAGCGCGCAGTCATTATTGCCCTGTCCGCACGAACCACAGACCGAGTATTGCTGAGAGTTCGGACAGTCACCGAGTATCCTGCATAACTCACCCTCTTGGCACTCATTCTGGGCTTTGCATTCGTAACCGACGGTCGCTCCGTCCACGACGTTGGCGCAACACACGGATTCATCAGGGCAGCATGTCAGCCCGCCGCCGTCAACTTCCGGTCCACAGCACACGCCAATAGACTGATCTTCAGCAACGCACGTGTCCAAATACTCAGAACCGGCCGGACACTGAGAGCTGGGAGGTTGTCGCGCGCAACCGGGCGGGGGTGTCGGAAGCGAGTCACCAGGGATGCCTGGTTGGCAACTCCAACCAGAAGGACCGTCCGGGAAATCGTAGCAGCAAAAGTTCGGGCCGAAAGTGCCGATGGGCTCTGTGTCCCCGATCTCACAGCACACACCACCGCAGCAAATGCTACCGGTCGGAGGATCGCCATTGCGCGCAGATTGCGCGGCGACGATCGGGTTCACCGGATCCGTGCACTGACTCAACTCTGCTTGCGACGAACACTCTGGAGGCCGCGGGCAAAATGGGTCCGGACACTCGTAGCTTCCGTCCCCCAGAGAGGGGGTAGCACGGTAGCAAACATTTTCGTCACAGATTCTGCAACACAACCATTCAACACCGTTTTCATCCGGCGGACAACAGACGCCACCGCAACACGTGCGCTCGGAGTCCGAGCGGCACGCCGGCTGTCCCGTGGTCGGGCACTCTGGCGGGGGCGGTGGACACGATAGCCCTTCCGGGATACAAATCGTGTATCCGAGTACTTCGTCGTAGCAACACTGTTCGCCTTTCTCCGCTTTACACTGCGCATCGGAGTGACAGTACGCCGCGCAGTCTTGAAAGCTCGTCACGCACATCAAATCGTCAGAATGCGGCTTCGTCGCGCAACACACTTGATTCACGCCGCAATCGGCGGACGAGGCGCACGTGGTGAGCGCCTCGCATTGTTCGACACTTTCGACGCACGAAAAGTGAGCGTGACCGTAAAATTCGGCACCGGCGTCACAACAAATGCTGCCTTGCGCGCCGAACTGATGCCAAAGACCTTCGCACGATTCTCGTCCTTCGCAAGCGATGATTTGTTGTTGCGTTTGCCAAATGAAATCGTACCACCACTGAAACTGATTCGGTTCCTCTGCGCGAGCGATGCGCATCCGACCGCCCCGAGGATCGCTCACCGCGTGTTCTTGCGCGTACGCGCGCGCGGTGAGGTAGAAGTCAACGCCGGTCTGATCCACTTCAACCGGAGGCAAGTTCGAGTCGCGTCGATTACGCGCCGCGCGACCCGCAGAGCCGCGGCGACGTTCCCGAGGCGAGAAGAACGACGCGATCCAGTCCAAACCGGCTTCGTTCGGAGACGTCGTCGTCGAGCGGCCGTGTGAAGACCCGCGCGACGCGCGGGTCGCGATGAATTCATCGCGCGCTTGCGTGAGAAACGCCTCGACGTCGTTCATGTCGATGTTCGATGTTTCGATGTCCGGGGAATCGCGGGGACGAGACGTCGCGGGCGCGGGCGTCGCGCGGCTGCGCGCGCGCGGCGCTGAGGTCGGCGCGGCGTACGCGCTCGTCGTCAGTGCGAGCGCGGCGAGAAGGACGCATATCGATCGCGCGCGGCCGCGGATGGTCATCGGGAGTCGACAGTCGAGAGTCGAGCCGAGTTGTGGCGAAAAACGCCGATTAAAATCGCCGTTTTTTCTGACGCGACACGTCTCAGTGATTTACTTTCACGTCTCAGTGATTTACTTTACATTTTTACATCGATTAAGTCGTACAGACGGCGCCCACGGCAGTGGAGGCGGACGAGGAAGAATTTGCGGGCGATTTCGAGCGGCGACCGGTGGGGTACTCTCGCGCGGCGCCGACGACGGTGGCGCGTTTCGCGATCAACGCCGTCGAATTCTTGTACTCGTCGCTCTCTAGCACGGGCCAGTGCTCTGCGAGCAGCGACGCGAGCTCGCGACAGAGCTTGATGCTTGATTTCCTCGGTCGAGACCGCGATGATATAGGCTTCGGTTCATCGCCGAGTAACGCTCGAAGCGTCGCCGTCGCGCACGTGGCGAGCGGGCGAAGGGCGTAACCACCTTCAAGAGCGACGACGACGCGCCCGGTACCGATTTCAATCAAACGCTTCGTCATGTGCATGTAGCCCGTGGGCGATACCATCATACCTCCGAGTGGATCGCCGTCCGCGGCGTCGAATCCAGCGGCGATGATGATCAAATCTGGAGCGAAAGATTTCACCACGGGCTCGATGACGACGTCAAACGCGGCCAAGTAATCGGCGTCTCCCAAGCCCTTCTCCGACCACGCAACGTTCACATTCGTACCGCCTTTACCAACCTCCGCTACAGCACCCGTGCCCGGGTAAAATCCATCGCCGTATCGATGCAACGATACGTACATCACGCTCTCGTCTTCGTACACGATGTCCTGGATGCCGTTACCGTGGTGCACGTCCCAATCGATTATCAGGACTCGCTCGCACAGTTTTGTCTCGATCACCGCTCGTGCTCCCACGACGGCGTTATTGAAGAAACAAAATCCCATCGCTTGTCCGCACACCGCGTGATGTCCCGGTGGTCGCACCACCGCGAACGCTCGGTCTACGTCTCCTCGCCCCACCGCCAAACACGCCTCCGCGACCGTCCCCGCCGCCATGCGCGCCCCCTTCGCCGTATGCTTCGTGAAGAAGATGTCATCGCCGAACACGTCCTCGCCAGTCATAACTTGTACCTTCTCTCCATCGACGTCGAACGCCGAATCGACGAACGCCACGTGTTCCTTCGTGTGCGCGCGCGTCAGCTCCGCCTCCGTCGCCTCTCGCGCCTCCAGCCGTTCGCATCTCAAATCCAGTTTCTCCGCCTTGATCTCATTCACGACGACCCGATGTCTCGCCGGCTGTTCGAAGTGTCCCTCCTTTTCGTGCATTTCCATCGCGTCGTCGTACAACAACCCCACGCGGCGCTTGCGCTTCGCCGGCGCTTCGTCGCGCTCGAGCTTCACCGCGGACACATCCACATCCGAGACGCTCACCGTGCGCGCGTGCGCGTGCTTCCGCAACGGCGGCGGTGTTTGCACGCGCGTGATCGGATGCTGTTTGTCCTCGCTCGCTCGCAGGCCGAGCGCGCCGAGGCCCGACACGAGCGCGTCGACATCGTCGACGTTGACGCGCGCGTGGTCGAGAGCGACGGCGCGCGCCTTCACAGCGGCCACGCGCGCGAGGACGGCGTCGACGCGCGCGTCGACGAGCGACGCGGGATTGGTCGTTTTCGGTGGTTTCTTTTTAGCGGACGACATCGCCGGACGACCGCGTCGCGCGCCGCGCGGCGGTGTCTGCGGTTTTCGAGCTGTAACGGTTTTCTGCTGACTAATTAATCTGTACGACGCGCGTCTTCTATGGGATTCGCGCGCGACCAGAGCGCGGCGAGAGGGTTGAGATGTTTTCTCGCTTCGGATTTGCGCGCGGGAGGCGTCGACGTCGGGGACTTCGCTTTCGGCTGGGGCGCTGCGGCGAATAACGCCGCGATTGACTTGGCGGACGGCTTCGATTTTGATGGACGCGAACGACGCGTGCCGTACCAATCATACGCAAACTCGCCGACGGCGTCGTCGAGCGCGAGCGCGTTCGTCAGCGGAGCGTCGCGCCACTCGGTGCCCCAAGTAACCCAAATAGGTCCTCGCGTCGGTTTGGGATCGAGCGCGCGCACGCGCTCGCTCCAAAACGAAATTTCTTCTTCGTCGAGCACGCGCTCCGTCGTCCCGTGCCGTCTGTGAACGCGAATCAAACATCCCCAGTCGACAGTGCGTTCCAATCGCGTGGGCATTTTTCGTCGCACCGCACCGACGGGTAAACCAGTTTGTTGTCTATCACGCTGAAACGTTTCGTGCTCCAACTCATCTGCGGCGACGAGCAATAAATCATGTTCGCGGCACCAGCGCACCGTCTGCGTGCCGACATCGCCCGTGATCCAATCTCTGTTCCTAAACTCCACCGCCGTGCGTGCGCCGTTCAATCGCGACTGACACTCCAACGCGTGCGCTCGAAGCGCGTCGCCGACGCCTTGCGACAGATGAAATTGAAACACCACGCAGCCGAGCTTCCCAGCCTCGACGATCGGCGCGATGGCATCGTTCCAACGCGCCCACAGCGCATCCTTCGCCCGTGTTGGCATCGACGAGTACGCGACGCGCCCCGAAGGCGTCGGCGGGAGCATCTCGCGTACGTCACGCGGCAGCGAGCGCGCGTCGACGGTCGACGCGCACAGCCCGCCGAACGCCTTCACGAGGAACACGAAACCGTCCGGCGTCGCGTCGACCCAGCGCTGGACGACGTCCCTCGTGGGAATGGCATACGTGGTGCTGTCCACTTCGACGCACCCGAAACGCTCGGCGTAGCTCGGCAAACGCCTTTCTCCGCTCGACAGCTCGTTGGGCGCGTAAAAGCTTAAATTTTGGCTCTTCGACGCCCAACCGCACGTGCCGTGCACGAGACGACCGTGGAGCGCGGACGAGTCGAACGGGGACGATGACGTCGCGTCGTCGACGTCGGGTGGGTTTCGCGGGCGCATGACGCGCCCGCGCGCGTCGCGAACTGCGGCTCGACTCGGGCGACGTCGAGCGCCTGGCGTGAATGTTGGTTGGCTAATAAAAATGCGCCGTGGACGGCGCGCTAGATGCTACGGTCGCTATTTCTTCGCTATCGGCGCTTCTTCGATGGGCGCTACTTTTCGCCGGCGCGCACGGAGATGCGACACTCTGGGTCGCCGCGCGCCATAGAGGACTCGAGCGTCACCGTCGCCGACTTGGCGTCCAAGCCCGAAAACCACACGTCCACGTCCAGGGAGCAACACGTCGTCGCCGTTAAAAATTCCATGTCGCGCTTTTTGAAAAATTCGCGATACGTGCACGTGCTCGTCACGAACTCGCCGTCTTCTCGTCTCCAAGCGCCCGGCGCCAAGTCATTCGTGACGTTGCCGACCATCGACGCGATCGTCGCGATCGGGTCCCTCGAAAGCATGAGCGCCCCTCGAACGAGTCCACCGTTCATGGTTTGCGCCGTCCGCTCCGCGCCGGCGTGCGTGCGGATCAAATCCATCGTCGCGTCGTCGTTGCCGAGGTACGGTCGCGTACACTCGTACACCGCGCACGCTCGTGCGGCGGTCTTCGCGTGCGTCGTCTCGACCGCATCGCGCGTGAACGACCCATCCGCCGTCTCGGCCTCTAAAATTTCGCTCGCGCGCGCACTGATCGACTGCGCGATGGACTCTTCGCGTCCACTGAGTTGAGGAATCTTCTTCATGGCGTCTGTGAGCGCCCGCGCGAAGGCGGCGTGCTCGACGCCGTCCAGCCACGTGCGGGCGCTCTGCGGAAGCCAGTGCGTGGCGTACGCTCGCGCGAAACCACGCGCGATGGGGCGGTGCATGACGCGTGAAGTGCGGTCGGTGGTTGACTACATTTTCTTTTTCTTCGTCGAGGCTACTTTTTCTTCGACGCGCGATGCGCGCGGGCGGCTCTCGACGCATCACACGCGCACGCGAATGTCCAAATACTCGCAAAAACATCTTCGGGCGATTTGCGCGTCTCGCCGCAGAGCTCTGCGAATCGCGTGAACTCGGCGTCGACGCGCTCGGCTTCCTTCGAGAGCGCCTCGACATCGGAGTCCAAGTCGACGAGCAAGCCATCGAAGCTTTGAACGCTCGACTTGTCGATTTCGCGTTTAATTCGTTGCGCACCGCTCGTAATCTTGCGAATCAGTCCCTCGAGCTCGGCGCGCGCGATGCGGCTGGCGGCTTGGCAGGCGCCGAGCTCGTTCGTCAGCGAAATTTCACCGTCTTCTCGGGCGTCGACGAGTTCTACGACGAAATCCAACAGCGTGCACCCACCTTTGGCCGTCGGCGCGGTCGTTCGAACGTCGCTTAGCTTGTGTAACGAGTCGAGTGTGATACCATTTGTGCTCGATCGCGGCCCACCCGCGTTCATAAAGTTTCCCACACGTAACGCCACGGCGAGTACCTTGCGAAATCCTTCCGCCTCTCTAACTTGCGAGCACGCTTGCTCGATTGCCCGCAAGCCAGAGTAGGCCTCACTCATCATCTCAGGAAATTGTCTCGCGTACACCAACGCCGCGATTTTATCGGGCAAGCGCTCGACTTTCGTCGCGAGGTCCATGAGAAAGCGTTCCGGAGCATTCAAAACCGTCGCATCGCCCTTAAAATTCTGCATTATTTGGAGCTCCTCTTCCGTCGGTTCACATTGAAGCAAAACCGCAAGCCTTTCGAGCGTGAGTGTACCTTCCGGATCACCGGTCGCGATGGCCTCAACGATGCCTTCCGCGCTCATGGGAAACCGCGAGAGCATGATGGCTATGTTATTCGAACGCGGAATCGGAATTAGCGTCGGCATACCCGTGACGTGTTTCGGCTTTTCAGTCAGCGCCTTCTTGCTCGCATTCACTCGAATCTCGAAAGATTTAACGATCGCTTGTTTTTCCTCCTCTCTTAAAGCACCGACGTCGCTGTTTATATCGCTCCACCACGTATTTTGCGTCACCGTGAGTTTGTCCCAGTAAACCTTCCGCAAATTCGGGCCTTGGGCTAGCGGCGGCGCTCGAGGCGTGAGCGATACGGAACGAAACTGCACTACTGGTGGCGGCGGTGGTGGCGGTGCGCCTGGGGCTGGTGGCGTTGCTACTTTCGGCATAGATGCCGATGAGAGCTTGAATCCTGGCGGCGGCGGCGGCGGTGGCGGTGGCGGTGGCGGTGGTGGTGTGGGCGCATTCGGCGCATTCGGCGGTGGTGGTGGAGCACACTCAAGTGGTGCTTGGGAGGGTGATGTAGGCAGCGCGGGTGGTTCAGCTATCTTTGATCCCGCGTGCGTCTCATTCAGCGCCGGAGTGGTTTGCACGGCGATATCAGCTTGCCTTTTTGGTTTGGCTTCGGCATTTTCTGCGAGAAACATCAAATCGAAGAAGTAATCGTCTGGAATCAGAGTTTCATCCGTGCAGTCCATCTGATCTCGTGTGATCCGCATTACACCTGCTTTAGAATCACCCATTGAGGTCTTGAGATGAATGAAACCCGTGTGAAACGCAAATGTCATCACCGGAGAAAGTTCGTCGCGGGTTTCGTCGCCCGTCCAGTGGAAGATCGATATCACGCAATCGCCATCGAGCGACAGTCCTATGGCGGTTTCCACGGACAACGTGTTGGATTCATGCCCCGTCCGAACAAGCTCCATGCCTATCGGCGATAATCCGTGTTTCGAATCGTGCCAATCCGGAGCTAATCCTTGCGTAGCGCTTTTGCCGACCACGCCAGTCGATTGGCAAATCACTTTCGCGTAGGGCCGCCAACCACCATTATGAATCGACAAACCGCCGGCGATCACCAACCGTTTCAACCTAAGCCTATTCTTGGGGATGCACTCTTTACCGCTTTCTCGACTCGTTCGAATGGCGTCACCAAAGTATCCTCCGTACCGGATCTGCGCTCGCGACGGCGCCGCGGCTCGATGCGCGGAAAACGCGCGCGGAGGCACGGTCGGCAACTCTTCAAACGCCATATCGATGTCGAACTCACTCGACGACGCACGGTACGTCTCGAAGCACGCGACAACATATCGCAGTATTCTCGCCGCGTCCGCGCCACGCTCGACTCGAACGTGAAAACACACCACGTTTGATTCGCTCATCGACAACCAATTCTTCGCGCTCGAGCACGCGCTCAAAATAGAATCTAACCCACCCGCGCCCACGCCCGGCGGGCCCCAAAACGTACAAAACTCCACGACGCAATTGAAGTCGTCGTACATGCTCTTATCCATCAACAGCGCGCTGTTCAAAGAGATGAGGAGCACCGTCCCCGGCGAGAACGCCTCGTCCAACGCGCGCGCATTCTCTCGCAGCGCCGTCCTGTACGCCCCGTCGCCTTCATCGCGCGCGCCCGTGTACTGGAACGCCAGCACGCGGTCACCGAGATACGTGGGGAGGTGGAGATAAGGCTCGGCGCGCGGCGGCGGGCGAGGAGGGAACGAGAAGATTCGCGACAAGCCGCCGCTCGACACATCGTTCGACGTCGCCGCGCTCGTCGACGCGGTGGCGTGCGCGGCGACGCGGGACTCGTGCGCACCCATGACGTCGAGTCGCGCGAGTTCGGGGCGCGACGCCGCGCGACGCCGCGCGGTCGTGTGCGGGCGCGAGCGGGCGCGGGGACGCCGCGGCGTAACTGTCTCGTCGAGCTCGGCGGTCGAAAATCGAGAAACGCGCGACGGACGGTCGTCGTCGAATAATCAATACGAATAAATATGAATTACTACGACGGCGATGCTACGGCGTGCGAAAGCTTAGAGCTTGGATATCGGTTGCTCCTCGCCCGGGTCGTATTGGTGCGACTCGATGTACGCCAACCAGTCCGCGTGCGTGGACACCCCGCTCGGGGCGCGACCGAGGCCGGATTTCACAATCATCTCGCAAATCTCCGCGGTTAACGTTACTGAGACTTGTCTGATGGAGTTCATGTCCGGGAATAAATGGCCGGCGTCGATCTCCGCGTCGGTTGTGATGGACGCGAGCGATTCGGCGGCGGCGAGGAATAAATCGTCGGTGATTTGCGACGCCCCCGTGAGAGCGGCGGCGAAGCCGAGCGCCGGGAAAACGTACGCGTTGTTCGCTTGCGCTGGGAAGACTTTTACGCCATCTCGCGGGCGCACGACTGGATCAAACGGCGACCCGCTGGCGAAGACGACTTTGCCGTCGCTCCAAGCCATGGCTTGCTCAAACGTGCACTCTGACTTCGACGTGGGATTGCTCAGCGGAAAAATGATTGGCCGCTCGTTCAGAGCGCACATTGCCTTGACGACGTCTTCCGTAAACGCCCCGCCGATCGTGCTCACGCCGATTAACGCCGTGGGCTTGACGGCGGAAATCGCCGACAGTAAATCGGGCTGATACTCGACGTCGTGCGCGAACGCCACCTTGTGCGGCTGCAATCCATCCAGACGACTTTTGCAAACCAGACCCTTGGAATCCATGAAGTAACATCGCTCCATGGCTTCCTTGTGCGACATCCCAGTCTTCTCCATCGCCATGGCGATGAGCTCGCCGATGCCGACGCCCGCCTCGCCGGCGCCGTAAAATAAAACCTTTTGATCCTCCAGTTTCCCTTTCGTCGCTCGCAACGAGCTGAGCAGCGCCGCGAGCGTGATCGCGGCGGTGCCTTGAATGTCATCGTTGAAGCACGGTCCCGTCGTGCGATACTTTTCCAAGATACGAAACGCGTTCGCGTTGCCGAAATCCTCAAACTGCACCAAACACCTCGGCTGCCACGCCCGCATCTCTCGCATGAACTCGTCCACCAGCGCGTCGTACGCCTCCCCCTTCAGCCGCGTCCGTCGCAATCCTTTATAATTCGGGTCGTCCAGCAATCTCTGATTATTCGTCCCGACGTCCAGGCACACCGGCAAACACGCCGACGGCCGCACGCCCGCGCACACCGTGTACAACAAAATCTTCCCCTCGCTGATCCCCATTCCGCCCGCGCCGAGGTCACCGAGCCCCAAGATCCGTTCTCCATCCGTCACCACCGCCACGGCGACGCCGTCGTCGGCGCGCGCGCGACGATCGACCCCTCGTCGCTTCGCCGCTTCGCCGTCGAGCCCCTCGCGCGCCCTCGCGCGCGCCGCCGCCGCCCGATCCCAGTGTCCTCGCAGCTTCGCCCCCACGCGTCCCGCGTCGTCCGCCGTGATGTACACCCCGTTCGTCTCGATGCCCAGGCGGTGATACTTCTCGCACGCCTCGCCCACGGTGGGCGTGTACACGAACGGCATGAGCTCGAGCGGTTCGCGCACGAGCGCGCGATAAAACGTCTCCGCGCTCGCGCGCTGGAGCTCGCGCAGGTAGACGTAGCGCTCGAGCGGGTCCGCGATCGCGCGGAACGCCTCCATGGCGCGGCGCACGCGCGTCATCGCGTCGTCGCGTCGCGCGCGCGCGAGTGACGGTTCGCGCTGGATGACGACGCGAGAACGCGACGCGCGGCGCGCGCGCGCGAGGCGTCGCGGGGCGTCGGCGACGCGCGACCGCGACGCGCGCGCGCGATGACGACGGTCGCGCGCGTCGCGCGCGGTGGATGGGACGTCGAGAGCGCGTCGACGCCGATCGCGAACAGAGCGCGAATAGAGCAAGTCGAGACGAACGTCGACGCGCCGACGACGCCGGAGATGCTGTTCGACAGCGCGCTCGAACTGCGACACGAGAGCGGCGTCGCGCTGAGGTTCGAGGCGGAAGACGCGCTCAGGGAGTGGGTGAAGCTCGGGTTGCCCGCGATCGAGGTCGCGGCGGCGAAGACGTGGCGACGGTCGCACGTCGAGCGGTTCGGCGATGCGTCGATCGCCGCGACGAGGGACGCGCGAGGCGGGGAAGGTGTCGGCACGAGTGCGGACGGCGCGGACGGCGCCGCGTTACCGCCCGGACCGTCGATGACGTCGTGGAATACGACGGAGCGAAGCGCCGAGTACGACTGGACGTTTACGACGCCGTACGGCGGCACGGTGACGACGACGAGCGATTCGAATCGCCAGCCACCGACGTGGGAGCTCACCGACAGACGCATTGATCGCGCGATGCTCACCGAGAGAGATCCGATACTGATGTACGACGAGCTGACGCTGTACGAGTCCGAGCTCGACGACAACGGCGTCGCCCACCTCGGGCTCAAGGTGCGCGTCATGCCCAAGTGTTGGTTCGTCTTGCTCAGATTTTGGCTCCGCGTCGACGGCGTTCTCATTCGCCTGTTCGAGACTCGATTCTTTTGCGATTTCACCGAGGTCGATCGCACCGGCGCCGTCGTCGTCGTTCGCGAGACGCAGCGCCGCGAGGAAACCTGGGACGCCCTGCGCGCGCGCGGCGCCCCGTGCGATCCGACGCAATTTCCCGACGCCGACCAAGCTGCGAGCGTACTCCTCGCCGCGGGCGGTCCGGTGGACATCGTCACCCACGCCTTGACGATCGCGCCGTGATCCGAGCCGCCGCCGCGCGCGCGTCGTCCTCGACCCCATATTTCAATGCGCACTCGCCCTCATTTCCCCATATTTAAACGCGCACCAAACCTCGTATACGAGCCCACGAGATCCCCATCACGAACACGCGACCCCTCGAAGCCGCGCGATCCGGCGGGCGAATCTGCGCGCCTCGGCCGCATACACGCGCGCGCCGAACGATCGACTCGATGTCCGCCGTCGCCCACACGTCGCTCGCCATGAGCAAGGCCACCGCCGTGCGCGGTGCGTCCGTGAAACGGTCCACCGCCGCGCAGCGCGCGACGGCGCCGCAGCGATCCCTCGTGGTGCGTGAACGACGAACGACGCGACGCGCGAACGACGCGATGGCGCGCGATGGGACGGGCATCGGGATTATCGCGCCGCGCGCGAGGACGCGCGCGCGGGCGAGGATGATCGCGCGCGGGATTCGGTGGAGGAAAATAGTGCGCGAGAGATGGCGTCGCGGGGCGACGCGCGCGCGCGCGAGGGACGCGCGGCCGGGCCCAGTCGTGGACGTAGGGTCTGGTGAGGATAACGCGGATCGGATCGCGGCGTCATCGGGAGGGCGCGGGCGATGGCGACGCGCGTCGGGGGGCGCGCGTGCGCGCGGGTCGCGCGGGGGTTGTGTGGTGATCGCGCGCGCGATCGGGGGGCGCGGCGCGCGGCGCGCGCGCGCGCGCGGGCGCGGGCGGGGGCGGGACGATCGTATCCAAAGAGGGTTTTGCGCGCGCGCGAGACCGACGCGAGACGCGAGAGACTGACGGTGATTCGTACGCTTTATGACGATTCGTAGATTCGCAACGCGAGCCCGAAGGAAATGCGCGACCGCATCGCGTCGGTCGGTAACACGAAGAAGATCACCGATGCGATGAAGCTCGTCGCGGCGGCGAAGGTGCGCAAGGCGCAAGACGCCGTCATTGGCGCGCGCCCGTTCTCTGAGTCTTTGGTCAAGGTTTTGTTCGCCATCAACAGCCGATTGGCTGGTGAGGATGTGGACGTGCCGTTGACGAAGATGCGCCCGGTGAAGACGGCGATGCTCGTCGTCTGCACGGGTGATCGTGGTTTGTGCGGGGGGTTCAACAACTTCATTATTCGCAAGACGGAGCAGCGCGTGGCGGAGCTCAAGGCGCAAGGCGTTGAATGCAAGCTCATCACCGTCGGTAAGAAGGGTGGTGTGTACTTCAACCGTCGCAAGGAGCAATACAACTTGGTCAAGCGCTTCGACATGGGTCAAGCGCCGTCCACGCAAGACGCGCAAACCATCGCCGACGAAATCTTCGCCGAGTTCACCTCGGAGGAAGTCGACAAGGTCGAGATGATTTACTCCCGATTCGTTTCCCTCATCGCTGCGGAGCCGACCGTGCAAACCATTTTGCCGCTCTCCAAGGAAGGTGAGGTGTGCAACGTTGACGGTGTTTGCATTGACGCGGCGAACGATGAAATCTTCAAGCTCACGACTGAAGATGGCAAGTTCGCCGTCAAGCGCGAAGCGTCTGACACGGAGGTTTCTGAGTTTGAGGGTGTCATGCAGTTCGAGCAAGACCCGAACCAAATTCTTGATGCCCTCATGCCGCTGTACATGAACTCCCAAATCCTCCGTGCGCTCCAAGAGTCTCTCGCCTCTGAGCTCGCGGCGCGCATGAACGCGATGTCCACCGCCTCGGACAACGCCAAGGAGCTCAAGAAGACCTTGTCTTTGGTTTACAACCGCGCTCGCCAAGCGAAGATTACCTCGGAAATTATCGAGCTCGTCGCCGGTGCCTCCGCCGCGTAAGCCACCGACCATTCATTTCCTTAGAAGGGATTGTTTGTTTCGTTCGCCGGTTTCCGCGCGCGCGAACGCACTAGAAGCGCCTGTCTGCGCCCGATTTCTCACGCGCGCCGCCGCGGCGCGAGCGTCCATCGCCTCGATCATCGCTCGCGCCCGACGCGTCTGTCGAATCAGTCGCGCGACACTTAGCACATAATCACTATTGCAATCAGCAGTTTGAACCAACTCTGAATCCTCGCCTTCGCAGTCAAAATAAGTGCGACCGACCGCCGATCGGCACGACGCGATCGAGCCCTCTCGCTCGATCGCCACACGGTGCCTCGCATCGCTCGACCGCGCGCGTCGTCGCGAATCACCAACAATGCGCGCCAGCGTCGACGCCGCGCGCGCTCGCGCGCCGACGCCATCGCGCGCGCGGCGCGGCGGCGACCGCAAACGTCGAACACCTCCGGTGACGATTCTCGCCGCCGCGCGCGGTAACGTCCGCGTCGACGCCATGGCGATCGGCGGTGGACACACCCATCATCATAATCACCACCACGACCACGGACACGGGTGGTTCAAGTCGCGCGCGGCGCGCGATTTGGAGAAGTGGCACAAGACGCAAGAGGGACGCGCGGCGTTGGAATTGGCGGATCGAGAGACGCGCGGCGCGGCGTCGACGAAGGCGCTCCAGATGGTGAAAGATCACGTCGCGAACGAAGCGCCGAAACCGGATACGCTGGTGCACCACGCGCAGCCGCATGAAATCGACCAGACGACGCGATGGGTCATCGCGACGTTTTTGAACCGGTTGATTCACGTGCCGATGATGAATCCGATGACGGAACAAATCATCTGCGTCAAGGCGGTCGACTGCATCGCTGACGCTATCGAGCGCGAGCTGCGCCGCACTGGCGCGGGTCACTTTTTTAACGACGCCGTGGAGCACGAACGGCGAGGTGACCTCGAGGAGTGGTTGAACAACGTGTGCGACGATTTGAACTTGGTCATAGACGTGCCGATGTTGGACGAAAGGCAAGAATTTGATTGTATTCACGCCGTGATGTCGATCGTGACGCATCAATACTTGGAAGCAAAGAAGAGGGACGAAAAAGACAATCCAATCAAGCACAAGTGGATTTTGCTTGTGAACATGCTCGGCTAAACGATGTGTGTATGTATGTGGCTGACGCACACGAAAGATAGCTGTAAAATAAGTTGAACCCACTAACCGGCGCGAGAATTAGCGTGTATTTAACCTATGTGATATCACATAGGTTATTATCAATAATAAGAGTGTCATAATCTACATCCTTCGTAATCGCGCTACAAGTATCCGTATCCCGGTAGACTCGAAGGGGGCGTGCACGTCGCGCGAACCGCGTCCAGGCTCGCGCCTTGCTCCTCGCGAAGCTTCAACCGGAACATCGTCGGCCAATTCTTGCCCGTAACGTACAAGGCATCAAGTTTTTCGTCGTACGCGATCCCATTCAACACATCACCGCGGCCATCGTTCGGGGACGCTTGCTTCAATCCATCTAAATTCACCCACGCGGTCACTTTGCCGTTCGCGGGATCGATTCTCGCCAAGCACGGCCGCTCGAGGATATTGGCGTACACGTCGCCTCCTATGGTCTCCAATTCGTTCGCGAATCTGATGGCTTTGCCGTCATCCGTGATGGTCATCGATCGTTTCAACTTCAACTTCGCCCCGTCCCGTCCGGGGACGTCGAGCACGTGCAACTTGTCGCTCGCGTCCGTGACGTACAGCTCGCCGTCGAGCGACGTCAAACCCCAACCGTCCGACAACGGCGTCTCAAACGTCCACTTCTTCGTCACCTCACCCTCCGCCGTCACCGCGTACGTGAACCCGCGATTAGACTTCCAAGAAATCACGTGCACGTCGTCGCCCACGCGCGTCAGGCCCTCCGCGAACGCGCCGCCCACGTCCGCGCCCGCGCGTCTCGCCCCCGTCGCCGTCGTCGTCGTCCGCACCTCGCTCGGCGTCCCGCCCACCGCCCCCGTGCTCTCGCACATGATCCCGTCTCCGCACGTCGTCAATCCCTGCGTGAACGCGTTCGCGTCGTGCGCGTGCGCCTCGACGACGTCGTACGAGAACACTCGCGGTTCGCCGTCGTCTCTCGCGCCGCGCCGCACGCCGAGCGCCGCCGTCGTCGTCGTCGTCGTCGTCGTCGTCGTCGTCGTCGTCGTCGTCGTCGTCCGCGCGAGCGCCAGCAGCGCGCACGCGACGACCGCGCCCGTCGCCGCGCGCGTCGTCGTCGTCGCCTCGCGTCGTTCCCTCGCGCGCGCCATGTCGACGCGCGCGACGAGCGCGTCCGTCTCCGCCTCGCGCGCGTCCGCCGTCGTCGCGTCGTCGTCGCTCGGCATCGACGACCGCGCCTCGAGCGTCGCGACGTGGCGCGACGCGTCGCGACATCGCGACGCGCCGTCGTCCGTCATGTCCCGCGACGCGACGCGCGCGCTCGCGAGCGTCCTCGACGCGGTCCCGATGCCGCCGCGCGCGCGCGAGCTCGCGCGGGCGGCGCTCGCGCTCGAGATCGCGCTCGTCGACGAGCGCCGGTTTTGGATCGTCGCGCTCGTCGCGGCGGTGGTGCTGCGCGCGCTGCGCGCGACGCGCGCGCCGAGACTGCGCGTGACGCTGACGGACGAGGAGGCGCGCGGCGCGGAGGGCGCGCGGTGGGACGCGAACGCGGCGTGGCCGACGGACAGCGTGCCGTGCTACGATCCGGGGAACATGCGCGCGCTCGGACCGAACCTGCCGGCGATGCGGGCGGAGGAAGTGCGAGAGAGAATCGCCAAAGCGGCGAAGGCGCAGAGAGAGTGGGCGAAAAGCTCGTTCGCGACGCGTCGGAAGCTGCTGCGGGTGATACAGCGGTTCATATTGGAAGAGCAGGATACGATTTGTCGAGTGAGCGCGCGGGACAGCGGTAAGCCGTTGGTGGACGCGGCGTTCGGGGAGGTTCTGGTGACGCTGGAGAAGATTCGATGGCTGTGCAACGAGGGCGAGCGGTGGTTGAAACCCGAGAAGCGATCGACCGGGGCCATGATGTTTTATAAGAAGGCGCGGGTGGAGTATCATCCGGTGGGCGTCATGGGCGCAATCGTGCCGTGGAATTATCCGTTTCACAACGTTTTCAATCCTTTGGTGGCGAACTTGTTCGCGGGGAACGCGCTCGTCGTCAAGGTGAGTGAGTACGCGAGCTGGAGCTCGCAGTACTACGGTCGCGTCATCGATGCCGCGCTTGATGCCGTGGGAGCGCCGCGCGACTTGGTGCAAATCATCACCGGTTACGGCGAAGCGGGCAGCGCGTTGGTCACTGGCGGTGTGCAAAAGGTAGTCTTCGTCGGATCCACTGGCATCGGACGTAAGGTTATGGAGGCAGCGGCGAAGACTTTGACTCCGGTCGTCCTCGAACTCGGTGGTAAAGATCCGTTCATCGTCTGCGCAGACGCGGATCTCAAGCAGTGCGTTCCCATGGCGCTGCGCGGCGCGTTTCAATCGTGCGGTCAAAACTGCGCGGGAGCCGAACGATTCTACGTGCATGAGAAGATTCACGACAAGTTTTTAGCCAAAGTACTGGAGTCGGCGAGGAAGTTACGTCAAGGATGGGCGCTGAGCTCGTCCGTGGATTGTGGGGCGATGTGCATGCCAAAGCAAGCGCAGTACGTGCAGTCTCTCATCGACGACGCCGTCGCACGTGGTGCGACCGTCCACGTCGGTGGTAAGATCGAACTGGGCGCCCAGGGTGGTCAGTTCTACCCTCCGACAGTGATCTCTGGCATCACGCACGATATGCGAATCGCTCGCGAAGAGGTCTTTGGTCCCGTGCTCGCCATCGTCAAGACAAAGAGCGACGAGGAATCCATCTCGCTCGCGAACGACTGCGACTTTGGTCTCGGATCAAATGTTTTCACGCGCTCAACGAGACGCGCAGAAAAGCTTGGCTCACAGCTGGAGGCCGGTATGACTTCCATCAATGACTTTTGCTCGACGTACATGGCGCAGTCCCTTCCCTTTGGCGGCGTCAAGGAATCCGGCTTCGACCGCTTCGCCGGTATTGAAGGACTCCGCGGTTGCTGCGTCCCGAAATCCGTCGTCGTCGATCGATTTCCATGGCTCATGAAGACCAATATCCCTCCTCCGTTGTGCTACCCCGTGGCGGATAACGCGTTTGCCTTTTGCAAGGCGCTGTCGCGCATGTTCTTCGGCTTGAACGTCGCGCAACAGTTCGGTGGATTGTTGTCGCTCGCCAAGTGCTTCCTCATGCCATCGAATTCTTACACCAAGTACGATTAAACGAGTAACGCGCTGTAGTCCCTTGCAATCATCGACCGTTCATTCCACGCCGCGCGTCGCTCCCTCTAAACGCTCGACGTCGCATCGGTCGCGGCACTCTTCGCCGCGGCGCGCGAGATGAAGCGTCGACCCTTCCCCGGCTCCTCCCCGCCGCGAGCGTCGCGAGGGGCAAAAATAACGTCCTCCGCGCTGACTCTCTTCATCGCCGCGTGCGTGTACGCGCTCATCGTCGACCGCGTGACGCCACACTTTCCAAAAGATGAAGATCCCACCGCGGCTTCGACTTTAGGACGCTTCAGCGATGAGCGTGAGGTCGAGGCGTACGTTCGAGAGCGCGTGCAGAGTAGAATCGACGCGTACGATGCGCGGGCGGCGGCGACAGAACGCACGAAAGCGGTGAGACGTGGCGAGAAGGGCGACGGCGTCGCCGGGACGGAACGTCGAGCGCGCGACGACGACGACGAGAGCGATCGGGCGCCGGCGAAAGTGATCGAGGAAGGCGAACGCGACGAGCGGGGACGCCTAGGGGAACAAGGCGCGCAAACGGCGCGCGTGATGGATGATATCTCGAGTAGGGATGGGTACGACGCAGAGGAGTGGCGAAGGATACGCGACGCCGAGACGCCGGAAGACGAGTGTCACGAGTTACCTCAGAGCGATTACTGGGGACCACAACCTCTGACTCAGTCGGTCGAGGGAGTATCGATCACCGTCGCGCGAGATTGCTGCGAGCTGTGCAAGAAGACGGCTAAATGTCAGTTTTGGAGGCACGATCCCGCCAAGCCGAACGAGTGCTTCACCGGGACTCTGATAAATGATTATCTCCCTCCGATGTACGGTGAAGAGCACAACAGAAAGACAACGAGTGGAGTATTATATCCGAAGAAGTCAAGGTATGACGCAGAGAGCACAGAATTGAAGACATGCGTGCATACGATGATTACGAGTAACGGCTCGCCGTATATGAATTGGCAGACGCGTGTGTTCTACCAGACTTGGAAGAAAGCAGCGAGCGAAAAGGATAGCGTTTTGCGACATTTCACTAGAATTTTGCATCGTTCAACAGATGATAGCTTGATGGATCTCGTCCCGACATGGCGCGCCGATCCAACGCACGTTGAATGCGATAATTCTTGCGACTACGCGGTGAAGGATCGCGCGCGAGCCATCGCTGAATGGATGAAGTCGGACGATTCTAGGCGATGTTCGCACATCTTGATGGCGGAAACCGATTATTTGTTTATTCGTAGCCCACCACCGAGCGTCTTGCTCGCCAAGGGTATTTCGTACGGATTTTTGTTCGGGTATATTGTACCTTCGTACCCGGACGCCAAGGAGGCGTCGGTGTTGTTGCACGATGTGTCGAAGGATGGCCCGTTGAAGGACGTTTACCAAACTGGGAATGCACCTCAGTGTATACATCGAGATGATTTAGAGCGTGTCGCGCCGGTGTGGGCGGATAAAGTCGAGTTCGGGGAGTCGAACGAGGTCGTTAAGAGAGTGTTTGGATGGGTAAGAGACATGTATGCTTGGTCCTTCGCCGCGGCGGCAGTACGACCGAAGCTTGAGTTCGAGCTCCCACCCGTACCGTTCCAGAAACTTATGATACAACCACCTGCCGATATCGCGATTGGCCAGAGTTCGGTGATGCACTACACATGGGGCGCCATCATTTCGAACAAAGAGGACCACGAGGTCTGGAGATTCGACAAGCGCGAATACCTCGGCTCGTGGGACTCTCTGAAGAAAATCGAACCGCTCCCACCCTGGGACGCCGAGCAAGAATTCAAACTTCAAGACAAAAAACGAATCCAAAAGTCACAGTACGAGGTATTGGACAAAATGGTGGAGATTTTCAACGAAGCTGTCGACGCCGTCGTCGCAGGCGACGGGTAATTTAGGCGCGCGCTTCAAAGTACATTTCGGGCAGCCGATTGTAAAATTACAAGACAAAACAATTGTCGTCACTGAAAATTAACTAGTAACGTCTAAATTATCATCCCGCGTTCGACGCGCGTATTAGAAAAAGATAGCAGAATCCACATTGACGCACGAGTTCGCCGCCAAACTGATTAGTCAGAGTTGGCGATGTTAACTCGGAGCACGCGCCCGTCGACATCTTGGCCGTTGAGCTGCGCCACAACCTCATCGGCTTCGGCTTCGCTGCTCATGGTGACGAAACCGAACCCACGCGAGCGTCCAGTCTCGCGATCGGTGATCAACCGGCTGTCCTCGACGGAGCCAAACTCGCCGCAAAGGTCCTGCAAATCGAGATGATCCATACCCCAGGACAAGTTACCAAAGTACACTCGTCGGTTATCAGCATCACGGTTGCGCTGAGGTCTGCGTTCACCATCCATACGCATCGGTCGGTCCCGGCGTTCACCCGCGGTTTGCGCCTGGGACACGCGCAACTCTCGTCCGTCGACGTCGACGCCGTTCGTCGCCGCCATCGCGCGTTCCATGTCTTCCGCGCTCGCTAACGTCACGAACGCGAATCCACGGCTTCGTCCAGTGTTCCTGTCCATCACCACGCTCGCTTCGACGACGTTAAATTCACCAAAGATCTCTTGCAAGTCCTCGTCGGTCGAGTTCCAGCTCAAGTTGCCAATGTAAAGCTTATGCTCCGCTTGCGCGCCTTCCTCGCCCTCGGACGCCTCGGCGACGACGGAAAATCCTCGTGAAATTTTCATTTCACCGTTTCGTCCGTTCACGCGCGTCATCGCGGGCACGCGCGCGCGCGTGGAGGTGATCGTCGGGAATCGCGCGCGCACGGCGGCGGCGGTGTACATCGTCGCGCTGGCGCTTTGCATCGTCGGGGCGGCGGTCGTCGTGCGGACGAGAGAGACTGGGAGTATTTGTTTGGTCTTGAGCGCCTTCGTGTAGGCGTCAATGACGGTTCGCGCGCGTTGCATCGGCGACAGTCGCGGAGTGGCGATTATTGTGCTTAGGTTTACCGCCATGTGCAGATATTTACAGCGCGAGGAGAAGCGGCGCGCGGTGGACCGCGGACGCGTGAGCGAACGTCGTGCGATGTGTGATGATGGTGATGATTACAAAGCCCGCGAAGGCGAGACTGGATCGCTACTTGCTGAGAGTTCAGGTTTACACAGACGCGCGACGAACGGGCGAGCGAGACGCCGCTTGCGGGCGACTCGGCTCGGCTCACTCGAGGCGGCGACGAAGAGGATGTGCGTCGATTCACGCCCACCCAACGGCGTTCGTGACGCGCTCCTTGATCGTTGCGATGAATCCTGGAGAATTGCCTTTGATTTCACCGCTCGCGTCGGCGTGTTTATTGAGCGCCTTGCGCCTTTTCGTCGACGGCCAACCGGGAGAAAGCAGGGCGGCGGCGACATCCGTCGGTGAAGGAGCCTCGTTCTCCTCACCAGAAGCGTTGCGCTTGGACGTGCTCGGAGCCTCGTTTTCAAAGTTGACGTCATTTCTAAAGTGAACCGTACTGTGTCTAGTCTTCCGTTTGATGGAATCCGGACCCGCCGCGACGTGTTTTGGCGGCGGCGGCATCTTCACAGGACGAAAGTGACCCGACAATCTCGCAGCCTTAGTAGCCGCACGATCACTCGCCTTTTCTCCAGCCGTCATTTCGTTCGCAATCTCTGGAACGGATGCCATGCGCGGTAACCGAATCTGCGGTGCGTTACGCGTACGTCTACCCCGCGCACTGAACAGTTGACCGTTGGCGCCAGCCACATCCTTTCGCAAGTTTGGAGAAGCAAATCCCAGAGCGTCGTCTTCGTCATCGCTCCCGTCCAAGGTCTCTCCACCGCGACCTGAAGGAGACGCGAAAAATAAGCGAACGGGCGCAACACCAGTCGGCGAAGCATGACGACTACGAGCACCGCGAATCGGGGCGACGTCGAACGCCGCTCCGGCAGCCTCCACTCCGGGCGCCGAAGCGACGCCGGTCGCAATACCAGTTTCGGCTTGTCCAGTCGCAGACTTGGGCGCAGTTATCAACTTGCTCGCCGCGGTCGTGCTCGGAGCTGCATCACTCGGAGCCACTTCCTTGAGCGCAGCGCGAGTGCTTCTGCGAGACGTGCGCGGCATTGAAGCGGTTCTCTCAGCCGACGCCTTTTGCCTGCTCATCAAAAGAGAGTTCACAAATTGCGTCACTGGCGTCGGTTCGCCGGTTGCGGCCACCTTCTTCGCAGACCGCGTGAAAATCTTCGACTCTGTTTTGTTCGTCTTGAATTCTGCGGGCGTCTTTCCAAATGCGCTTCCGATGAGCCCACCGAGAGAGTCCAACCCAGAGAGGGACATCATGCTGCCGGTGGACGCGATGTTCGGAAACGCTCCTGGAGTAAACTTGAACGTGCCCATTCCCGTCGTGGGTGGCGGCATACCGTCGTACAAATTAGTCTCGGCCTTTTTATCGCCGGGCGTGCATAAGGAAGGTAGATCAGCCGTGTTCAGCGCGTCGCCCAAGATCTCCTGCGCGGCAAGATATTCGGGCGTACCGAACATACCCGCAAACGGGTTCGCGCCAGCACCGGCAGCTTTCTCATCCGGCGGCGTCCCCAGGGGAGATGGCATGATTGCATTCAACTGAAACTGTAAGTCTTGCGAATCTTGCGCAGAAATACCGAGCGCGAAATCTTGGAGCGCCGTGTTCACGGTGGTGTCGAAATCAAAGTAGCCACCGCTTCGAGCCGACTTTGTCCTCTTCACCGACTTCGATTCGCGTGCAAGCTGCGCCTTTTGCGATACGGTTTGCTTCGGGCGCTTCGACGGAGCCGGCGCTACACCTCCCTTGGCCGCCGCGCGCTTGCCTCCCACCTTGTCACCGTTGTTGGTCTGGGTTTGCAACGGCTTTCGCGCGTTTTGCTGCGTCGCGTCGTCGAGGCGACGATTCTGGTTCGCCTTCCCGGCCGGTTGCGGGCAGTTTGCTGCTCGGAAAATTTCTCGCAAATCATCCTCGCTCTTCTCTGCCGTTTCCTTCCAACCGTTCCACGAATCGCTCAATCCACATTTCACGCGCATAGCCGCCGCGCCCTTCGGCACGTCGTTATTCGCCAACACGCGAATCGGTCCTGAGACGCCGCTCCCCACAAACTCGTTCGTTTCTTTGGCGTACAAACCAAAGAGCAAACGGAATGCCTTGCACTGATTCGGTCCGTACGCACACACGTGATTACTCGCCTCGTCGATGGAGATGAACAAGTTTCGTGAATCCTTCCACTCATTCTCCGCCGTCGGTTTGGCGTCGGGTTTCGCATCCTTTTGCGAAGCCGCACTCTTTTGCGTCCGCCCTTGCTTCCCAAACCTCTGAATCGCGCTCAAAATCGGCCCATCGCAACCTTTCACGCACTTTTCCCGCATCACCGGCAACCATGAAAACCCTCGTCCATCACTCACGCCCTTCGTCTTCCCGTCCCGCGCGCCCGCGCCTCGCGCCTCGCTCGTCCCGCGCGTCGGCTCAGCGTACACCAGGTACACCACCGCCCGCGCCGTCTCTCCGTTATACATCCGCAGCTCGTACTCCAACGCCGAATTTCGAAACTCTTCCGGCACATCATCCCCGAACGGCGCCTCCACGGCTTCAAATATCCTCGCGCCGCGTCCCTCTCGCGCGCGCTCGCCCGCGCTCGCCCGTCCCTCCCGTTGGCGTTCAAACGCGAGTTCGACTTGGTTGTAACTCCGCTTCTTCTTCCCGAGCTTGTACGCCCTGCGATCGCGCGCGTCATCGACCGGTACGACGTTAAGTCAGTCTTCGCATCCGCGCGTCGTCGCGCGTCGCGCCTCCTCGCATCGCCGTCCGCGCCGCGCGTTCGTCGCATCGCGCGCGCATTCAAATCACGCACCGCACTTCGTGGTCGAGCGCCTCTCCGCGCGCTCTCGCGTCGCGCTCCTCCCCGCCCACGTCCTCGATCGTGCGCACGGGGACGCAGATAAAATCCCCAAACGGCGTCATCGCGTCCTGTCGCGCGTGCACCGCTCGAGGCGCGCGCGCGCCGGGCATGGCGACGTCGTGCGGAATCGATGCGTTGCGTCGCGATGCGCTGCGAACGATGCGTCGCGCGGTCGTGCGTTTCCCGCGCGATCGCGCGATCGACGATCGGCGATCGCGCGCGAGAGATTTACGGTGCGCGCTTTACGCGGGCGCGCGTCGCGTGCGTTTCGCGCGCGCGCGTGGCGTCGGACGCGACCGCGTCGTGCAATGCGGCGCGCGGTGCCCGCGCGACAGCTCCGATGGGCTTTGAAATCCGCACGCGCGTCTAATTGGATATACGGGTATACGTGTGTACTGTGGAGTTTTATATAGCGCATCATCCGGAAAGTGTACGACACTGTTTACCGCATGGCGTGGCGCGCGCGCCCGCGCGCGCGATTGCTGATCCGCGCGCGCGGCAGACGATGACGCCGGGGCGCCGGAACGACCTCACCGTCCTCGCCGCGGTGGCGTCGATCGCGATCTTCGCCAACGGGCTGCGAGGGTACCCGAACGCGGCGCGCGCGAGCGACGAGACGACGCGAAGGGCGACGTGGTGGTGGCCGAGTCGATGACGCCGGACGACGACGAACGCGCGATGCAGGCGCTGCGGGCGACGACGACGGCGCGCGAGGACGCGCGGTACGCGAGGACGACGCTGGATTCGCTGCCGATGGAGATCGTGCAGGAGATTTTGGCGAGACGGGTGCGGGACGACGGCGCGCGCGGGACGACGACGGCGGCGGCGCTGCGATGCGTGTCGAGGACGTTCCGCGACGCGATCGAGCGGGAACCGGCGATGTTTTACGAGGAATTCGATATTTCGTATGGGTTCTGCGCGGCGACGGACGCGAGGATGCGGGCGTACGCGAAAAAGAATGTGTTTGGCGGCGTTCGGCGGTTGAATTTGTCGGGGTGCGGGAAGTTGACGGACGCGACGTTGCGCCTGCTTGGAGAGAGTTGCGAGTCGCTGGAGAGCGTAGTTTTTAGTGGTGGATCATTTACGAAATCGGCCATGATCGCCTTTGCGGAGCAGCGACCGGGTCTGGCGGCGATTAAGATAGATTTGAGCTCGCCAAAGATGACGCCCGCGGACGTACTCGAAGTCTTTGAGTACTTTATCGCTCGCAATTGCGACACGTTGCGAAGTGTCAGTTGCGGACGAGAAGCGCCGTACTCTCCTCACGAGCGCCGGGCGTTCTCGACGCGAGCGGTCAGATTATTCGAGACGATAAGGCGCTGCGGCGAGCTTCGCTCGCTCGACCTCACGAATTGCGGCGAAGACGTGCGGTTTCCGCTCTTCAGCATGCAGCGCGCGCTTCCGCATTTACAAGAGCTCAAGCTAAATCATTTTGGCGGAGAATCAGGATGGCGCATCGTGGGCGATATTGGCGAAGATTTCGAACACACGTGCTGGAAAGACTTGCGCGTGCTCGAAATTGCGGTGTCCATGGAGACGACGAGCGTCGGGCATCGATACGGCAACTCGAACGTGAACGACGAGACGATGATATCCATGTTGTACGGATCGATAGAGAGCATCGAAATTCTCGATCTCACGGGGTGCACGCACATAGGGGACTGGCGCAACCTCGTGTGGGATCGCCTGCCGACGCGGCTCAAGACGCTTCGATGCGCGCGTACCCCGATTTCCTCCGACGACGGTGCGGTGGCGCACATCCTCGCTCATCTCTGTCCCGCGCTCGAAGTCCTCGAGCTTGCAGACGTAGGTGCGAACGCGAGGTTCGTCACCGACGCCGCGTTCGAGCAACTCTTCGCCCACGAAGGCCCAGACTTTCCGCTTCGAGTCTTGCGCGTCCCCGGATCCGGCGTCACCACCTCCACGATCAAACACCTCGTCTCCGGTCGCCACGGCCGCTTTCCGAACCTCCGCACGATCGATTTAGCGTCTTGTCGCTCGCTCCCACGCGAGCTCAGACGCATTTCCCTCGACACCTTCCCGCGCGACAACGTCTCGGCGCTTCGCCGCGCGCTCGCCGCCGACGCCGCCGCCGACGCGGACGCCGACCCCGACGCCGCCGACGCCACCACCACCACCACCGACGACGTCATCTTCGTCGCCGATCTCCGCGACCGCGCCGCCTCGGCCAAACGACCGCGCGCCGCGCGAGAGAGAGACCCGCCTCGCGCGCGCCGACCAAAGCCGCGCGCGTGAGCGCGATTCGCGCGCAAGGCACTTTTTGGATAAAAGCATCCGTTCGACCCCCTCCATCGACCGTTCACGACTCAAGAGATCTCGATCTCGTGCCGAAAAAGCCGCCTTTTTCGGGCGAAAAAGCGCCCTCGCGCGTCGCAGTCCCGCGCGCGCGCCCCGCGCCCGCGGCGACGCGTCCAACTCCATCGGCACACACCGCGAGCGCGCGCGGTACGCGCGAATTTTTTCGCGCCCGTCGCGCGCGCCGCGCGACGATCTCGACGCGTCGAGCGCGCGCGCGCGCCGTCATCGCGTCCCGGGAAAAGATATCGCGGAAATGCCCGCGACGCGACGCCGCGCGACGCTCGCGAACCGCCGCGCGACGCGAACGTCGTCGAGCGATCGCGATGAACGCTCGAACGACTCGTCGGCGAGCGATTTAGTGGGCAAGGCGACGCGGGCGACGCGGACGACGAGGCGCGAGGACGGGAAAAGACGCGCGAGCAAGGGGTCGAGCGGGAGCAGCGGGAGCGACTTGAGCGAACGCGCGGGCGACGAACGCGCGGGCGCGTTGGGACGACGAGAGACGCGCCGAAGAACGCGACGGACGGTGGAGAGCGTGAAGCGAGCGACGCCGCCGGAGGCGCGATCGCCGAATACTGGAAGCGATGCGGACGATAAGGATGGGAACGGGGCGCGAAGAGACGACGAGCGCGCGAAGGACGCGAAGGACGCGAAGGACGCGAAGGACGCGAAGGACGCGAAGGACGCGGATGCGGGCGCGGACGTGGGCGCGGATGATTTCGAAGTCGTAGATTTGGAAAAAGTTCTTGGTGAGGGTGAGCGCGTGGTTGGGGTGTTTGGGCGACGCGTTCGCGATGTGGCGGAGTGCTACGTGCGCTGGGAAGGACGGTCGCACGCGCGAAACTCGTGGGTGCGCGAGAGGGATTTGGAGCGCGCGTGTCCGGATATTCTCAGGGCTTTCGAGGCGCGATACCCTCGTGCGGTGTTGGGTGACCCCGTATACGCGGTTAAACGCACCTGGTTGCGCCCGCAACGCGTCGTGAACGTGACGGGCATGCCGCCAAACACGCGCTTGCTCGTCAAGTGGTGGGGATTACCGTACGCCGACTGCACATGGGAGACGATAGATGGGCACGACGATTTCGACATGTTGCTCGAACGCTACACCCAGTTCGACCACGAAAGTCTCAAACGCCCGTACAGCGTGCCACCGAGCTTGGCAAACGTCGACGAGAGTAACAAACCGAGCAAAGGCGTACAATGCGTCGCACGTTGGCTCTTAGCGACGTGGTTTGAAAAGGAGGGCGTGTGTTTCGTGGATAACTCGCCGCTCTGTAAACACGCCGAGGTCGCGGCTAACTTTATTGCCGATCGAAAGCGCCAGTACGACGAACACGGGCCGTCTCTCATCATCGTCGCCGAGAGCGAGCTGGAGCACTGGTCCCGCGAATTCAGTCGTATTGCGCCAGACGTGAACGTCGTCGAGTACGGCGGCTCGGCAACGTGCCGTGCGACCGTACAACAGCACGAATGGTCCTTCGTCGGCGCCTTACCCGGTGCGACCAACGGCGTGTCAACTCCTCGCTTCAATGTTCTCATCACGACGCACTCAACGGTGGTGCTGGACATCGTGCTCTTGCGGCAGGTTCGATGGGAATCCGTCATCATGGTGGAGAACGCGCAAAAGTTCACCGCTGAGACGAGCTCATTGCTGTCTAGACTCGGTAGCCTACACGCGAATCACCGCGTGTTGATGTTCCGCGCCGCAGACTTCTCCGACCTTCACGTCACTTTGAACATCTTGGAATTTCTCAAGCGAGCGCCGACGTCCATGCGCAATCTCGAAGCGAGGCTGTTGAATCTCTCACAAGAAGAGGCGTGCATGCAGACTGCCGCGCTTCTCGCCGTGCTCACGATGGACTATCAGTTCTGCGAAGCTGCTTTGAGAAATAAGCAAGCGCTAGCCGAAGCGGACGCTTGCATGGGGACGCTTCACACAGCCAGGCTGCTCGAACTCTCAGAGATCGTCTTGGCAAGCAAAGTCGCCAAAGAATCGGACCGCCGTTCCGTTTTCCCGGCGTGCTTTGATTATACGTCGACGCAATACCTTGGACTTCTCCATCAGCTCCAAGCCTTGCACGACATGTACCGCCCGCTCGTCAGCGCTGAACAGCGGTGATGTCACTGTCTGCTCGCGGTTCTTATTTGCGACGCACACCAATTTTCGCTCCACGTCGCCGTCGACGAAGCCGAGCGGTCGCCAATTTTGACCACATTTATATACCATACCGCACCGTTTTGTCATATCCATAGTCAGTCTTAGTTCCACAGTTCACGCCTCGACACACCCGCGCTTCCGGCTTCATGCGCGCCGACGCGTTCGCGTCCGCATCGCGCGCGCGACCGGTGGCGCAGCACACCGCGTCGTCCGCGCGTCGCCGCGGTCCCGCGCGCGCCGCGCGCGTCGTCGCCACCGCCGTGACGTCGCCCATCCAGCCCAGTCCCGACGTCGTCGACGCGTCGCGCGCGGCGTCCAGCGCCGCGTGCACCGTGGCGTGCTTCGTGCGAAAGGATGCGTTGTCGTTCATGCGGTATCCGAAATCACTCGCGGCGCGCGGACGGTTCGACGTCGAGGGGCCGAGCTTTGGTGAAGTGTTCGAACACCTGGCGAGAAGAGTCGCGTGGAGCGACGCGGACGAGGGAACGCTACGGATGATCGTGGTCGATGTCGACGCGAGCGATGAAGAGATGCGGGCGAGCGGTGCGAGCGATGCGGATGTCTTCATCGCGATAGATGTCGATGATGAGGAGACGGCGGGGAGAGTGCGACGCGCTACGGCGTCGGCGGCGACTGGTTGCGCGCTGAATTCACCGGCGTTGGAGGCGGACGAGCGGATTTGTTATCAGCCGACGCGACAGTTGCGCGCGGTACGCGCAAAATTAACGCCTTGGAGTCAGGCGGCGAAGGATGTACGACTGATGGATCAAGTGAAGGAGTTGTACGCGCGTGGAAATCATCTCGATACGTTGCTCTCAATCTTGTTGCTCGTCGACGCGTCGGGCGCTCGCGTGCCGGCAGTCGACATAAACCAGGACATCACGCTCGGTAACGTTTGGTGCATCGCGAGCAACTGCAACAAACAGTTACTCGCGTGTTACCAGAATCCGCAATGCAAAAAGAGCCTCGATTGCGTGGATGCGTGCGGACTCAACGATCAAGTGTGCACGTACACGTGCATAAGGAGCTATCAGAACGAACAGTTTGAGAAGCTCGCTAGGTGCATGCTTCACAAGCACAATTGTCTCGGGAACGACGCCAAGCGACCGCAGTTACCGGCTGTGCTTCCCATGACGACGTGGCGTGGCGAGATGTTGACGCACGCCGCCGCGGAGCGTATAATGCAAGGATGGCTCGGCGAAAAGCAATACAGTTGGCTCGCCGTCGCTGGGCAAAATCCTGCGTACGATTACTTTCCGAATCAGTTCCAGATATGGTACAAGGATAAGAAAAACAAAACTGCTTTCTGGTATAATCCTGTTTTCAAAGTGAACACTCTCGACGGTCGGAGCGTGTACCGTCGAAGCGATTACCGATGTAGGCGCGCAGAGACACCGGGAACATTTATTTTTTCCTTCATGGACAACGGCGTGACGAGCGAGGAGTACTGGCGCGTCGTCGACGCCGCGGATGATTTGAGTTGGTCGCTGTACTACTACGCTGGTGCGGCAAAGTCTGCCGGTCAGTCTTATATCGGTGCTGTTTTGGCGACTCCTGACGGTCTTTGGCCGGCGGAAGATCAGATGGACCGCATCGAAGACTCTCTGTGGCGCGGTTGTGGCGTAAAAATATGGGAAATGTGCCAAGTAGATAACAGCACGGCGCACGACGGCGACGCGCCGCTCGAACCGTTACACGAACCGTCTCTAATGCCTTAGCTGACATCGATTTCACGTCCGTTTAACACTCATCTTTAAGCGTAGTTCCATCCATCGGCGTCGCGCGAAGCCACCCGACTCGCGCTCCGCGCCCTCGCGCGAAGAGCGGACGACAAACAGTTGGCACCGTCGCGCTCATCCGACGTCACTCACCGGCGCGCCTTCTCGCGTCGCGCGCGCGCACGGGCGAGACCGCACGCTTCGTCGTCGTGCGTCGTCCCGTCTCGTCTCGTTCGCCGCGCGCGCGACGCGACCTCGCGCGGGAACGCCCCGCGGGCACGCCAATCCCAACCGCGACCCGCCGGCGTGATTCACCATGGGTCTGTGCTCCAGTCGCTCGCTCGACGCCCAACGCGTGTCGCGCATGCTGCAAGAGAACCTGAAGCTCGACCCGGCGAGCGAGCGAGACCTGATCCGGTCGTATCGGTTGTTTAAGAAGACGGACTCGAACGGAGACGGGAGAATTCAAAAGTCTGAATTCGCGAGGGCGTTCAAACTGGAGCAGGACGTGTTCTTCGATCGGTTGTTTTCGTTGATCGACACGGATGAGAGTGGATACATAGATTTTCGCGAGTTCGTAATCGTGCTCGGGGCGTTTCAGTTGGCGAATGCGACTGGGCGGGTGCGGTTCGCGTTTCGGTTGCTCGATTTGGACGATAGCGGAGCGATTAGTAAAGATGAGTTCAAGGCGTGCATTCAAGCGAGCGTGAACATGTTTAGACATCGAACTAAAGAGGGACGCGCGCGTGCGAATGTGAATGACTGGCGCGACAAGGCGCCGCGGGATATATACGCTGCGTACAAGGATTTATTTGCTCAGTTGGATAGCGCACGCGGTCAAAGCATCATGTACGAAGACTTTGCCAACATATGTGTGCGGTATCCCAAGCTTTTCACACCGGTCAACTACATTTGGACGAGTCTGCGACGCTATGCGGTGCCTGCGGCGGAACTGTGCAAGGTGATCGCGCGCGCTGGATACCAAGGCTTTTTTTATAACTCGATGCTGGAGCAAGGCTGGCCGGGCGTAAAGTTTCACGCGCCGGCGTTGAAACTGCAAGAGCGTAATGTATACATGCGCTCTTTGAGCAACTTGTTGAGAAGAAAAGGTACTTTTATGGACGAAGAAGAGGCTCGCATGAATACGGTTTCGGGTTCCAAGTCGAGGCGAAGGTCCGCCGACCGCGAACTTAGAGGCGGGGGGAGCGCTCCTGTGGTACGAAAACCAACGAGCCCCGAGCGCAAGGCGAAACGTTCGCACTCGAGCACAAGAAGGCTGAGAGACGACCAAGGTGTCGTCGCAGATGATCGAAGGTACACAGGGCGCGGTGATCTTCGACCGTATCACTCGAGTGAGACGCGTCGCGAAGTCGAGCAAGAACGGCGTTTTGGACGTGCCGCATCTGTAGCGACGCCCGCGCAAGTCCACGCGCGTGACCGGCGGCCACCACCACCCAGACCGAAATATTGTCGTCAGTTCTCTTGGGGATCGGACGATCCTGATAGCGACCTTGGCAAGCGCGAGTTGCAAGCGTCCAACTCCATCGACCGCGCGTATCGCGAGGAGTACCCGCCGGACGAACCCGATCACGAGTCTTGGCTCGAGGACGACATGCGTCAACCGTCTTCATCGAACATGTCGAGCGCGCGCACGTTTGAGAAGCAGGACTCCATCGAGAAAATTTGGGAAGCCTTACAGGCGTGTCCGAGCGCGCGCGCCGCTCAGCACTACTCTCCCCGAGACTACGTCCCCGACGAATACTATCAACGCCTCGACGACGGCGTGTACTTCAAGAAGAACTTTTCCGCCGCGAAGAGCAGCGGGACCACGCCGCCCGTGTACCAACACGAACGCAGACCGTATTAGCATAGCACCGAATCGACTTTTTAGCGCTTAGAATCATCGCAGTCGACGTTTTTATCCACCATTCTTCGCCGAGCGCTCGGCGCGCGTCCGCACACCGCGCCCATGCCGTCGTACAGCGTGTGGCTCGAGCCTCGCGCCGCGCACGCGCGCGCCATCGCGCGCTTCATCGAGCGCGTCCGCGCGCGCGTCGACGGTGCGCCCGCGTTCGCGCCGCACGTCACCGTGATCGGCGCGTTCGACGCGCGCGAAGGCGACGCGCGCGACGCGTTCGAGCGCTTCGTCGACGACGCCGCGACGCCGCGCGACGCGTTCGCGCTCGACGACGTCGGCGACGAGGCCACGACGCTGGGCGCGACGCGACATCGATGCGCGTACAGAAGGTTCCGAAAGGACGCGCGCGCGATGGCGACGCTCGAGGGGGCGAAGCGGGCGCACGGGACGCGCGTCCCGACGGCGGAGGCGTACGAGCCGCACCTGAGCCTGGCGTACGGAGTGGACGATGCGATGGCGAGAGAGTGGATCAGAGAGGAGGCGGACGCGTACTTTAGGGAAGAGGGGCTGTCGAGAGGGATAGTTGTGAGCGCGATCAGTCTGTGGGAGACGGACGTGGAGGACGACTCGTGCGCGTCGTGGAGGCGAGTGGCGACGCGCGAGCTGCGGGACGCGAAAGTTTAGTGTAAAAAATACAACAATTGTTTAGGCTCCCAGTCGAGTCATCGCTTGTTTTAACGCGGTTTGATCTTTTATTGGAAGCTTGCCCCAGGCCTCGTCCGTCGCGCGCTTGAGGTCGGCCAAATCCACCGGCGTGGGATCGTATCCCAAGGCGGCGAGCGACCACACGCACTTGGCGAGCGATCGCGGCGAAAGCTTCTGTGTGATTGTGTTTTGCGCCAAAACATCGAGCTGTGATGTTTCGAGCTTTAATCCGAGTAAGGATGCGCCCCACAAACCGAGAACTGCCGTGGCCGGATGCAAGTTTCCGCCCGCCGCCTCTTGCATAAGTAGCGCCAGGAGCGCGTCTGCGTGTGCGGCGGGCGGTAGCCATCGCACTCGACCGTACGCGCACAATAACTTCGCCGCTTGTCCAGCGTTCAATCGTTGTGTTTCATCATCTACGAAGCGCCCGACGTACTCTTCGACGACGTCGTCGCCAGGATTCCAGCGCAACACGCCCCACGCGTGCATGATGAGAAGGACGTTTTCATCCTCAAGCTCCTTCCCACGCGACTTCGCCATTCGGCCAAGAGCGACGAGAGTGGAGTCGGAGGGGCGAAAATTCACTTTTGCGAGCGCCCAGAATACTTTGGACACGAGCTCGGCGTCGATGTCGCGTTTGACGGTGACGGCGGCGCACAAAGCTTCGTACGATTCGGCGCTGAGCTCGAGCTGACCTTCGCCGGCACCACCCAAGGTACCTAGCGCCCAAAACATCGAATCGAGCGACCCAATATTCATTCTTCGAGCGCATCGCGGAATCTCTGCGTCGATAGCCTTGACGAAAGCGGGCGAAGGCTGGTGACTCAGTCGAGCGCACGCGTACATGCACATGGGCACGTTGACGTGGCTGTTCGCGCCTCCCAAGTTCTGCGACGCGAGCTGTATGAGCAAAGCGTCGATGACATCGCGCGGTAGCGCTTTGTCCATTCGTGCGAACGCCCAAAGCACGTTACACGATGCCGCATCATCGAATCTACGCAAATTCTTCGCGATGAAATCCGTCGACGCTTTCAAGAACGCCGCGTCGGGAACGTGATCCAAATGCGCCAATCCGAGCAGCATTCCCGAAAGTTCGTCCGCCCTGAACTCGCCCATCTCTCTCGTCGTCGCCGCACACAGCGCTTCGAGCGTCGATCTCGGCGGTTTGAACCGCATTCGCCCGAACGCGTACGTCGCGTTGCTCAACGACTGCGGTTTCAGCCTCGCCCCTTGCTTGGACACTTCGCGTTCCAACCGCGCCGCGAGCGCCCCCAGCGTCTCTTGACTCGGCGTGTATCCAATCTTCGCGAAGCTCCAAGCCACGTTCGCCAATCCAAACGCGTCAAACTCATCCACGCGCGTCGCCACGCTCGCCGCCAACGCTCTAAACCTTCCGTCGTTCGTCAATCCCTCCGCGCGCGAAAAGTCCCGCTCCAGTCTCGACTCCGGCGCCGAGAACTTCGCCACTCGGTGCAGCGCCGTCGCCGCGTGCACCGCATCGAACGCGTCCAAGTCGCTCTCCACGACTCTCAGCGCCGCCTCCGCGGAGTCCGCGTTCGCCAGCATGCGTTGAATGTCCCCGCCTCGTCCCTTCCCTCCTCCGCTCCCGCTCGTCGCGCGCGTCGCCCTCGCGCGCGCCCGCGCGTCGCGCGCGCGCGTCCGCGCCGTTCGCGTCGACGCCGTCGCGCCCGCGCCGTCGCCGCGTCGCTCGCATCGCGTCGCGCGCGACGCGAGACCGATCGCGCGCGCCGCCGCCGCCATGTCGACCGAGGCGCGCGTCGCGCGCGCGACGCGCGCGAGGCGCCGGCGCGACGCGCGCGACGCGCGCGAACGTGCGACGCGCCTCCGAGGCGCGCGCGCGTGCGAGGCGCGTGCGAGGCGTCCGAGGCGTCGTCGCGCAGTGCCGCCGCCGCCGCGTCACGATGCCGCGCGACGACGACGACGACGACGCCTTCTGCGTCGTCCTCGACGCGCGCGGGCGCGTGCACGGCGCCGCGATCGACGGCGACGAGGGCGCGTACTTCGCGACGCGCGCGCGCGACGCGTTCGCGCGCACGGCGGCGCATCGCGCGCGACTCGCCGATTCGTGTCGGAAGATCGACGCGCTCGGAACGCTGTGGCTCGGCGCGCGCGACGCGCCGCGGTGCGCGCTGGAGCGATTCGTGAAATCGGTGTACGACGCGCACGCGCGAGGGGTGACGCGAGACGACGCGCGGTCGGGGGTGGAGTTTTGGGCGCGGACGCGAGCGACGGCGGCGCACTGGGACAAGGACGAACGCGCGCGGGAGATCGCGGGCGTGTGCGTGACGCCGCACGTGTCGACGGTGACGTACGTGGAGGTCGAGGAGAGCGCGCGCGTGGCTCCGACGGTGGTGTTCGAGGGGCTGACGGCGCGAGGAAGGCCGGACGCGGAGACGAGGGACGAGGCGGGCGCGCGGTGCGAACGCGCGGCGGTGATGATACCGAAGGCGGGCGCGCACTTCAAGTTCGACGGACGGTTTTTGCACGGCGTGTTCGATGAATTCGCGAGCGGGGACGTCGACGCGTCGGCGGCGCGAGTGACGCTGCTGGCGAATATTTGGTTCGATCACGTGCCCGTCGGCGTCGAGCGCCTGGACGAGTCGCTGGCGGCGACGCTCGGAGACGACGAGAGTTGCGTCGCGAACGAGGCGGCGACGGAGATGACGACGCGCACGATCGCTTCGAGCGAGTTTGCGACGACGCCGATGAAGGATGTCGCGTTCGGTCCGTCCGGAGGGGAATACGAGCTCGTCGGCGCGGAATTTCCCTTTGACGAGTTGCGCGAAAGCGCCAAGGGCGAAGAGGGCGAAGAACGCGTTCATTTGTTCTTCATCACGAACGAAGCGGGCGTGCGCATCAAGCTGAGGGATGACGACGAGCCGGCGTCGAAGCGCGTGAAGATGTAGCGTAGCGGTTGTAGTAAAGTTGAATGGAATTGAAAAGTCGTGCATCGGTGTGTTTTGCGCCGGCGATCACGCCGCGACGGTGGATTTTTCCGCGGCGGATGTTTGCGACTGCGAGCGAATGTACGAGGGAGGTGGATTCCACACCAAAACTGGGCACGGCGCGTGCGTGACGCAATACTGAGGGTACGGCGACATAAAGCGCGATCGCAAGTGCCCGGACGAAATCGCTCGACCGACGACGGCAAGGTTCACATCAGTCATGTTCAAAAAGTCGATCGTGCGATCGCGTATGTCCGACGCACTTCCCGTCTCCTTCTGTAAAACCATGCGAATGACGCGTCCGTGGTCAGGGTGCTCCTTTTGAAAATTTTGGACGAGGTCGTACGATCGAGAGAGATTCTCTTCGACATCCGCCTCGCTCAGATCCTTTTGCTTGCGTTGCGACTCTGCGAGACAGTGTAACAAGAGAACGACGTCGGTGGACCGTATGTGCTCCTTTACGAAGTATTCGCACAGTCGCCGACTGGAATTGGAGCCGCTCATGCAAATGCACACCACGCGTTGATCGACGCCTCCGAGTTTTTGCTTGACTAAATCGCTCGCTCCGACAATCTTCGGTAGAGACGATCGAAAAAAGAGCGTGGACACCGGGATGCGGTTCAAAACATTTTGTGTCACGCTTCCGAGCAGCGCACGCCGGACGAGACCGTGTCCGCGGCATCCCATGACGATGAGATCGGGCTTCGGAATGCACACCCAATTATCGTTCTCGGCGCTCGCGAACTCGCCGTCGACGATGGCCTGCACGGCCTCTTCGACCGAAAACTTGCCGCTCGATCCCGAAATCTCCACAGCCTGCACGAACGATTTCCCGCTCAACCGCCGATCGAGCAGTTCCGCTCGAACGTACTCTGGCAACCACGAAGACTCGCGTTCCGATTCCGCGCCCTCGGCGTCGTCTCGTCGCAGCGGCGCGACGCGCACCCCCAACCGCTCCGTCACCGAATCCTCGTCCGCTTTGTACGACCCCGCGACGCGTCCCGGTCCGTACATCGCGCTCGCGTAGCGCGTCGCGCCTCTCGAGTAATGCACGCACCACACGTCATCGTTCGGTTCAAGCGCGAACGCTCGCGCGAATTCCACCATCTTAATGTCTTGCTCTTTGGCGCCGCTCAGCAGCAACAAGATCCGTTTCTTCGCCCGCGCCTCGCGCGCCGGCTCGACCGTCGCCGCGTTCGCGCCTCGTTCCGCCTCGTCGCCCATTCCTTCCATCTCTTTCGCGCTCTGCGCGCGAGCGCCGCGTTCGCGCGTCAGTCCGACGTCTTCCGACCGCGCGCGCAATAGCGCTCGACGCTCTCGAATACGCGGTGCGCATTCGCGCGCGCGTCGCTCGCCGCGCGCGTCGTTCGCGCCCTCGTTCGCGTCTTCGTCTTCGTCGCCCTCGCCGCGCGCGTCGCGTCGCCGCGCGCGCGTCGCGTCGCGTCGCCGCGCGCGCGCGCGACGGGCGTACCGCTGAATCGTCGGACCCCGGTCCGCGTCGTCGTCGTCGAATGCGATCGATCGCGCGCGCGTCGCGGTGTCGATCGATCGCGTCGCGTCCGAGAAACGTCGCTTCGCGTCGCGCCGCGCTTCGTCGCGACGCGCGCGCGCCGCACACGATGGCGACGCCGAGCGCGGTCGGTGCGTACCGCGCGCTAATGCGCGCGCGCGCCAAGGCGTTCGCGGGCGACGCGCGCGCGCTCGACGCGGCGCACCGCGAGATACGAACGCAGTTCGAGCGCGCGCGCGACGTCGACGCGAACGACGCGCGGGCGAAGATCGCGGCGGCGGTGGAGGCGGCGACGTTCGTGCGGACGCACGTCGTGCAAGCGGTGCGAGAGGGCGATGAGGGGGCGTTTCGGATGACCGTGGACGCGGAGCATCAGGACGTGACGATCTCGAGGGACGGCGAGGGCGAGAAGGGGTGCGGGGGGGGGGGAGGGGTCGCGTGAGCGCGCGCGCGAGCTCGAGCGCGAGGCGGGACGCGGACGCGCGACGACGGAGGAGGGCAAGGAAGGCGCGATTGAGGGTATGAAAAAATGTTTGTTATATTAAAAAATCATCTGAAGTACAGGAGACGCGAGCGAATAGAATCGAATAGAGAAAATGTACACAGGAGCGTAGCGCCGAGACGCGGCGGAGCCGCGGTCGACGTCGCTCTCAAAATATTGGAAAAGGCCCGAGTTTGGAGTTATCCAAGATGGGTTGAAAAAAGAATCGGTGCACGGATAAGTGCTGTGAATGTGTCAGTGCGGGTGAGTGTTTTGTTGTCTTCACGCGGGTACGGCACCCTTGATTGAGACGTCGCAAGATCTGTCTTCCGCTTTGGCGAATCGACCAC
>Ga0315315_10000080_pt1 | contig 66382 bp, 76 predicted proteins | sample M140m3416metaG_FD_203699 | JGI IMG/M metagenome (GOLD analysis project Ga0315315, IMG submission 203699) | Ammonia-oxidizing marine archaeal communities from Monterey Bay, California, United States - M1 40m 3416 | ecosystem: Environmental > Aquatic > Marine > Intertidal zone | place: USA...
ATATTCATTCTAAACCAGTTAAGTGCTTTATGAAAATCTATTAATTGTTGTTCACTCACATTTCTTGGAGTTCTAGCAAATACCCAGTTCATACCTTGTATAAAATCGTATATACTTAGTTCTGGCCCGGTTAGTTCATAAGACTCTCCGCTGAACGGATTTGTAACTGTATCACCCTCGGTGTACCAGCTACCTAAAAACCATTTAGGCTTCTTTTGTAGGGAGTTCGTATCCTTCATCTTGTAGTTCATCTATTAGTTCATCTTTTTTAATATCGTATACTTCTTCGTATAGTTCATCTATTACATCTGTGATCCAGTACTCGTCATTATCCCAGCCTTCGCATTGAATAAGTTCAACACTATAATCTTGAATTGCTTCTTTAAGGCTGTCACCTAGATCGTTTTCGTAGTAATGTACGTTTTCATTTACATTTATACTTCTGTCGTCATCAGTGGTTATCCACACTTCATAGCCGTCAGCCGTAGTTTCAGAATATATGTAGTAATCAGCATTACCTTTCCATTCAGAAGTTAATTCAACTTCGTAATGTCCGAGCACAATATCACATTTTTCTGTGTATTCTGCGTCATCGTTCCAGTCTAATCTTTCGTCGATTAGTTCGTCAGTTATTAGCTTACTCATCTTTGATTAGAAATTTATCACCGTACATAAAATCATATGCTGATAGCGAATAGCTACTTTCTTCGGTGTAGGTTAATAAATCTCTTACTTGGTCGATTGTTAGTTCATACCATAAGGTCTTAGATAGTAAGGCATATTTAAGTCTGGATGCGGTACTGTACTTCACGCTTGACTCTTCGAGCTTGTCTTTGTACTCGGGTTTTAGTTTATTATATATATTTATCATTTGTTTATATTATCGTTTATAAATCGTGTTGTGTTTGTAAATACATTTTCTCGATCGCTTTAGCCACCACATACTTATGTAATTCCATGTATTCGTCTCCATCTTGCTCATAATCAGATAGTTGCCAGTGCGTACTATCGTCCATTAGCTCTAACGAAACATCAGCAATTCCGTCTGCTATCTCGTCTAATTGTTTCATTTTACTCATTAGTTTCCGTATTCTATTGTTTTTTTACTTGTTACCATCCATTCTATATTGCTAACACTGTGACCAGCGCCAGTTAAGAACGCTTCACAGCTTTCACTATTAGGATTCCATTTGTTTTTATCGTTACATAGTGCGCTAATGTCATACCTATATACATTGCCATCATTAAAATCTAGTACAAATATAAACCTAGGTATATGTTCATTTAATTCTTTTGCTATTACTTTTTCTTCTTGCATTTCGTGCCATGCTTTTATTGTATCACTCATAATTGATAGTCTCTTACGTATTCTAGTTGTTTTCTTAATTCTTTTAAACCTACTCTTGTGGCTTTCTCAGTGTTGCCACCAATATGCCATCTTAATAGTTCGTGTACATCAAATTCTCTGTACTCTTTCCAGTCATACACAGTGAACACTACACCTTCAGGCGTTTCAAAGTCAAAATCATATTGTGATTTTTCATTTACATCACCTGAATTGTCAGCGTACTCACATCCGTTGTTCTCTGCTAATATCATTAATTCATTAGCGCTGGCTTTAATAGTTATACCGTGATAACTAGTGCCATTAGTTTTTTTACCTGCATTTTTAAGCTTGAACATAAGTAAATCCTTTAAAGTTAAACCATTTGCTAATTCCCGGCCTCAACACAATGTCATTGTTTTCATCATGGTCGATGAAATGTTTTTGACCAAATGTTGGTGGTAAGTTACCTACAACATATGGTTTGTATTCAACACCGTTGAGTAGGATTTTGTTTTCGTTTTTAAATTTTATTGTATTCATACTATTATTATCGTTTAGGAATCGTATTGATTTTGTAAGATATTTTCTATCTTATCTTCCATCGCCGTTATTTCGTGTGCTAGTTCTAGTATTTTCTCTAGTCCTCTAGTTTCGAATTGGCTTAAAGCTTCGCCGCAATCGCTATCATATAGTTGATCGACCACGTCTTGCATGTCTAGTGAGGTATTTTCATACCTACAGTAACTCATATTTGGCATAATTTATTGTTTTAGTCGCCGGTAAAGTTATCCCAGCGGGTTTTTGAATCATAGTAAGCTTGACAACCTGCATCATGAAGTCTTTGCATCTCTTTATGGTGCTCTATATTATCTAGATAGTCATCAATTTTATTGTGCATTTCGATTTCAGTCATAGTACCGAAGCTAACCACATTAACGTGTTGCAGTAAAGTTTCATCATCACAATGAAAACCTTTTGCTGGTTTCCCGTCAAACGTGGTCCACTCGTGGTACTCATACGGTGTATCTCTATACGTTATGATATCGTCATTTTTATAGTTCATATTATTTAGTTTTAGTGGACGTGGCAGGAATCGAACCTGCGTTAAGCGTCTCAGCCAACCTCCGCGTCTGGGGTCTGTACTTAGCTTCTAACCATTTCACGCCCTATTATCTTAAGCAAGTGCCATAACCGCGACGTCTACTCGATTTACGGATGACTTCCGCTTGAGCTTGAGACATAATTTGAATGTTATTACCTGTTTTATGATTTGTGATAGGTGCACAACCATAAGCCTCGGTCGTAGAACACGACACACAGGTTTTGTAATTCAACTTAATTCGCACTGGGTGTATTGCGTTGCCGCAGTTACATATACTTGCCATAGTTTTATTTTATTATCGTTTTTAGTTCGTATTAACATTGTAATCATTCCACCTGCCATTGTAAGCAAATGATTTGCCTTTACGATAGTTCGATCGTTGCGGTATTTTGTACCGCCTGTTACCCATACCACTACAAGGACCGTGTATTTTAGCCATTTCGTAGTGTTGGTGAGCACGTTTTTTCTTTTTGTCCGCTACATATTGTAGCAACTCTCTCATATTACTTACTTTCATTTGTTTGCTTATAAAAAGTTATTCTTTCTTCAACTTGTTCTCTAGTTAGCTCACCTTCCATTTGTTTACCAATGTAGTGAGTCATATCGATTTGTTTGCCGTTAGGACAGGTTAGTATAAATTGCATAGTTTAAATTTTAATAGAAATCATAGTATATATCCCACACATTACTTTTTTCTTCCTTAGTTAATAAGTTGAAATGTTTTTTGTATACTCTGAAAGAGATTTTTAATAGGTATGTATTTTGATGTCCCATGATTATTATTATTTATATTGTTATCGTTATTATTTCGTATTAGTTTTGTATTTGATTTATTAAATCGTTTGCTAACATTTCATATGTTTCGCCATCTTCTAAGTCACATTCGTATTTAACAAAGTTCCATAGTTCTCGGTAATTGTTTTCGTCTTTGGAATATAATTCCTTAAAGTACTCGATCGTTTCGTCGTTCCAGTAAAATTGGTTTTTAGTATTCTCCATATTTATTTGTTAAGTATTTAAGTTGATTTGTTTTATTTCTTAATATTCTTACAGTAGAATAATCTAATACATTTCCGTAACTTCCGTAGAATGTATTTCTTTTTACCCAATCTTTAATGAATTGAAATCTTTCTGAAGGGCATGGTATAAGTATTCTTTTATACATTTCAAAATAGTTTCCGTCAGTATTAGGTGGAAGTTTTACTACTTTGTTAAGTTGGTATAGTCTATCTAAACCACTGTCAATTCTTACATAGCCAGAAGTATAAGAGTATATAACTCTACCGTCTTCTAGTTGGAATTTTTGAGTTCCGTTTTTGTTAATGTTTACTAATTTCATATTATTTATTTTACATTTATATTATCGTTTACCCTTCGTATCTAGTTTGTAAAAAGTATATTGTTTGTTTATTAGTTAAAATAGTTTATGTGGTATAATGCACTATGTATACTTATGCAATTAGTAAAATATGACAATAGGTAGTTATAGTTATTATAATAAGTAGCTAATGTCACATTATTGTAGGACGGAGTATACTCTTCCGATCTACCGAAGTAGCCAGGCCACTGGTCCCGCAAGGGATTGCTCATTCAACGTTATTTATACCGGTGATGCTACAAGCGAAACGCGCCGGTTGTAATCAGGGTCTACTGTACTTCAACCCTGTCGATTACGATATCTCTTACATTAGAAGGCATGTCAGTCGATTGTGACCAGTAACCTCTCTTAATCCAACATGGCATGATGTTGAGTTTAGGTAACATTACTTTTAGAACCTCGTCGTGGTTATAAGTTATCTTTTGTTTTTTATTGTTTACAAAAGTTATAACTTGGTTTCTACCGTACCATGACTTTCTGACTACGAAATTCTTTCTTTCGATTGGAGGGAAGATTTCGTTTAGTTCTTCTTTACTTAGCTTAGAGATAGTCTCTGTTAATTTAGATTTATTCATATTTACTTATTAATTATTATTTATATTATTATCTTTATTGTTTCGTATTAGTTTAGTAACATATGTCACATGGTATGTGAGGTGCACCGTTAACTATTACATTGACCAGTATCATAACGCAACAGGTTACGATGAAGGTTACTGTGCCGTATACTATTATTCCTTCGGCTACCTTAAGGATTTTCTTGTGATTAAACTTTGTCATATATCTTATTTAGTATTCATATATATTATCGTTGAGGTGCCGTGCTAGTGCTGTATGTGTAAATAAAAAAGTCAAAAGATCTGGTCAGAATCAGATGAGCTAGGTCTCGCGATGAGGTCCGGTCTAGGCGTTGTACTCATATATGCAAACGCTAAACAAAACAGGGGTGGGGGCTGGGTAAATATATCGGACTTCCCAATTGAAAAGAAAAAAATGAAAATAAGGTGCAACCCTTTACTTCCCTATATCTTATAATTTTTTTTTACGCTTACGCGCATTAAATAATATAATTATTAGTATAATTATATTTATATGACATTAGGTATATTAATATAATAGTAGCACCCTATCGTCACTTTTTTAAACTTTTATTTTTATACGTGATCATACACAGTATGACACAGAAGCTTTCACCCACAGCACGTAGAGACAAAGCCGCAAGAGACAAGGCATTTGCAATGACACCTGCGAGGAGAGCTAAAAAAGCACACGCTGAAAGATTAAAAAGACAAAATCCTAAGCAATCAGAAAACAAGGATTACGATCATAAAGACCAACGTTATGAATCTGTAACACAAAACAGAGGTAATGACGGGGAAGGCACCAAAAGTGAATCCAACAACAACTACAAAACAAACTAAACATGGCAAGAATATCCACATATGCTAATGATACGTCTATTCAACTTACAGACAAATTATTAGGTACTGATAATATAGACTTATCCACTAAAAACTTCCAAATAGCGGATATTTTAGCGTTTATACTTGGACCAGGTACAGAAAATTACCTGCCAGTATACAACAATGAAGGCCGACTGGTCGATTCTGTTCTATATCAAGACAGCTATAGCTCACCAACACTAATTTCCACATCGACAAACTTCCAAACCGACGGCACATTTACAACACAAGACATCGCGCGCTTTAATGGTGCCATATATCTTACCGGTTCAGTCTACGATACCGACGACAATGCTGGAAGCCTTGAGCAAGTACTAGTTTCGGATGCAAATGGGAACGTGCGCTGGGAAGATTACCAAGGTTCTGGCTTAGAATATCAAGCGGGATGGAACGCAACGCTCGATCAACCTGATTTATCGATTATAGTACCTCAAGCTGGTAATACAGGACATTATTGGGTAGTAAGCGTAGCTGGTGGTACCCCATTAGTTGGCGCCGGAAACGTTCCTATAACCGATTGGCAGCCTGGTGACTGGGCGATTATCTCTCAAGATAGCACAGGAAACTGTTTTTGGGACAAAATTGACAATACATCAGTATTAGCTGGCGGCGGAATTGCCAACAGACTAGCATTATGGACAAATACTAACGTTTTAGGCGAAAGTGAGATAACATGGAACAATGCCCAGACCAAATTTGTAACAACTGCAGGTTTTGACTTCAATGAGATTACTATTTTTGGCGCATTATACGATACTAACGAAGAAGCTGGAGATACAAATCAAGTATTAACATCACAAGGCGGCTCCGGTGGCCCAAATTCTGTAGAATGGAAAGATGTTAGCTCAATAGTAACACCAATACCGGCAAATAATGTTACAGGAACAGGTGCACAAAACGCGATTGCTAAATTTACTGCAGCTGGCAGTATAATTGGTAGCAGCTCTATATATGATAACGGCACCAACATAGGATTAGGCAGAAGTGCTAACACAAATTTCGCAGTAGACATGGGAACTCCAACAGGGCTTCCAATTGCTATAAGAAATGGTATTGTAGTGTCTAATAATCCTAGTTTACCCCAAGTAGATAACACATCGGTTATTATTGGGGCCGGTAGTAACGACATTATAGCCGGATCGGATCACTCGTTAACAGTGGGTAACGGTAACCAAATTCAATTAAATTCAGATTGCACAATTTTAACTGGAACAAACAATACCGTTCAGAGCTCTAACAATTCAATTATAGGTGGTTCGGTCAACACTGTTGTAAGTTCTAACAATGCAGTAGTTGAAGGTATCAATAACAATTTAACAGGATTAAATAATAGTATAGTGCTAGGTAATTCGAACACTATACAAAGTGATGTCGGCGGTGGATCACATTTTGTCTACGGTATAGATAATGACATTAAAGCAATAGGTACGAGCAACACACCAACAAATTGCTTCACATTAGGTAGTAATATAAACATAACAAGTAACGGTGGAGCTGCGCATAGGAATATGTTTAGCGTAGGTTTTGATTTAACACCTGTAACAGAAACAATGACTCTGGGTTATGATAACAACCCCGCTACATATCCAGCAGCGCAATCTGGAGTTAATAAAAGAGGCCCAGTTAAATTTGCAGTAAATACATATGTAGATAAAGATGTAAATACTAAAAACGCTTTACTAATAACAGAGGGATCAAAAGTAATTAATTACCACCCAATGGTGGCATTACAAACAGTCCCATCATTTGAATTTAATAATGATGATACGGCAATAACAGGCGGTATACCACACGGCGGTTTATATAATAGTGGCGGTTTTCTTAAAATTCAAAGAGGAGACGATATACTATTAAGTGTGACTTCTGCAGGCAGCGGATATAATGAAGGCGATACTTATACTACGACATCAACTGGTAACGGATTTGGTTTAACTATAACAGTAGATGAAGTAACTAGTGGCTCAGGTATTGACACTTTCGTTGTTGCAAATCCAGGTCAAGATTACGATGCGGGTGATATAGTAAATCTTAATGTTGGTGGTGCAGTTCTTACTGTAATAGAAGGAAACACAGTATCTTCTAACTCTTTATATACTGGAGATATTTATTTTAACAAAAATTTCCCAACAAATCCTAACTGGTCTATTAAAGAAACAGCGGCTAACGACTTAGAAATAAAAACCACAGGCGGTATAGCTCTTTCTTTCATATCCCCACCTGGCAGTAATGGTCGCGGTACTGGATATAACGAAGATGACATTTATAATACTTCAACAAGCGGTAGTGGGTCTGGTCTTCGAATAAAGGTTTTAGAAATAGACAGCAATTCAGGAGTAACAGCTTTTAGTATAGACGAAGGGGGTTCAGGTTATGTTGTTGGTGACGCTGTAACTCTTACAGGAGGCGGCAGCGGAGATAATTGTCTTCTTACAGTAACAGTTGGTTCGGCTTCAGATTTAATAGTAGATACTGGATCAGGTGACCCTTGTAATTTAATAATGAAAGACGGGGATGTAAAAATAGAACAGCCTAGCGCTGGGATTGTATTAACGGCCCCTAATGGAAATAATTATCGAGTAACAGTTGATAACACTGGAAATCTTACAACTACCCTAGTGTAAAATATAAAATATGCCAAAAAAAAAATTTAAAGAAACCAAAGTCGGACAATTCCTATTAGGAAAATCTGGAGTATTAGATTCGCTAGCAGATGTTTTGCCAGACAAAGGATTACTTGGTGTAGTAAAAGGTTTGATTGATAAAGACGATAACTTACCTCCACCAGATAAAGAGATGGCTCTAAAGTTATTGGAGCATGATATGATTGAAGCACAAGAAGTAAGTGCTCGCTGGAAAGCAGATATGAAATCGGATTCATGGCTTAGTAAAAATACAAGGCCTATGAGTTTAATTTTTCTTACATTTATGACTATATCTTTTATATGGGTAGATAGTCATGGGTATATAGATTTTACAGTAGAACAAGAATGGATTAGCTTACTTAAAACATTAACAACAACAGTATACGTTGCCTATTTTGGATCGCGAGGAGCAGAAAAGGTGGGATCAATAATAAAAAAATAACATGGGTTATACAAAGGAGCAAATAAACATACTGAATAAATACAAGGTAAAACTAATAGTTGATGTAGAGGGCAGATGGAGAATGCACGTAGGCTGCGCGAAACTTACATGTGAAACCTGGGAAGAGGTAGTAGCCCAAGGAACTAAATATCAAGAAGACCCTAAAGCTTATATAGAGTATAATGAACTAATGCTGGGCAATAGAAATCTAAAACCTGTACAAGAAAATGGCTAGAGTATCCAGTTATCCAATAGATAATAACCCTCAAAAGGATGATTTATTACTTGGTACCGACATGGATAATGCGGGTGGACCAACTAAGAATTTTTTATTGGGAGATATATCAGCCGCAGCAATAAGCCTTTATTTAGCTAACAATAGCTGGAAATTTACAACAGACGCAATCGACGGGGCTATGCGTAAGTCTTCTATGTTTTTTGCGGCAGGTGGCGGTGATGGCACAGATTGGAGTAATATTACATCTATTAATGTACAAACATTAATGATGAATAATTCTAATTCATTACCATATTTAAATTACTTACTTACTGATGATCCATCAGATCCAAAAGTAAAAGTACAAGACAACATTATAACTATATTCGATAGAAACGATTTAGGTTCTTTTGGAATATTTGAACTCACAGGTGTTACTGGGGTAAGCAATATAATATATCAATTACAGTTAATACCTTTAGAGAGCAGCGGGACCATACAAGATGCGCATCAATATGGTATAACATTAGACCCGTTAAACGCGCAGGACAAAACAATAATATTTGAACAGGTAACACCAAACTCAACATGGACAATAAATCATCAGTTAAAGAAATTTCCGTCAGTGACGGTTGTGGATTCTGCCAATACGGTTGTGCAGGGTTCTGTCTTATATAATTCAGAGACACAAGTAACACTAACTTTTTCCGCTGCATTTTCAGGGAAAGCATATCTAAACTAATAAACAATGGCAATAAATTTTTTAAGCAGCATCAATCTTAATGAGAACGAACTATTAGGAGCGGCAATACAAAACCTCGGAGCTGATCCTGGAGCTGGTGTATTGGGACAACTTTACTATAATGATTCTTCAAATCAACTAAAAGTATGTACAGTAGCTAGTTCTACTAACCCAACTTGGGAAGCAGTAGGAGGTGGTGTTGAAACCATAGGTAAAGCTACAGGTACTAATCCAATAACATTAAGCGGGACAACAGATGTATTAATTGGAATTGATCAATCATCAGCAAGCAAAAATGGTTTTTTAAGTTCTACAGACTGGAGTACATTTAATAACAAAACAAGTAATGTAGGTACGGTAACAAGCGTAGAACTAACTATAGATGAAGACGAAGCTATTAGTATAGGAGGTACCAACCCTGTAACAAGTTCTGGTACTATAGAATTAGAATGGCAAGGTGACTCATCCCAAGTTGTTTTAGGTTCTGGTGAACTAGCAGACTATAAATCAGGTACAGTAACTAGCGTGGGGTTAAGTATAGATAACTCAACAGCTTTAGATGTTTTAAATTCTCCTATAACCACTAATGGCGAGCTTGAACTTGAATGGCAAGGTACATCAAGTGAATACGTAACAGCCGACGGTGGTAAAGTTAGTATTCCTTCTTCAGATAATTATAACTACTGGGTTTTATCAGACGGTTCTAATACCACTAATATAACTACACAAGCAACAGCTACATTTAGCGGAACAAACAACGAGGTTGACGTGGCTGAGTCTGGAGGAACATTAACAATAGGTTTACCTCAAGACGTTACAATTAGCCGTGACTTAACTGTAACAAAAACAGCAACAGTAGATTCCTTAAGTATAACAAATAAAGGAACATCAGCTGCAACAACAGGATCTGATGGCTCTACGACACTAACCACTAAAGGTTATGTTGAAGGGTTATTAACAGGCCAATTAGTTTATGCTGGCGGTTATGATGCAAGCCAAGATCCTCCATCAGGAGCATCAGTACTACAAGGTTATACATATGTTGTAACAACAGCTGGTAGCGGTGCAGGTGGAACATACTGGTCTACACCATTAGCTATAGGTGATTTAATTATAGCTTTACAAGATAATCCAACTGCTGAAGCAAACTGGACAGAAGTTAACAAGAACGTTACAGAAGCTACGCTTACTACGATTGGTGAAGGTAATGTAAATGCTGGAACTGCTACGACAGTTTCATATTCTAGTGGTACAGCAACAGTCGGTGTAGATTATACTGCGACTACTGGATTAGTAGCTGCTGCGCCAAGTGGTAGTGGAACTCCTGAGGAAGATGATCAAGTTTTAATTGGTTTAGATTCTTCAAGTAGTGGTGAAACAGTAAGTTATGCTTTAGTTGATTTGCCTTTTGTTACAAGTGTAGGATTAGCTATAGATAACACAGGCGCGTTAGACGTAACTAATACACCTGTAACAGGTAGCGGAACTATTGATCTTGAATGGCAGGGTGATTCTTCTGAGTATGTTGACGGTTCTGGTGGGTTACAATCTTTTCCAACAATACCACAAGGTGATATAACAGAAGTAACGACTACAGCGCCTATAACGGGCGGGGGTTCATCTGGTAGCGTTGATATAGCAATAGATAATGCAACAGCAACAGATGTAGGCGCGGCACGCGTAACAGCTGGTACTGGTATTAGTGTATCTGTATCAAATGGTATATTTACAGTAACAAACGACGATCCAGGCTCTACAGCTTCAAATGGTCAGAGATACTCACTTGGGGCAACCTCGGGAGCGGTAACTGCAAATGGAACATCAGGTGGAGCAACTTCATGGTCAATTAACACAAGTACAGATTTAGGTAAATCAGACGCGAAAGATGTGCAATGTGAAGTTATTAGCTCTGCCGGCGAAACAGTAATTCCAACAATAACAAGATCTGGAAGCGCTTTAACAATAACATTTAACGGAACCATCACAAATGGCTCTTACGAAGCAATTTTAATATCAATATAATATAATGCCAAAACTTTTAAATTCCACAGCGTTAACGGGGGATTTTACGGCTAATACTGATCAATTTTTTATAGACCAAAGTACTGGTCGAATTGGTATTGGCACAACAACCCCAGGTGCTCAAATAGAAATAGAAGATTCTAGTAATAACACTTCTGGGTTAAGGTTTAGCGCGGTGGGTACTGGTAACCAAGACAATGTAAACATGCATTTTCAAGGCACAGCTGGTAGTGCTCCATTTTATATATCAAGAGCGCAAACCGGTGGAGCTGAAATACAACTACAAAGAGACGGTGATATTATATTAAATGGTAGTAATGGAGATAATTGTGGTATAGGGACAACACAACCATCAGCAAAGTTAGATGTTAATGGCACAAGCAGATTCAGGAGTAATTCAACTTTTAATGCCGATTTATATGTAGGTAATTTGAGCATGAGCATTGAAGCACAACCAATATCTATTGGCGCAGGTGGAGATATAAATGCAGCAAGCTGGGCACAAAATACTTCAGTTGCTGGCTTAACATTAAAAGATTCTGGGGTAACAGCAAATAGTTATACTAATGCTAATATAACCGTCGATGCAAAAGGTAGAATAACAGCTGCGTCGAGTGGTAGCTCAGGTGGCTCTATAGGTGGTTCAGGTACTGCTAATTATGTACCTAGGTTTACTAATGGCACAACACTGGGCAATAGCATAATAAGAGATAATGGTACAAATGTAGGTATTGGGGCAAGTCCAGATGCTAATAATAAATTAGCTGTAAATGGTAGTTTAAGGGTTGCAGATAATATATATTTAAATACAGGCACATCTAACTCAATAGTAGGAACTGGTGGAGGTGTAGAGTTTTATACAGATTCAATAAATAGGTTAGATATAACTTATACAGGAGATACACAAATACATGGAAACCTAGAAGTAGACGATATATTAAAAGTCCATGATCAAATAGATTTGTACCAAGATGGAAACCAAGCCACAGTACATGGAAGCATAAAGATAGATACTTACGGGAGTTATTCGCATGTAACTAATTTTACAAATGATGTAGCGTTTTCTTTTAACAATAGGATATTCCAGTCTGCTACGATGCAATCTTCTTATCAAGCGGATTTAACAGGTGGTACGAATTCTAAAGAGGTAGCCAATTTTTACATGACAGATTTCACTGGTCAAGGTAATGATTATGCTTGTTTAGCTTTAAAGCAAGCTTCAGCTCCTAATAGTGGCGGGAACAGAACAAGCAACACCGCAATAAAGTTTGAGTCTAACAATAACACTATTAAAGGAACCATAACATTTGGTGGATCTGGAACACAATATAATACCACGTCTGATTATAGATTAAAAGAAGACTTTAAAGATTTTAATGGCTTAGATTTAATTTCGCAAATGAAAGTTTACGATTTTAAATGGATTGATGGCGAGAGAGATTACGGTGTTAAAGCACATGAACTACAAAATATAAAAGAAGATTGGGCCACAGGTTATAAAGACGAAATAGGCCTTATTAAATCTGAAATAGAAGAAGACGGGGATATAGAAGGTATAATACCACAACAAGTTGATTACAGTACATTAGTACCCGTTTTAATAAAAGCAATACAAGAATTGCAAGAAGAAATTAAATTACTTAAAAATTAGGTAATTATATAACCATAAATAATAATTAAAACCAAAACCAAAATGACACTATTTTACCAGACTAATTCGTGGACTAGTCAACCACAACCAACAGAAAAATCCATAGAAACCTGGAAACACGCAGCAGATAAAAAAAACTGGCGTATTACCCAATTACCAAATGGATATTACCAAACAGAAATAAAACATCCTAAAGATGAAAAAACCTGGCAAGATGTTACAAGAAGGGAAACATTAGATGGAGCTGAATCAGCAATCGATGGATCCATTTCACATTATCAGAAAAAACTTGATTACGTTTCTGGACCGAAAGTTGTAAAAACATTCGAATAAAAATCAAATAAAATTTAATTAAATGGAATTTAAATTACCAAGTCAGATTGTTAAAGATCTGAATTTCGGCGATGAAGCGCGAAATAAAATAATGGCTGGCGTTAATAAATTAACGGACGCAGTGAGATCCACTCTTGGAGCTTCTGGAAAATGCGTTATATATGAAGACGCAATGGGCCGACCGGTGATAACAAAAGATGGTGTAACCGTTGCGGAAAGCGTAGTCTTGATAGACCCGGTCGAAAACATTGGAGCTACTTTAATAAAAGAAGCAGCCACAAACACGGTAAGAGAAGCAGGGGACGGTACAACAACAGCTACCGTTCTTGCTCACTCTTTATTACATAATATAAATTCATACGCAGGTGAAGAAACGATTAGAGACATTAAAGAAGGCATTTCTGAATGCCATAAAGAAATTTTGGTATATCTTGATAACGCCAGTATTCCGGTTAAGGATGATATGCTTAGGCAAGTGGCTTACATTTCATGTAACAATGACTCTACGCTTGGAGAAAAAATCGGCGAAGCTTTTGAAAAAGTTGGAAAAAATGGGATCGTTCTGATGGAAGAGTCAGAAACAAATGAAACTTATGTTGAATTTGTTGATGGCGTACAATTTGATTCAGGAATGAAATCAACCTATCTGATAACAGATAAAAGCAAGGGTACTTGCATATTAGATAATCCTTACGTATTAATAGTAAGTTCACCAATTCCAAACATAAGACGTATACAAAATATATTAGAGTTTGTTATAAAAAACAAAAAACCTTTATTAATAGTTGCAACATTAGAAGCTCAACCCTGGGCTACCTTAGTCGCTAATAATGCTAAAGGTAATATAAAAGTAAATATAGTTGACCTCCCTGGATTTGCAACAACAAAAGAAGATTCAATAGAGGATTTAGCAATATTAACAGGAGCTAAAGTAATTAACGAAGAGCTTGGGGATGATTTAGATTTAATTCAACCAGATTGTTTAGGCCAAGTCGCAAAGGCGGTTACTGATCACAAGACTACAACATTACAAGTATCAGAAGCAAATGAAGAGGTTGCTTTAAGAATAATAGATGTTGAAAAGAAAATAAAAGACGAAAAGAACGGTTATTTAAAAAAGAAATTAGAGCAGCGTTTATCTATGTTAACTGGTAAGGTTGGGGTAATTTACGTAGGGGCCGATTCTAAAGTGGAGTTAAAAGAAAAGAAAGATAGGGTAGAAGATGCTCTGCATGCTACAAAAGCTGCATTACAAGAGGGTATTGTTCCTGGAGGTGGTGTTGCTTTACTCAATGCCGCACAGGAAATTGAAATAAAAAACGACGGGTACGGTCTTCTTTTAAACGCAATACAAGAGCCATACCATGCTATATTAGAAAATGCTGGTATATCAAATGTGTTTACTCCTAAAGAAGTCACAGAGGATCCTGAAAATGAAATGGAAGATTCTAAATGGCAAGGAATGGGGATAGATGCTACATGTGGTTGTTATAAAGATATGGTAGATGCTGGAATTGTAGACCCTATATCAGTAACAAAAGCTGCATTAAAAAATGCGATAAGTGTTGCCACAACAATAGTATCTGCTGATTGTATAATCTCAAACGTAAGATCTCTTGAAAGCAATTAATTACTTTATTATAATAGATAAAATTAAGGAAGCGCCGAAGAAAGTAGGTGGTTTGGAAATTACAGAAAAAAATAATAACGACATTAGGTACTTAAAAGCAAAGGTGGTTAGTGTAGGGGATAAGGTTGAACATATACAGAACGGCGATATAATTAGATATGACAAGCATGCAGGTCATGGTATCGAATGGAACGGCACACTTTACCAAGTTATTACAATTGGTGATGTGGTTATTGTAGAATGAGATTAACTTCATCCGATTTAAGAGAATTAAATTTATTTAAATATTATAGGTTAGTGCGTAAGTGGGCATGTAAAACTTACAACTTAAAAGACGCTGATTTAGAATTATTAATATATTTAGATTGTAAAAAGTTTTTTACAAGAAATGATTTTATTAATGGATCTTACACATATTCATGGGATAAAAACCGATGGGAACGTTTAAGAAAAAACGGATGGATTGATATTTATTCAGCAAGAAATAGAACTACAAATAAATTTAACACTTATACGACTTCATATATTTGTAAAAATTTAATTAATAGAGTATATAGAATATTACTGGCAGAAGAAGACATGCCTACATCAGAACGAAGCAAGTTCTACAATAACAAAACATATACGGACAAAGTTTACAATAAAGCTATTGACGATATGATTAATGATAAAAATAGATAATTATGGCATTTAAAATGAACCCCAAGTCTCCTCTTTTAAAGAAGACTTTAAATTTTCCAAGTCCTGCGCAAAAAGCATTGAAGGGAGATCAGCACAAATTGCCTGATCATCTAAAAGCTAAAATAGAGGCTGCGCCAGGCAAAAAAGAATCAGCATCTCAAGAAAGAAAAAATTTGAACAAGTATATGCCCATTGATGACATAGCAGGTTCACCAGCAAAAATTGGACCTAAAAATATTGGACCTGAATCCCCGGCTAAAATACTAGGAGCCGTGGCAGGAGCATTAGGCAAAGCTGTTGTTGGGAAAGTTGTAGATAAAGCTATAGGCAAAAAGAAAAGTAGCCCAGCTAAAAGCTTTAAAGGTTTAGTAAGCAAGCTTGAAAAACAAGGCAAATCAAAAGAGGCAGCTACTAAAATTGCCGGCAAAGTTGCTAATGCAAAAATGAAAGGTGCCGGATCAGGACCTACAGCAAAGCAAAAAGCAAGAGAAAACAAATCACGTGGCGGCGGATTAGGGTCACAAAAAAAAATAGATTAACTAACAAATAAATAATAAACAATGGCATATTCAGGATTTAAAGGTATCGGCCCTAACAAAATAGGATGTGGTGATAAAGGTTCACCAGCTAAAAAATACGGTGCGATGAAAGGTGATCAATCTGCAAGCAGATCAGATTACAAAAATTACAAAGGTACAGATAAAGGTTATAAAGGCAAAGATGGTTCATCTCATGGCGATCAATCAGCTTCTAAAGCAGATTATGATTCTCCAGCTAAAAAAATGAACAAAGGAATGTCTTATGATATTAAAGAAGCGTCTAATCAAAGCTTAAGCAAATCTGCACGTAAACATTATGCAGAAAATGCGCAAGCAGCGAACAAAGGAGGCTACGGTAATAAAGAAGGCGGTAAATACTCTAAGTAATGGCATTTAAACTTCGTCCGTTACATGACGTGTTCGGAATACATAAAGACTCCGAATTTGGAAAACCTATTATTTTAAAAGATGATTTAGAGAAAGGTATAGAAGGCGAAGCAAATCGTGATGGTACTATATTTGTTAATTCAAAACTGTCTGACAAAAAAGTTAAAGAAGCGGTTGATCACGAAAAAGTGCATTTAGATCAAATGGCACAAGGAAGGTTGCAGTATGATAATCAAACCGTAACTTGGAAAAAAGACACTAAATCTCCAGCTAAAGTTTATAATAGGGAAACTATGAATGAAGGGCATCCTGATTTTGAATGGGAAGATGAAGCATATAAAAATTCTTCACCATTAAAAAAAGATGCATGCTATAAAAAGGTAGTTGCCAGGTATGGTCCAAAAAATTCTGCATATAGAAGTGGAGCAATGGCCAAATGTAGAAAAGTTGGAGCTGCTAATTGGGGTAATTCAAAAAAATAATGGCTTTTAAAATGAAAGGTTCACCTCTACAAGTTAGAAAAACCAAAGAGGGTGCAGCACTTAAACGATGGTTTAAAGAAGATTGGAGAACACCCAGCGGCAAGAAAGGCTATGAGGGTGGTGAAAATACTTTTAGGCCAACTAAAAGAGTTTCAAGTAAAACACCAGCAACCTGGAGCGAATTATCACCTAGTGAAAAAGCAGCTGCAAAAAGAGAAAAAGATACAAAAGGCAGAGTAACTAAATATAAAAAATAATGGCAATAAATTTTAGAGGAAAAGCTGAGGAGCTTAATAAAATATCAGACAATAGAAACGCCAGCGGCTTTCAAGAGAAGTCTGCGCCAGGCCCTAGACAAGGGGTTGGTGGTAGAGTACATTTGAAAGAAGCTGAAGCTATGTTTGCTAAAAGACGATCTCCTGCCAAATTAAATAAAAATTTTTATGGAGGTGAAGCTTACTTTCAAGATGGCTATAATGGGGACATGGCTAATCCAATAACAACCAAGTCTAAATCTCCAGCAAAAATGAACATGGCTTTAATAGAAGGAGAGAAAGATGTATTAGCTAGCAAAAGAGGCATTGATTATGCCGCTGAAGTGAAAAAAGGATTTGGAGATCAAAAGCCACCAGCGAAAACCGCGAACCTAAGTAACGATGTAAGTAAAGAGGATGACAATCCATTTGCTTCGTTTACAGGAAAAAAATTTGACACAGAACTAGAAATACCGGATATTTCGGAATTTAAATTATAACATAACAACTAATCATGGGAAAAAATATACCAATAACAGCTAGAGTAAACAAAGGTTTATTCAATCAAAAGAAAGGTGTTACAGAGCCTATTCTTAATGTTGGGCCAGCCGGCGTATACGGGGACAACACCACTAGCGACGCTGCTACAAAATCGCCAGCTAAAAAAAAAGGGTTTTCTATAAACATTAGCCCCTTAAAAGCGCATGAGCCTGGGCACGTAGAGACTTCCCAGAATCAAGAGCTAGGTCCTGATGGCACTATAAAAACTGTTAAAAAAAGAACAACAGCCGGCGACTTAATTACTAAAAAAGGTGGTTGTGGCAAAGGTTTTACTAAGAATGCGGCGGGTAAGTGTGTACAAGATACACCCGATTCAACCGCTGCGCAAGATAAATCCTTTAAAGAAAAATGTTATAATGCAGATGGCTCTCGTAAAAGAGGCGTTAAGGGATGCGTATGGGCAGATGAAAATATTAAAGATCCAGAACCAGATACAACAACTGGTGAAGACGACAAACTCGAAAAAGGTGAATTAACCTTAAGAACTAACGATTCTGGTACCGCTCAAACTTCTTTGCAAAGACGTAATAATATAAGAAGTGGAATACATACGAGTCGAAGAGTAGGCAAGTATAGAAGACAAATGGGCAAGTATGGAACATTTGATGCAGAAGGCAACTTTAAGGCTAATGACAATTTAAGTCAAAGCGATTTAAATAAACTTTCAAAAGCACAAAGTAGATATGAAATTTCTGACAACGAGTTAACTAATGTAAAAAATCAAAGCAAGCAAAACCAAACTTCCGGGTATGGGGCTAATTATTTAGGCACTCAAGGGACTGTTAGGGGTGAAGGTAGAGATTTAAAGCAAAATGAATTAAGTGTTGAAGAGCAAAAAAATTTAGATATACCTTTAAAAGAAGTGAAAACTGCAGCCCCGAAAAAATCAAAATTCTTTAGAAAAGGTGCGCCTATGAAACTTAAATACTTTGGGAAATAATGGCATATATACAACACAACTCACCATTCAAAAAAGCTAAATCTAAGTCTTATGCGCCAGCAAGAAACAAAAAGTCTGGCAATTACGCCGAAGTTAAAAAAGGAGGCGGTACTGGAAAAGATGCAGGTGGCGGAATGACCGCTAAAGGTGTAGCGAATTATAATAGAAAAACAGGAGGTAATTTAAAAACAGCTGTTACAACCCCTCCTTCCAAATTAGATCCAGATAGCAAGGCTGCAAAAAGACGTAAATCATTTTGCGCTAGATCTCGTGGGTGGACTGGAGAAAGAGGTAAAGCGGCTAGACGTAAATGGAATTGTTAAATGAAATCAAAAGGACTTGGTGATACAATAGAAAAAATCACTAAAGCAACAGGTATCAAAAAAGTAGTTGATACCATATCGAAAGCAACCGGAAAAGATTGCGGTTGTAAAACTAGAAAAGAAAAGTTAAATAAAGCTTTTCCTTATAAATCACTTAAATCAAATAAAATGGCAAAAAAAGTAAACAAAATTAAAGCGGAAGAATTACAAATTATTCAAGCCGCAGTAAATCAAGTTAATCAAATTCAAATGCAAATCGGTGGTCTTGAAGCTCATAAAGCTCAATTGTTGACAGCAATAAAAGCCGCCGCCGAAGTTGTTCAAGCTGAACAAAAAAAGTTAGAAGATGTATATGGTTCTGTTAACATTGATTTAAAAACTGGAGAATATACCGATGTCGCAGCAGATAATAAGAAAGATTAGTGTCGGTAAAGACTATAAGAATGACGCTATGCATTATGCTGTTGGGCAAGAAGTGTATGGCGGGCATACTATAGCTAATATAATAGAGGAAGAAGATAAGTACTCCATCTATATAACAAAAGAGGATATGTTAATGCCCTGGAAGGACTTTAACAAAAACATGTCGATATCCGTCGAATACGATCTCTCATGGTAAAATGCAGAGTGTATTCAATTACCTGGTAAAACCGAAGGGCAGTAGGACAACAGGAAAAAAAGAGATAGAAGGTAACGAGTTACTATTAAACACTGAATTACAAAATCATCAATATACTCAAAGAATTGGTATTGTTATAGGATTGCCTCGCGCAAGAATGTATAACGAAATTAAAGAAGGGTTAGAGGTTATTGTACATCACAATATATTTAGAAGATTTAGAGATATACGTGGTAAAGAAAAGAATAGTAAAAACTATTTTGAAGAGGATATTTATTTAGTGCAGCCTGATCAAATATATGCTTACAAACAAAATAATGAGTGGAAAGCACTAGAAGGTTTTGTTTTTGTAATGCCTATAAAAGAAACGGACGAAATTTCCATAGAAAAAGAAAGGCCATTAATCGGCATTGTAAAATACGGCAATGAACAAATTGAAGTAGAAACGCTTGTTGGTTTTAAACCAAATTCAGAATACGAGTTTATAATAGAAGGGCAAAGGTTATACCGAGTTCCCATGAATGCAATTACAATTAAATATGAATATCAAGGAGACGAAGAAGAATATAATCCAGGCTGGGCACAAAGCAGTTGAGGAATTAATTAAAGTAGCAAAAGAAGCTATTGTAGATTCGGACGATGATATCTCAGCTGACAGATTAAAAAATGCAGCAGCCACAAAAAAGCTGGCTATATTTGATGCTTTTGAAATATTAAGCAGAATTGATGAGGAGCAAAGAATAATTGAAAACAAACCAAAAGAAGAAGTCGAACAAACAACTTTTGGTGGGTTTGCTGAAAGAAGATCTAAATAATGTACGAACAAAGTTTATATAGTGTAATAACACCAATTAAACAAACTACTTTATCTAGACTAAATAAGAGTAAGAAATGGAAGTATGGTTATAACAAAGAGCATGATGTAGTTGTTATAAGTAAGTCGGGCCAAATCGGAGAAATATATAATATACAGAATCTGAAGATAGCTTTGCCAAAAGCACCAGCAAAGTTAGACAAATCAAATGACAAGTGGACGCCCGCGGAATATCCGAAGGAATTAAAACTAATTAAAAGTATATTTGATTGGAGAGAATATCCCGAAGAGTTTAAATCAAAATGGGGCACATATATCGATGAACAGTTTAACAAAAGAGAAAAAGGCCATTGGTTCAATAATAAAGGTGTGGCTACTTACATTACTGGTACTCACTTTATGTACTTGCAGTGGTCCAAGATTGATGTTGGGAAGCCAGAGTTTCGCGAAGCAAATAGATTATTCTACATTTTCTGGGAAGCTTGCAAGGCAGATTCCAGATCCTATGGGATGTGCTACCTCAAGAATAGACGGTCTGGCTTTTCATTTATGGCCTCTGGAGAAACCGTTAATCTCGCCACTATTAATTCCGATTCACGATATGGTATACTATCCAAGTCTGGGGCTGATGCGAAAAAGATGTTTACCGATAAGGTGGTACCGATATCGGTTAATTACCCCTTCTTTTTCAAACCAATACAGGACGGTATGGACCGCCCCAAAACCGAGCTCGCCTATCGTGTTCCAGCGTCCAAGTTCACAAGACGTAAACTTGACAATAACACCGCCGTTGAAACCTTATCGGGTCTCGACACCACGATCGATTGGAAGAACACCGGTGACAACGCATACGACGGGGAGAAGCTTAAACTTCTCGTCCATGACGAATCGGGCAAATGGGAAAGGCCGAACAACATCCTCAACAACTGGAGGGTTACGAAAACCACGTTAAGACTAGGTAGTAGAGTAATAGGTAAGTGTATGATGGGAAGCACATCAAACGCTTTAGACAAAGGTGGTGACAATTTTAAAAGATTATACAATGATTCAGATGTCACAAAAAGAAACGCCAATGGACAGACTCGCAGCGGACTATATTCTTTGTTCATACCTATGGAATGGAACTACGAAGGATTCATTGATTCTCATGGCATACCTGTATTCAACACACCAGAAGAAGAAAAAGTTGGGCCATACGGGGACATTATAGACGTCGGAGTCATAGAGCATTGGAATAACGAAGCTGAAGGTTTAAAAGGTGACCAGGACGCTCTAAACGAGTATTACAGACAGTTTCCACGTACAGAGGAGCATGCGTTTAGGGATGAAACCAAAAATAGTATATTTAATTTAGTAAAAATATACGAACAAATAGATTACAACGAAGATTTACGGCATAGTAATGTATTAACTCGCGGTAGTTTTATGTGGGAAAATGGTATTAAAGATTCAAAAGTAATTTTTACGCCAAACCCAAATGGAAGGTTTTTAATAAGCTGGACTCCTTCTTATGAGTTACAAAATAGGCAGATAATAAAGAATGGAGTTAGATGGCCGGGATTAGAACACGTGGGTGCTTTTGGTTGTGACAGTTACGATATATCAGGTACAACAGACGGCAAAGGTTCTAAAGGCGCGTTGCATGGGTTAACTAAATTCAGCATGGAGGATGCACCCCCTAGCACATTTTTTTTAGAATATATAGCAAGACCGCAAACAGCTGAAATGTTTTTTGAAGATGTTTTAATGGCTATAGTATTTTATGGAATGCCAATATTAGCAGAAAATAATAAACCTAGGTTATTATATTATTTAAAAAGGCGCGGTTATAGAGGATATTCAATGAATAGGCCTGACAAATTATGGAACAAGTTATCAGTTTCAGAAAGAGAAGTTGGTGGAATACCTAACTCAAGTGAAGATATTAAGCAAGCTCACGCAGCTGCTATAGAAATGTATATAGATAAACACGTAGGATTGCAATCCAATGGTAACTACGGTTCTATGTATTTTACAGACACATTAAATGATTGGGCTAAATTTGATATAAATAATAGAACAAAATTTGATGCGGCTATAAGTTCGGGATTAGCAGTAATGGCTTGTCATAAAGATCTGTATAGACCAACAAATAAATTACAAAGATCACCTATTAATTTAAGCTTTGCAAAGTATAAACAAAATGGGGAATTATCAAAAATAATAAAATAGTAATATGGCCAGAGGCGTAGTAAATAGTTTTTTTCCAACCCAAGTCGCAAGTGATGCAGAAAAAATGTCGATGGAGTACGGGCTTCAGGTGGGAAGAGCAATTCAAAACGAATGGTTCTCTAGCAATTCCGGTACAACTCGTTTTCAAAGTAATCAAAATACTTTTCACAATTTACGATTGTATGCGCGCGGAGAACAACCTATCCAAAAATACAAAGATGAATTATCTATTAATGGCGATTTATCTTATTTAAATTTAGACTGGAAACCAGTTCCTATTTTATCTAAATTTGTAGATATTGTAGTTAATGGTATTGCTGATAGAGCTTTTGACTTAACAGCATATTCTCAAGATCCTTACGGTGTTGAAAAAAGAACAAAGTATATGGAGGCAATAATTAGAGACTTACAAACAGAAGAGTTGAATAATTTTGCTGCGCAAGAATTTGGGATTAATTTATTTGAAAATAATCCAGATAAATTACCAGCCTCAGAAGAGGAGTTAGATCTTCATATGCAATTAAGTTATAAGCAAGGTATTGAAATAGCTGAAGAAGAAGCTATCAATGTTATGCTTGATGACAACAGATATGATTTAACAAAGAAAAGATATTATTACGATTTAGCAACATTAGGAATAGGAGCGGTTAAAAATAATTTCACAGAAACCGAAGGTGTTACTGTTGAATATGTAGACCCAGCTTATATGGTTTATTCGTATACGGAGGATCCATATTTTCAAGATGTATATTATGTAGGGGAGGTTAAATTCGTTCCTTTAAACGAGCTTAAAAAGCAGTTTCCGAACCTAACGCAAGACCAAATGGAAGAGATCCAACAACAAGGTTCTCAGAATTGGGGTGTATGGAATAATAATATAAGTAATATGTACAACAATAATCGCGATCAAAATGTTGTGCAAATATTATACTTTAATTTTAAAACTTACATGAACGAAGTTTACAAAGTTAAAGAGACAGCAACTGGCGCTACAAAAATTATAGCAAGAGATGATTCTTTTGATCCGCCTAAAGAAATATTTGAAGAGCAATTTGGAAAAATGCAAAGATCTCTTGAAGTATTATATGAAGGTGTTATGGTATTAGGTAGTAATATTTTACTTAAATGGGAAATGGCACCTAATATGATGAGACCAAAGGCTGATGAAACTAAAGTTAAATTAAACTACGCTATCACAGCGCCTAGAATGTATCAAGGCAGAATAGAATCTATTGTAAGTAGATGTACTGCGTTTGCAGATATGATTCAATTAACACATTTAAAATTACAGCAAGTATTACAAAGAATGATACCAGATGGTGTGTATTTAGATGCTGACGGTTTAAATGAAGTTGATTTAGGTAATGGTACTAATTACAATCCGCAAGAAGCATTAAATATGTTTTTCCAAACAGGTTCTATTATAGGTAGATCTTTTACGCAAGAGGGCGATATGAACCCAGGCAAAGTACCTATTCAAGAAGTGCAAACTGGTAGTGGTGGTCAAAAATTACAAACATTAATATCTACTTACAATTATTATTTGCAAATGATAAGAGATGTTACCGGTTTAAATGAGGCAAGAGACGCTAGTACCCCTGACTCTAGAGCTTTAGTAGGTGTACAAAAATTAGCGGCCGCAAATAGCAATACAGCAACAAGACATATATTAGATGCTGGCTTATATCTAACAAGAGAAACCGCGGAGTGCTTATCATTAAGGATATCAGATATATTAGAATACCACCCTGCCAAAGAAGCTTTTATTCAAAAAATAGGTGGCTTTAATGTAGCGACGTTAAATGAAATGAAAGATTTACATCTTCATGATTTCGGTATTTATTTAGAATTAACTCCGGATGATGAGGAAAAAGCAATGTTAGAAAACAATATACAAACCGCATTAAGTGGTGGGCTTATTGATTTATCAGATGCAATTGACATCAGAGAAGTACAAAATATAAAGTTAGCAAATCAGCTATTAAAAGTGCGACAGAAAAAACGCCAAGAAAGACTACAGGAAGAGCAGCAGGCAAATATACAGGCACAAGCAAATGCTAATGCTCAGGCTCAACAAGTAGCTGCACAGGCGGAAGTACAAAAAGATCAAGCGCTATTCCAAACTAAATCTCAACTAGAGCAATTAAAAAGTCAGCTTGAGAATCAAAGAATAGGCGTGGAAGTTGACGCTAAAAAACAATTGATGGCATTAGAATTTCAATATAACATGCAGCTTAAAGGCATGGAAGTTCAAAATAATGCTAATCGCGAAAAAGAAATTGAGGATCGTAAAGACAAGCGAGCTAAAATAATTGGCACGCAACAATCAGAAATGATTTCTCAAAGAAAAAACGACACTCCACCGAAAGACTTTGAGTCAGGAGGTAATGACATAATGGGTGGCGGTTTTGGTCTAGGTGGATTTGAACCTAGATAATTTTAACAATTAATTATATAATATTTTATCATGGCTAAAGCAGCAAAAACAGAAGGTAGTTTTAAAATAAAAAACACCAAAAAAACAAAAGAAGCTGAAGTTAAAGAATCTCCAGCTCAAACAGGACCAGCCGTTATTAACGAGGAAACTGGTAATATAAAACTTGATTTAACTAAAAAACCAGAACAAGATGCCAATACAAAGCAAGAAGCAGCAGACGTGGTTACAGATAAACAAGCCGAACCTGTACAAGAAGTGGAAAAAGAAATACCACAACAACCAGAGCCCGTTCAAGCTGAAGAATCCGTACCTGAAAAACCAGTAGAAGAAACTGTACTTGAAGAAATAACGGAAGAAAAGAAAGAGGAAATAACGCAAGAAGTTACACAAGAATTAAAAGAAGATGTAGCTGAAGCAATAGCGGAACAAAAAGAATCTGGTATAGAATTGCCTGAAAACATTCAAAAGGTTGTAGACTTTGTAAATGAAACAGGAGGTAGTTTAGAAGACTACGTAAAGCTAAATACTGATTATGATTCATTAAATGAAAATCAACTATTAGCAGAGTATTATCAAACATCGAAACCTCATCTTGATAGAGACGAAATTAACTTTATTATGGAAGATAAGTTTTCTTATAATGAAGATGAAGACGATGAAAAAGATATTAGAAAAAAGAAAATAGCAAGAAAAGAAGAACTTGCTAATGCAAAAAATTATTTAGATGGATTAAAATCTAAATATTATGCAGAAATAAAAGGCGGTAGTAAATTATTACCGGAACAACAAAAAGCGGTAGAGTTCTTTAACCGATATAATAAAGAACAAAAAGAGCAATCATCCGTAGCTAAAAAGCAGACTGATGCGTTTTTAAATAAAACAAACCAAGTTTTCAATGACGATTTCAAAGGTTTTGAATATAACGTCGGCGATAAAAAATATAGGTTTAATGTTAAAGACGCAAACAAGGTCAAGGATAGCCAGAGCGACATTAACAATTTTGTCAAGAAGTTCTTGAATGAAAATAATGAAATGTCAGATGCCTCCGGTTATCATAAAAGCTTATTTACAGCTATGAATCCAGATCAAGTTGCAAAACACTTTTACGAACAAGGTAAAGCAGATGCAATTAAAGACAGTACAACAAAAGCCAAAAACGTTAAGATGGGGGCGAGAGGTGTCCATTCAGATGTTAAGACTGCCAATGGTTGGAATGTTAGATCAGTTGGTTCGGGGAATGATAGCAGTAAACTTAAAATTAAAACATTTAAACATTTAAAATAGTAAATTATGGCAGCACCAGGATTTGCGCAAGCGCCACCAACGTTGGCCAACTTAGCGCATTTGACTCCAAGACCCGTACAAGGTTTATTTGGTGATAACTATTTATCACTAGCCGATATGACTTGGACTCAACAATTTTTACCTGAAGTTTACGAGAAAGAAGTAGAGCGTTATGGAAACAGAACGATTACTGGTTTCTTAAGAATGGTAGGGGCAGAGATGCCTATGGCATCAGACCAAGTAGTTTGGTCAGAACAAGGAAGATTACACATTGCATATGATACAGTTACATCAAATGCACCAGGCGCAGGCCCGGGTGGACAAACAATTTCATTACCTTCTCCGGGAGCTGATGGGAATGTACCACTTTTAGGACCTGGTATGACTTGTGTTATCGCACTTGGAAACGATACAAATAATATTTACATTAATAGTTTAGCAGGACCTGTTGCAGGTGGTTTGCAAACATACAATATTGATGTATATGATGACGCTAACAACGTACTAGATGTAGCCCTTCAAGGAGCTGCTGCAGGTGGGGAGTTAAGCTTATTTGTTTTCGGTTCAGAATACAAAAAAGGATCACCAGAGGGTGGAAATTCTATTGATGCTTCCTTTACAAGTTTTAGTAATCAACCAATTATCATCAGAGATAAGTATGAAGTAAACGGTTCAGACGTTGCTCAAATCGGATGGGTTGAAGTTACTACTGAAATTGGTACAGGTGGTTATCTATGGTACTTAAAATCTGAGCACGAGTCTAGAATTAGATTCGAAGATTACTTAGAAATGAGTATGGTAGAATCAAAGAATGTAGAGCAAGTGGTAGCAGGTGTACCAGGCTTTACAGGATTCCAAGGTGGAAACCTACAAGGTATGCAAGGTTTATTTGCTACACTAGAAGAAAGAGGATTGGTATATAATGACCCAGCATTTGCAGAACCTGCGGGAGCTGCTGGTGGTTCAGGAATCGATCAGTTCGATACTATTCTACAAGAGCTTGATAAGCAGGGAGCAATTGAAGAGAACATGTTATTCTTAGACAGACAGACATCTCTTGATATTGATACTATGTTAGCACAGCAAAATTCTTACGGAGCAGGAGGTACATCTTATGGTGTATTTGATAACTCTGAAGATATGGCGCTTAACTTAGGATTCTCTGGTTTCAGACGTGGAGCATATGACTTTTACAAAACTGACTGGAAATATCTAAATGACTCTACAACTAGAGGACTTATTGACGATATTAAAGGTGTGTTAGTACCAGCAGGAACTTCTACAGTTTACGATCAACAATTAGGACAGAATATTTCAAGACCATTCTTACACATTCGCTACAGAGCTTCTGAAGCTGATGACAGAAGGTTAAAATCTTGGGTAACTGGTTCAGTTGGTGGTAACTATACAAGTGACGCAGACACAATGACTGTTAACTTCTTATCGGAGAGAACAATGTGTACGCAAGCCGCTAACAACTTTGTATTATTCAAAGCTACTTAGTAGTAAACTAATGTAAGGAACGGGTGTCTTCGGGCACCCAATCTTTACTTTTTATTAACAATTATATTATATTATATCATGGCTAAAACAGCAACACAATGGGAAGTTAAAGATAGACTTTATAAACTTACCAAAAATAAAAAACCTTTAATATTTACCATACCAACAGCTCATTCACAAAGAAAAGCTTTATTATGGTTTGATGAAAATTTAGGTTACCAAAGAGAATTACGATACGCAACAAATCAGCCTTCTGTTTTTGTAGATGAACAAAAAGGGAAAGCAACAATGGGTAGAGTAATATTTAGAAACGGGCAATTAAGAGTAAAAAAAGAAGATGTAACTCTTCAAAAGTTTTTATCCTTATATCACCCGTATATGAAAGAGGGTATTATTGAAGAAATAAAACCAAAAGAGCAAGCAGTAAATGAAGTTGCTTGGATTGAGTTTGAATTGCAAGCTTTAAATCTTGCTAAGCAAGCTACAGTAGATGAGGCAGAAGCTATATTAAGAGTTGAAGTTGGAGAGAAAGTTAATAGATTATCTTCAGAAGAATTAAAAAGAGATTTATTAGTATTTGCTAGAAAAAATCCTCAGCTATTTTTACAACTAGCACAAGATGAAAACACTGAGTTGAGAAACTTTGGTGCAAAAGCAATTGAAGCTGGTATATTAAAATTATCACAAGACCAAAGAACATTTACTTATGGCAAGAGTGGTAAAAAAGTATTGACAGTACCATTTGATGAACATCCTTATTCTGCACTAAGTGCATACTTTAAGACTGACGAGGGTATGGAGCTTTACAAGAATATAGAAAAAAGACTTAAATAGTCACCTTTTATAGTAATAGGCTATCTAAGGGTGGCCTATTATTATAATAACAAAATATAAATTATGGCTGTAAGCGTAGATACTGTATATCAAAGAGTATTAGCAATACTTAATAAAGAACAACGAGGATATGTAACACCTCAGCAATTTAACTTGTTTGCTAATCAAGCACAATTGGATATATTCGAACAGTACTTTTATGATATAAATCAATTTGGCCGTATACCAGGAAACGATACAGAGTTTTCTGACATGCTAAATATACTTAATGAAAAGATTAGCATATTTGAAGTCAACGATGATATGACTTATGCAAATAACTATTGGAGCCCACCCGCTGATATTTACAGAATGGGTACGATAGTTTACAAAAACACCACAGAGGGTTTTACATTAAACCCAAGTGCTACTACAACTATTGAAACATTTGTAGAAGCCGAGCGAATTGAATACAATGATTTTCTTTATATCAATCAATCCGCATACACACGTCCAACAAACACAAGACCTATATTTATAGAGAATAGTTCAGGCTACAAAGTATATGGCAATACCGAGTTAACATCGGATGTAACGTGTAATTATATTAAAAAGCCCGCTGAAGTAGTTTGGGGCTACCAAATTGTTTATGGTGAAGCACTTTATGATGCAACAACAGCGACTAATTTTGAACTGCATGATTCGGAAGAAACAGAGTTAGTTGTTAAAATCTTAGAGTTTGCAGGCTTAAATGTTGAAGACGTGCAGATGTATCAAATAGCTAATAGCATGGAACAAGAAACTAACCAACAAGAAAAAGCTTAATATATGCCATTTTTAAATCAAACACCAGAGGAATATTACTTAGGACCCGACGGGCTGTGGAACAGCAACGACGAGAATTATGGCGATTATCAATTTACAAGTATTGCTGATGTTATTAATAATTTCATGACTATATATGTAGGCCAAGAAAAAATTATAACAAAAGTTAAAAGAACAGATGTTTCTTTTTATGCGCAAAGAGCTTTACAGGAATTTAGCTTTGATATACTGCCTCAGGAAAAATCTATAGAAATAGAAATACCACCTGGGCTATATATGGTTTTGCCACAAGATTATGTAGGGTATACAAAACTTTCCTGGACGGATCAATATGGAATTGAAAGAATAATATATAGAACCGATTTAACAAGTAATCCAACTCCATATATACAAGACAGTGAATACGAATATACTTTTGATAGCGATTCACAAATACCTTTAGCGCAAGAATCTGAAACTTTAAAAAGATTTAAAAGAGACGACGTTTTTCCTAATGCTTTTAATGCTAATACGGCATTACAAAATTGGTATATGGGTAATCCAGATTTGCTTTTTATGTATGCTTATGGTGGGAGATATGGATTAAATCCACAACAAGCACAAGCAAACGGGGTATTTTATATTGATAAAATAAAAGGCATGATCAGGTTTAGCTCTAATCTAAGTGGTAGAATTGTAGTATTAAAATATATTAGTGATGGCTTAGGTACAGAGGAAGATATGCAAGTGCATAAATTTGCAATAGACGCAATTTATAAATACATTGTACATGCTATATTATCAACAAGAGCAAACACGCAAGAATACCTGGTAGCAAGATGGAAAAAAGAATCCGTAGCCGCAAGACGCAATGCTAAAATAAGATTATCAGAACTTAAAAATAATCTGTTAGCGCAAGTAATGAGAAACCAATCCAAATGGATTAAAAGTTAAATAATATGCCAGAAGTAATACACAACTTTACATCGGGGAAAATGAATAAAGACCTCGATGAAAGATTAGTACCTAATGGCGAATATAGAGATTCTTTAAATTTAGAAATATCAACTTCTGAAAGTAGCAATGTCGGATCTTTACAAACTGTATTAGGTAACGCTGTTAATAATAACAAGACGCTTAATCCGCAAACAGGTGTTATAACTGAATGGGGCAATGACTTTATACCCAACATGTATTACCCATGCACTATAGGTAGTATAAGAGATGATATCAACGAAAAAATATATTGGTTTCTTGCGTCAAGTGGTATTAGTGCTATTGCTGAGTATGATCAAAAAACAGATACAATAGCTCCTGTTTTAGTAGACACTCAAAATATATTAAAATTTAGTAAAGATTATTTAATTACAGGTATAAGTATATTGGAAGGCATATTAATGTGGACTGATAATCAAACTGAACCTAAATCTATTACAATTGAAACATTTAAAAATGGTTCAACTAATTTTTTAACGCACACCACTTATACTAACGGCGTTATAACAAGGGACTTTCAAGAAGAGGATATAACAGTTATTAAAAAATATCCTACTACAGCTCCGATACTAGACCTAGCAAATACGAGAGCTACTGATCCTGACGGTAATCCTGTGGTTGTTAATAACACTACATCTGCTAACTTTACCGAGTCTGCTCCAATCGGATTTGACCCAGGCAATACTGGATTTGTTCCTTTACCCCCAGGCTCTTTACTTACACTAAATTGGCTTCAATCGCCATATCCTTACTATAGTGTAAATGACGTATTAATTCTAACTACCAGTGCCGAAGACGACGACCAAGTCGAAGTAAATTTCGAGGCAAGAGTGCAAGTTGTTAGTGTTCCTCAAGGGCTAACACAAACATTTGCAGAGGTAAGTGTATTGTCTGTTTCAGAAAATGTTTCAGCAGTAGCATTACCATGGGATGTTACTTTAGAAGAAGACGATCCTTTATTTGAATTTAAATTTCCCTCATTTGCATATCGATGGAAATATGAAGATAACCAATTTTCTGCATTCTCACCATTTTCTGAGGTAGCCTTTTTACCTGGTGAATTTGAATATAACACGTTCCAAGGGTACAACTTAGGAATGAAAAATACATTAAGGCAATGTCTTATAAGTAATTTTATTACAAATGACATACCTGACAACGTAAAAGAAGTTGAGTTGTTATATAAAGAAACCTCAAACACCAATGTATATAAGGTAGATTCTTTTGAAAGAGATGATGAAATATGGACGGCTAATACTTATGATATACAATCAGAAATTATTAGCTCTGTGTTACCTTCTAATCAAATATTAAGGCCATATGACAATGTTCCAAGATATGCTAAAAGTTTAGAAATAAGTGCTAACAGGCTAATATTTGGTAATTATGTTCAAAATTATACGCTATTAAATGACTTAAATCAAACAATTAAGCCAACAATAGATATTGTAATTGCACCTAATACAACATTAAACCCGGATCAAGCGGGATATGCGTTACCACCTACACCAGGTGTATCGCACCCATCTATAAAATCGCAGAGAACATATCAAGTTGGTGTTGTATACTCTGATAAATACGGAAGACAATCTCCGGTATTTACATCAGAATCAGCGGCTACTATATTACAAAAGCCAGAAGCTAATCAATATAATAGGATTACCGCTACAATGACTAGCTTGCCTCCAGAAGGTTTCGATTATTTTACATGGTACATAAAAGAAGCGTCACAACCGTATTATAATATAGCTATGGATCGTTGGTATGAAGCTGATGATCAAAATATATGGATTTCATTTCCGTCTTCCGAAAGAAATAAAATAGACGAAAATACATTTTTAGAATTAAAAAAACAACACGATAACGACGAGTTTGTTTCTGACCCTGCTAGATATAAAGTAGTTGCGATAGCTAATGAGGCACCAATATTTATTAGAGAAAGAATAAAAACATTTGGTACTTTAGATAACGATCCCAATAATACTTTTTGTTTTCAAAACGGTAGTGGCGACGGTCAAGGGCAATTTCCTTTGCCGGAGTATGCTTACATGCAAATGAAACTGGGCTCAGACACAAATCCAGCTCAAGGTACATGGAATAGAAGCCCTTTAAAAGAAGCTGCCTCAGAGACTTTAAATCCGCAGGTAATGCGTATTGTAGGTAATACAGGCAAAAGCGATTGGTATGATGTAGCCTCTATTTCTGAAACTGTTAATGGCTTAGGGGCTGATGTTATTCAAATTAATATTGAAGGAAGATTTGGTGATGACATGGCGTTTACTTCTATTGACGGCACAGGAGATACACAAACTTCTGGCCTACAATTTGAATTAGCCGCAAAAGTATACGAGCAAAAGCCTGAATATGAAGGTAGATTTTTTGTAAAATTATATAGAGATTTAGCATTAGAAAAATATATATTGGCTAACGCTAATGAAGATAATTATTCAATTAAAAACGCAACACAAGTAGGCTATGCTTCTGGATCTTATGGAAAAAGCTATTGGAAAGACCGAGGCGATGGTAATGTATTTATTGATAATGTTACAGCCGCTACGGGTGGTAATGGAACAGGCTGGGCTTCAACAACGCAAGGGGCAGATGTAATATATAGAATGGATTTATCTTTTTCAGGTGTACCGCCAGATAAAGATAAAGATTTTAACGTTGGGCATACTACTTTAAAAAGATATGCAGACTTTGTAGATGGACTAGAAGCGGTAGGACAAAGATTTAGATGGAGGCAAGATCCAGGTATTGGAACAGAAGCAGAGCCAGAAGAACAAGGTATATATGAAATTACAGCCAGCAATAAAGTAACAAGAATTAGAAATTACGAGGCTGATTCTAAGTCTGGTTCATTTGCGCAATCTTCAAATAAAAGAACTCGATATGAAATAGAATATAAATTAGTTTCGGGTACAGGCGGATTTAATCCTACTATAGGGAATAATCAATGGACAAATCAGTCGGATTGTTACGTAATGGAGTTACTTGCACCGTTTTTTATTGAAAAAAGCTTTAGCAGTACTAATCCAGGTATATGGGAAACGGAGCCCGCAGAGGCTGTGGATTTAGATATCTATTATAAAGCATCAGACTTAATACCAATTAGCAACCACGGCGATATAAACAGCCCCCAGCCTTACGATTTAAACTGGTACAATTGTTATTCTTTTGGTAATGGTGTAGAGTCAGATAGAATTAGAGATGATTACAATGCATCTACTTTAGGCAATGGCCCAATAGCCTCAGCCCCACTAGATGAGCCATACGCAGAAGAAAGAAAAACAACAGGATTTATATATTCTGGATTGTTTAATTCTATATCAGGTATAAATAATTTAAATCAATTTATACAGGCTGAATCTATAACATTAGACATAAATCCAAGATTTGGATCTATACAAAAATTATGGGCCAGAGATACAGATTTAATTACTTTTTGTGAAGATAAAGTATTAAGCGTGCCGGCTAATAAAGATATATTGTTTAGCGCGGCAGGAAATACAGCAGTAACAGCAAGTAATAAAGTTTTGGGTACCCCAAGGCCTTACGCCGGCGAATATGGTATAAGTAAAAACCCAGAGTCTTTTGCAAACTATGGCTTTAGAGCATACTTTACCGACAAGGCTCGAGGGGCTGTGCTTAGATTATCAAGCATGCCTGGTGGTGGTGGAAATGGATTAACGCCTATATCTGAATATGGGATGATTGATTTCTTCGCTGATAACCTTGCATCATCAACATTATGTATTGGTGGTTTTGATGATAATAAAAAAGCTTACAATTTATACTTAGACCCTTTAGCCAGCGAATGGCAAAACGAATTTAAATCTAAAAGAGTAAATAGTTCGGGGGATTGGGAAGATTATATACCGCAATCTACAGTGTTATCGTTTAAAGAAAAAGTAACTGGATGGGAAACTCGTAAATCTTTTGAAAACATTGAAGGATTAATATCTTTAAATAACGTATTTTATACATGGAAAGATGGTATGCTCTGGAGGCATGGTATACAATCTCAACCAAGATTAAATTTTTACGGTATACAATATGATTCATCGATTAACTTTTTAATTAATGAAATGCCTGACGTAGTTAAATCTTACAAAACACTTAATTACACAGGATCAAAATCAAAACAATATTTATATAGCAACGCACAGTACCAAGACAAAACGGCCGCTGAAATGATTGCTATAAGCTTTATACCCACAAGTCAAACAGTATATAAAGACGGATGGTATACAGAATATTTAACTACTAATTTACAAACAGGTGGTGTAAATGAATACGTAGAAAAAGAAGGAAAGTGGTTTCAATACTTAAAAGGTGATGATACTTTTTTCAATACAAATACAGACAACAATGTAGATAGTCACGACTTTTCAGTGCAGGGGATAGGTAGAGGAATTGTTACAGGGGATCTTTTAAGCTCGTACAATGTACATATATTTATTAATCCGTCATGTTATTTAGGAACAGTTGCACCAGTTGCAAACAATATGGTATATACCGTTTCTGAAGATTGTACAACAACCTGTGCCGTATTACAATTAGATGCACTAGACTCAAATCCATAATTATGCCATTAACATTAACATATAGCTTAGTAAGTGACAATACGACGAACGGAACGTTAGGAACAATAAACCCAACTACCGGTACTGTTGTATTTACACCTAACCCTAATTACACGGGTTCAGCGGGTAATTTTACATATAAAGTAAACAATGGCTTTTTTGATAGTAATGTTGCTACGGTAACAGTTAGTGTTTCAGATGTTAACGACCCACCTAATATAACATCAACACCTCCAAGTGGACCATTCGGAGTTGGAGATAGTTATGAATATCAAGGTTTTGCAACTGATCCAGATCACGATGTTGACCTGTTAGTTTGGAGCTCTTCCAATATGCCATCTAATTATAGTATTATTCAACCTGATGCTACTAGAGGATTCTGTACGGTTCAAGGAACTGTTCAAGGTGGTAGTGTTACGTTTGATTTAACTGTAACAGATCCTGCTGGGGCAAGCGATACACAATCAATAACAATAGGTGGTATTGTACCAACAGTAGATTCTTATTTTAAATTCTTTTTTGACAGCAGCGGATCTATGGGTACTACATTAGCAAGACTCCAAAGAGATCTTCAAGGATCCGGGGTTACTAATCCCGCGTTAGATAATACTTGTTTGCAATATTATCTACAAGACTTTTTTGCTACAGGCCTTACACAAGCGCAAGGCAATACAGATAACGCGACTAACGGTGTTAATGGGTATAATAGTCACGTGAGTTTAGTAAGTGATCCTAGCGAAAGGCCACATTATCAATTAAACAACAGATCAAATTCAAGTACAGCTGGATTTAGCACTGTAGCAGGCGGTGATTTTCCTAATGCTACTAGTGTAGTTATAGGTGTATTCATGGATGAATGCGATAATATTGGTGTTCCACTAGCGGCATCTTCATACAATCCAACTACATCTTCGCCAGTAACACAAACTGGATTACAAGATATTCAGCGTTTAGGCTCTCAGGTTTCAACATTAAATGCAACTAATAGCGGTTTTTATAGAGGATTAGTATTCCCAGTTAGTATTAATAATCAAGTCGGTAACTTATCCGGATTTGCGGAATTTTATAATGATTCTATAAGTGGGGCTGCTGGTACTCAAATGGCAACCGCAACACTTAATTTAACTTATTATGCAGTGCAACAAGCCTTTACTCCACAAGTAAGTCAAACATGGAATGATGGTGACACTTGTGATGGCTACTATACTAAAATTGTTGTAGACAACTTATTAGCTTTAGGATATTCAATACCAACATATGCTGGACCTAGTTGTGGCGGCGGCACACCTGCTCCTTCAAATTTCTCTACAAATCTTTCAAGACCAGTAAATCCTAACTTATGGGAAACTTACGCTGGCGACGAAACTGCTTGTGTAGATGGTGAAAACGATTTTAATAATGGTGATACTTTCCCGGTATATTACTTAGAGCGTATACCTGGGGCTACTACGGGAAGTAATTCACAGGGTAATCCGACTATAGGAGATAGATTATATAGAACAGAGCAAAGCGATGGCAGCCTTCTATCCGAGCTACCAAGCGGTTGGTATTTTAATGGCGATGCCACACAGAGTGAAGGCGTAGCAATAGATTATGTATTTGGAGCCGGAATTGCAAATAGCGGTATTTATGTATGTGGAGGTCATGGAGGCACACCTTAAAATAAATTAATTATGGCATTAGGAAATTTTACAGTAACCGATATTAATTTCGAGGTACCTGAATTTGTAGATATATCTACAGTACAATCCGGGGCTACGATAACTATCACGCCTAATCAAGGTTATGTTATTGATGCAAGTGATTTTAGTTTAAGATCACCTATACCATCATTAATAGACGCTAACGCCTCTGTGTTTAATCAAGTTGGGGCAAATATAGAATTGGTATTAGTATTTAATTCGGAGACAATGCCTAGCAATAATTTAGAAGTTCCTATATGTGTTGCTGGATTTGATCAGCTTATTGCAATTACAGTAGATGGACTATGGGTTGCTTCGCTTATAAATGCTACTAGTTCAATTAACGGTGTAGTACAAACCTCTGGTTCATATTCGGGTAATGGTGAATTAGGTACAACAGAAGAAGTAATTTCGGGTTTAACCCTAACTGCTGATACAGATTATTTCTTTAATACAATTCCTGTTGCCACTGTAAATACAGGTGTTGAAGCTAGCTATAGTATAATAAGAACAGATGTATATACAGGTTTAAATATAACAGAATCTAGTTTTGATGTTAGTTATACATTCCCTAATAATAATGTAACAGGCGACTTTATAACCTTTACCGGCAACGCTATTGCTGTTCCTTCTACACAAGTATATATTAATGCTTATTCCATGAATACATCAAATGTTAATGCTGGTGGTGAGAGTAGAGCAATATCAATTACTGGAAATACAGGTGCAAATTATACATTAAAAATAGAAAACACCGCAGGGACGGGAACTGTTATCGATGTGGCTGGTGTTATTGATGCTTCAGGTAGCGTTTCTTTTACCGCAGTATTTCCAACCGTTACAGCGGATCAAACATATGAAGTTACTTTTGGTGGAGATTTAAATCCGGCATTAATAGGCCCAACTGCACCATTAGATGATCAATTCTTATTGACACAAGACTTAGCGATGACGCTTACTGTATCTTTAACAAGTTCAGATCCTAATATAACCATAATAAGTGCATCGTCAAATGAAACAATACTTGTACCTAGCCAAAATTATAGTCCACCTAATACTCAAAATATAGGATTAGAGGTTGTTGCAGCGCCCGGCTATACAATAACACCGATATTACCCGCGCCAACTGTTCAAGATTTTTTACCACAAGATGAACTAAATGGTGATTTAAATGGTGGAACCTATTGGGATATACAAAATTTAAGTGCGCAAGTTGTATCAACGACTATAGATACTTATAAAGTAACCTTTGTGCAAAGTTTAGTTAGCACGGGGGTTCAGCAAGATGTTGCGGTAAGTTTAGATGTAGATAATTTTATAACAGTTGCAACTTCCCCTACGGTACCAAGCATTTCAACAGGCCCAGTACAGCTTATTTCTTCAACAGAGGTTAAAACATCAGGTGTTCAGTTAGCTGAAAATGGATCAGCCATTTCAAGTAGAGGTATTTATTTAAAAGATGCAGTTGGCGGAATGATACAGCCATACCAAGCTAGCCCAGCTACCGGTACCGCAGATTTCTTAATTGATATTACTGGCTTAACAGCGTCAACAGGATATATAGCTCAAGCATATGCACAAAATAGTTCAGGTGTAGGTACGGGCGCTGATGTGGCTTTTACAACTCCATCTGGCGGTGGTGGACCTTCAATCCCAACTTTAACAACTACAACAGCAACCAATATAAGTATTGGTGGTTTTCAAACTGGAGGAAATGCTCTTTCGTTTAATGGAGGTACTCCTGTAGCCAATGGTATAGAATATAGTTTAATTTCTGGTGGTCCTTATCAACAATCAGCTGGGAGTGTACCTAACGCGGGTGCATGGACTCAAATTTTTATAGGGCTCAATTCAGGAACAACATATTACTATAGAGCTTATGCTACAAATTCAGTTGGAACAGGATATGGTCAAGAGTTATCGGTTACAACCGCATCGCCACCAACGTCTTTAACATCATATTTATCAAGTACAAATTTTCAAACTAGTACTTTAAATATTTGTAGTAACTTAGCAACAGGTACTTCAACTTTTTATCATGACGGGCAAGACACTAACCCCAATGGTGGAGATTTTTGTTATGAAGACGCAAACGGTACAGTGCCTTTGGCAGACGGTATATACGTGTGGGGCGCGGAAAACTCAAGAGGTGGTTGGTATACTATTGATTCGTCAGATGGTGGAAATCAAGCAGTTGGAGATGAACCAGGTTTTTGTACAAACGGAGCGGATTTAACATCACAAAATTGCCCACTAGGTATAGTTAACGTTACTGCTAACTTATCAGGGGTTACCGACGCAAATCCCCCTTATGGCAATCCGCCTATTCAAGTAACTGTAACAGGTACAGGCCAATTCTCTGGAACACCCGGCACGACAGGTAGTACGAGTGTAACTGCTTCGGTTGATATAGAACAAGGTGACTGGCTTGCTGGACCAACGTACTCAGGGGCAACATTGCTCACTGGAACTGTTACTTGGACCTATGGTAGCGCAACACAAAATTTTGTAGTAGCTGTCAACGGAACTATTAGACAAGCGACCGGAAGAGGATATGTAGATATTAAAAAATCTAATAATCCTTGCTCTGAAACATCTTATGATGATAGATATTGGTACACCACTACGGATGTTACAATATGTGGTGTAAGTCAAGAAAGAAGAGCAAATAGCCCGGCCACAGGAGGTACACAAGTATTTACAAGCGCACAGGGTTACAACTCCACTTGGGCAGTTGGCGCTTATGCGGTAGATGATAATGGATCCGGGTGTGCTGCAGGTAATGTAAGCAATCAATCAATATCGGCTACAGGTATTGTTGGCAATCACACTGTTTGTAGTCCAACATTATATTATGTAGAGATTAGCGATACCGCGTATTCTAGTGCATCGGCAGCTTGCGCATCTACTATAACTAATACTCAGGCATATTGGTGGCCTGATCCAAACGGAAGTGTAACTGGTACACTAGAAGCCAGTGAGCCGGCTCCAGCGGGAACTACAGTTTATGATAGTCCATTAGGAGGTAACGCAAATATATTTTATGGCGAAGGCTATTACGCGGGTGGAGAAACCAGTGAAATACCAGATCAGTTCGAACAACAAATTAATAATCTTGGGGTAGTTTCAGATTGGTCTGACTGTTAATAAATAAACTATGGCACAAATAACAATAACTTTTCCACAGCCCTTAAATGTTTCAGTACAAATAGGAGACACAGCATATTACACTAATGATGCACGGGGAACTGTTCTTGTAGAAATGGGTGAAATAACAAATGTAACTATAAACTCTATAACATGCGAAATAGGAGCTGGCACTATAAGGCCCACACAAACAAGCTTTATACTATTTAGTAAAGACAACAAAGCAAATTTAACATCCGTGTTAGGCTATTACGCAAATGTACAATTTAGAAATGACTCCACCGACTATGCGGAACTGTTTTCGGTTGGCAGTGAAATTGTTGAAAGTAGCAAATAATACGTAATAATAATATATAAAACAATAGATTATGGCAGTACCAGTAATGGGTGCTATTCAAGGCTTGGCCGGTATTGCTGGCGGAATCATTGGTAGCAAAAAAAGAAAACAAGAACAACGAGCAGCTCAGAGAGAATACAATCAAATGAAGGAACGCATGCAAAATGCGGACACATCTAATTTGTATGCTAATCAGGAAAATGTTTATGAAGATTTAACAGTAAACACACAAGAAGCAGATTATATAGCCGCGCAGCAAAACCAAGGTATGGCAAATACAATGGACGCATTACAGCAAAGCGCTGGTGGTTCTGGTATAGCAGCCTTGGCGCAGTCAATGGCGAATCAACAAACCTCTAATGCCCAGCAAGCAGCCGTGAGTATTGGCCAACAAGAGGCATCTAACCAAGCTGCGGAAAGACAAATGGCCGCTCAATTAAAACAACAAGAAATACAAGGGGCGTATCAATCAAGAGCTCAAGAAAAAGACAAGGTAGATACGATGTTTGGTATGGCTCAACAAAGATTAGGTGCGGCTAACGCGGCTAGAGACGCGGCAACATCTTCTATAATAGGTGGAGTCACAGGTTTGGCGGGCGCTGCGGTCGGATCTGGAGTAGGAAGCTCTGGAGGTTTTTCTATGGATAAACTAATGGGCGGATAAATAAAAATATAATATGGCAAATCAAGCATTAATACAAGGCGAAGGACAATTAAGGCAATCTCAAGGATTTTTTGATATTGCTAAAGCCGTAGAGTCAGGAATAACTACGGGTATGAACCCAGGCACAGTTAAAAAGAACAATCAAATTCAAAGACAAGTGAATAGTTACATGTCTAATTTGAAAACTGATATGGACTTTACTGGATTTTCTTCACAAGAGACTGCAAGTATGCGCGATTTTTTGTTACAAGAAAGAAATAAATATGCCCAAGCCGCAAAAGAAGCTGCCAAGTTTGAAGACACCACCGATCCAAGATATATGGAATACGTAGATATAATGCAAGGTGTCAATAATTCATTTACTAATTTAGCCGCACAATTAAAATCTTATAAACAAAGCAAAGCTCAATACGCTAAAGATCAATTAGATGGAACAATATCCTTAGGTAATGATCCTGTAATGAATAGCGATGCCGCTAAGATGTATGGATTTATTGATGCGGATGGCGATGGTAGAAATGACGGCGGCGTAAATGCACCTTTTATAATACAAGAAGGTGGCAATTTAGGTTTCAATATTAATGATCAAATACTTTCTTATGACGACGCTCCTCAGCCATTTTTAAAAGATTATAAATTAGCCTCCAGTATAATAAGTAAGAATGAAACTATATATAATAATGCGGCAAGGGGAGGCCAATGGAATCCTTATACACAAAACGCATATAGATTAGAATTAGAAAATGCTTTTCAAAACGATGACACTTTAAAATCTATTTTAGCTGACTTTGAAGGTGAATTACCTACAGGTGATATACAAGATAAGCTTGATAATGGTTTTTACCCAAATGGTTTTGATGATGTTCTAGGTGATAATGGCGAAGTAATTAGCGCGGGCGCAAGAACAGATTTAATTAACAGAATGGTTCAAGCGAGAGAAGACGTATGGAAAAATGGTAATGCAGCATATAAGAAAAAATATCCAAAAGGAACCGATGGCGATGGTGATGATTCTTTTCAATTAAGCGGTACCCAAATAGCAAGAAACCAAGATGAAACTGTTTCTCTTCAAGCATACGTTGATGACGAAAATTTATTTGGAGCGAGAGAATTCAATTACATAGTTAGACAACCGGTATCAAGGCGCTCTACTACAGCAAAAGCATATAGAATACAAAAAACAAAAGATGGTAAGTATTATCTATTTACTAATGGTATGCCAGAAGCCTTAACACCAGAACTAGCGAAGCAAATGTTTAACATAGTTTTACCACAATAAAATAAAATAATATGCCAGAATACATAACTAGTAATGGCGCTGTGCTTTCAGAAGCACAAGTTGCAGAAGATATGGCTTTAGTTGAGTTTACAGATTTACAATCTTATTTAGATTTTGCTGGACTAAAAGTAAAGGGAAACGGGGTTGCGGAGACGGATGCGTCTGTAGCTCCAGGGAACAATCAAGCGTCCGATGGGGATTCCAATTCGGAAAATACTTTATTGGGATCACCCGATGATTACTTTGTAACTATAGAAGACTTACGTACTAATGAAGAAATAGCAGTACCCGCTTTAAATAAGAAGTTAGCTAGAATAGGTATACAGGCTGAACAGTCTTTAATGAATGATGCTTTAACTCTAACTAGTGCGGAACAAAGAGAAGAAGCTCGTAATGCGCCACAGGGTAGTTCTTTCATTGCTGATTACCTTGAAGACAGCGTGAGCGATTTGTTTTATGCCACTAGAATTGGAGAAAATAGAAGTGACGAAGAATTACAAAAAGCAGCTGATGAAATAAACAAATTTATATCTGAAAATGCAGACTTAAATTTTGTTAATCAGGCCGCTGAAAGGAGCGAAGACACTTACATAAATGATTATATACCTTATGTAACTGCGCCAGAGTATTCTGAAACTCAAATAAGTGAAGGCCTTATTGAAGACAAAATAAAAAAGTTTAAAAGAATACGTCGTGAATTAACAGAAACAATTTACGAAAACGACCCAATGGATAAGATGCCTTTGGCGGTGGGGCAAGAAATTAAACCAGCTACTGTTGAAGATTTCAACGGAAACGAAGCAGAGCTAGAAGAATATAATCAATATTGGAACACAGGGGTCCTTAATGATGTTACAGAAGAAGAAAAAACCGCATGGGATATAGAAAGAAAAAAGCAATATACATTAGAAAAATCTAGTGAGTGGGCTAATGATAGCACTGACGAAGAGAGAATGGATATATTTGCTTTGGCTACATATGATGTAGAGCAATTAAAAAACTTTGACGCTATAAATAAACAATTTTCTAAAAAAGCATTGGAATTTGAATATGCTTTAGACGAATATGAATTAGCTCCTTCTATTGAAACATATGACATTGCTTTTAAATTACAAAATGATTTATTAATAGAGCAAGGTAGATTACAGACTTTACAAAACAAATTAATAGACGAAGGGTTAGATGATAGGATGGAGTATGTGCCAATTGCAATACAGGATTTTTCAAAAAACTACAGCAGATTAGAACAACTTGCGACTGCGTTTAAACAAACAGGTGCTACAGTAACATATGGTTTAGCTACACTTGCGCAAATGGCCAACGATCCATTGTATTTTGCATTGCCATCTGCTGTTAACACCCAACGATTAAACGACGCTACGGGCCTTGTAGATTTAGTATCTGATTTAAATATAGAAACAGAATCTTTCCAAGTAAACCCTGAGTTTGGCGATATAGATTGGAATCTTAGTAATGCAAGTAGGTGGGTTGCGGGTACGAGCATGAATTTAATTCCATCGCTTGCTATGGCTACAACGGGACCAGCAGCATTACCATTATTTTTTCTATCAGGATTTGGTAGCTCTACATCGGACGTAGCTGTAAGACAACAAGACGCCGCGGTTAGGATGGTTGAGAATAAAAAATTATTAGACGATATAACATTAGATGAGCTAACTCGTGCCAGCATTGAAAATGAAATGCAAAAAGATGCAGAAATATTAAATGTTTCTAATTGGAGAACATTGTCTAATGCAGCATTACATGGTTTAGCAGAGGTTGCTTTTGAAAGAGTCGGCACTATAGCTATATTCAAAAGTTTAAAAACAGGTATAAAAGGTATGCCACCTTGGGCGTTAAAAGACGGCTTTAGCAAATGGGGTAGTATAGCTGGCTATGCTGGTAAGCAAATTGGTGGTGGAATTGGGCGAGAGGGTGGTTCTGAATTTGCTACTACTTTAGTACAAAACTTTGGAGATATATATATACTCGGTGAAGATAAAAACTTTTTTGAAGGTGGATTAGAATCGTTCGCAGGAGGTGCCTTAATGGGTGGTGGTTTAAAATCAATTAATGCGCTTAAAGCCGTTAGAAGCGGTATTGCTTCAGAACTAGAAACCAAAGAGCAGCGCAAAAGAATGATCGAAATAGTTGAACAGTTACGAGGGTTAACCGGCGTAAATGAATTAACTAATGTTGGGCAATTAAAAAACCTAGATCAATATAAAAACTTGCCTAAAGAAATTAAGGATCAAGTAGATAAGCTAGAATCTGAAGGCGAACAGATGATTAATCAAATCATTCAAATGGCCGGCACTAATCTAAATGCAGAGCAGCTTTATGCAATTGGTGGTATAAACCAAAAGATGAGGTATTTAAACAATCAGTTACTAGCGGCTATTGCTAATAAAAATATAGGGGCTGATCAATTAAAAACTTACGAAGCTCAATTAAGAAAAGAGTTTGATAAACTAGAGTTGCAAAAGCAACAAATACTTACAGACGCTGGTACTATAGAGGCTAATCAAAAATCCAATACAGTAAATACTTTAGCCTTTGATAACACAATGGGGTATGCTTTCTACGATGCTGCTATGCTGAACGAAAGCCAGCTTGACATTATGACTGAGTACAATAAACAAACCGAAGTGGAAAAGCAAAATGGCTATGCCGATGCAGTTTCTAAGTTTGTTGCCGAGGGCGTTGATAACCCAACTCCAGATCAGGTTAAAAATAGAGCGGCCCAAGATTATGTGGATAATGTATACAAAGAAAAAATAGAGAAAGGCGAAGAGAACGCAAGAAAGTTTGCAGAACAGAATCTTAAGACGCCTATAGATATACAGACGTTTGAAGGTGAAGGTAAAAATGAAGCTATATTAGAGGCATACAAAAACGCTGGAGCTACAGCTGCTGAAATAATAGAAATGGCTAGGGCTTTAAATGAGGGTAGCTTCGAGGGAGTTTATTTAAATGGTGTAATACTTGTAGATAAAGATGCATCGATTAAAAATAAAAGAATAGGTATATTTGCTCATGAAGTTTTGCATGCTTATGCAGAACAAAACGGTATTAATGAAAATGATGCGGGTAAAGAACTATTGGATTGGCTGGAACAAAACGATAAAGACATGTTTGCTAAAGTGCAATACAGATTAAATCAAAGCTACCTTGAAGAAGCCGATCAAGCTAAAGGTGATGAATATTATTCAGAAGCTTTAAATGCAATGTCTGATGTTATTGCCGATGGTGCACAATTAAAACCAAGTACAACAAACGCTATGCGGCTATGGTACAATAGAGTTATTGGTACCAAATTTCCTTCATTAAAATTAAAAGAAAATCAAGGAGAATATGCGGCAATGTTTATTGAAGACTTTAATAAAGCTGCTCACCAAGGGTCACCAACTAATGTAACATTTGAAGGAGAGCTAAGTACTATTGCTAAAAATGAAAGGGCTAAAAAAAGCCAAAGTAAATTACCACCAGCAAAAAGAAAAGCGCTAGTAAATAAAATTGTAGAAGACAATCCACAGTGGCAAACATCTAAAGATCCGTTTTTAAAAACACCTAGAGGCCAACAAGCTATGGGCAAAATTATAGCACCATTTATACCAGTGTTAGAATCTATACAGAATTCCAAATCTTCAATGTTTAATACGGCAACTTTTGAAGGTGATGCTCAGGCACTAGCTGCTGCTAAAGAAGACGCTATGATGGAAGCTACTTTAGAAACTCTTAATCATATCAATAATTTTAATCCTTCTCAAAACCAAGATTTAGACGCTTGGATAAATTCTTATCTTGAAAGAAAATATTTGAGTGGAGTTAGAAAAATTGAAAAGAAAACTTTTACAAAAAGAACAGATGAATCTACAAATGAAATTGCTGATGAATCTGGGCCTACTAAAAAAGTCGATAAGCCAACATATAGGGCATTTACTAAAAGTAAAATAATTTCACCTAAAGCATTTAAAGATGTTGCAAATTCTGTTTTGTCTGCAACGAGAATTTTAAAATCTAGATTAGATCAAGTTGGTACAATTAATAAAACTAAAACTGATTTAATTAATGAAATTAAAAATGATTTAAAGACTCAAGCTGATATCATTCTTAAAAAAGAAATGGGTGGCAAAGCGGATAGAGCTTTAAGAAAATGGTCTATAAAAAATAAAAAAGCTATTATTGAAAACTCTACTCTTACATTTTTAATGGGTAAAGACAATAAGAAAAAAGGTACAGTTGATGGCGGTATACCAGTCGTTATTCAAAAATCTGTTGGAGGAAGATATGAAACAGACCAAGACGGAAAAAGAAAAAAAGATTCTAATGGTGATTTTATATTTATTCCTAATTTTATAAACTACCCTGGTTGGGTTGGTAAAAAAATAGATCGAGCAAAAACATCTACTGATCAACAAGGCCAAACGTCTGGTCCTCAGTTAGTTAGAAGAAGAAAGTCAGCAAGTGTTAATGATGCAGAATTTGCAGATTTTATAACCAAGCCCGATGGAACGCCTATAAGAGGCAGGAAAGAAGCTTTAGCTGCTGAGATAGGATCTGAAATTGGATTAGAAATATTCAGAGATCAAATAGAATTTGGCGGCCCTATAAAAGATGCCTTTGAAAAAAACCAAGCAGCACTAGGTTTACAGTTAATGGAGAACTATGTTGGTGAAGTTGTGAAGCAAGTAGACGGAAGGCCCGCTAAATTTAGTTTATCTAAAAATATTGCCAACACAGTAGCCGCTAATGAAGCCAAGATATTAAAAGCATTAGAGAATAGGTTTAAAGAGGGTGATAATATAACCTACGCGCGCGTGCAAGGGGTTATGAAAGATTTAGACTTAGGATTAACCCCAAAAGAAATAGAGCAATTTTCAAGAAGGTCTGTTAATGTTATAAAAAGATTTTTAACAAAAAGTGATAGAACTGAGAATGTTAATTTTAGTAGAGTATTGTTAGATGAAATTGCAGCATCAGAAATGATGACAAGCAAAACAGTATTATTTTTATCTGGTGTTAGTCTTAAAAAATTAGATATTAACTCTCAAACAGAATTGTTTAGGACTCCTGATTATGTTAATAAACACAGAGAGCTTGTAAGCAAATATATACAGACTTTAAATAAAAATACTGCTATAAGATTTTTAAAGTGGCAGCAAGGGCATATGGCTACTGCTGGCGCGGACGCTTTTGAAAAAGGGAAAAGAAATCAAATTACAAGAGGTAATGAAGATTTAATGAACATGATGAATACTGCTTTTAAAGACGCAGGGAAAAACATTGTATTCAGTGGTGTGCAAACCGGAAGCGGTTTTAAAATTACAACCGTTACTTCAAACGGCAAAGCAGAAAACATACAAGAAAAACTTACAACACCTAAACAGGCCGCTACTAAAAAACTTAAAGGTGGCCAGCAAAACATAACTAAAGAAGTATTCGTAGATGAAGCTAGCGAAAGATTGGATGCTTCTATTGAAGCTAAAGAAGAATTACTTGATTGGTTAGGTTATGTAAAAAAGAACGGAACAACTGTTGATTGGATAATGACAATGATGTCATTAAAAAGCAATATGAATTCCATGCTTAAAGCTGCGGCTGCAGTAAAATATTATCTTGCTGATGGGTTTGAAAATGGTTTAAACAGATATGAACATTTGATATCTACCGATGCAATGGCTAGATATTTAACCGCTCACTTTTTTAAATTACAAAAAATAGATTTAGATGTTTTATTTGATAAATACAAAGTAGCTATTATTCCTATTGAAATGGATAATGATCTAAACGTATTTAGACAAAACAATATGGGTAAGTGGGATTACCTAACACAACCCGCTACAAATAGATATTACGACGAAGTAATGTATGGGTATAAAAATATGGTGCCCATTGAAGTAATTGAAGGCGAAAACAAAGGCGATCTTATTGGTGAAGAGTTTGTAGCGTTTAATAAACTTACATCGGATCAAGCAGCCACTAAATCAACCGAAGCACAAATAGCTGATAAAGCTCTTAATAAAGCGCGTAGACTTAGTTATTCTCGTAAGCCATCAAAAGGAATTAGTGTTTATGATTTTGACGACACGTTAGCATTCAGTAAAAGTAATATTATTGTTACTATGCCTGATGGTACTGTTAAGAAAATTACACCCGCAGAATTTGCGGCTCAGGATGAAATATTATCTGAGCAAGGCGCATCATTTGATTTTAGCGAATTCAATAAAGTTGTAGAAGGAACACCTGGGCCATTAGCCCCAAGGCTTAAAAAGGCAATTAAAAAGTTTGGCAACAAAAATATATTTGTATTAACAGCGAGACCTCAGCAATCCGCTATAGCTATACATACATTTTTAAAAGAATTAGGTTTAACTATACCATTAGAAAATATAGTAGGTCTTGAAAACGGATCTCCAGCGGCTAAAGCTGGGTGGATGATAAATAAAGTTGCTGAAGGATTTAACGATTTTTACTTTGTAGATGATGCAATGAAAAATGTTAAAGCTGTTAAAGATGTATTAGACGTCTTTGATGTAAACGGTAAAGTTCAACAAGCTCGTGCAAGATTCAGTAAATCAATGAATCAAACTATGAATGAAATGATTCAGCGTAACAAAGGTGTAAGCGCTGAAGCAGTGTATTCTCAGATAGTTGCAAGAAGAGAAGGCGCTAAAAAAGGTAAATACAAATTCTTTGTTCCTTATTCAGCTGAAGACTTTAGAGGGCTAACGTCGTATACATTAGCTGGTAAAGGCAAACAAGGAGAAGCCGATCAAGCATTTTTTGAAAAAGCTTTAATTGATCCTTACACAAGAGGCGTAGCTGCCCTTGAAAGTGAAAGACAAAATATTATAAACGGATATAAAGTTTTGTTAAAAAATTCTGCAGGCATGAAAAGAAAGCTTGGTAAGACAATTGGCGGTACAAAGTACACCAATGAACAGGCTGCAAGAATATATCTTTATAATAAAATGGGATATGAAATTCCTGGTTTATCAAAAAGGGACAAAGCTCAATTGTTAAGTTTTGTAGAGGCGGATAATAAATTAAAAGAATTTGCAGAAGGTTTATTGCTTGTAGGTAAAAATAACGAATGGATAGAGCCGGGCGAGTTTTGGGATGTTGGTAGCATATTAAAGGATTTAAATAATATGACCCAAACAATAAGCAGAAAAGAATATCTTGCAGAGTTTATTGAAAATGTAGATAATATATTTGATGCAAATATGATGCTTAAGTTAGAAGCTAACTACGGTACTTTATATGTAAAAGCTTTAAAAGATAGTATTCGTAGAATGAAATCCGGTAGCAACAGACCTGGAAGTGTAGGATCTATGGAAAGCAAATGGTTAAACTGGGTAAACAACTCGGTAGGTACAATAATGTTTTTTAACAGAAGGTCAGCTCTTTTACAAATGCTTTCGTTTACAAACTTTGTTAATTGGTCAGATAATAATCCATTGAATGCTGCGGCTGCGTTTGCAAACCAACCGTTGTATTGGAAAACATGGGTAAAAATATTTAACTCTGACAAATTAAAACAACGACGTGGTGGTTTAAGATCTGATGTTCAAGAACAAGAAATTGCTAACCAAGCTAAAAATTCTAAAGATAAAGTTTCGGCAATTACTGCATATTTATTAAAAATAGGTTTTACTCCTACACAAATAGCGGATAGTATGGCTATTGCTAGTGGAGGTGCTACATTTTTAATTAACAGAACTAAAACTTATGTTAAGCAAGGCATGTCTAAAGCTGAAGCTGAAGCAAAAGCTTTTCAAGACTTTACTAAAATATCGGATGAAACACAGCAATCGGGTGATCCTATGCTAATTTCATCACAGCAATCAAGCCATTTAGGACGTCTTATATTAGCTTTCCAGAACACTCCTATGCAATACACTCGTTTAATTAAAAAAGCCGGCCAGGATATTATAAACGGCCGTGGAGATTTTAAAACAAACGTCTCAAAGATTATGTATTATGGATTTGTGCAAAATCTTATTTTCAGCGGATTGTCCAACGCTTTATTTGCTTTAATTCCAGGGTTTGACGACGAAGAAGCCGACGAAGATGATTTAGATAAAAAATCTAGGCGAATATTAAATAACATGATAGACACCATATTAAGAGGGTCTGGGTTAGGTGGAGCTGTTGTTTCAACATTAAAAAATGCAATACAAAGATACCAATTTGAAGCGGCTAAAGGATCTTTTAAAGCAGATCATGTAAATACTTTAATTGAATTGTTAAATGTTTCGCCGCCTATTGGATCAAAGGTTAGAAAAGTATACTCTGCTATTCAAACAAAAGACGTATACGAAAAAGATGTTATTGCCGAAAGAGGATTTGATGTAACAATTGATGGTAGATTTAATATTAGCCCTACTTATAACGTTATAGGTAACTTAACATCAGCATTTCTTAATTTGCCGTTAGACAGATTAGTGGTAGAGCTGCAAGCTGTATCTGAAGCATTAGACGAAAGAAATACAGCGTACCAAAGAATTGCATTAGGATTAGGGTGGAGAACTTGGGATGTTAATGCTAAAAATGAAGAAGGTGATTTAATTAAAGTCACAGCGAAAGAAGAAAGAAAAGTATTAAGTAAAGAAAAAGCAGCAGAAACAAGAAGAGTAAATAAAGAAACTTTAATGAATTTAGAAATTAATTTATCAGGCGAATATTTTATTGAATATTATACTTGGAAAAAAGGCAAATCTATTCAAGAAAAAATTGAATGGTTAAAATCAAAAAATAAATAATGACTATCGAGGATCTAAAATTATACGTTTTAAACGCAGGCACAGTGGGTGTAACTACATTTACCCAAATAGAAGACGGCCTTAAAGTAATTCTTTTACTTGTTACTATAGGATATACAGTAGCAAAGTGGAGAGATGTTAAAAAAGAAAAAAAGAAATGATAATGAAGTATTTTACTTATGAAGAGTTCGACTCGCCCGATGTACAGGGTAGTGGTCAGATGATGAATGATAATATACTTAAAATGATTGACGCCGCAAGAGCAGCTTATGGTAAACCAATACATATAAATAGCGGTTACCGAACGCCAAAACATAACGAAGCTGTTGGTGGGGTTGAGGGATCCTCACATTTAAAGGGTTTAGCAATTGATATAGATTGCAATAGCTCTAAAGAAAGATTTGAACTAATAGAAATACTGTTGGGTATTGGATTTAATAGAATTGGTGTGGGCTCAGGATTTATACATGTGGATATTGATCCGGTAAAAACACCTAACGTAATGTGGACATACTAATGAAAAAATTTATAGACAAACTACAAGCAGCCTGGAACAGCTTACTTTATAAGCTTATGTTCAAAAAGTATAAATAAAAAAGGGACACCGTTGCCAGCATCCCCTTTCTATCAACTAACAAACTAACTAACCATCACATGCCGCGCAATTTTCATCCATTGCTGCAGCCGCAATATCTCCACGAAGAACACTCTCTGTTCTCGTATAATATAAAGTCTTCACTCCTTTTTCCCACGCATCAATATGAACTTTGTTCAACCATTTTGGTGTAGCTTCACTAGGGAATGCTAAATTCAAACTAACTGATTGATCTATATATTGCTGGCGGAGGCCGGCTTGGTTTACTAATTCTAATTGATTTATTTCCTTAAACGTTTTAAATACGTCTTTAGCGGGTACATCATGCTGCATGCGTATAGCATCGAGTTCTTTGATGCCTTGAACCGAACCTCCGTCAGCCAAGATCTTATCCCATATTTCTTCCGTATTAATTTTATGTTTTCTTAAAAGTTTTAATAACGTAGGATTTTTTCTTATAAACGTTCCTTTGGCTGATTGCTCCGTGAAAACATTTGCAGCCCACGGCTCAATGCCTGGCGAAACATTTCCACTAAGTTTGCTGTTGCTAACAGTAGGTGCAATAGCACGAAGATGAGTATTGCGCAAGCCAGTACCAGCACACCATAAAGGCTCTCCGTAAATTTTTGCCAGATCCATGCTAGCTTGTTCAGACTCAATTTTAATCTGAGAAAAGATTCTGCGAGTCTCAAACTGAGCAAGTAATCCTTCAAACGGGATTCCTTTCTCTTGGAGATAGGTGTGCCATCCCAATACTCCCAGCCCAAGCGCACGGCCCTTTTCTGCGCTTCTAACTGAGTTGGCAAAACCAACTTTTCCTTTAGCCCTTTGTATAAATTCTTCCAGGACTCCATCAAGAAACCAGATGCTGTCATATATAATATTTGTATTTTTCCATTCTTCATATTTTGCTAAATTTAAACTAGACAAGCAACAAACAAAACTGTGTGATTCATCTGTGTGTAATGTTATTTCACTACATATGTTTGTCATATGAACTTTTAATCCGTTGTCTTTGTATGCGCTTGGATTGTTTTTATTAACGTTTCCTTTAAACAAGATATACGGCTCGCCAGTGGCTTTTCGTTTTCTAAGTAATTTACTCCATTTAACCCTAGCTCCTGCATCTCCTTGTTTAAGTTTTCGCATAAACTTATCACCAACAACTGCGCATTGATGTAAGTTAAGGCTTTGTCTGTTGATATCTCCTTTAGGTTCTCGTATTTCAAGCCACTCTTCAAAATCGTCGTGTTCAATGTTGATATTGACCGATGCAGCTCCCCTTCTAACTGATCCTTGATTTGTAGCAAGGATTGTTGAATCGTAGATCTTACAGAATGGTACGACTCCGTCTGATGTTCCATTTCCTGTTATATTTGCTCCGGCGGGTCTAATTTGATTTACTCCGATACCAACTCCGCCGCCGTGTTTTGCGAGTAGCATCATCTCTAAATTTTTTGTGCCTATGTCAAAAATGCTATCTGCAACATCTATGCCAAAGCATGATATTGGCAAACCTCGATCTAGACCTGTATTAGATAGCACAGGGGAGGCTAAACATAGCCAGCCCTTCCATATGTATTCAAAAAATGTTTCAGCCATTTCAGGCTTATATAAACGCCTCGCTACTTGTGTAGCTACACGTGTATAAGCTTCCTTAGGAGATTCTCCTTGAAACAAATAACCGCCTGATATTGTTTTTTTATAAACATCATTGTCACCCCAACTAGGGTAATCTATACCTTTTTTCCACTCTTTGTTCCACATAAGTTTTTCCGTGTTTTTTTGCGTATTCTATCGCGTCGTCTAAGTGGGCTTCCTCCCAATGCATTCTATAAGCATGGCCGTGAGGAAACTCTGCGTCGCATTGACTACATTTAATTATATTCTTTTTCACTTTGAAAATAATATCGCGTATGCAATTATTACATTTAAGTTTATTAATACTAAATTCCATTGCTTTGCAACCCAAACTTGCGGTATACAAAACAAACCTGCTAGTATGTATATTACAATACCTGTTTTAGAAGGCAGTAAATGAGGAGCTGTCATCATAAATCCTGCACCCATATATCCTAGCCTATTAGATAATCTTTCAATAGGTAAAAGCTTTCTTTGTTTAACTAAAAGCTTTAAAAATTTATATCTCGTACTCATTTAAATCTATTTTATATTTTGAATCAAAACCCTTATCGTCAATCATTTTATGGCATTGTTTTGTATTCCATATATTCCATTTTTTTTGATCAAGATGTGGTTTGTGTTTCTTTATACGTGTAAACAATTCGTCAACTCTGCAAAACCAAGGACGGGTTTCGTATATCTTGCACGACATATCGTCATCTAAGTTTACGCAACCACCATCGCCTCTGTCTGGCATCAAGCCTTTGTCTACAGCCATGAAGCAACAAGCTCCACATCCTGAACATAAAAATTTATTCATTTTCAATTTCTTTTTCTACCATATCAGCAACTTGCTTAACAGCATCTTCTTCCCTCTGCTCGTCTAATAGTTTATCAATAGCTTCTTGGTAGCCAGGCATTCTTTTAATTGTTTCTAGCATGCCTTGTTGCAAAGTATTAATTCTTACTAATTCTTTTATAGTATTTTGTAATCCACCCAACACAGAGCCTATGTCGTGTTTCATATTTACTAATGTTGATTCTTTCATTTAATTAAATCTTTTATTATATCTTCTTCTGTTATTTCTACCCAGTTACCAGATGTCTTCGAAGTCTTCGCCTTCATTAGCTTTCGAATAATCTGTCGGCCTAACCGCGAAAAAGTCAGTATGAGTATGCCCGCCGGTAAGATGATAGAACCAAGAAAGAGCATCCACTCCTTTTTGGTCATAGCCGAATTCGTCTGATCCTGTTGGGTTGTAGCCGAGTTCTTTGAGTTTATCATTTGTACGTTTTTTAATAAATTGTTTAAGATCATATTCTTTTATACCCTCTATGTCTCCCATTTCAAATAGCTTACTTATATAAGTCATTTCCGCGTTGTGCATAGTTACAGCAGCTTCATATATGTGTGCTTTACATTCTTCTTTTAATCCTGGTATTTGTGAACACATTTGTCTAAACAATTGACAACCCATTTTGCTGTGCAATGATTCATCTCTTACAGACCATTTCATTTGCTGTCCAATACCTTTAAGAAGATTACGCATTTGAAAAGAATAAAGAACTGCAAAAGCACTATATAAAGATACTCCTTCTGCGAAAGCAGAAAAAACAGCCAATGACTTTCCGATACCCACGGGATCATTGCCATCATATGCAACGAGATTGTCAAAACGAGCAGCCGTAGCTGGTTCATGTAAAAATGCCTCGTAATCTTCAAGCCCAAGTGTTTCATTTAAATAACTATAAGCTACAGCATGTATTGTTTCCTGCGAGCCGAACATCATAGCCATTTGCTGTATCTCATGTTTAGGAAACCACGATACGACTTTTTGTGTCCAGTAATCCGACACTGCACATTCTGTTTGTGCAAAACCTAATAATATGTTACCTACCAAATTCTTTTCTTCTGGTGTCATTTTTTCATTCCAGTCTTTTACATCACCGGACATAGGTATTTCCGTGTGTAACCAAAATGCCTGAGCTTGTTTTAACCAGCCTTCTGTATAATACTCAGGATATTCAAAAGGTTTGTATGGTATTCGTTCTGTAAAAATTGGTGCTGCCATTAATTATCAACTTCTAATGCTAGATCAACTAGCGGTAAATATAATACGTGCGTAGTAAAATCAGTCTCTACGTAACTTCTCATCCCGATTAAAATACCAGGATAAAATCCTATAGACAAGGCCCAGCCTCGTTCTTCTTTTTTCTTTTTAGCCATATACTTTTATATTGTATCGTTCTTGTATGTTAACTAAGTCTTTAAATTTAATATATCCTTTAACTTCCCAGCTCCATTTAACCCACTTATCAATCTGCCTTTCAGCGTACTTTTGTCTAGCTATCCTTTTCTCTTGTCCAGGATCAAGCTTATTGTTTCGTCGCATTCTTTTTGATTTTGTGGTTTATATAATGTAACACTAGGAAATTGTTTCATAACTAATTGTTTAAATAACTTCCATCGCATCGGGAAGGATTCGTTTGCTCTACCTTTAGTTTCAATTATAAAATCATCACCAATAAAATCAGGAGTATATTTAATAGGTAAGATTCTCTTACAGCCTCTATTTTTATAATCACCTTTTCCATTAGATTGTCTTTCATAAACTTCGTTTTCAAAATGAAAACCATTTAGCAGAACAAACGTCTCGCCTTCATACTTAGCTCTAACCTTAGCTTTTTTTAAAGCCATATACATATATCGCTCAAGGCCAGAAGCAAAGTTGATCCCGTCATAAGTAACTTTTTTACTTACAACAGGACCTCTCTTTTTTTTCTTATAATATCTCTTCCTCATTTACATCGATGTTTGAGATATTGTCATTGAATTCGTTAGCTCTTTTAAGCATACATTCTTCAATTTCATCGCACAATACAGCCTTTGCTTTTTCAATATAATTAACAGCATCCATTAATTCTTCTTGGATATGTGTTAGCCATATTTCTAATGACTGATCGTCTTCTTGTAATGTAACGCCATATTTTTTATAGCCTACATCTGAGCGTTTCTTAATCTTATTAATAACTTGCTCGATTATTTTATCTCTCATTATTTATCTTTTACAAATGTTCCATTAACCATAGAACCAGTTCGACCAACTATTTCAGCATATGCTGCATCAATACAATCTTCTATACTTAATCCTTCTAAATGTGCAAGATTAGTTAATACTACAACTATATCTCCAATAGCATCTTGAATTTCAGGTTTATCATTTTCCAATAATGCTTTAGCTAGTTCACCAGCTTCTTCTTGAAGTTTTACATACTGTGTATGTTTATGGCCAGAATCGTATATGCCTCGTTCTGCCGCCCAAGTTCGTATTAGATCAAATCTTTCACAATCTAAATTGTTAGCTACGCAAATTTCTTTATCAGGGTTATGTTTTGGATTATAAAATGCTTCGTAAAAAGCTTTGTTATAAACATAACTTCTGTTAGAGTCGTACATAGACTCTCTCACGTTAGCCATGATCCAAGGTATAGTTTCATGTGTTATCTCAAAATTATAACCTTGTGGTGTTTTCCATTTAAAACCTATGTTATCCATAAGTTGTCCTTTAAGTTTATTAACCGGACATGGAAATGTACTCGTTTGAGTTGTTGGGTTTATTTTCATTTTATTAAATAATTGTTTATATAATTTTCTATCTACTCTATAGCCATAAGACTGTTGAAGTTCTATTTCCTTCGCTGATACCTCATCGATATCTTCACTCGTAAATAAAACTTCGTATTCGTCTGGACTGAAACCTTGTTCCTCCGTAACCCTTTTATTAAGATTACGTGTAACTCCGATTTTTTGACCAGGAATGTGATAAATGTTGTACATATTTATTTTTAGTTACCAACACTTAACTCTGCTTTAATAGCAGGTAAGGGTTTATAGTTTATTAATTCTATATCGTTTTTACCAGGTATAAATAAATCACCATAGTTATCTATATGTATACCATTGCTTATTTTAATTATGGGTTTAGCAACAACGCTAGGTCTATTTAAATATTCATCTGCTTGATCCAAATGATTTTTATATAGATGACAGTCTCCAAGCTGGCCTATAAGCTTTCTGGGCGTTAAATTAGCGCCTTTAGCCAATAAACTAAGTAATAAGCCATACATTGTAATATCGTACGGCAGGCCAAGAAAAACATCAGCCGATCGTTGTTGCCAAGCTAAGTCCATAAAGCCGTCGTTAATGTAAACTTGAAAGCCATAATGACATGGCGGTAATACCATATCCGGCATCTCGGCCGGGTTCCAAGCTGAAACGTATAATCTGCGACTATGCGGATTATTACGTATAGCATTTACTAGCTTATGCAGTTGATCTACACCATTAAAGTTTCGCCATTGCTTTCCGTATACTGGGCCAAGCGTTTCATCAGTTCGGCCAGAGCGTTCATAATCTGGTCGCCAATACTTAACACCGTTATCTTCTAAATACTTTAAGTCTGTGCGTCCGTTGAGGATCCAAAGGAGCTCAGTCCTAGCTGCATTAAATGATACTCGTTTAGCTGTAAGTATAGGGAATGAATGTTGCATGTTATGCTCAATCGTTCTGCCAAAAACAGAGAGCGTCCCAGTTCCAGTTCGGTCTTGTTTATCAGTGCCTCCGTAAAGGATTCCACCGACGAGTTGTTTGTATTCATTGTTTACGTTTATCATAATAATATTTACAGTATTCGTAATATTTATTCCATATTTGTTTTCTATCGTAGGGTTCTGGTGAAAGGTTTTGTTTCTCACCACGTTTATATGGCCCTATATTTATATTTATATACCAGTTATCAGGATCATTAAATATACCCCAGGGTGATATTCTTATATTGTTATGCACACAATATCTATACCACTTTTGTTCTTCTTGGTTTGGAAGATAGGATGGTAAGGCGTGGTTTTTCTTTTTTCTATATAAGCTTTTCATTATTCCCAAGGCATAGCCTCATCTGCTATTTTCATTTGTTCATGTGGTATAAAGCATCCCGACTTATGTTCCCATTTAAAATGTGCTTCAGCTCCGTTCTCGCCAAGATTTTGAAACTTAACTTTAAGAACTTTTGCTTTAACGGTTTTTTCTTCATAGTTTCTATGAACTAATATGCCGTGATAACTAGCATCATACCATTCGCCACCACCTTTAATGTTATACATTGTTGGCTCTTCAATTTGACCATCACTGCCTTTATACATCTTAGTAGGGTGAGCTACAATAAATACTAGTACATCATATTTTTTAGCAAACATTTCAATCTTGGTTAGATACTCCATAGTGTATCTATTAACATCTTCAGTCTTGCAATCTACATCTCTAATCTTATTAAACGGATCAATGACTAAACATTTAATTCCTTTACGCTTAACAAGCTCAGCACCTTTACGCAATACAGATTCTAATGTGTAACGCTCCATATCAATAAAGAAATAATTATCATTAACGTGATCCGCTACTGTATTCCATTTATCTGTATGTATATCATCTGACGTAGGCATTCCTTCCCACGTTTTACGCATTAGCTTGTGAGCGTGTAAATACGTAGGCGCGTTTTCTGGTGACGCAAAAGCCGTTCGCCAGTTGTAGTTACGATTATATCCGACAACCATTTGGTCAACGAAGTCAGATTTACCGGAACTAGGTATGCCAGTGACAGTAATGAATTGGCCGGTATAAGTACTAAATATGTCATCAAAATTGGATAAGCCAACTTGATATCCTTTCTTAAAGCCATTACGAACAAAGTCAGTAACCTCATCCTCAATATCTCGGAACGTAGTAACATTCTCAAGAGGTACGGGTCTTGCTTGTGTAATTCTTTGCGAAAGTTTTTCTTTGCCATACTTTATTAAATACTCATTAGCGTCTTTGCAATCATCGAAGGTGGCTAAATAGCAAACCTCTGCTCCAAGTCTTCTAACAAGTTCCTGTTGCAGTGCTTGTCCAGCTTCGTCTGAATCGACTGCTAAAATAACTTTTTCTTTGTCTTCGAAATAATCTATACAATTGTCTAAATAATCTAAGTTGTTACTATTAAGTGTTGCTCCGTTAGGAACTGATATACTATTAGGTATACCCGCCTCATGTAAAGCTAACACATCCATTTCGCCTTCGGTTATAATACAATATTCATAACCTACTATGCTATTTATATTATAGAATACTTTTTCAGCACCCTTATATAATTTAAAGTTCTTTCTTCCATCGCGATACTTAACATTAATAAGTTGATCGCCCATGAAATAATTGAACTTTATTGTGTTCTCGGACTTGCCGGTTTGTGGCATATACTCAGAGCCTTGCCCAACTTTTAGATCAAGCAAGGTCTCTGGTGATATACCTCTTGTTTTAAACCATTCAGTTACTTTATCATCTAACCCGTAATCTCTACCCGGATATTCTGGGTCTGGAGGTGTAGGTCTTACGTATTCTTTTTCGCTTGCGCCTTTACGTTGATAAGTGTGTAACTGAAAAGAAGAATTACAATTGTGACATGTACCGAGACCCCGTTCCCAATCGTAAGAAGCACATTTTGCTTTCTGATTTTTGGGTTGTCTAGTGTGAGAACAAAGCGGGCATGTGCCTTGCTTCTTCCCTTCTTCTAGACCATATTGATTGAACTCATCAATCAAGAATCCATTGATCTCCGTTGTCTGCATGTATTAATCGTATTTAAAATGGTAAATCGTCTACTACTTCTTCTTTCTTAGGTTGAGCTGCTGGTGCAGATTGATTATCTCTCGGTGCTGTTTCGACATTGGTTCCATTCGTCCATACTACTTTAACATTACCAAGATAAACCTTTTGTACTTTAGCCTCTCTTTCTTCCTTGGTTTGCTCTACAATTACAGGGCCTTGATTTCCGAACTGATCTAGCTCGTCATTCAAAGTGATAGTAACTGGTAAGTACTTGCCTTTTTTCCCGTGATATATTTTATCTTTAGGGATTTCATTAAGGTTAATACTTGTTTTAATAATACTTGCCATTATGCGTATTGATTAATTTGGTTAAACATTCTAGCCAACTGATCTTTAGTTGCTCCAGTTGTCCTGCGCAGGTTATCTACGGCTTTAACATGGTTCTGATTCTTGTAAAAATTAGTTGTACTAGTTTCTAAACCTGTTACGCTACAAATTTTCATTTGATTTTTTCTTGTTCTTGCCATAATATTAAATTAAAGTGTTTGATTAATAAAAAATTGTTGTGGATCAAAATCCGAATTCTTATAGAAAAGATTGTAAGCTTCAACAGCTTGTTCAACTTTTTCTTTTCCTTTCTCTAAGAATTGTGGTGAGCAATCGAAAATGCCAATTTGATTAGTCTTCTTGTCTATTGCAATGAATACCATTTCATAGCCAAATAGCTTTTGATAAATGTAAGCCTGACTGTCATAATTATATTTTGAAGCTGACCAGCGAAATTTATTTATATCCGCTGTAGTTTTCAAATCAATAATTAGTTTTTCGTCATGATTAACTATATCGGCTTTACCTTTCCAATTAGCTCCAGATATTTCACCAATTCCAGGTTGTTCATATTCAGCTTTATCACTTCGTATTAAACCTTTGCAAACATCGTTAGCTAGCATTGCATCGATCATTATTTCTAATTGATCCACTTCATGCCGCAACAAACATAGCTCGCCGCCTGAAATCTCTTTATACGCTTTAGTATTTCTAGTCGTAGCTTCGACCACTTTGTATTTCTTAAGCTTATCTGGCTCAAGTATTGCAGTGTGAAAATAACCACCAACTAAAAAAGCTGGCCGCATTTCCATAGGTTTACCATACGCTAAAGGATTGTTTAACAACGTAGAGATGTCACTATTACTTAGAAATTGTTTACCAAAATCTCCATAATAATGCTCATCTTCACGTAGTTTTTTTATTGCTTCTTTATTCATTAAAGAGTTGTTAACGTCTTTTCTTGTTCAGACGTAAGTTTGTACTTCTTTTTAATTGCATCTATTGTGCCACCCGACTTAATGTACTGCTGCGCTTTGCTTAGATCTTTTAAACTATCTTTGTCATACGTATTAGTACTATCAGCATCAGCCGTGTCATCTATCAACAATAAATTTCCCAGTGCATATTTTTTACCGTACGAGCTGGCCGAGCCGAACTTTTGTGGCATAGCCATACCCTTCTGGCCGAGGTCTACGCCAACAACTGCTGTTGCGCGTATAGCATCAGTACCATCGGTAATGGTTGCTGTGGATTGTATAATCGGAAACTCTGCGTTATCGATTAATGATTCCTCAACTCTCACTGTTACTCCCATCTCTAAGAGATAAGGTTTAATTGCTTCAAGAATGTCTTCGGCTGATCTGAAGTTGTATTTGCCGAATGAATTAAATCTAGATTTTTTAGATTTAAATTGCGTCTGAATCGACGCGAGTTTATCATTTAATTTCATAAGGTATTAGGTTTTGGTCTATATATATTATTACGTGTTTTTATAAATAATCAATTACTTGGTTAGCATCTACATTAGCTATCAAGCAATCAATTGCTTCCTTTTTTATTTGCGATACAATTACCGTAGCTGTTGGTACTGAGAGCTTTATATAATCCGCAATTTGTTTAGCGGAATGTTTATCACAGTCTAAACCATAGAATAATCGTAGCACGTCATATTGTTTTTGCGTTAAGTGTTCTTTCATTAAACTTAACAAATAAGCATTAAGTAAATTAATGTTATAAGGTTCCGACTTGTCTGGCATTTGATATGCAAAGTTTTCGTCATTGTTAGGCTGACTATCATAACTAACAAAGATACTATTAAAGAACATAGAGACAAGCTTTTCATCTTTAGGGGACTTGCGGATCTCATTTAATTTATGTTCAGGTATTTTTATATTACCTCGATTAATATCTATTGCGCGTCTTATAGCGCCTTTAATTCTTTTAGCAAAGAAAGATTTCAATGTCTTCTCTATATCTTCTTGATTTTTATACTCGCCTTCATCATTACGCATTAAAATCCAGTCTAGCTTATCAACCGCAAGCGTCAAACCTTTGCTGCCTTCTTGTATCAGATCATTGATACTAAGTACACCAGAAGCTTGATCGCTGGTTGAAAATTTTCTTGCAAGATTTTCTACAAGTGGTAAGAACGTAGTGATAAGTTCATTACGTGTGTAGTCTTGAAATAATTTATTAGGTATAAGTTTTAATACAACCTTTAAATCTTCTTTGTACCTAATATAGTTTTGTATATTATATTTTTTCATAGTTGTTGATTCAGTAATTGTTTCTCACGTTTTAATTCTTCGTCCATGTTTCTATGTATCGTACGGGTGGAACACTTTAAATACTTTGCTAACTTATCTATTGTAATCTTATTTTTAGTGTCGTTAAGTATTAACATTGCATCATAAATTTCTGTACTCGATAATTTTTTACGGCCCACCATTTGTCCTACTATAGATAGCTTTTGTCTCATATCTAAACCAGTATATTCTTTAAATATAATCTTACGTAGTTTGTTAGGTGGTGGTTTTTCTAAATCCATAAGTGATACATCATAAATCATGCTCTGTTGTAATTGCTCTGATATATTAAATGTAACATAACCGTATATTTTATCGCATATCATTCGTGTTACCTCTGTAAAATCTTGTGCATCGAATTGTGGGTTTAAATACCATAATACATACAAATGCCATTTTAATGATTTATATGTAGTGATCTTTGCTCTTGATGCAAACAGGTGATAACACTGGTGCGTACCTTGTTCGTAAAACCATCCCCATTCATACTCTATCGCTTTTGGTTTATCGGTTGTAGGGTTTCTTCTATATATTATCCGCCTGTCATTTAAGAACTTTAAATTTCTTTCGTATTGTGACATTAGCTTCTTACTATTATATTATTATTATCTATCGTCGCTATGCTGAGATATATTTTAATCTTCTGTTATATTTAAGAAAAAGCCTAGCTTTTAGTTGGGCCTTGTCTTGATTTCCTTCTAACACATGTTTAACAATATCACCATGAGTTGCGGCTATTGCCTTTTCCAGTTGATTTATGTGTACGTTTTTTCGCTTTTTGAAAAGCTTTAATCTTATCTTTAATTCCATTGTAATTGGTTTTGATTAAGTGGTCTACTAATTTTTTGCTCATTTTTATTTTTAATTTTAACTTTGTCCTGTTCGTAATAATTCCAGTATGCTGACAAACTGTCGCCTTCAACTTTATACTCATCAGGCATACACTGAGGAGGTTGTGTAAATTTACCCTCTGGTATACCGGGAGGATAGTGGCCTAGAGGCTCTTTACATTTGGTAATAGTTAAATGTTTTCTACCGTATCTAGCCGTGTATTCTTCACCTAAAGCTAGCATGTGATTGTATAGCCACCTGTAACTATTTTTATTTAATCTACACCATATACTTGACGGGTGATTGAGGTGTGCAGTTTTGTATGGAACATCTTCATTGCCATAATATCTGTGTGCCGTACAAAGCATTTGGGCTGACTCTAAGATCATTTTAACCTTATGTTTATCATACATATAAGAAGCCGCTTTATAAGGGTCCTTATCTAAATAAAATATATTCATCTGTATCTTTTGTGTTGTAGTCTATTATAGTGTTTGTCTAATAATAGGTTTGCTACTTCTTCGCTTATTAAGTTGTCGTTGTATAGTTGCCATATTAGTTTACTCATAGTTTCTAAGTGTTTTGAATAGCGGATGTCTGTATGAACCCGCATTAGTTCTTTGAAAATAAGTAAAGGTAGCACGCTGACCGATATAGTCATGAACGTTAAGTAGCATATTTGCCAAATCCTTGTAGGTATAGCCTTTGCCCGGCGGACAACCGAACTTTATACCTTCGTCATCTTGCATCAGAAACTTTCCGATCGTGCCTTGTCTCTTACCTTTACCCTCTTCATAACCTACAATTGTAGCTTCAGTATCGCTAAAGTCTTTGAACTTCATTAACCCGTAAGATCGGCCGTGCTTATATAGTGCGCTACCGTCACGTAGTATTGAGCCCTCGTAACCGTTAGCAAGAAATTCATCATGGTGCATATTCAGTGCTTCTTCATGTTTGTGTACTTTGTATGTTGGTACATATTGAACACAAGGTTCATATAGGTCCGATACATCTAGATTATTCATTCTGGTTTTGTACTTATCATACATTACACCATCGAAATAATCGTACACGTGAAATTGAACGAGACGTTGTGCGTCTATTCTGTCTGCTTCGGTTGGCTTTTGCTTTCTAACTAATGAAATAATTTTCTCAAAGTTATCTTTAAGCCTGTGGTTATATAATTCGCCGTCGAGTACAACATCTGGTTGTTGATCGAAAAACGGTTTAAGTGCCAATTCAATATGCTTGACATTCATAAATTGTTTATCGTTTCTAGAGTATGCACCGTTGGCAGTGAATAAGCATCGAACGCCGTCGAGCTTAGGTTGTATGTAATACCCATCAGCTTGATTATAGTTTACTCGATCTATATCAAATTTGTGGGCAAGCATTGCTTTTTTCATCATTTATTTAATTTTCTGTTTATTCTATCAATTTTATTTTGGATTATCGCACATTTTTCGTATTGTCCTTTTTCTTCGTATGCTGACAATAGCGTCATAAGTCGTGCCATTTCCGCTAGTAATTCTTCTTCAGCTTCTAGTTTGTTCATAGAGAACCAGTCTAGACTTTCTAAGTATCTTATTATATTAAGAGATACCATATCAGCTAAGTAATCTAAATCTTCACGTTTCATATAATTATTATCGTAATCCATTCGTGTTTGTTATGTAATTAGGTGCGCCAGCAGGATTCGAACCTGCGACCTCTAGGTTATGAGCCTAGCGAGCTGACCAACTGCTCCACAGCGCAATATTTTGAGAGGCGGACAGGACTGGAATGTTAGAGATGCTTGCGACTTACTCACAAGGGGACTTATACTCTTTTCTCTGTTTATCCTGTCTTTCTGCCGGGTAATAACTATTGAGTGTTTTTAGTACTTGTGTACTTGCATTCTCACTCGCATTACTACTCGATACGGCTTCCAACCTTAAACCTCTCAATCTAGTAAAACCATATAAGCTTCACTATTATTCTTTCTAAACCAAGTAAGTGCTTTATGAAAATCTTTTAATTGTTGTTCACTTACATTTCTTGGGGTTTTAGCGAATACCCAGTTCATACCTTGTATAAAATCGTATATACTTAGTTCTGGTCCGGTTAGTTCGTAAGACTCTCCGCTAAACGGGTTTGTAACTGTATCACCTTCGGTATACCAGCTACCTAAAAACCACTTAGGCTTCTGTTGTTTCTTTTTCTGGGAATTCATATCCGTCATTTTGTAGTTCATCTATTAGTTCATTTTTTTTCTCGTCGTATACTTCTTCGTATAGTTCATCTATTACGTCTGTGATCCAATACTCATCATTATCCCAGCCTTCGCATTGGATAAGTTCAACACTGTAGTCTTGAATTGCTTCTTTAAGGCTGTCGCCTAGATCGTTTTCGTAGTAATGTACGTTTTCATTTACATTTATATTTCTGTCGTCATCAGTAGTTACCCACACTTCATAGCCGTCAGCTGTAGTTTCAGAGTATATAAAGTAATCAGCATTACCTTTCCACTCAGAAGTTAATTCAACTTCGTAATGGCCGAGCACAATATCACATTTCTCTGTGTATTCTGCATCATCGTTCCAGTCTAATCTTTCGTCGATTAGCTCGTCGGTTATTAGCTTACTCATCTTTGATTAAGAATTTATCACCGTACATAAAATCATATGCTGATAGCGAATAGCTACTTTCTTCGGTATAGGTTATTAAATCTCTTAATTGGTCGATTGTTAATTCATACCATATGGTCTTAGATAGTAAGACATATTTAAGTCTGGATGCGGTACTGTACTTCACGCTTGACTCTTCGAGCTTGTCTTTGTACTCAGGTTTTAGTCTATTATATATATTTATCATTTGTTTATATTATCGTTTACAAATCGTGTTGTGTTTGTAAATACATTTTCTCGATCGCTTTAGCCACCACATACTTATGTAATTCCATGTATTCGTCTCCATCTTGCTCATAATCAGATAGTTGCCAGTGCGTACTATCGTCCATTA